>ERZ795048.814-NODE-814-length-31050-cov-5.604033_pt1 | contig 31050 bp, 27 predicted proteins | sample MGYA00375132_ERZ795048 | MGnify/ENA primary metagenome ERZ795048 (study PRJEB30177, sample SAMN05720225) | activated sludge metagenome | isolation source: Anaerobic digester | place: Hong Kong | collected 2014-12-17 ... | reverse complement strand
CCATGCACAACAACTGGCCGAGGGGCAAAGCACAGCACCTATCTACCTGGCCACCTCGCGCATTTGGGACGATGATTTTCGCCAGCGGGTTGAACGGCACCAAAACGACCGTGGCAACCAATGGACAACCATTGAAGAAGAAAAACAACTGTCGAAGCTTCCTTTTAAAGGTCAAACGGTTTTGCTCGATTGTATTACATTGTGGCTAACCAACATCTTTTACGATAACAACAACAATGTAGAAAAAACATTAAAGGAAGCCAAAACCGAATGGGATGCATTTATCAACCAAGACATTAACCTTATTGTGGTAAGCAACGAACTGGGCATGGGCGTACACCCCGAAAACGAAATTGCCCGCAAGTTTGCCGACCTTCAGGGCTGGATGAACCAATATATTGCAAAAAAAGCCGATGAGGTAATATTGATGGTTTCGGGGATACCTTTAGAAATTAGTAAATAGTTCCCGAGATAAACTCGGGACTGCTCACTTTGGCTCCCAGCATTGGTCATTAAGTCAATAGTTATTAAGTCATTGAGTGCTAAAATACAAAATTGGAAGAGAATACAAAGTATTTGGCGCTGTTTACTCTCTATATACTCAGCGCTCTCTGCGGTAAAAAAACATATATAAAATGAACGAAAATAACAAGAACGCACAAACCCAAAGCCTCCCCTTGGGGGAGGTTGGAGGGGCTTTTGGTGGGGCTCTTCAACATAAAATCGACCTGAAAACCAAACCAACCGGTTCGCTTGGTCAGTTAGAAGATATTGCCCTTCAAATTGGGCTTATTCAGCAAACTCTTTCTCCAAAAATTGAAAATCCGGTGATGCTGGTATTTGCAGCCGACCATGGATTGGCCGATGAAAAAGTAAGCCCCTACCCTAAAGATGTAACCTGGCAAATGGTAATGAACATGGTAAATGGAGGCGCTGCCATTAGCGTGTTCTGCAAACAAAACGGGTTCGACATGAAAGTGATTGATGCCGGTGTTGATTACGATTTCCCGGCTGATTTATCCATCATTCCATCAAAAATTGGCCGTGGTACCAAAAACATGATGCACCAACCAGCCATGACCGTCGCCGAGTGTGAGTTGGCCATGCAAAAAGGGGCAGGGTTTGTAAAAGCTGAAGCCGAAAATGGATGCAATACCATTGCTTTTGGTGAGGTTGGTATTGGAAATACATCATCGTCGGCCCTGTTGATGCACCGATATATGGAGCTCCCCATTGAAGAGTGCGTTGGTGCCGGTGCCGGAATGGTGGGCGAACAGCTCGAATACAAGAAGAATGTTTTGAAAGAAGTTTCCCTGAAATACAACACTTCCTCCCCCCTTGAAACCCTCGCTACTTTTGGCGGCTTCGAAATTGCCATGATGGCCGGTGCTTTTATCGAAGCCTTCCGACAAAATATGTTGGTTTTGGTCGATGGCTTCATTGCATCGGCTGCCATGCTTTCGGCCAGCCAGTTTGAGCCGGAGCTGAAAAACAACTGCATATTCTGTCACCAGTCGAACGAAAAAGCACACAGCATTTTGCTCGAACGCCTGGGCGCTGAGCCCGTGCTCGACCTGCGATTGCGCTTGGGTGAAGGAACCGGCGCTGCTGTTGCCCTGCCCATTATCCGCTCGGCCGTCAACTTTTTAAACGAAATGGCCAGTTTTGAGGATGCGGGGGTGAGCACGGCCGAAAGGCCGGGAGCATAACGAAATTTTCGTGCTTCGATGTTATATTTTGAAGTGATGGATTGATGGAAAACTGGAAAGGTGGAATACTGGGCTGGAAACCAAAAAACAAAATTTGGAATGTTTGATAATTGTTGCGTAATATTGTGATAAACTATAAATACGACTAAAATGGAAAGAAGAAACATCAATCGCGGTTTTACACAATTAAGAGTATGGCAAGATGCTATTAATCTTTATGTTTTGACATGTAAACATTTATCATCATTCCCCTTTGAATTAATAAAAACATCAGGAAATGCTATTGATGCTGCGCATAGTATAGGTAGAAATATTGCAGAAGGTTACTGCAGAAAAAGCATACGTGAATATTTAAACTTCTTAAATATTGCATTGGCATCAAGTGGGGAATTTCATTCTTCGATGTACAGTTTTAAAGCCGCAAATCAAGTCACCGAAAATACTTTCGAAGAAATTGATGAATTGCATTACAAAACTGAAAACGAACTTATTGCGCTCATTAAATCAATCAATAACAAAATGAAAAACGGAACATGGAATGAAACCTTACAGTAACACTATACTCCATTTTTCCAACATTCCATCAATCCATCATTCCAATATTCCATTATTCCAAAAAGAAATGAACAACCAAAACAAATCAGAAAATAATAAGCAGAAAGGTTCCAGAACTATAAATTTGTTCTTATTGGCCCTCATGTTCTACACCCGCATCCCGGTTAAACGGGACATCGATTATTCACCTGATAATCTGAACAAAGCAACCCGCTTTTTTCCGCTTATTGGTTTAATTGTTGGCGGCATTGGTGCGTTGGTTTTCTGGGGTGCATCGTTTGTTTTGCCTACGGTAGTGGCTGTAATCCTTTCAACGGCGGCCACGATATATACAACCGGTGCGTTTCACGAAGACGGCTTTGCCGATTTTTGCGATGGCTTTGGTGGTGGATACACTAAAGAACGCATCATTACCATAATGAAAGACAGCCGCATTGGCACTTATGGTGCTGCTGGCTTGTTACTTATGCTACTTACTAAGATATTTACTCTGGTTTCAATTGACACAAAACAAATACCTTTGGTAATAATTGCAGCACACGGATTTAGCCGCGTTATGCCGGTATTGGTAATTTTCACCACACGCTATGTTCGTGATGATGAAACCAGCAAAATAAAACCCATAGGTAAAAAAGGGAGCGTTGCCGACCTGCTATCTGCCATAATATTCGGAAGTGTAATGCTCTTCTTTTTTCCATGGTTTTTTGCCGCTGCAATAGTTCCTGCACTGCTTATTATTACATTCTTTTTTAGAAAATACATTACAAAAAAAATTGGAGGATATACAGGTGATTGTCTGGGTGCCCTGCAACAAATCTGCGAAGTGGGTTTTTATCTTGGGGTGTTAGTATTTAGTCAATAGTCATTGGTTATTAGGGGTATAGATATGAAACAATTTAAGCTTACTTTAATTCGCCACACCACCGTTGATGTTCCTCCGGGCATGATTTACGGCCAAACCGATGTGCCATTGAACGCATCGTTTAACGATGAGGCTGCAATGGTAATTGAGCAGATCGCCCCAATTACTTTCGATGCCGTATATTCAAGCCCGTTAAGCCGTTGCATGCAGCTTGCGCAAAAAATTTCGCCTAAAGTAATTCCCGACAACCGTTTAATGGAGTTGAACTTTGGCTATTGGGAAACTAAGTTCTGGGCCGATGTTTATCAAACACCCGAAGCAAAGGCATGGTTTGCCGACTATGTAAACACCCCTGCCCCGGGTGGTGAATCATACGCTCAATTGATACAACGTTGCGAGGTTTTTCTCGAAGAAATCAAAAAAACCAAACACAATAACATTTGTATTGTAACACATGGAGGTTCAATACGAGCAATAAAATCTATAATTCAAAATATACCACCAATGCAAAGCTTCAAAACAAAAATCAATTATAGTGAGATTAGCTGCCTCGAGCATAATTTTATCTATGAAAAAAGAATCTAGTATTGATTTTATAGAAAGAAAAGGCTATTCTCAGCATAGAAAAAATTATCTTGCAACAACAAATTATTCGAAGATAATTACAAAAAAAACCGATGTAACAATGAAAAATTTTTATATCATTTTAATTATGAGTTTAAGTTTATCTGCTTGCATATCAAATAAAACTCAACCCGAGGACAAAAGAGTCGAAAACTTGCTATCTCAAATGACTTTAAGAGAAAAAGTAGCTCAGTTAAACCTGATTACAGCTTTAGACGACTTTAACAAACCAAAAGAAGATGTTATTGAAAAGGTTAAAAATGGCGAAGTTGGCCATATACTTAAAAGCAACGGTGTAAAAACAAATCGTCAGTTGCAAGAAATTGCCGTTAACGAAAGTAGGCTTGGTATTCCAATACTCTTTCACGAAGATGTGATACATGGATATAAAACAACTTTTCCTGGACCAATGGCCGAAGCTGCAAGTTGGAATTTAGAAAGAATTGAGCAAACAGCCGCTGTAGCAGCAAAAGAAGCCAGTGCTTCCGGAATTCAATTAACTTACGCTCCAATGGTTGATATTACAAGGGATCCGCGTTGGGGAAGAATAGTAGAAGGTGCCGGCGAAGATCCATATTTGGCAAGTTTAATTGCCGAAGCAAGAGTGAAAGGTTTTCAGGGGAATAACCTCGCAGATTCAACTACTCTTATGGCCTGCGTAAAACACTTTCTGGGCTATGGCGATGCTACCGGAGGTGTTGACTATAACATAGGCGATTTTTCGGAACGTGAAATTCGTGAACTATTAAAGCAGCAATTGATGCCGGCGTTGGCAGTTTAATGATTGCCTACTCAGCCGTAAACGGAATGCCGGCTACTGCAAACAAATGGTTAATGGAAGATCTTCTTCGTGATGAATTGGGTTTTGAAGGAATGATTATTTCCGACTGGTCAACAGTTTCGAATTTAGTAAAAACCGGTATTGCAAAAGACGAAAAACATGCAGCAGCTTTATCTTTCGAAGCAGGGTTAGATGTAGATATGGTTTCGGAATTGTATATAAAAAACCTTGAAACATTAGTAAATGAAGGAACAATCGACGAAAAACGAATAGACGATGCAGTGCGCAGAGTGTTAAAAGCAAAAATTGATTTAGGCTTATTCGATAACCCCTACCTGTACTTCGACGAAGAAAGAGAAAAAGAATGGGCAATGCACCCTTCTCATCTCGAATTAGCAAGAAAGGCAGCACGCGAAAGCATGGTATTGCTGAAAAACAATAATCAACTTTTACCTTTATCAAAAAACATCAAATCAATTGCAGTGATTGGCCCCATGGCTAATCGCAAACACGACATGATGAGCTGGTGGGCTGCCAATCATTCTCAAGCCGATAAAAACGACGTTATTTCTTTGTTAGAAGGAATTAAAAAAACTGTTTCAGAAAAAACCGTAGTTACCTTTATTGAAGGAATAAAACTTGACGGTTTTGAAAAACAAGGACTGGAGCTTATCCCTGAAGCAATAAAGGCTGCAAAAAAAGCTGATGTTGTTGTTTTAGCTTTAGGCGAAGAATACTGGATGAGTGGCGAAGGAGGAAGTATCAGTGAAATTGTACTTCCAGGAGCACAACCTGAACTTATTGAAGCCATTGCCAAAACTGGCAAACCGGTTGTAGCTGTTCTAATCAATGGCCGCCCGTTCGATATTCGCAAACCAATAGAATATTTCGATGCTGTTTTGGAAGCCTGGCAGCCCGGAACAATGGGAGGACTGGCTATTGCAGATGTTCTTTTTGGCGATTATAATCCCTCTGGGAAACTACCTGTTTCGTTTCCTCTTAATACCGGTCAAATTCCTGTTTTTTATAATGCCAAAAGAGGATCACACAATTTTGAAGGCATTGACATGGATAACAGGTATAAAAACAATTATTTGGACATACCCCATAAACCATTATTTCCTTTCGGATTTGGTTTGAGTTACACAAACTTTGAGTATTCCGAATTAATAATTGACGAATCGGGTAACGACCCAGTTGTATCAATTACAGTTACAAACACCGGACAATTTGACGGACACGAGGTTGTGCAGATGTATATCAAAGATTTGGTTACTGAAGTAACTACTCCAAATAAACAACTGAAAGGTTTTGAACGAATTCATTTAAAAGCAGGAGAATCAAAAAAGGTTCGATTTACAATAACAGAAGACAAACTTACATACATTGGAAAGGCTCTCAAACCTACAATTGATTCGGGAGATTTCGAAATAATGATTGGACCGAACTCCGAGGAATATCTTAAAATTGGTTTTAGCAGAAAATAATTTTTTGTTTGCACATAATTAGAGCAGCACATCTTTTTTGATGTTCTGCTTTTAAGTTTCCCTATCTTTGTCGCCTTTGTTTTAGAATAGTATGACTGAGAAATTAAAACCAATCATGTTTGTTGGCACCGGTTCCGATGTGGGAAAGTCGGTGATCAACGCTGCGTTTTGCCGAATTTTTAAGCAGGATGGCTACTCTCCTGCCCCGTTTAAAGCACAAAACATGTCGTTAAACAGTTATGCCTCGCCCGACGGGCTTGAGTTGGGACGGGCACAAGCCGTGCAGGCCGAAGCTTGCGGTATACCTTGCAGCGCCGATATGAACCCCATTTTACTGAAACCTACCGGCGAAATGAAAGCTCAGATAGTGCTGAACGGCAAGCCCATTGGCAATCAATCGGCACTCGACTATTTTAATCATACCGACCGTGATTATTTGTTTGCCGAAGCCATGAAAGCCTACCAGCGTTTGGCCGAAAAATACAACCCCATTGTTATTGAAGGCGCAGGCAGCATTTCGGAACTTAACCTGCACGATCGCGACATTGTTAATATGCGCGTAGCCAAAGCCGTGCAGGCCGATGTGTACCTCGTAACCGACATTGACCGTGGCGGTGTGTTTGGCAGCGTATATGGCACCTTAGAGCTACTTCCACCCGACGAACGAAAACTGGTAAAAGGCATAATCGTTAACAAGTTCAGGGGCGATATCCGCCTATTCGAAGATGGACGTAAAATGCTCGAAGATATTACCGGTGTGCCAGTGGTTGCTGTAATTCCTTATTTTAGGGATATAAAAATTGAAGATGAAGACTCGGTAGTGGTAGATTTGAAAAACCGCCAAGCAACAACAGGAAAAACAAACATTGCAGTAGTTTTATTGCCTCACATGAGCAATTTTACCGATTTTGCAAACTTAGAACGCAATCCCGAAATCAACCTCTTTTATGCTTCATCTCCCTCCGATTTGCTTAATGCCGATGTGATTATAATACCTGGTTCAAAAAATACAATATCCGATTTGCTTTATTTACGAAAAGTAGGTATGGCGAAAGCAGTATTAAATGCCCATCAATTGGGAAAGAAAGTTTTTGGAATTTGTGGAGGATATCAAATGATGGGGCTTTCAATAGATGATCCGTTTGAAGTTGAAAGCGACATCAAGACCTTACCTGGTCTTGGTATTTTACCAGTAAAAACAACACTTTTGGCCAATAAAACAACCAATCAGTGCCAATTCACTTTTTTAAACGATACCCATATTTGCAATGGCTACGAAATACACATGGGCGAAACGCTTGCTGAAAATGCTTCTCCATTATGCAGTATTGTTGGTAAAGGTCACGATGGTTATTACCTTAATGAAAACACTTGGGGTACTTATATTCACGGAATATTCGACAACCAAACTATTGTTAACAAATACATTTTAAACAATTCTCCAAGCGCTGAAAATCATTTCGATTACCAAACATTTAAACAGGAACAGTTTAACAAGTTGGCCGATTTAGTTCGGGCATATTCAGATATGCAGTATATTTGCAAAATAATAGCAGAGAAATATACACAATGTTAGCAGGTCACGGAAATGATATTTATCGATATGAAAATGAAATCATTGTTGATTTTAGCTCAAACATTGCGAAAATTAATATAAGGGAGAAATTGCTCGCTTTTTTACAAAAGAAGCTTAAAACAATCAGCAATTATCCCGATCCTGAGATGATGCAACTTAAACGCGCTGTTGCCAAATTCCACAACATTTCAACCGACGAGGTTATTATCACAAATGGCTCTACAGAAGCATTTTATTTGGTTGCTCATACCTATGTAAAACGAAAAACTTTTATTAAAATACCATCATTTGCTGAATACGAAGATGCATGTGCACGCTACGATCATTCATTATTTTTTGAAACAAAAATTGATTCTGAAACAATAAAGGGTTTCGACATGGTTTGGCTGGGAAACCCCAATAACCCCGATGGTAAAGTTGAAGCGCTCGAAAACATCAGCGATTGGAGCAAACGTTATCCGAACACTACCTTTGTAATTGACGAAGCTTATGCCGATTTATCAAATGTTCATAAAACAGCCATTCCTTTAGTAGCAAAAAAACAAAATGTTATCATTATACGTTCGTTAACCAAATCGTTTTCGATACCTGGATTGCGAATTGGATACATAGTTTGCAAAAAAGATATTGCCGATAAAATCCGCAATTACACAATACCTTGGAACATAAATAGTTTAGCTGTCGATGCAGGTGTTTTTATAATGAACAATTACACTTCGTTAGTGCCCGATGCCAATGAATTGGCTGAAACTTGTGCAATATTCAAGGCCGAACTCGAAAAAAACAACAACCTAAAGGTTCATCATTCCGATTGTAATTTTTTGCTTGTTCAGTTGAACCGGGGAAATGCGTCTGATTTGAAACTATACCTTGTTAAGCATCATGGCTTGCTTATTCGCGACGCATCGAATTTTAGGGGGCTAGGACCACAATATTTCAGGGTTGCAGTTCGCAGCAACCAGCAAAACCAGTTATTGGCCAATGCCATTCTCGACTGGATGACACATTAATCGCAACTCAGCATGTTACATCAAATTATTCTTCCATTAATTATTGGTTTTTTTATCGATGCACTCATTGGCGACCCACGTAACTTTCCACACCCGATAAAGGTTTTTGGCTTAATAATTTCCAAAACTGAACATTATTTAAACAAAGGGAAATACAAGCTTTTAAAAGGAGCAATTTCTACCCTATTGCTTATAATTTCTACTTGGATTTTTTACTGGCTAATTGCCAAACTAATAGGCCCTTATCCCATTGCTCAGGTAATTGTTTCTTCTATAATTGTTTATCAGGCAATTGCCAACAGGGGCTTAATCATCGAAGCTTTAAAAGTGGAGAAAATTATCAGGACCAATAACATTGAAGCAGCAAGAAAGCAATTATCGACAATTGTGGGGCGCGATACCCACAATCTTAACGAAAACCAAATCAGAGTTGCAGTACTTGAAACATTATCGGAAAACCTTAGCGATGGGGTTATTGCTCCATTATTTTATTACGCAATAGGCGGTTTTCCTCTTATGATGGCTTATAAAATGGTTAATACACTCGATTCGATGATTGCGTATAAAAATGATCGCTTTAAAAATTATGGGCTTGTTGCTGCCCGGATTGATGATTTGGCCAATTTAGTGCCTGCTCGATTAACTGCTTTTTTAATGGCACTACTGGCCTTAAGTAAGCGCGCATTTTTTTATATTTTTAAATATGGCAACAAACACAGCAGCCCTAATTCGGGTTACCCCGAAGCTGCTTTGGCGGGCATTTTAAACTGTCGGTTTGGAGGGCCAAATGCTTATGGTGGCAAAATACACAACAAACCATATATAGGTGATAATGAGCGCATTATTACAAGTAAAGATATTTGCAAAGCAGCACTATTAAATGCTGCAGTATCTGTTTTTGTGGTACTAATAATTGTAATTTTTTACTTTTTCAAAGCATCGTAAAGAATTTCGACAGGGTGTAGTGCTTTGCGTTTTGTGCCCAGCATAATTTGTTCCCTGCAACTGGTTCCGGGGGCAGCTATAATCACTTCTTCATTGGTTTTTCGAATGGCAGGGAAAAGCACCATTTCTCCAATCTTCATTGAAATTTCGTGGTGTTCTTTTTCATAACCAAACGATCCGGCCATGCCGCAACACCCCGAAGGTATTTCTTCAACACTATAATTTACAGGAAATTGAAGCATGTCAATTGAAGCTTTTGTCGTAGCCAATGATTTTTGGTGGCAATGACCGTGCAGTTTTATTTTTGCCGCATCGAGGGTAAAGCTTTCTTTTGAAATGTTCCCTTTTTCAACCTCACGCATAAAGAACTCGTCAAACATTAAAACGTTTGCCGCCAATTTTTTGGCATCGTCTTTTAAATTATCGGCTACCAAATCGGGATACTCATCTCTAAACGATAAAATTGCCGATGGTTCAATGCCAATCAAGGGAGTTTCACTGCTAATTATGTCTTTCAATAAGGCTACATTTTTATTGGCCAACTGTTTGGCTTTTTTCACCAATCCTTTCGACAAAAATGTTCTGCCACTAAAAACGTGACTGGGGATAATCACTTCGTATCCAAGCTTTTCGAGCAGCATTATTGTTTTTATACCAATGTGACTTTCGGTGGTATTTAAAAACTCGTCGTTAAACAAGTAAACCTTACGTTTTAAATTGCTTTGAGCTGTTTTACGCTGTCTGTCCCATTTTAAAAGGCTTGTTTTCGACAAAGCGGGCAGTTCAATTTGTTGTGAAAAACCACTGACAAGTTTAATTAACCCAGCCATTGGTTTAAACCGCAACATAGCATTTGAAACAGGACTTACTTTTGCAGCAAATTTCATCAAATAAGGATAATACGCTACAATTTTCGTGCGGAAAGGCACAGGGTTTCCTTCGTAGTGGCTTTGCAAAAAGTCGGTCTTTAAACGCGCCATATCGACTCCCGATGGGCATTCGCTTTTACAAGCCTTGCACGACAAACACAAATCGAGCGACTCGAGCACCAGCCTTTGATCAGCCCAATAAAGATCGTTCTTGCGGGTTATCAATTCGCGTAAAACGTTGGCACGCCCACGTGTCGAGTGCATTTCATCGCGGGTAACCATAAAGCTTGGGCACATGGCTCCCCCAATAATTTCCGATTTTCGACAGTCGGCCGAACCATTGCATTTTTCAATGGCACGTGCCATTCCCATTGTTAATTTGTAATCGAAAAAACTGTTTAGTTCTGGAGTTTCGCCACCGGGCATGTAACGTAACGAAGTGTGCATGGGTGGTGTATCGGTAATTTTTCCTGGATTGAAAATGTTTTGTGGATCCCATGCATTCTTTATTTCACGCAAGAATTGATAAACTGTTTCGCCAAGCATAAAGGGAATAAATTCACCCCTAAGCCTGCCGTCGCCATGCTCGCCGCTTAACGAACCACGGTATTTTTTTACGAGTGTAGCCGTTTCGGTGGCAATTTTTCGAAACAGGATGATATCGCCTTCATCTTTAAGATTTAAAACGGGACGCAGGTGCAATTCGCCTGTTGCTATGTGTGCATGATAAACAGCCTGCAAGTTCATTTCATCGAGTTTGGATTGAAATTCGGCCATAAAAGCAGGCAATTTATCTACCGGAACGGCAGTATCTTCAACCACAGAAACAGGCTTTGCATCGCCAGGCATATTCGACAAAACGCCTAGTCCGGCAGTTCGCAGGTTCCACACACGAGGTATATCGGCACCCCATATTAATGGAAAATGTGTTCCATAACCTTTGTCGCGCATGGCCTGTTCTATTTGCCCTGCCCGTTGAATAATTTCTTCTTTTTGTTCGCTCCAAAGTTCAATAATCAGAATGGCCTCGGGGTCGCCATTTATAAAGAAGCGGTTACGTTGCAGGCCAATGTTCTGCTTGGTCATGTCCATGATGGTTTTGTCCATCAGCTCAATGGCCGAAGGCTGATATTTTAGGGCAATTAAATTGGCATGGAAAGCATCGGTAAGTTTATCGAAATGAACGCACAACAGCGCTTTTTCTTTTGGAGGCAAATCGATCAGGTTCAATTTCATTTCGGTAGTGAAAGCTAAAGTACCTTCAGATCCGGCTAAAAGTTTAGCAAAATTAAACGCTTCTCCTTTGGAGTTAAAAGGCTGCATGTTTGCTAAAATATCGAGGGCATAACCATTGTTTCGTCGTGGAACTGAAGGATGTGGAAATTGTGCAGCAATTTCATTGCGATTTTCATTATTGTTGAGAATGGTATTTATTTTTCGGTAAATATTTCCTTCGAGATTTTGTTGTTTCAACTTATCGTTGTATTCCGCGACTGTAAGCTCGTTAAAAACCACTTCGGAGTTATCGCTCAGCAATGCCGTTATCTCAATGATATGTTTGCGAACACTTCCATGAACCAACGAATGTAAGCCACAGCTATTGTTGCCCAGCATTCCGCCCATTGTACAACGGTTGGCGGTTGATGTTTCGGGACCGAACATTAAGCCGTAAGGTTTCAGTTGCATATTTAGCTCGGAAAGTACCACACCGGGTTCTACCCTCACCCATTTTTCAACAGCATTTATTTCGATAACCTTATTAAAATGACGTGAAATGTCAACAACAATACCGTTGCCCACCACTTGACCGGCCAGCGATGTTCCGGCCCCACGGGGAATCAACGATGTTTTGTTATTTTGTGCAAAGTTGATCAGCGTCGAAATATCGGCTTTGCTTTTTGGGATGGCAACGGCCAAAGGCATTTCGCGGTATGCAGAGGCATCGGTTGCATAAAGAATTTTTGATATTTCGTCGAAACGAAGCTCGCCTTCAAGTTCTTGCGAGAGTTTTTTTAATGAATGGTAGGTTGTTTCCAATGTGTTAAATTATTTGTTTACCCAGTTCGGTAGTAATGTATTTCTGGTTTCTGTCCCTAGGATTTTCCGGTACTGTACGCTGTATTAAACCATTCTCAATAAGAGGCTTTATATGTCTGTTGAAGTTTACTGAATGATTTGAAAGGCCTAATAATTCTAATATTTCTGACCTCGATTTCGAAGTTAAACAAGCCTTTAGAATAAATATTACTTGGTTACTTACTTGGTTACTTACATGGTTACTTACTTGGTCACTTACTTGGTCACTTGCATTATCATTTAAAGAATCGGTATTGATAGGTAGTATTGTAAGAAAATAATGTGACTGCTCATTGGTTTCAATAATTGGGTTAGGTGAACCATTTTTTTCCATTGTTTTGTATATAGTAGGAATACCTGTTCCCCGACCTTCGGTAAGGTGCAGATCCTTTAAAAAATCAACAACTCTTCTATTCCTATAATCGAGTCGTCCAGGATTCCAACCATTTTTGAATTCCAATCTTTCCCATTCAATGACTTTCCCATTTATCAGTTCATGTATGTTTATTGCTAATGCCATATTTCAGAGGGTAAATATACAAAACATTTACATGCTTAACCCAACTCAACAATGGTGATTCCGGCACCGCCAAACTGCACGTGCTCGTCGCGGAACGAAGCTACAGCCGGCTCCGATTTCAGATAATTGCGTATCATTTCTTTTAATATACCAAACCCTTTCCCGTGCAAAATACGCAATTGCGATGCTCCCACCACAATGGCATCATCAATAAAGGCTTGTATATTACCAAGTGCTTCCTCGGCCCTTTGTCCACGAATATCAATTTCGGGCTTAAACTCCAATTTTTTGCTCATGATTTGATTGGTACGCTTAATTGAATCGGCTTTGGGAACTTGCTTGGCTTGCTGTTGTTGACGTTTAACCTCGTTATTGCTGATTGATTCAATGCGATCAATATCAACTGTTGAAATAATATTGCCCATAGCAAGTACAACCTTGCCTTTGTCAAAATCGATAATCTCGCAAGCACTGCCCGACCCTTTTAGCCTCACTTTGTCGCCAATGGCAAACTGTGGTTGCTTAATTTTTTCAAGCGGTTTTGCATCGGGCTTTTTGTGTTTTTTATTGCCCTTATTTTTTTCGCGTTGCTGAATTTTTTCAATTTTTTTTCTAATGCGCTCTTCTTGTTCCTGATCGGTTTCATCGAGTGCTAGTTTTTTATCTTCCAGCTTTTTACGAATGTTTTTTGTTGCTTCTTTTTCGGCTTGTTTTTCGCGTATTTCTTTTATCGAATGCTCAATGAGTTTGTTGGCATTATCGATTATGTTTTTGGCTTCGGCTTTGGCTTCGGCAATAATTTCTTTGCGCGATTTTAAAGTGCTTTCGAGTTCTTTCTGATAGGTTTCGCTTAAGGAATCGAGCGAGCGCTCCACCTTTTGAATGCGTAGCCGTTTTGTTTCCCAATATTGTTTATCGCGAACAATTTCGCGCAGGTTTTTATCGTAATCGATATGTTCTTTGCCCAGTTTATCGGTTGCTTCTTGCAGTATTTCGTTATCGAGGCCTATTTTGCGAGCAATTTCGAATGCAAATGAACTGCCAGGTTTTCCTACCTGTAATTGGAACAAGGGCCGCATTTCGTTGGTATCGTATAGCATTGCTCCATTCACAATTCCTTTGTTCGACGAGGCAAAATGTTTAAGGTTGGTGTAGTGGGTTGTTATGATACCGTAAGTTTCCAATTTATTGAGCTGATTGAGAACTGCTTCGGCAATGGCTCCACCCAAAAGCGGTTCTGTTCCTGTTCCAAATTCGTCGATCAAAACCAAGCTGTTGGCATTGCAATTTCGTGTGAAGAATTTCATGTTGAGCAAATGCGACGAATAGGTGCTCAAATCATTGTCGATTGACTGTTCGTCGCCAATATCGATAAAAATCGATTTAAAAATGCCCATCCTCGATCCTTCAGATAGTGGAATTAACAAACCACATTGCAACATGTATTGAATAATTCCGGCTGTTTTGAGGCAAACCGATTTTCCACCGGCGTTGGGCCCCGAAATTAGTAAAATACGGTTAGGCTCATCGAGGCGTAGTTTTAAGGGGACAACTTGGCGGCCTTCTTTCTTGAGCGCTTGCACCAACAGTGGATGGCGTGCTTGATGCCAATCGAAAAATGGTTCGTTTCTGATGTCGGGTTTTGTACAATCAAACTGATTGGCCAACTGCGCTTTAGCCCTAATAAAATCAATTGTGCCCATAAAATCATACGAGAGTAACAGCTCATCAACATCGGGGCGCAATTGAGCAGCAAAGCTTATTAAAATACGAACAATTTCACGTCTTTCGTTATTCTCGAGCTCACGCAAACGGTTGTTCATTTCTACGATTTCGGCGGGCTCAATAAAAACGGTTTTTCCGGTTGCCGATTCGTCGTGAACAATGCCGTTAATTTTCTTTTTATTGGCAGCAACTACGGGAATAACCGGTCGCCCGTCACGTATCGACACGGTGGTATCGTCGTCAACAACCCCTTCGGATTGTAGCTGACGCATTATTTGCTGAATTTTTTTTCCTACACTGTTTTGTAGCGAAAAAATGCTTCGGCGAATATCGTGCAATTCGGGCGAGGCGTTGTCTTTAACTTTGCCTTGTTTATCGATTATTGAATCGATAGCCCCAATTGTATTGTTAAAAATATTGATATCGGTGGTAAGAGCTTTTAACAATGGAAATTTTTCGCCATTATCGCCTTTGAAAAAATTTACAATTGCCCTAATGGTTTCTAATGAATTTCGTAATCTGAACAGTTCTGTTGCATCGATAAAAGTACCTTCAACCTTTATGGTTTGAAGCGACTTACGCATATCGAAGAAAAAATTTGTTGGAAAATTATCGTGTTCGCGAAGTATGGTCAAAAATTCATTCACCAAGTTAGTTTGGTAATCGATTGCTTCAAATTGGGTCATAAAACTGATCTGATCGACCAATTCTTTGCCAATGTCGCTGAGGCAATACGAAATAAGCATTTGCCTTATTCGATCGAAACCAATTTTTTGTTCAAAATTATCGGGATAAATAGCGGGCATGCTTTCAATTTATAAAAAATACTAAAATGAAGAATCAGTGTTCAATTATTGCCAAAATATCGTTAATACTGAATGGTTTCACCACCAAGTCGTTCATTCCAATGCTTTTGCACTTTTCAACTTCTTCGGGCTGACTGTTTGCAGTGGTAGCAATTATAACCATTGGCTTTTCGATTTGGTTGTTGGCTTCCATTTTACGAATTTTGATCGTAGCTTCGTAACCATCCATTATTGGCATTTTAACATCCATCAGAATTACGTCGTAAGTGTTGTTTTTGAGTTTTTCCAACACTTCGGCTCCATTTTGAGCTATATCAATTACGTCGGCAATTGGTTTTAAAACAAAGGCCGAAACTTTAATATTTATTGGATTATCTTCGGCAACCAGAATTTTATATTTTTTTCGTTCTGTCATTACAAATTTTAATTATAAGTAGTTGTGTTCATTAACGGTTACTTTTTTAAACATGATTTCGAAATAAAAAGTTGAACCCATGTTTTTCTCGCTAATCACTTTTAATTGTCCTCCCATCATTTTTATCAACTGGCTGCTAATGGCCAATCCCAAACCTGTGCCTCCGTATTTGCGGGTGGTTGATGAGTCGGCTTGGGTAAACGATTCAAAAATATGATCGATATGCGAAGTATCAATGCCAATTCCGTTATCGATTACCATAAATTTAACACAATGATGAGTTTCGGAGTGCCCGATGTATTTTGCATCGATAGTTATTTGACCTTTTCGAGTAAATTTAATTGAGTTACTAACCAAGTTTGCAAATATCTGCTTAAGCCTTAATTTATCGCCGTTCAACATTTCAGGTATATTGTAATCGTATTTAACCTGAATTTCGTTACCGCTTTCGTTGGCACTAATGGTCATTTGCTCAACAACTTCGTCAATAACATCTTTAATATAAATGGTATCAGTTTCGAGTGAGAGTTTTCCGGTATCGATTTTTGAAAGGTCGAGTATATCGTTAATAATATTGAGCAAATTGTTGCCCGAACGTGCAATAATTCCTACAATTTTCTGCTGTTCATCATCGAGAGGGGTCATGCTTAACAGTTCGGCCATACCAATAATACCGTTCATTGGGGTACGTATTTCGTGGCTCATATTCGACAAAAAGTTGCTCTTGGCCTTACTGGCTTCTTCGGCTTTTTGTTTGGCAAATTCGAGTTTTTGTTTTATAAGCATTTGTTCGGTAATATCGGTCGATATTCCTACAATTCCTTCAATTTGGCCATTATTGTTTTTGTATGGTATTTTTGTGGTTGTAACCCATTTAACTGCTTCAGTTTTAAAGTCGAATTGTTCAATTTTATTATAAATTGGTTTTCCTGTTTTGAAAATATTGATTTCTTCGTTTCTCAACTTTTCTGCTTCGGTGTTTGAGTAAAAATCGAAATCGGTTTTACCAATTAATTGATCGACAAATTTAACACCGTGCATTTTTGCCAGTGCCTTGTTTGCCCGAACAAATTCTGAGCTTGAATTTTTTATATAAATAGCTGAAGGAATATGGTCAATCAACAACTGTAGCATGTCGCGTTCGGCTGTTAATTTTTGTTCAATCTCAATCAGTTGGCTAATATTTCGCGAAATTCCGGCAGTTCCAACCAACCTTTTCTGATCGTCGAAAATTGGCAACTTTAATGAATTTAACCAAATGTCTTTTCCTTCAGGGCTTTGGATATGTTCAATTTTACTTTGTGGTGCTGCGTCAAAAATTATTTGCTGCTCGGTAATGAAAGATTGTTTTGCAATTTCTTCGTCAAAAAAATCGAAGTCGGTTTTGCCAATTGCATCTTTGCTTTTTTCAACGCCCAACAAAGCTCCTTCGGCCTTATTTATTTTTATAAATTTACTGTCAATATCTTTAAAATAGATAAAGTCAGGGCTTTCGTCCATCAATACTTGTAGTAATTTTTCATCGCTTAGATGATTGTTTTCTTTAGGCAAACTTCGATTTAACACCTCGTATTTACCTACTATGCCAATAATTACCCCTTCTTTTTTGTGGGGGTATTTACTAATGCGCAACCATATTTTCTCGCCTTTTGAATTGCTTATTTCTTTTTCGAAATCGACAACAGCCTGACCGCTTTTTAGAATTTGTCCGTCATAAGCAGTAAATTCAATTGCCGATTTCTCGTCGAGCAGGTCATCGTCGGTTTTACCAATAATCTGCTCAACACTATCGCAATCAAAATCGTTTGCAAAAAGCGTGTTGCAACCTATGTATTTTCCATCGGAATTTTTCCAAAATATTCGTTGTGAAATTGAATTGAGAAGGTTCTCGATTTCGCTTACCGATGTGTTAACCAGTTTACGTGGGAATACAGTTTCGGAGTGACCTTTTAACATTTTTCGGGCAAGACTAATTGTAGCATAAAGCTGTGCCTGCGAGAAATTAAATGCTAAATATTGATCGGCAATAGTTTCGAGTCTTTTATCGTTGGTAATTTGCTCTTCACCTTCATAAATATAAACCAAAAAATTACAGGTTGAAAGCTGCTGCAAATCTTTGAAGTTTGATTCAATGGTACTGTTGTTGAAAAGGAAAACTTTATCTTTTCGGAAAGTAGTAACTCCCGAAAAATATAATGAAGCAGCTGTTTGGTTAACAATTATTTCTTTGTTTATTTTTGAACAAGCTACCCTTAACTTCTTATTAAAATCGTCGTTGCTAAATAACTGTATGATCTCGAACATAATAAATCGATTACAAATAGCGCTAAAAATAATACAATTTCTATAATCTACTACCTTTTTTAGTATCAAATCTGGAATTCCATTCATCGTTGAAACTTTTTATTTCACTCTTCATTTCTTTACGAAGAGCTAAAATTCCAATTAGGTTTGGAACAGTCATTAGCGCTATGGTGATTCCCGAGAAAATCCACACAAGAGTTGTATCGATAAAAGCAGCAAAGAAAAAACCTGCAACATATACAATTCTGTAAACCACAATGTATTTAATGCCGAATAAATAGGTAACAGCCCTGTCGCCATAATACGACCAGCTTATCGATGTTGAAAAAGCGAAAAGCAATAAGCCTATGGCAACTATGTATCGGCCCCAGTTGCCAAACCAGCTGCGCGAAAAGGCTTCGGTTGTTAAAGGTGCACTATGTATAAGCGATTGGCCTGTGAAAACGATATTCGACTCACGTTCTATTTTTCCTTTATTTACAGTTACTAGCCCGGTAAATAATTGTTTGTCGGAGTTATACACTTTCACATTTTCGGCAATAGAACGAGCATGCAACAGAGTAATATTATTGTTTAAAATCTCACCATTCTCAATTTCGATTTCACCATTATAAACTTGCGCTCCATTGTTCGACGATAAAAAGAGATTAAGCTTTTCAATATCGTGGGGGTTTGTGTCAGAGAAATATTCATTAAGAACAATCATGTCGGCATCTTGAAATTGGTTTTCGATTTTTTCGGACCAAACGCCCGAAGCCAACAAGGTTAAACCGGTAAGCATGCAAATAATTATGGTATCAATAAAAGGTTCGAGCAAAGCAACCAATCCTTCCGAAACCGGCTCATGAGCGCGGGCAGCTGCATGGGCAATTGGTGCCGACCCCTGCCCTGCCTCGTTCGAAAATAAACCACGGTTTACTCCACGGTTAAAAGCAAAAGCAAACCCTGCACCTAAAAAACCACCTGTTGCAGCCGATCCGGTAAAAACATCGTTTACTATTGCCAACAACGATGGCCATATATTTTGGTAATTAAAACCAATAACAGCTATTGCACCTATAAAATAAATAAGAGCCATTATGGGAACAAGCCGGGCTGTAACTTTTGCTATGCGCTTTATACCTCCAATTATTACAAATGCAAGCAAAACAGCCAGTACTGCACCAGTAAATATTTTGTTTACGCCAAAAGTTGCAAACATTGAATTAGCTATGGAATTTATTTGTGGCAAGCTACCGGTACCAAATGACGAGAAAATTGTAGCTACTGCAAAAATTGCTGCTAACCATGGCATTTTAAGTCTGTTTTTCATGTAATACATTGGGCCACCGGCCATTGTTCCGTCAGCAGCTGTTTCGCGGTATTTATGCGAAAGTGTTACTTCAACAAACTTTGTAGTCATTCCCAAAAAAGCGGTTACCAACATCCAAAATAATGCAGCAGGCCCTCCCAAATGAATGGCAAGGGCTACTCCGGCAATATTCCCAGTTCCAACTGTACCTGATAATGCAGTTGTTAAAGCCTGAAAATGGCTTGTATCACCTTTATCGCCTTCTTTATCGAATTTACCCCTTACAATAAAAAATGCTTTTTTAAAAAACCTTATTTGCGGAAATTTTAAATATAAGGTAAAAAACAAACCCGTTCCCAACAGCAAAAACACGAACCATTGCGAACCGCCTATCATTGAATCGATTAATGTGAGAATATCGGAAAATTTTTGCATCAGATTTGGTTTTATTTTTCAAGTAGGGCAAAATAAGCAATTATCTACAAAAAATGTAGTTATTTTTACAAAAACAAAAACTTATGATCTTATGCTCGATATTTTGCTGATTATTTTGGGTTTTATTTTTCTTTTTTCAGGAATAATTGGTTGTGTATTGCCTGTTATACCTGGGCCTCCTTTGTCATACGTTGGTTTACTGATGCTTCATTTCACAAAAAAATATCATTTCGAAGCAGATTTTTTGTTTTTATGGGCTGCCATTGCAATAGGCGTAACCATTCTCGACTATTACATACCAATTTGGGGAGCGAAAAAGTACGGTGCAAGTAAAAGAGCCATTTGGGGAAGCATAATCGGCTTGTTGTTGGGTTTGTTTTTATTTCCACCATTTGGAATTATAATTGGCCCTTTTGTTGGCGCAGTTATTGGCGAATATTCTATTGGCAAAAACTCGTCCGAAGCTTTGCGTTCGGGTTTTGGCACCTTTATGGGCTTTCTGGGGGGCACTCTTATTAAACTTATTGTCTCGGGGTTAATGCTATTCTACTATATTAAAGAAATGATGGTATAAGCTTTACTTTTCACCAACATCGATCAATTGAATTCGCATGTCTTTGTATTTATGAGGTATATCGGGTATATCATTATTATTCAAATCGCTAAAACTTTTAATGTACGAATAAATTGCTAACCATTCTTTGGCTTCTTGTATGCCTTCTTTTTTACTGTCGAGGTCAATTAAAAAGTCGGCATCATTACCTATGGTTCCATCGGGTTTTTTCGGAACAACATTTACTAAACCCAAACTCATTTTTTTAAGTTTTCCAATAAAACTAACCATGTATGTATTAGATGTTACGCTAACCAGCTGAGTGCTTTTACGTGAAATGTCAATTGGAGTATAGCCACTCAAACCATTACCAATACTGATCTCTACAATTTTTTTGAAGGGTCTTTTGCTAAGATCGGCTTTAATTTGCATGCCCGAAAAATTTACGAAATAATGAGGCAAAGAATTTCTTACAGACAAAATCAGTTCCATTACATTTTTAAGCTCATGCCCAGTTACATATACTTTAGCTAAAGGATTGCCCTGAACATTGTTATTTCCAACACCCAGTGGCATAATGTTGAATATGTCGTTGATATTCAAGAAGCCATTGGTGCCTTTTTTAATATCGTTACGAATTACACCCGAGGCTACCATCACAACATCGGAGCCAATATCAGAAGCGTTGTTCATTTGATAATACATGGCATCGGCAACAAATGGTGCCAAATTGCTTTCAAATGGTTTCCTTTCGTTTAAAACCAAATCGAACGAGGTTTCGGCAACAATATCGTAATAGCCTACACCAACATTGTTCAAAACATGCTGATTTATTAGTGAAACTTTTGAATCGATAATTTGTTGAATATCTTTACTGGCCTTAATGTTATCGTTCATTTCTACTAATTTATATTGAAACAAAGGCCTGCGGTTATTATCGAAATTTATTTCGATATGGCCCACATTTTGTCCCATCGTGCCTGTTTGAACAACAAGCGAATTGCCTGCTTGTACAGGAACAGCCAAAGTGCTGTGTGAATGGCCACTAATAATTAAATCGATATCGGGAACTGCTTTGCCCATTTTTACATCTTCGCCTTCGATATGCCCATTTTTACCGTAAACAACACCGCTGTGCGATAGAGCAATTACAATATCAACCGCTTCGTCCTTTTTAAGTAATCGTGCTGTTTTTCGAGCAGCTTGTATTGGATTGCCAAATTTCACTTTATGATATGCTGGTATCGATTCCATTGCATCGATGCCCATAACACTAAATATGCCAATTCTATATCCATTTTTTTCAACAACTTTGTAAGGCAAAATTGTTTGATTGATAAACAATTCATTGAAAAAAACATGTTCATTTTTCGAAACTAAATAATTTGAACAAACCAATTCAGGTATTGCTCCGTTATTTTTCGACTTATTAATTATTGCAGCTAACGATTCGGGACCAAAATCAAATTCATGATTACCAATTGCAACAACATCGTAACCCATTTTGTGCATTAGGTTAAGCTGAAATCCTTTTTCTAATTCAATTTGTTGAAAAAGTGTCCCCATAAGAAAATCGCCGGCATCGAGTACCAAAAGCTTTTGTTTATAGTTTGCTTTTTGTTGTTCAATGTAGCCTGCAATACGCGAGAAGCCACCAAGAGTAACGTCGTTATCCTTTTCTAAAGGAGTGTATTCTGCCTCAGGCGATAGTCCGTTAAGGTGCGAATGCAAATCGTTTGTGTGCAGGATAACCAAATCTTGTGCATGGACATATTCCAAAAACAAGAATAAAATAAGCAGCAAAAGAATCTTCATCTTATTAATTATTTGTTTGCTTTTTAAGCAAATACAACAAAACTAAATTTTAAAAATCATACCCCATTAAATATTCCCTAAAGATAATGTTATCAAATTTTTTAGAAAACATTTTTCAAAATGAACAAAACAATTCAACAACAACATTTGTTTTTTATGAAACAATAACTAAAGTATAATCAATTTTAAACAATATGGCTGAATTATCAACAACTTACATGGGTTTGAAACTAAAAAACCCAATCATTTTAGGTGCCAGTAATATGGTTTCCGATATCGATCAACTTAAAAAAGCCGAACAGGCAGGCGTTGCTGCAATTGTTTACAAATCGTTATTCGAAGAACAAATTCAACTCGAGTCGTTACAATTTGAAGAGGAATTGCATGAGTACGATTTCAGATCGGCCGAGATGGAGAAAATATTCCCCGAGATAGAACATGCCGGTCCGAAAGAGCATTTGCTTGCACTAAAAAAAGCCAAAAACGAGCTCACTATTCCGGTAATAGCCAGTTTAAATGCAATTTATAGCCCTACTTGGGTCGAATATGCAAAAATGTTGGCCGAAACCGGCGTTGATGGTTTGGAACTTAACTTCTATCGGGTGCCGATTAGTGCCGATGCCGATGCAAAAATGATTGAAGAACATCAGGTTAAAGTTTTAAAAGAGATAAAAGCAACTGTAAATATTCCGGTAAGTGTAAAAATTAGTTCTTTTTATACCAACCCGCTTGCTTTTATTTCAAAACTTAGCCAAGCCGGAGCCGACGGGGTTGTTTTGTTTAACCGTTTTTTCCAACCCGACATCAATATAGATTCCGAAGAATTTGATTTTCCTTGGGAGCTTACCCGCAAAGGCGACTATCAGGTTACACTTAGGTATGTTGGCCTTATTTACAATAAAATTAAAGCATCGATTATTGCTAACCGTGGCATAAAGACCAGTGCCGATGCCATAAAAATGATTTTAGCTGGCGCCAATGCAGTTCAAATGGTTAGTGCATTTTACGAAAATGGCGTTTCGTATGCTACGTCGGTACTCGACGAAATCCAAAGTTGGATGGACAAAAAGGGTTATAACAGCTTGGATGATTTTAGGGGAAAACTCTCGAAAGATAAGCTAAATGACGAATTTGTTTATAAAAGAGCACAATACATCGATATTCTTAAAAATTCTGATCAAATTTTAAAGAAATACCCGTTGCGTTAATATTCTACCAAATACCAATTTACCTAAGGAGGCTTTTATAAGTCTCCTTTTTTTCTGCAACATACCTATTTATTAATAAATTATAGGCATCGAGCAGAATTCTTATCATTTTATGCTGTGCATTATAATGGTATTCGCCCAACCTTGCTACCGGAAGAATTTTTGGTGAAGTACCGGTCAAAAACATAGCATCGTATTCCGAAATTTCTGAAACAGTGATGGCTCTGTATTCTATTTCAATGTTTTTCTCTTGCGCAATTTCAATCACTTTAAGCAATGTAATGCCTTTTAAAACACTTGACAGTGGTGCTGTGTAAAGACAATTATTTTTTATAAAGAAACAATTCGATCTACTCCCCTCGGTAATTGTATTTTGTTGGTTAACCAATAAAACCTCGTAAACTTTTTTTTCGCGAATTAAATCATCAGCCATCGACCTGATGCTTTGTTGAACAACTTTTGCCTCGGGATTTTCACGCTGTGCATAAAATAGCTCAAGTGCTACCCCATTCAGGTATTCGTTTGCGTTTGGGTATTTGTGAGGTATAAACGTGGCTATAATGTCGTGAGTGTTTTTTTCAAAAATTACTTTAATCATTACATTTCCCTCACGAATGCCGTTTTGGCTACCGAGTGAAATTAGTTGTTTCAACAATTTATGAGCATCAATATTAATTGTATGGTTTATTTTGAAACACGAAGCCAATAAGCGCTCAAAGTGATCTTCGAAAAATAGGGGTACACGATCGATTAACCGCATTACCTCGTAAACAATTATTGCTTGTTTCGAGTAAACAGGTAAATTATCGGCAGTGATATACTTATCATTAAACAAAACCATGTTTCAGTTTTTTTACAAAAATAGCTTATATGCATTTGTATTTCATTTAAAATATTCAGAAAAAAACTTATAATTTGATATTTTTAAGGGATTTTAAAAATAAAACATAAATGGGCACATACACAATAGGCATATTGAGCGAGTCGAAAGAAAAAGAATCCAGATCTCCATTAAGTCCTGCCGATGCCCATTTATTATTGAACACCTTTAAAAATCTTCATATTAAAGTTGAACCATCAAAAAATAGGGTTTATAACAACGAAGAATACATTAAAGCCGGCGCCGAAATAACCAATGATTTAAGTAATTGTGACATTATTGTAGGACTAAAAGAAGTAAAAAAAGAACGAATTCTCGAAGGTAAAACCTATCTCTTTTTTGCACATGTTGCAAAAAGGCAAAACGATAAAAAAGAATATTTAAAAACACTGATTAGCAAAAACATAACACTAATCGATTATGAATACCTCACCCAAAACTCGACAAAACGGATTGCGGCTTTTGGTTATTGGGCAGGCATTGCCGGTGTATATTTAGGAATTAGGGCTTTGGGGAAAACTTATAACTGTTTCGACTTGCCAAAAGTGAATAAATTCACCAATGTTGACGAATTGTATCAAATGCTTACAAATATTGAACTACCTTCGGTAAAAATTGCAATAAGTGGTACTGGAAATAGTTCAAAAGGAGTGATCGACACACTTAAACGAATGAATATCAGAGCTGTTAAATACGATAAAATACACCCAAACAACATAAGCGAACCTTTATTTACTGTTTTATCTCCTCACGATTACTTTGTAAACAAACAGGGCATCAAATACACTAAAGCTCATTTTAAACAAAACCCACATCATTACGAATCGATACTTCATAGGTATGTGCTCAATTGCGATGTTTATTTTGCATGTCATTACTGGGAAAAAGGCATGCCTGTATTGCTTAATAAGCAGCACCTATCGAATACCGAAAACAGATTAAAAGTGATAACCGATATAAGCTGCGATATTAACGGACCAATTGCCAGCAGTATAAAAGAAACAAGTATTAACGATCCGTTTTACGATTACAATCCGCAAAGTGATATTATTGAACCCGCATTTTCATCGAACAAAAATATACTAGTATCAACTGTTCCTAATTTACCTTCGATACTTCCATACGATTCAACTAATTATTTTTCGAAAATTCTAACCGAAAAAGTATTTCCTCTGTTAATTGCAAAAAAAGAGAACGAAATAATAAAAAATGCCACCATTATTCAACAAGGCCGCCTTACCTTTGCTTTTAGTTACCTCAACAAATATATAAGCACATAAATTTGTAAATTGCGCATGCTTAACATTGTATAATTTAAACAAATAGCCATGATAAGAATTTCAGTTCCATTAGCCAACGGTTTTGAAGAAATAGAAGCCCTTGTACCTGTTGACATTTGGCGCAGGGCCGGTTTTGAAGTTACAATGATTTCGATAAGCAATGAGTTGATTGTAACCGGATCGCACCAGATATCAGTTTTGGCCGACTGCTTGTTCGACGAGCAGAAATTTGCCGACAGCGATATGATTTTTTTGCCTGGCGGAATGCCCGGTGCTAAAAACCTCGATGCGCATAAAAGCCTGCAAAAATGTATAGTAGAACATCACCACAAGCATAAACTTTTGGGGGCAATTTGCGCTGCACCTTTAGTATTGGGGCACAACAACTTGCTCGAAAACCGCAGAGCTACCTGTTTCCCTGGTTTCGAAAAAGAATTATTCGGCGCCAAACATACCAGAAATTTCATCGAAATTGATGACAACATTATCACAGCAAAGGGAGCCGGTGTTGCTGTTGAGTTTGCTTTTGCTGTTGTGTCGCGATTTAATGGTGAAGAATATGCCAGCCAATTGGCCGAAAAAATGCAAATCAAACAATACTAAATTGCATCAAAGATTAAAGCTGAAACAATTTAACCAACATACAAAACCTTAAAAATGAAAGGAAAAAACCTTATATTCGATGCATTTGCATGCAAAACAACTAAACGTCAGCCATGGGTGCCATTTGTTGGTGTACACGGAGCTTTTTTAATAAACAAGAATGCCGATGAGTACCTTCAATCGTCAAAATTAATAGTGGCTGCTGCAAATAAAGCTATTGAATTATATCAACCCGATGGAATTCCGGTTACATTCGATTTACAAATTGAAGCTGAAATATTAGGATGCAACTTAAAATGGGACAAGCAAAATCCTCCGGCAGTAATATCGCATCCATTAGCCGAGGGGCAAACAATTGAGCAATTACATATTCCCACAAAGCACGAGGGGCGAATACCTTTGGTATTGGACGCTACGGCAGCGCTTCGTTCTCAACACCCCAACATTGCACTTTATGGTTTAATTACAGGGCCATTTACCTTAGCACTTCACCTGCTTGGTACCGATGCTTTTTTAATGATGTTTACCGACCCCGAAAAACTTCACCAAGTAATGTTATTTACCGAAAAAGTGGCTATTGCCATGGCTTCTTATTACCTCGATGCCGGCGCCGACATAATTGCTGTTGTCGATCCCATGACCAGCCAAATCGATTGCGATTCTTTTACAACTTTTGTATCACCTTACTGTTCGGAGTTATTTAAATCGATAAAAACAAAACAGGGAAAAAGCTCATTTTTTGTTTGCGGAAACGCTATGCAAAACATTGAAGCAATGTGTTTGTGTGGCCCCGATAATATTTCAATCGACGAAAACATTCCACTCGACTATGTGCGCGACATTGCATTAAATAATAACGTTAGCTTTGGAGGCAACCTTAAGTTAACTGTTTCGTTGCTAATGGGCTCCGCCGACGATGCCGGCCGCGATGCCCTTGAATGTATGCAAACCGGTGGCAATAAAGGTTTTATTCTGGCTCCAGGCTGCGATTTGGCCTTTTCTACCCCACCTGAAAACCTGATAGCAGTTTCCGAATTGGTTCACGATGAATATAAGCGAGAATTATTGCGATTGAAGAAAATTGAAAAAGGAAAGTACAAAGCAACAGACATCTCAGAACGTTATTCAAACGAAAAAGTTATAATCGACATTATTACCCTCGACTCATCGTCGTGCGCACCATGCCAATATATGGTTGAAGCAGTCAAAAATGCCGTCAACAGTCTGAATTTGAATGATAAAGTTGAATATTATGAGTTTAGGATAAAAGATCGTAAAGGCATTGAAATGATGATGGCTTTAGGGGTGCAAAACCTGCCAACTATATGTATTAATGGTAAGGTTGAATTTATTTCGGTAATTCCGCCCAAAGACCATTTAATGAACCGTATTTGTGAATATTATAAACAATGATACCTTTTTATTTGATTACCGGTTTTTTGGGTAGTGGCAAAACTACGTTTTTGAAAAACATATTGTCGAAAGAGCATTACCATGAACGCATAGCAGTTATACAAAACGAATTTGCGCCAGGAAACATCGATGGAATCGACCTCAAAAACTTTGCGCCAGGTATTCAACTTACCGAAATTAATAACGGTTCGGTTTTTTGCGCATGTTTGCTATCAAATTTTATTGATACCCTAAAGCTGGTTATTGAAAAGTATCAACCCCGAACCATTTACCTCGAGGCATCGGGATTGTCGGATCCAACTACCCTCACGCAGGTGATGACCGATTCAATTTTGTCGTCGAAAATATATTTGGGAGGCTCAATTGCCATTGTCGATGCACATAATTATGCAAGGGCTTTGCGTACAATGCCACGTGTACTCCACCAAATACGTATGGCCGATGTGCTTTTACTCAACAAAACCGATTTGGTTAACAGTGATCAACTAAATGAAATCGACAATGAATTGAAAAAATTAAATCCTTCGGCAAAAATATTACAAACCAAACATTGTGCAATTGCCGATTGGGACTGGTGGGAGCAATTTTCATTTGAACCAAAAAAGCTGAAAAACTTTGTTTTTCTTACAAATTCTAACGACCGACCAGCTGTATCAACAGCTATATTAAAAGCAAGCCATAAAATAGAAGCAGAAAAATTACACGATTTTTTAAGCGAACTGGCAAAGATGTGCTATAGGGCGAAAGGCTTTATTGTGCTCAGCAACAATAAAGTAGTACACATACAAATTGTTTATGAAACAATTACTACTAATAACTACGAGAATTACCAAGCAATAAGCGAGATTATCGCAATAGGCAACACCATCGACAATAAAAGCATTGAGCAATTGTTTAATAAATATGTTGAGATTACAGCTTAAATATCGTCAAATTCAACATTCGAGAACTCAGCAGTAACAAGCTCAGGATCATGTAATTCATCAATGAGCGGTTGTTTTTCCTCAATAAACGATAAGGTTTCATTCAAAGCGTCAACCCATTTGTGAAAATCTTCGCGATACAAGAAAATTTTATGTTTTTCATAAACAGCCTCACCATTGTTTTTGAAACGTTTCTTACTTTCGGTTATTGAAAGATAATACTCGTCTCTTTTTGTTTTCCTTACATCGAAAAAATAAGTTCGGTTTCCGGCTTTCACTCCTCTCGAAAATATTTCTTGAATGTTCTCGTTTTTGAAGGAACTTTCGTTTCTGTTTGTGTTGAAGGCTTCCATAGCATTTTAAGTTAGTTTGTGGCAAATATAATTTTTTTTGATTAAAAACAAGAAGCTAAACACAACAAATTCAAATGTTTCTATTTATTTCTAAGGTTTGTATTTTTCCATTTCAGGTAAAAGTTTCTCCAAGGCCTGGATTCTTTTTTCACTCAAAGGGTGAGTACTGAGGTATTCGGGAACATTGCCCCCACCAAGTTTCGACATACGTTTCCAAAAAGCAACGGCTTCGTTTGGATTGTAACCGGCCATAGTCATAAATATGAGGCCAAGTTCGTCGGCTTCGTACTCGTGTTTGCGCGAATATGGCAACATTAAACCAACCTGAGCACCTACACCATAAGCACTTAAAAATATTGAACGCGTTTGTTCAGGTTGTTCTTTAAGGGCAACATCAAGTGCCATACCTCCAAACTGAGCAATTAAGCCTTGGCTCATGCGTTCGTTTCCATGACGGGCAACAGCATGAGCAATTTCGTGGCCCATAACAACGGCAACACCATCCTCGTTCATGCAAATGGGCATTATGGCTTCGTAAAAAACAACTTTACCTCCGGGCATACACCATGCATTTGGAACATCGCTTTTAACCAAATTAAACTCCCAATTGAAATCGTCGAGTCGATTTGATAAGTTGTTTTGAGCCATAAAATTACCAACAGCAAAAGCTATCTTATTACCTGTTTTTTTAACCATGTCGAAATATGGCCCCGAACCGATAACCTGATTGGTATCTAAAAATTCTTTATAACTGGTTAAACTCATTCCCACCAATTGCGACTCGGGCAATAAATTAATTTGTTTACGCCCCAAAATTGGCACAGTTGAACACGAGTGAGTAATTGTTATAAGGAGAAATACAATTATAAATTTTTGAAAAATTTTCATCTGTTTTTAAATTAGGGTTATACATCAATTCATCCAATCGAAAAATAAAAATAGAATATATATCCAATATATTGAATATTTTCAAAGCTTTTTATTAAACATTTTCCATAATTGGCGGTTTTATCAACAATTTAAATCAATTGAATAATGAAAACATTCACTCTTATACTTTCATTTTTATTTGCTGGTTTTTTGTTTGCACAGGATGTACAAAACTTTCACCAGTTTACAGTAAACGACATTTCGGGAAAGCCCTATTCTCTCGAACAACTTAACGGTAAAAAAGTTCTTGTTGTTAATACAGCTTCAAAATGTGGTTTAACTCCACAATACGAAGATTTAGAAAAACTGTATCAAACCTACAAAGAAGATAACTTTGTTATAATTGGCTTCCCTGCCAACAATTTCATGAAACAGGAACCCGGCACCAACGATGAAATTGCCGAATTTTGCCGTATCAATTACGGGGTAAGCTTTCCGATGATGGAAAAAATATCGGTTAAAGGAGACGATATACATCCGCTTTATAAATGGCTTACCACTGCTTCTAATACCGAAATACAATGGAATTTCCAAAAATTCATGATCAACCCCGATGGAACGTTGCATGGTTTTGTCTCGCCACGTACAAAACCATTCGACGAAGAAATTATATCGTGGATCGAAAATCAATAGTTTTTTTATATCTGTTGGCTTTTATGGTCATTCAACTTTCAATTCATGCTTTGTAAAGCTATATTTGCTTTAAAAAAAGGAAATGAATAAAAGAGGTTTTGCCAGCGACAATAATTCAGGTGTGCACCCAAGCATAATCGATGCCATAAGCAAGGCCAACCAAGGCCATGTAACCGGCTATGGAGATGATGTTTACACCCAAAAAGCCATTGAACATTTCAGAACATTTTTTGGCTCCCAAACCGAAGTTTTTTTTGTTTTTAACGGAACAGGTGCTAATGTTTTGGCAATTTCAACTTTGCTGCGTTCGTTTCAATCGGTTATATGCGCTTCAACCGCTCACATAATGGTTGATGAATGTGGTGCACCTGAAAAATTTTCGGGAAGTAAGCTCATCCCGGTTGAAACACCCGATGGAAAACTAAGGCCGGAATTAATTTTCCATCGGGTGTTTCAACCGGGATGAGCT
>ERZ795048.812-NODE-812-length-31071-cov-7.860685_pt1 | contig 31071 bp, 27 predicted proteins | sample MGYA00375132_ERZ795048 | MGnify/ENA primary metagenome ERZ795048 (study PRJEB30177, sample SAMN05720225) | activated sludge metagenome | isolation source: Anaerobic digester | place: Hong Kong | collected 2014-12-17 ... | reverse complement strand
TTGGAGCTAAAAGACGATAATTCGGGATCTTTTTGAAACCGGGGGTCAGAGCATCATTTTTTGTAAAGAACGGGGGTCAGAGCCCATTACCACCCGATCTGATTAAATATATGCCGCCCCTTTAATCAACAAACAGCGAGTCCTGCTGACCTGGAAGTTTCGAGATTAAAAGATTTTATAGATTCAAAAAATTTTTTTTATTGACGCATACAGCTTAAAATTATTTAGTTCATTTCATTCGCGGGTGTAGTTCAATGGTAGAACTTTAGCCTTCCAAGCTAATAGCGTGGGTTCGATTCCCATCACCCGCTCATAGAAACCCTGATTCTTTCAGGGTTTCTTTATGCCTGCAGGCAGAGGAAAATTAAAACATTCTGAATTTAATTATCTGGTAATATACCGGCCTCACTTCTTTTATAACCACAACAACCGATATAAAGCCCTGTAAAGCCTTCATCCGTGTTTAATAATGCCTGTGCTATATTACACGAAATAAAACGCAATACAGAGAGAATGATGCAGTATGGCGGGCTTATATAATTAAGGCCGACTTTATTACTGCTGTTTAATGGATAATCAGGAATAAAGGCCGGCCTGCAGATTCATTTCCGCACTGTCAGCTGCTCAACAACGAAATCTGTAATACGACCGTAAACATTCCCCCTTTTTACCGAAGGGGACACACGAATAACCAGTTCAGCCAGATGAACCAGTTTCTCCGCCTTCATGAATTCCGGGTCATTTTCAAGCCCCTCAAGATCAGGGCTGTAATCATTTATATGCGCCAGGGCCAGTTCCCTGAGTTCCCGCTCCCTGTTTTTTGCAGAATTCTCTTTTTTGAAGCTGTTTATTGCCTCATCGGTGAGAATAAGGATATCCTCCCCTCCTGCCGCTCTTTTTAGCCCCGACACTGCCGCGGGCATGATATCTCTTTGCGCCTTACGCTCTCTTTTTTTGCTTATACTGTATATTTTCATAAATTCCTCCAGATATCATATTTTAATCTCTTTACATGATATATATCGGAAACACCCGTCAAATGTTTAACTATTTTTTTGTTTAGTATTATTTTTTTTAAAAAATTTCTTCCGCTTATAACCTGCGCATCTGCGCAATCTGCCTTGAAATTGAAACCAGTCTGCCGGCATCATCCCATACTTCACAGTCAGCCTCAAGAAGCCCGCAGGTTACAAAACGTGTACGCAGGGTAAATCTGAGCCATTCAGTCCGGGGCATGTTCCTTATGCTTGTGGAAAGCTCGATTGTGGGGACCCAGGCGGTCGGCCCGTGGGTTACAAATATTGCAGGCGGGATTGAATCAGCGATAAGCAATAATGAAAGAGGATCATAACTGCAGCTCTCCCTGAATTTAACCCACCCTTTCTGCTCCGATTTTTCTGACTTTTTACCCTTCATCCATCCCGCGCTTGCAGGGTCAAGGCGCATGTCAAGGTTAAGAAACATGGAGTATGCAGGAGATCCGACAACGGGTACACACGAAGCAAGGAGCTCAAGCACAGGAGCTCCTGTCTCGTAATGTTCAAAAGCGCATTCCGTTGCTTCGACGGAAAATGTGCCAAGGGCGCGGATCTTCTCTTTCCCCTCCTGAAGAAGCCTGGCTTCATAGCGGCTGAACTGGGCCGATCTTGAAATTTCCTCCACCCTGACCTCCGCCTTACCAGGGACACAACGTGAGATATAATTTGCCGTCACTATGGGGAGCGATTTCCTGTCGGAGCGGGCTGTCATAGCGCCGGCCATAACAGCCATAAGATATCCGCCGTTCGGATTTCCATTGACAGACCAGTTGTCCGATATTTTTACTTCAAAAATTCCTTCACCTGTCTCCTTCAACGCGATATCATCTTCAAACATTCCCACGGTTTACACCCCCTTTAATAGCCCGGCAGTAATTCAGCATAGATCCTTTAGCCATTCTGTACAGCAAAAATCAGGGCTATTCCTGAATTACAGCAGTTTCTTATAATCATCATTCAGCCCCCTCTCCTCCGCTCGCAACTTCAGCCATTCGCGTTCATTGGCAGGGACTTCAGGGATATCATCCTTTTCTCTTCTGACCAGTTTGATAGCTTCAACAGGGCATGTTGACACACAGAGGCCGCAGCCTATACAGTCTGTTATTTCAGCATAATCTTTCATCTCGATGGCATTGGCCTGGCACCGTTCGAGACAAGCACCGCACGAAATGCATAAATCGCTTTCTACAACCGCCACATAAGCGGATTTAGCCACGGCGTTCTTACTTATGGAGATATATTTAGTCAGCGGTCCGCAACAGCATTTGCAGCAGTTGCAGATGTAGAAATGCCCGGACTTATAGTTTGAGGTCATGTGTACAAGTCCCGCCTCTTCAGACATCTTTAAAATATCATATGCCTCATCCTTTGTAATTGCCCGGCATGTATCATCATTATCAAAAAAACCCGGCACAGGGGCAAATGAAAGGCAGACCTCCATAGGCTTGTCGCATTTATTTCCCAGGAGCGCCTTCTCTTTTTTGCAAATGCAGTCCCTGACAGACCAGGATTTCGCACCTTCAATTAATGCGGCCACACTCTCGTAAGGTTCAATTGTAGTATCATCTTTCACTTCAATACCTATGGGAATAGATTTCATCATGGGCGGTTCAATTGTAAAAAACTGTTCGGCCATTGTGCTGTCCATATACTCCTCAGCCATTGCAGCAAAATCTTTATCCATCATGGAACCCTGGAACTCGTATATGCCGAAGACATAGGGGTAAATCCTGTATAACGAAAAGTCGCCTTTGCTTATCCCCACAAGCTGGCCTTTATTTTTCATTACAGGGAGCATCTTCCTGATATACTCAACATCTACACCTGTCCTTGTGGATATCTGTTCAACTGTTTCAAATGAAAGCTTCAGCTTCATGAAAAGCTCCGCCTCTTCCGGGGAAAAAATCCTTTTCAGAATTTTAATCTCAATGCCGCTTTCTGATTCCGGGAATCCGTTCGGTATGCTGTTGAGAAACTCTCTCAGTTCTATGTATGCATCATTCATACTCAATCCTCCTTCTGTATAATATTTTATATTTATATAGTTTCAATAACGTTCAGCGTTGACCATTCGCCACGGGAGATTATACTCCAGAAGTTTCTTTCAGGATAGATGCGTTTATCAATTTCATTACGGGTAAGGCCGGACTGTTCCAGTTCTCTGACTTTCCCCTGTATCTCCAGAAAAAAATCAAGTTTTGACTTAAGTTTCTCTTTGCCCTTATTATGTACGCCTGAATGAGCACAGAAAACTGTATCAAAATCGAGCTTAAGAAGCTTTTTAAGGGATTTTATCGCATCATTAATATTTTCATCTTTAAATGCCACTACCTGTTTTCTGCCCACATAGAGATCCCCTGTAAAAAGCCACCCCTCATTCTTTTCATGAAAGACAACATGGTCCCTGTGATGTCCCGGCGCATCTATGACATCGAGCCTGAGATGTCCGGTTTCGATAACAGGCGGCATCGAATCAGCGATAAATCCCTCCCTGTTGCCCCAGGTAAGTCTTCTGTACAGCGGAATTTTTGACTTCACAGCTGCCTCAGGAATGGAATTCTCTTTCAGATATACCGGAACTTTGAGATTATCTTTTATCCATGCAGCTGCGCCTGTATGATCCTCGTGAACATGGGTAATTGCTGCACAGCTTATCTTTTCTTTTTTCAAAAAAAATTTTGTCTCTTTAAGCATATTTGCAGAACCTGCGTCTATTAATACTCCATCAGCTATATACAGATATATATTAAGCTGCAGCGGGTAATAACCCGACTTCGCTTTCGCGACCGTAATGCTGTTATTTAATTTTTTTATTATCATTTGCTCCTCCCTTCAGTTAACATTAAGCTCCAAACATACCAACCGGTATGTGAATATACAAAAAAATTAAATCCGGATCTGCTCGACAAGAAATTTTACAAGATCAACCGCATTATCCAGAAATTTTCTATCATCAGATACCTTTGACATGGCAAGACTCCCTTCAATGAGAGATATAAAGTTCATGGAAAAGGCTTCTGCATCAACATCTTTCCTGATTTCAGAATCTGTTTTACCCTGCTCTATAATCATCTTCAGAGATTTTCTCCACATCCTGATAAATCGGCATACTCGGTTTCTTATAGCTTCGTTTACATCATCAGAATCGACAGCAGCATTAATTACAGGGCATCCTCCCGCCTGCTTCATCAGATCATAATTATTCCTGAACGATTCAGCAAAAACCAGCAGCTTATCACATGAATTATATTTATCTTTTATTTTATTAAAAATCCGTGTAGAGATTAAACCAAGATTGTACTCAAGCGCTGCAAGTGCCAGATCATCTTTATTTTTAAAATGATGATAGATTGCCCCCTTGGTGAGGTTCGTCTGCTCCAGGATGTCTGAAAGAGATGCTCCCACGTAGCCGTTTTTATTAAAAACAGGTGCTGCAGCTTCAATAATATAGTTTCTTGTCTCTTCAGGGTTCTTCATAATGACACTACATACCGAACGGTATGTAGTGTCAAATCAAATAAATAAAACCTGAAAATATCATTAATTTTTTATTTTGTTTCAACTATATGCTGCATCGGTTTAACCATTTCCGTTTTCAGCATCTTTCTGATTTTGTCCCTCATTTCCGGTTTATCAGTGAGAGAAATCATGGTTTCATTGTATTTTATTGCCTTCTCATCATTCTGCGGAAAATCGTAAAATCCGTTTTCCTCATAAAATTTATGATCAGCCTGAAAGACAAAGCGCAGCCTTCCCCATATATCATCACGGAAAATTTTCATTCCTCCCACACCGAGAAACGTAGCAGGCTGCACATAACTTTTTTCTGAACATGAAACAAGCTTTAATGCCATAGCGTCTACAAGAGAATCTATCTCTTCAGACGAATATTCATCAGTAACGATATCAGCAAGATTAACCATCTGCCACTGGGAATAGGCCTCAAAAACTTCACGAAGTTCAGGAATCATTCTTAAAGGCCCTGAAACAAGAAGACCCAATTGTTTATTTCTCAGCGTCGGAGTATGCGTATTGAAAAATCCCCTGTCAAACATCTGCTTCCATTTGGCTGACAGATACCGGTCCTTAATCTCACCCGCATAAATGATAATATCGGAGTTTATAACCTTATTATTATAAAAATCAATAAACTCATCCTTCCCTGTATAAACACATCGATAGTCCAGACCACACTCACAGCATCCGAGACAGCCTCCGTTTATTTTAATATCACTTAGTGATATCACCTCAACATCACCTATGAAATTATTTTTCATTCTCGAAATCATACAAGAAAGATTATCTCCTGAATAGCTCCTGTCAGAAAGAATAAGTACTTTTTTCCCCCTGAGATTAATACTTTCAGCAGGCACACCGGGGGTATACTTCCTCATGCCATAATCAGGCTTCATAAATAATATCGCTGTTTTGCTTTTTAATTCAGCTGCTTTGAATATATCATCTGCAAAAGCGAGGAGTTTACCCCTGCCATCTTCCCCCATTATATCATACATATCAGGGGAAAACGACCCGGCAAAATTCATCCCTAAATTTTCACATATTCCTCTCATGTACGAATGAGCAATGTTATCAAAAAAATGTATTGAAGTGGTAATTACAGCTGCATATTTACCCCGGAATTTTTTCTCTACCCCCTTTTCCCATATAAGTTCAATAAACCTTTTATATTGGGATGGCACAAGGCATACATAAAGCGGCGCAGCCCATATTATAAAATCAGAACCATCTATATCGTTAATAATTTCATTAAAAAAAATTTCATCATTTTCTATTTTTGCTATACGTTGGGAAATATTATGATAACTGAAATTATGCTGTCCGAATTTTTTTTCTATAAACTTAACATACTGCATCGTTATGCTCAAATCGCCCTTAGGACTTCCGTTTAAAACTGTAATTTTCATCAACAACTCCTTTGATTATTACTACTCATAAATAAAAAGCAGGGGAGAACGCTCTAACTCGTTCTCCCCTGCTTTATGCCCGACCTTCACTATCGGGGGCTTTTTTGCTCATCCATTGCGCGAAGAATTTTACGATCAGGTTTACCTACAGAGGTTCTTGGTACTTCATTTATAAACTCAACAATTTTAGGAACCTTGTAAGGGGCGAGCCTCTCTTTGCAGTAATCTATCACTTCCTCTTCAGTCATAGTCTCCCCTTCTTTAAGGACCACAAATACCTTGACGGTTTCACCACGTTTCTCGTCCTTCACTCCTATAGTGCACGCTTCAAGGACTTTCGGGTTAGTATACATAACTTCATCAATATCCCTGGGATAAACATTAAACCCGCTGCAGAGCAGCATATCCTTCTTGCGGTCCACGATGAAAACAAATCCGTCTTCATCCATATACCCTATATCCCCTGTGAATAACCACCCGTCTATAAGAGTATTGGCTGTCTCCTCAGGGTTCTCCCAGTATCCTTTCATGATCTGCGGAGCTCTGGCAATAATCTCACCCGGTTCACCTGTGGGCATTTCCTTAAGCCCTGTATCAAGATCCACAATTTTCAGATCTACATCCGGCCAGGGGACACCCACGCTGCCGGCTTTGCGGATAGTAGTCATAGGATTTGCAGTGATAATATTACATGTTTCAGAAAGCCCGTAACCTTCTGTTATTCTTGCTCCGGAAAGTTCCTGGAACTTATTAAGAAGCTCAACTGCAAGAGGAGATCCTCCCGAAGTAATCCCTTCCATGGATTTAATTTCTGATTTTGTAATATCGGGATGGTTTGCAACACCCTGAATCATTGCAGGAACAGCCGCCCAGCAGTTAGGCTTGCTTCTGTTGATTGCTGCGAGAATATTATCAGGAGCAGGCTGCGCAACAAGCACCATTGTACCCCCACCGTAAAGGCAGAGATTGATATTGCAGTTCATGCCGAATACATGATAAAGAGGTATAGTTGCAAGTGTTTTCATCTCTTCAGGAGGGACTGCCACAGCATGCCACATCCCTGTCTGTTGAATCATGGAGATCATATTGGAGTTTGTCAGCATACACCCCTTCGACAACCCGGTGGTGCCGCCGGTGTACTGGAGGAGTACAACATCTTCATAACCTATTTCAACAGCAGGCTCCTCATCTTTTCCTGAACCGACACACTGATCAAAATCCAGTATAGCACTGTCTTCCGGGAACTCAATTTTATTACCCGGGATCTGTACTATAACAACCCTTTTAACTGACGTTTTACCCTCACGGAGAATTGCAATAACCTTTTCAGCAAAAGCCGCCATAACAACAACTGTTTCAGCACCACTGTCTTTGAACTGATGCGTAAGCTCCGGAACAGTATATAAAGGATTTGTCGGAACCGCTATTGCTCCCATCTTATACACAGCCATTAAAGTGACCGGGTACTGGGGAATATTAGGCATCATTAAAGCGATACGATCTCCTTTCCTGACTCCTTTGTCCGCCAGACTGTTTGCAAAACGCCTTGCCATTGAATTGGCTGCCTTATAACTTATCTGTATGTCATTGAAGATCAGATAGGGCTTCTCGGGATTTGTTTCCGCGTGGCTGATAAAAAGCTCTTTGATTGTTATACGGGGATACTCAATTGAAGGGGGTACCTCCTTATCGTAATACTGATACCAACGTCTTTCCATTTGACACACCTCCTGAATATATTAATATTTACCCCGCTACATTCAAAAGGCGCCTTTAACCCGTATTGCCGTTATCAATAAAGCTTTTCCTGATACGGCATATACAGCTCACCCTGTAACGGGCTGGTTGCTCAATCTAAATACCTTCGCTTTTTTTTCTTTTTGCCTCGACTCTCTCAGACCTGATAACCCTGCCGCCCATTTCAAATACGGCGTTATCCAGAAAATCATCTGAAACCTGCCCGGGATATGTGTAAACGAACGTGGCAAGCCCGTGAGTATAAAACCACATGGTTTTAAGAATTCTGCTTAACTGAAACTCCTCAAATCCCTTAAGATAACTGTCCTTTTTCATCAGTTCTATCATCGCTTCATTAGCGATGGGAAAGTTCTCTTTCTCTATATCCAGTTTCATTCTTCCGGATAAAAAAAGAATGCTAAACAGCTCCCTGTCGTACCTGGCGAGCCTGATATACCCCTTGCCTATATTGAAAAACTGGTGGTTCCCTTCATCGTTATTCAGATAAGTCTCAACGACAAAATCCTTTATCCTGGAGATGACGGCTGTTTCAATATCCTTTATATTCCTGAATGAATAATAGACCGGTTGAGTTGAACAGCTGAGGACTCCGGCGATATTTCTTGCAGTAAGATTACCCAGTCCCTTCTTTCTGACAAGTTCAAATGCCGCCTGAACAATATCTTCATCACTTATCATCTTTTTTGGAGGCATAACATTCACCTGTGTTTTATAACATTAGTTATAAAACACAGGTTATATAACTAATGTTATAAAAGCAAGCCTTTTTCAGCTTTTTTTAAATAACCTGCAAATATATTATTTCAGGGGCTCCCCCTTCAATTCCTGACAAAAAATTTAATTTTTAAACATAAGGGTTTATTTATAAGCAACAGGCAGATGTGTTAAATAAACCGCTCCGGAAATGTATACAGGACCTTTTGTAGATGCCATACTGCTGGCAGACATAAATCAGGCATCTCAAAACTGCTGAATATCTGAATCTGCAAAACAAATAACCGGATAATCAATATCAAGTCTAAAATGTTGTTGAAAAATGCGGCAAATAAATTTGTAAGTGACAGTAATTATACTTTTAAGGATTTTTAACCATGAAAAACGTCTATGATGTATTAAATGAAAGGGGATATGTCGAACAGGCAACCCATGAAGATGAAATACGCGAGCTGCTGGGAAAAGAGCCCGTCACATTTTATATAGGATTTGACCCCACTGCCGACAGCCTCCATGTTGGCCACTTTATCCAGGTAATGGTCATGATGCATATGCAGCAGGCCGGGCACAAACCGATTGCACTTATCGGCGGTGGAACGGCAATGGTAGGGGATCCGTCAGGGCGAACTGACATGCGCCAGATGCTCACAATGGAACAGATAAGAAAAAACGGTGAATCCTTCAAAAAACAGTTCTCCCGATTCATAGATTTCGGCGAGGATAAGGCTATAATGGTAAACAACGCAGACTGGCTTCTTGAGCTGAAATACGTTGACTTCCTTCGCGATATCGGAAGACATTTTTCCGTAAACCGTATGCTTTCCGCCGAATGTTTCAAAAACAGGCTGGAAAAAGGCCTCTCTTTCCTGGAATTCAACTATATGCTCATGCAGTCCTATGATTTCCTTGAACTCTACCGCCGGTACAACTGCAAACTCCAGCTTGGCGGAAACGATCAGTGGTCTAATATCATTTCCGGTGTAGACCTTATCCGCAGGGCTGACAATGTGCCATCATACGGTTTAACATTCAAGCTGCTGGTAAACAGTGAAGGAAACAAAATGGGGAAAACCCAGTCAGGCGCGGTATGGCTTGATTCATCCAAAACCTCGCCTTACGACTTCTACCAGTACTGGCGTAACGTGGATGATCCCGACGTAAAAAACTGCCTTTCCCTCCTCACCTTTATCCCCATGGATGAGGTAAACCGGCTGGGAGCTCTGCAGGGAGCTGATATTAATAAAGCGAAAGAGGTACTGGCTTACGAGGTAACAAAACTCGTTCACGGTGAGGAGGAGGCCGACAAGGCACAATCCGCGGCAAAAGCCCTTTTCAGCAATGCAGGTGATTCAGAATCGATACCCACAACAGAGTTTGAAAAATCAGTCTTCGAAGACGGCATTGATATCATCAGTCTCCTTTCAAAAACCGGCCTCATTTCAAGCAACAGTGACGGCCGCCGGCTCATCCAGCAGGGGGGGATCTACATGAATGATGTTCAGGTGACTGACTTTGCCATGAAAGTTACAACTGAAGATATTAAAGACGGGAAACTGCTTCTCCGCAAGGGTAAAAAAGTATATCACCAGGCTGTGGTTAAGTAAATCAGAACACCCCCTTTTGCGGGAAGGCAACAGGGGGTGAACAAACAGGCGTTATCCCCACAAGGTCAGCTGCAATCATGATGTATTCAATACACATATGAAAATTGTTGCAGAATCCAGCAGAAAATTTATATACTGCATAAACTTCAGTCATACAGCAAGCCTCTTCGTGCAGACTGATTTGCATCACATCAAACCATCATATATAAATTTTTTGAAACATTTTCTATTTTTAACTATATTCAGTCATGATCTGTTTGACAGAAAATTACCGATTAATCAGAGTTAAAGAAAACCGGAGCAATCAATGAAGAGGACAGTAATATCAATAATAGCTATTGTCGCGATAATAACCGCCGGTGCATTCACTTTCAAGGCGTATGGAGAAAACCCCGCATCAGGGGATCACGGCATAGTAAAAACAGAATCAGTACAGCATGAAGTAAACCATGAATCTCACGAAAGCGAAGGAGGACACCACGCTCCTCATATTGACGCTAAAAACCTCAGCCTGTTATGGATAATCCCTTTTGTCGGGATTCTTTTATCAATAGCGCTTTTCCCGCTGCTAATACCTCATTTCTGGCACCACCATTACGGCAAGGTATCGCTTTTCTGGTGGATTGTATTTTTCACGGCATTCAGCTTTCATTTCGGCATGAGTACCGGAATGTTCTACCTGCTGGAAGTATACTTCCTGGAATTTATCCCCTTTATAACACTTCTTCTGGCACTTTTCACGGTTGCCGGAGGTATACAACTTAAAGGAGACCTTGCGGGCACACCGAAAGTCAATACAATCATGATATTCATAGGTGGAGTTCTGGCAAGTTTCATGGGAACAACAGGGGCTGCCATGGTAATGATAAGGCCGATCCTCAAGGCTAATGAATGGAGAAAAAACAGGGTACATATAGTAGTATTTGTTATTTTCGTTGTGGCGAATGTAGGGGGGGGGCTCACGCCTCTGGGTGACCCACCGCTGTTTCTCGGTTTTCTGAAAGGGGTAGACTTTTTCTGGACCGCAATACACATGCTGCCGCTTGTTGCATTTGTAATTGCGATACTGCTTGTAATTTTCTTTATAATGGATACATACTACTACAAAAAAGAGACCGGACACCCCGAACCTTCTGAGAACAAGGAGAAGCTTCAGCTTGTGGGTGTTCCCAACATGCTGTTACTGCCCTGCATAATACTGGCGGTACTTGCATCAAGCATGAAACTGGGTACGGCTTTTACCCTTCATTACGTTGAGGTTCCGACTGCATCCATACTTCAGGTTGCGCTCCTCCTTCTTATAACAATCGTATCTCTTAAAGTCTCCAAGCCTGAAATAAGAGTCGGAAACGGCTTTAACTGGGAGCCCATTAAAGAGGTGGCCAAACTGTTCGCCACAATATTCATGACAATGGTAACACCGATTGCGATGCTCAAGGCCGGTGCCGAAGGCCCCATGGGGATGGTTATAAGCGGTGTTGTTGACAGCAGCGGGGATTTTATAAATTCACACTTCTACTGGGCAACAGGTATTCTTTCAAGTTTCCTTGACAACGCCCCTACATATCTTGTATTCTTCAACACGGCAGGGGGAAACCCGGTTGATTTAATGGGGACACATGGGGCAACACTTCTTGCAATAAGTGCCGGGGCCGTATTCATGGGTGCCAACACCTATATTGGTAATGCCCCGAACTTTATGACGAAGGCTATTGCAGAGGAAAACGGGGTCCCGATGCCGAGCTTTTTCGGCTACATGATCAAGTACTCAATACCGATCCTTATCCCGGTATTTATACTTGTGACAATTATTTTCTTTTAAAACCGGTGGAGGATTACGATGAGCAAAAAATATTATGAAGTTGTTTTTGAAGGGAGTTTTGAAACAATATGCGGAATGCTGGAGGGTTTCATCCTTGCCTCCGATGCAGACTGGAAGTGGTATTCAAGCAAAGAGGCCGGAATTGAAACCGAAACCATGACAGATATAATCAAGGAATGGGCTTCAATGAAATCAAGGCTCCATCATGTAATAATGGAGGAGGATTTCCACCTTAAGCTGCAGAAGGCATGCAAAGACAGGCCTGACATGAAATATATCAAGCCTGAGTACACTAAATCCGCTAGAGAGATTAAGACCGGTTCTATTAAGTTCACGGCCAAGGCATACGCCAAAAAATATGCGGACGACATAAAAGCAATTGTTGAAGCGCCCCCGGCTGACATAAAAATTGAAAAATACGAACCTGTAGAACATATAGTAAAGGACGCGGAGGGAATGGAACTCTACGCTCCCGAACATGACTACACCTTCGAATGTGAAGGGATTGCCATAGGCGGTTTTGAAAGCATGATCGAATTCAGAAGAAAAATGGATGACAATCCACTTATTGAAATAAGCCGGATGAGGCTTCAATTCTGACAGACAATTAACTTTAACTTAAAAAAATCGCTTCAGAAGAAGCGGTTTTTTTATACACAGGCCCTCAAATTCACTTCACAGGTAATAAAACACTCCCGATAATATTATAAGGAAATCTATTCACAGGGAAAAAACATGCGAACCAGAATTGTAGCAATACTTGTCCTTCTGCTTATTACAACCGCCATAATGCCGGTCTATTACATATACAGGTGCGAATATATAGAAAAAGAATTCATTGAAGAGCTGAAAAATAAACAGAATTCTCTTAAACCGCTGGCTCACAGGCTGAATATGGAACAGAAACCTGACAGCAACAGGCTCAAAAAAATATTCACTGAACTTATAGACAGGGACAAATCCATTGCAGCAATGGCCGTGACAGACAGGATGGGCAGGCTCCGGTTCATGGTAAAAAACGACTCCCTCCTTATTTCCGGACGTATTATTGACAGTCTGGTACGGGATATAAAAGAAAAAAAATTTTCACAGGCAGACAATAAAAAACCTGAAGTAAAAAATTACACAGGCAGTGACTGGCTTGGCGATAGACTCTATGTTTACAGGTTCAGTTCAGAGGGTCAGAGCACAATTGCAGCATACTCAATTACGCTGGATCGCATGAAAAAGATACGGCTTGCCCTCGAGCTTATACTTATCGCAAGCGGAATTCTAATCACCACAGCCGGAATAATACTATTACTGAAAAAAAGCGGCATACTGACAGAAAACAAAGAATACAGGATAAAGACAATTGTAATCGGTGAAAAGAAGCAGGCAGCAGAAAAGCCGGGAAAAACTGTAAAACAGAAAAAAACAGTTAAAAAGGCATCTATAGAGAAAAAACCCGCACTGCAAACCGGAAAAGGTAAAACCGCAGCGCAGATAGATGAGAATGAACTTCTCCCTGTTGCCGGAGAAAACAGTGAGGAAAAAGTCGGAAGGAAAGCAAAAAAGTCAGGCACAGATGAAACCGGGGTCAGAGCCCTGAATGAGAAGATATTTATACTATTTAAAAAAATATACAGCAACACATCACCTGAATCTGTATCCCTCTACATGAAGCTCGTGGAGGGAAAACTGTCAAAGGCCTACGAACTTAAGGGTAAAAGCCTTATAAAAATCGACTCCCTTTCTTTTGATTCAATCCCGATTCAGGATATCGAAAAAAAATCAGGTGCGGACAAACCGGTATACAGGGAGAACGGGCAGATACTCATCCCCCTTTTTAATGCCGGAACAGTAATCGGGCTGATTGCAATCCAGGCAGGAGAGAAAACCTCCACAATTAATATTAATTCATTTAAAAAAGAAATCACAGCAATTTCAGATGAGATCAACAGCTATATTACCGGGGAAAACATCATAACAGACAGCGCTACAGGTTTCTACAGCAGCAGATTTTTCATGAACAGGCTTACAGAAAGCATTAACTCATCCATTGACACAGGAAGGGAATTCAGCCTGTTCCTTGTCAATATTTTCGCGGGGCTTGATCTTGATTCAAATCAGAAAGAGACAATTCTTAAAATTATGCGGCCGGCCCTGACAAAAACCGTCGGGGAAGAGAAAGAGATATTCCTGCATGAAGAGAGGATATGCATGATCCTTCATGATACTGCCGGAAAAGAACGCGATGCTGTTAAATCACGACTCACGGGAGAGATTTCAAAGTTCAGGCTGAAAACAGGTGAGGAAACAATATTGACCCTGAACCCGCAGAGTATATTAAGCAACTCCGCGGATTCAAAAAACATAAAAAAAATTCTGGCAGAAGCAGAGGCGCTGATAGCTGCAAGCAACTGAAAGAGACTAGCTGCCCATAAGTGTTTTTGCCAGTTTCACCGCGTCCATTGCGTCCTTTGAGTAACCGTTGGCGCCGATTTCGTCAGCATAGTTCTGGTCAACCACAGCTCCGCCTATCATAAATTTTAACTTCAGCCCCTTTTCATGGCTTAGATTAATTACATTTTTCATTTCTGTCATTGTTGTAGTCATAAGGGCGGAGAGGGCCACGATGTCCGCCTTGACTTCTACTGCTCTTTCAAGAATCGCGTCTGCCGGAACATCCTTCCCCAGATCAACAACATCAAACCCGTAGTTACGGAGCATGAGCGCCACAATATTTTTCCCTATATCGTGAATGTCTCCTTTTACCGTGGCTATAACTATTTTTCCCTCTTTTTTCACACCTTCACCAGTGGAAAGAAGAGGCTCCAGAATGGTAAAACCTTTCCTCATAGTATCAGCACTCATGATAAGCTGCGGAAGAAAATACTCCTTTTTGTCGTACTTGTCCCCCACAAGTGTAATTGCGGGTATAAGTGAATCATCAACGACCTTCTGCGGAGAAATACCTGCGTCAAGGGCCTGTTTTATCGAAGATTCAATTCTGTCATCCCATCCGCGCAGCACAGACTCGAAAACCAGCTTATCCGGGGTCAGAGCCTCAACGGAAGCCTTTGTTTCAGCCGCTGCACCGGAAAATTTCTCCACGTAAGAAGTAAGATTTTTGTCCCTGCCTGCAAGGGCATCGCATGAAAATGCAGTATTCATCAGCTGTTCGGATGAAGGATTGGCTATGGCCATTGCAAGCCCCCGGGAAATAGCCATGGCAAGAAATGCGCCATTAATCCACTCACGTGCCGGGAGCCCGAAGGAGACATTTGACAGTCCGCATATAGTGTTCATTTTTTTCTCGCGCGAACACCACTCAATCAGGTCAAGGGTCCTTGCAGGAGCAGCGGGGTCAGAGCTCACTGTCATAACAAGTCCGTCTACGGTGACATCGTCAGGAGTGTAGCCGTACTTCTCCCCCTCCTGCAGAACATACTCAACTATTGATTTTCTCTCTTCAAGAGTCTGAGGGATCCCTTCATCACTTAAGGGGAGGAGGATGAACATGGCCCCGTATTTTGCTGCTATTGGAAGTGTCTTTTCAATCCTATCCTTCTCTGCTGATATCGAATTCACAAGTGCACGCCCCGGGTATATCCGGAGTGCCGCCTCCACAATTTCAGGATTTGTTGAGTCTATGCACAATGGCAGTTCGCTCACTTTCGAAAGGAGTTTTACTGACTTTAACATCATCTCCTTTTCATCGATTCCGGAAAGCCCCATGTTGACGTCGAGTATCGAGGCCCCCTTTATCTGCTGTTCAAAGGCGAAATCCTGCACAATGCCCATCTTTCCCTCGCGAAGTTCAGCCTGCAGCGCTTTTTTGCCTGTGGGATTTATCCTCTCCCCAACTACAGAGAGCGGTCTCCCCTCCCCCATGAATGCAGTCTTTCTTGCAGATGAGACTGCACTGAGCCCCCTCCTGAATGAAAGAAGAGTCTTTTTCCCCCTGCTCTTCGCGGTAAGGGCCTCTATATGTTCAGGCGTTGTACCGCAGCAGCCGCCCATTATATTTACACCTGCTGAAATGAAGTCATCCGCATACGAGGCGAATTCATCAGCACCCATGTCAAAGTATGTCTCACCGTTCTTCAGCTTGGGCATTCCCGCGTTCGGTTTGGCCAGGAGAGGGACTTTCGCGTATTCCCTCATTTCGCGGATTATATTCAGCATATCAGCAGGGCCGGTCGAACAGTTGCACCCCACTGCGTCAGCACCGAGCGACTGAAGAGTTATCAGCGCTGAAACAGGGTCAGTACCGTTCAGTGTCCTCCCGCTGCTTTCATATGTCATACTGACCATTACCGGAAGGTCACATGCCTCTTTAATCGCAAGAAGCGCGGCCCTGGACTCCTGTATATCCATCATTGTCTCTATTACAAAACCGTCAACACCTCCGTCTATAAGGGCAAGCACCTGCTCCCTGTAGACTGCAACCGCATCCTCAAAAAGCATATCTCCGAAGGGCTCAACAAAACGCCCTGTTGGAGCAAGGTCTCCGAGAACATACGCACTGCCGGCATTTTTCTTTGACACTGAAGCCATGGTGCTGTTTATCTCATGAAGCCGGTCTTCAAGCCCGAACTCCTCCAGTTTACACCTATTACCCCCGAATGTCGGCGCGTAAATAATACTGCTCCCTGCCGATACATAGTTCTCCTGCAGCTCCTTCACCGCTGAAGGGTTTTCAATACACCATATCTCCGGGCACACTCCGGCCGGCATCCCCTTTTTTGCCAGTTCAGTGCCTGTGGCGCCATCAAGTATCACAAGTCCGCTTTCAAGCAGTTCAGCGAATTCTTTTTTATTCATCTATCTTTCCTCCGCGGGAGCTTCCACCCCCGCTATCGCAGTTACTGTTTTTTCCGGTACAAATATGCAGCTTTCCGTGAGGTTTACTCCGAAACGTTTAAGATCAAGCAGTTCATAAAAAATCCTCTGGTTTTCAAGTAAAAAATCGCCATACCCTGCGGAAAACCTCATTGGCGTGAGTATTTTACCTTTTCTTCGAAGCTCTGACCCTATATACCGGTTCAGCCATTCTATTGATGCCTCGGCCGTCTCACTCCCTACAGCATCATATATAAGTGCTGAAGCCCCGTCACCTTTTCTGATAGAGTCTTCTGACAGTCTTGAAATCTCAGCTCCTGCAGTGACTCCCATGAATACAGCCGAATCTGAACGTTGAAGCAGTTTGGCAATAGAACCGCTCTCAATGGAGAGTCCCCCTTCAAAGGATACCGAGTTTTCACTCCTCCCCTCAATTAACAATAGAGTCCACACCCCGCGGGGCTCACACACTGCAAACCCCCTGTTCATCACAGAACGGAACATCTGTCTCGATTCATCATCAATTTCTGTTTTGTGAACATTATACTTCATCCTGAAGAGGATCTCCTTTTCAGGAAGGGATACAGGTATATGGTTTATTATATTAAGTTTACTCATTTCAGATTCCGGAATAATAATGTTCTATTTACGCTGACAGTTTCAATTAAGTCATTGGATGGTAATTATGCAATAAGTAAAATGAAAAACAGAAAAAATCTCTGGTTGGAGAGAACCGGGGTCAGAGCATGGATTTAAAAATTTTTTGGCTCTGACCCCCTTTTTTTTAAATCCATGCCAGCATGAAACGTATAAACATTAAACCTGCGTAAACGGAGTATTATATGACCAGAACATTAAGAAAAATTGTCCAGGGAGCAACTTACCACTGCTATACCAGATGCCACGGCAAAAGGGATCTTCTTAAAAGCAGATACGGTGGTAGACATTTTATTGAGGCAATCCAGATGTGTCAGGAAAAATACGAATTTGAACTGATTGCGGCAGAAACAGTATCAAATCATATACATCTGGTGATTAAAACCGTTGAGGATAGAGAGACAATCTCACGCATCATGCAGTATATAAAAGCGCGGATAGCAGAAAAATACAACAGGGCAACAGGTGAAACGGGGCCATTCTGGAACGAACGTTTCGGTTCATCAATAATCGAAGAGTCTGATAATCCCGAACAATATTTGCTCTGGCTTTTATGGTATATCGGATACAATCCGGTGAGAAAAGGGTTATCCAGTGATCCGCGAAAAAACGAAATCGGCTTTATTAACTGCTATCTTGACGAAAACTTCAATTTACCATTGCGTTTCACGCTGCACAAATATTTTCGTGACTTGGGTAAAAATTTTAAAGAATGTGTAACAAAATTTCTGGCCTACGAAGATGCATACAGGAAAAGACTCGTTCTCTGGGTATAAAAGATGCACATTGCGTTCGGGGTCAGAGCCTTATCCCTTTTCCTCCTTTTTGCAACTTATCCCTCCTGTTTTTTTCTTATAATAATAAAAGGAGGTATGATATGAATATGCAGGTTATGTACCAGGACAACAAACTTGGTGAAATCGATAATGTACTCCTTGATGAAATGATCTCAGCAAACAAAATCAAGATGTTTATGAGATCAGACGGCTGGGCTGTTGTGGGAAGCTCCCACATGAGAGGAGAAGGCGGCCCTTATGAGGGTATTGACAGGCGGGGAAGATACGGGCTTACAGGCAATATGGATTATCACATTGTAACATGACACCGGGATTTCCTGCCCTGCTTTTTTTTTAATTTTATTACCTTCTAAAAGGTGAGAGGAAGTCGTGCCTTTATGAAAAAACTCTTCCCGAAATAAATAATACCTGAAGCGGGCAAGATAAAGAATTGAGAAAAACTTACTCCATGCTTTAATGAATCAAATAACTGCATCACACATTATATATTCCCCTGTCCATGCCCATGTTCCAAGAATCAGATAAAAACCCCGTTTCCGGGGTCAGAGCATAAACCCTTTCTTCTTATTAAATGAAAACATTATGGAGCAAACAGACATTTATTCAATTAATAAATATAATATATTCAAAAAAATAATCGGTTATTTTTAACCGTTTATTAAAAAAAATATATTCATATCTTTATAATTTTTTAATTATATATTGACATATCTGTCAATATTGACATAATAATAGTTCGGAAAATATCATTAGCTCCGGAAGTTATCAGGATGAATAAAACTGTCAGGATTTCTTCCGCAAATAGACTATTTGCTAATACACAAAAAACAAAGGAGGATTATAATGAAGGTAACACGCCGTGAGTTCTTGAAAGTGGCGGGAGCCGGAGCCGGTGCTCTTGCCCTTGGCGGCCTTGGTGTAAACTATCTTGTAACAGAATCTTACGCCAAAAAATTAAAAACGAAAAGGGCCAAAGAAGTTATTTCAATATGCCCTTTCTGTTCAGTAAGCTGCCATTTCATCTGCCATGTCAAAGGCGGAAAAGTAGTTAGCACTGAGGGGGATCCGGGTTATCCGGTCAGCGAAGGGGCACTCTGCGCAAAGGGTGCAACCATGAACACAATGATCAACAGTAATCATAGAGTAACCAAGCCCATGTATCGTGCACCTTTCAGCGAAAAGTGGGAGGAAAAAAGCTGGGACTGGATGATAGAACGACTGGCTCAGAAAATAAAAGAAACCAGGGACAAAAATTTCAAAGAAAAGAACAGCGAAGGACAGGTTGTCAACCGGGTTGAGGAGATATTTCACCTTGGTTCTTCACAAATGAGCAATGAAGAGTGTGCCGTAGTTCATCAGGCCATGCGGGCCATGGGCGTGGTGCACATGGATCACCAGGCTCGTATTTGACACAGCGCCACAGTTGCGGCTCTGGCAGAGTCGTTCGGACGCGGTGCAATGACGAACCATTGGATCGATATCAAAAACACAGACTGCGCTTTAATTATGGGAAGTAATGCTGCTGAGCATCATCCCGTCTGCTTCAAATGGGTTTTAAAAGCAAAAGAGGAAAGGGGTGCAAAAATCATCCATGTTGACCCCAAATTTTCCAGAACATCCGCAAGATCAGACTTTCATGTACCACTCCGCTCAGGAACCGACATTGCTTTTATGGGTGGAATGATCAAATACATACTCGAAAACAACAAGTATTTCAGAGACTACGTCGTCGACTACACAAATGCCTCTTTTATCGTGGGAAATAAATTTAAATTCAACGACGGTCTTTTTTCAGGCTTCAATCATAATCTGAAAACATATGACAAATCACAATGGGCCTTTGAACTTGACGCCAACGGCGTACCGAAAAAAGACAAGACCCTTTCAAATCCGAGATCTGTTTTCCAGCTTCTTAAAAAACATTATAGCCGCTATACAATAGATAAAGTATCATCTATTACCGGAGTTTCCGCGGCAAATCTCAAAAAGACTTATGAAACCTATGCAGCCACAGGAAAAGCGAATAAATCCGGTACAGTAATGTACGCCCTGGGCTGGACACAGCACACAGTTGGAGTACAGAACATCCGTTCAGCCGCCATCGTTCAGCTTCTTCTGGGGAACATAGGTGTGGCCGGCGGTGGTATAAACGCACTGCGCGGAGAACCGAATGTGCAGGGTTCCACAGACCACTGTATCCTTTATCACATTCTGCCCGGATACCTTCCTCTTCCCAGGGCCAACCTGGCAACTCTTGAAGAGTATAACAAGGCTAACACCCCGGTAAGCAAGGATCCGCAAAGCTCAAACTGGTGGCAGCATAAGCCTAAATACATGATCAGTCTCCTGAAAGCATGGTTTGGCGACACTGCTAATAAAGAAAACGGTTTCGGCTACGAATGGCTCCCGAAAGGTGATGTTCCCAGGGGTATTGAGCAGGGTGACTATTCAGCCATGTGGATATTTGACAGAATGTACAAAGGTAAAATAAAGGGCGGCTCTATCTGGGCAACAAACCCGGCCCAGAGTATCCCTAATTCCAACAAAGTGCGAAAGGCCCTGACAAATCTTGACTGGCTCTATTCTGCAGAAATTCACAGAAATGAGACCACTGATTTCTGGCATGGCCCCGGCATAGATCCCAAGAAAGTAAAAACAGAAGTCTTTCTTTTCCCGTCATGCCACCGTGCTGAAAAAGAAGGCAGCATCAGCAACAGCGGAAGATGGGTACTGTGGCACCACAAGGCTGCTGACCCCATGGGAGATTCGAAATCAATGGGCCAGATCATGGTTGATATAGTAAATGAGCTCAAAGACCTCTATGAAGACAAGGGAGGCACATTCAAAGAGCCTATCGTAAACCTTAACTGGCCTGACAATTTCGATGCAGAAGATATTGCCCGTAAAATTAATGGCTACCATGTAAGCGGCGAGAATAAAGGTAAACTGGCTAATTCCTTCACCGCGCTTGCCGATGACGGTTCTACATCAAGCCTGAACTGGCTCTACTGCGGAAGCTATACCGAAGAAGGGAACAAGATGAAGAAGAGGGATCTCAGCCAGACGAAACTGCAGGCTAAAGTAGGTCTGTTCCCTAATTTCTCATGGTGTTGGCCGGTAAACAGGCGCGTTCTGTACAACAGAGCATCAGTTGATAAAAACGGACAGCCATGGGATCCTGAAAGAACTGTAATCAAATGGGACGGTGTAAAATGGATAGGTGATATCCCTGATGGAGGATGGCCGCCGCTGTCTACAGGAAAAGGGAAAAGCCCGTTTATCATGCAGAAGGAAGGCTACGGCCAGCTGTACGGTCCAGGTCGGGAAGAAGGACCTTTCTCCGAGCACTATGAACCGGTTGAAACTCCTGTCACAAAGCATCCTTTCTCAAGGCAGCTTAGCAATCCATGCGCAAAAATCATTGACAGCGACATGGACAAACGGGCAGTACCAGCCGATCCGAAATATCCAATTGTACTTACAACATATAGTCTGACGGAACACTGGTGCGGTGGCGGAGAGACGAGGAATGTCCCGTCCCTTCTTGAAGCGGAACCACAGCTTTACGTGGAGATGAGTAAAGAACTGGCAGCTCTTAAAGGTATTAAAAACGGAGACCCGGTTATCGTTGAAAGCGCCAGAGGAAGAGTTGAAGCAGTAGCCATGGTAACAGTAAGGATGACCCCATTTAATATCCAGGGCAAAACAGTACACGAAATAGGGATGCCGTTCGCTTTCGGCTGGACAAAAAAAGGATGCGGAGATGCCACTAACCGCCTTTGCGTTTCTGCCGGCGACCCCAATACCACAATTCCTGAATACAAGGCCTGTTGCGTAAATATCAGGAAAGCGGATAAAGTTACTGAACTCGCCTATGAGGACGTAAATGCAGGAGGACATCATGAGTAAAACATTTTTCATAGATACATCAAGATGCACAGCGTGCAGGGGATGTCAGGTTGCATGTAAGGAATGGCAGGGATTTGAAGCTTTCTATACGAAGCAGCTTGACTGGGGGAGCCACCAGAACCCCCCCGATCTTACCCATGTGAATTATAAAGTGGTTAAATTTTCCGAGTTCAAGGAAAAAGACCGCGTAATATGGAACTTTTTCCCTGACCAGTGCAGGCACTGTGTAGAACCGCCATGCAAACTCGCTGCTGATGGCCATGTAAAAGGCGCTGTTGTAATAGACAAAGATACTGGAGCTGTCATATTCACTGAAAAGACAAAAAAAATATCCGAAGAAGGATTCCTTATGATGAAGGAATACTGTCCCTATAATATACCGAGAAGGAATGAAAAGACCGGTATAATTAATAAATGTGATATGTGTCTTGAAAGGGTGGAAGCCGGACAGGTGCCTATTTGTGTAAAAACATGTCCGACCGGTGCCATGAATTTCGGCGACAGAGAGAAGATGCTTGCGCTGGCCAATCAGAGGCTTGCCGTTGTTAAGAAAGATTTTCCCGATGCTTCACTGCTTGACGTGGACAGTGTAAGGGTAATCTACCTTATAACACACAAGCGGGATACTTATCATAATCTTGCGATGCTGGATGAGCATTCCAGATCAGGGGCCCTTGCATAAACTTATTGTTTAAAATGCCGGTATTGCATTAATTCTGCAATACCGGCTTAAATATTATGATCGTCAAGGGCATAATTCCCTGAATGCGCTTCCGGTAATATAATTCCGGACCTCATCCTGTTATCGGAGAAATTAAAAAATAAAAAACAGGACGGCTCCTGGAAAGCAATGATAAGGAGAACTTTCATGAAACATTCATTATTTTTTTTAAAACCTTTAATGATTTTAATACTGGTTTTAATGGGATTTATGGTAACATCCTGTGAGAATACTGAGCAGGAAAATGCCGGTACAGAAATCCCGTTCAGCCATAAAACTCATATAGAAAAATACAACATTGAAGATTGCGGCACATGTCATAAATACGAAGAATATGGAACATTTCGCGGTCTCCCTGCTGTTGAAGACTGTACGGCATGTCACGACAGGAGTGCCGCGCTGACAAATACTGATCACATGACTCCAAGGAAAAAAACGGTATTTGATTCTTACGCTGACAAAGATTCGCCATGGAAGTCCACGTCAGAGGACCCTGAGCTCTTTTATTACAGCCACAAGGTTGTACTGACAACCGTTGTAGATGGTAAAACAAGGTTCAGATGTGATTCATGTCATGGTGATAAAGTCAGTTCTAACGGTAAGGCAAACTTAAAGGGGGAAATGCTGATGAAACAGTGTATAGAATGCCATACCGCGTTTAAAATGAATAATCAATGTGACGTTTGCCACAGGTAACTGATGTGAATTTTAAACTTTAATATATTATAGCACTTTACGAAATGATTAGCATATTGTCATTCCGGCCGTAGCGATAGCGAAAGGCCGGAATCCATTCTTTTTTAAAGAAACAGATTCCCGCATCCGCGGGAATGACATCAAGTGTACAAATTAAATCGCAAACCGCTATATTTTAATTATTTGAATTTATGGAGACTTTATGAATACTATTGCCGGATTCAATCCTGATGAAATAAAAAAAGCCGCAGAAGAGATCAGGAAGAAGAAGCCTGAATTTAAAACAATGCTTGAACTCTATGAAAAAATATTCATAGCACAGGAGAAAGCTAAAAGCAGAATCGAACTTGCCGGGTTTGAAATTCCTGAAGAAACACTTCAAATAAAAAAGACTGAGAAATTCCCTCTTACCGATATAACTCACTTCTTTATTGATTATAATGTTTCAGAGGAACTTTTCACCGAGATTTGTGATATACTTACTGTTAATGAAAACGAGCTGTCAGAAAAAGCTAAAGAAATATCCGGGCTTTATACTGAAAAAAAATTTGATCTGAATAAACTCTTCAAAGCTTTTATAAGCGAGGATGAATCATCATTTGATGAAGCGGAGGAAAAACTCAACATTGAAAAACAGGTTCTCGGGTTTTTAATCTACAATTCTCTTAAACCATCCCTTGTCTCTTTTTCAGAGATGATATCCGTATATCTGGATGAAGATAACGAATGGGACAGAGGATATTGCCCGGTCTGCGGTTCAATGCCTGAATTATCACTCTTTGAAGAGAATGGAAAACGTTTTTTGAACTGCGGGTTCTGCGGTCACAAATGGGCTTCAAAACGGATCTACTGCCCATTCTGTGAGAACACGGACCATGAGACTCTTCATTACTACAGTATAGACAATGAAGAGGAGTACAGGGTTGATGTGTGTGATAAATGTAAAAATTATATAAAAACCGTTGATATTAAAAAGACAACCAGAACCATCTACCCTCCACTGGAACTCTGTTCAACCCCTTACATAGATCTGAAATTTGAAGAGATGGGTTTCAGATGCGGAAACGTTAAAGATTAGCCCAGGCAGTTAGAGTCACTCCGGTTTCATGACAAAACCGGAGTAATCTCCCTTTCCGGCACGCCATATTAGCTGGTGACTTTGATAAAAGATTCAAATTTGACATATTAAAATTTTATTAAATAACAGTGCCTCAGGAATAAATTTTTTATAATTTTTGTTGACATTTAGTCAAAATGATTTTATCAACAGAGTTGGTTTACTCTAAACTAGACGGAGTCTATACTTCGTCGCCGGTTCAGTTTTAATCACTTTTTCAGGTGTAAAGAATTACAACTCTTTCAAAAATAAAAACAAAAGGAGAATTTTTGTGAGACGTTCATTGCTGCTTTTTTTTACCCCTTTTATACTCTTTGCATGGATATTTTTCGGGATATCCCAGAAAGGCTGCCAGGACGTAATGCAGGCTGATGCTGCAAAGAAGATCCCCTTCAGCCACAAAACTCATGTGGAAAAATACGGGATAACAGACTGTGAGACATGTCACGGATATGAGGAAAACGGAAGATTCAAAGGCATACCCACAGTGGGTGACTGTACAGTGTGTCACGCACGTGATGGTGTTACAACAGCCCAGGATCATCTGACCCCCAGAAAAAAAACGATGTTTGATTCATACAAGGATTCAGACAAGCCATGGACATCATGGGCGAAACAGCCTGATCTTGTATATTTCAGCCATAAGGTTGTTATGACCGCTCAATTTGATGACGGCAGAAAGAAAGCGCGCTGCGGATCATGTCACGGTGATAAAGCAAACTCCACCGACACCGGAATGATCAAAGGTAAAATGCTAATGGGCCAGTGTATGGACTGCCATACAGCTCTGCATATCAGCAATGCCTGCGCTGTATGCCACGACTAATGAATGAGAGGAGTAAGTTAATCTTATGAAAAAAATAGACAGAAAGGATTTTTTAAAGATCGGTAGCGGCGCTGTAGTTGGCGGCCTTGCCGGCTATACATTGTCCGGGGCTCCTTTTCTTGGATTCCAGTGGCTCGTTGAATGGACTCAGGATCAGTACGTACCAGCCCCTGGTATAGAAAAATATGTTAAGGCTGTCAGTGATTCATGTACATGCGGATGCAAAGTATCCGTAAGAAAAATCGGTGACAGGGCTGTTAAAATCGAATCGAAAGAGGGTGTATGTCCCGCATGTCTTAACGGGCTTCAGCTCCTCTACCATCCTGAAAGAATTGCAGCTCCTATGAAAAGGACCGGGAGCAAAGGTTCAGGTAATTTTCAGCCGGTTTCATGGGAACAGGCTCTGAAAGATATATCATCAAAAATGAATTCCATCATTAACGAAGGAAAAGCCAATACAATAGCCGCAGTAAATAAAAATGAATCCCTCAACGGACAGTTGATGGAAAAATTCATAAAAGCTGCAGGAAGTAATAACGTATACTACGAATCATCTCTGAATTCCATAACATCTCAGGCTCTTGGCGGATATATAAAATATAATTTCTCAAACACTGATTATATCCTGAGTTTCGGTTCCAGGCTGGTTGAAGGATGGGGGGACGCTGTTGACATGCAGAAACAGTTCCTTAACTGGAAAAAGAAAAATGTCAAGATTGTCCAGGCTGATTCTGTGTGTACAAGAACCGGATCTATAGCTACTGAATTTGTCGGAATTAAACCGGGTACAGAGGCAATCCTTGCTTTCGGAATTGCAAACTACCTTATTACCGGCAAGAAAAAGATATCCTCCGGTGGAGAATTCGCCAAATGGTCTCAGATTATTATAAATAAATATCCGCTCGGCAAGGTGGCCCAGATAACAGGCATAGCGGAAGACAAAATCAAAAAAATTGCCGACGAATTCGCGGCTGCAAAAAATCCTGTAGCTGTTGCAGGTAAAGGCGGATACGGTGTGAGTGGCTCATCAGCGGAGATAATCGCTGTATACTGCCTTAACACACTGGTTAAATCAAAAGCCGCCTCTCTTGTTAAAAACAGTGCTGTTTCATACTCAGCTGAATTTGCCGGCCTTGACGGATTTATAAAAGACGGAAATTTCGCGATGATGTTCCTTAACGGATCAGATCCTGTTTACAAAAGTGTACTGGGTGACGATTTAAAGAAAAAACTTGAGAAAGCATTTGTTGTATCAATTGCACCTCTCATGAATGATTCTTCAGCTTACGCGGATTATATACTTCCTCCGCTCTCTTTCCTTGAGGCAGAGACAAAAGAAAATAAACCGGTAGTTAAAGCTCTTAAAGAGACAAAGGACGCCAAAGAGATCATTACATCTCTTGCAGCGATGGTTGATAAGACTAAAAATGCACTCCCGAAATCAGCAGTTGTTTCAGGAAGAGAAAGTGCTGTCAGCAAATTCTCCTTCAATGTAAGCAAGATTAAAGCTGAGATAGACGCATACGAGAAAAAAGTCGGCCAGAACGCTGAATATCCTGTTACACTGGTTCCGATAGAAATTCCCCTTGTGGGAGACGGTGACGGACTTGCTTTTCCATACGTTCTTAAAAGCATTGACCCCAGCACAATGAATGTTGGCAAGTTCTATGTCCAGATGAACAGGGAAACAGCAGATAAATACGGCTTCTCTGAAGGGAGTTCTATTAAAATTACCTCCGCAAGGGGTAAACTCGGTAAAGCATATGTGCATCTCACAGACGTGGTAGCACCGGAGACAGTAGCCATACCTCTCGGATTCGGCCACGAATCATATACAAAATATGGGAATGAAAAAGGGCTCAACCCCAAAAAAATCATGACCGCTGATGTTGACCCGCTGACAGGAACAGCAGACTGGTGGTCAACACGTGTTAAAATCAGCTAAGAGGTGAAATATGATAGTTAAAGACACAGCGATGAAAAGAAAATGGGGTATGGCAATAGATCTAGATAAATGTACCGGCTGCGGTGCCTGTTCAATCGCCTGCAACCAGGAAAACAATATGCCTATTTTCGAAGATGACTCAGATGTACCCAAAAGAGTAGCATTTCTTGAACTTATGAAAGTCACTAATGACAGAGATGCTAAATTCCCTGACGTTAAGACAGCATTTCTTCCTAAAATGTGCCAGCAGTGTGAAGGTAATGACAGCGGACATCATAAAGGTGAACCTCCATGTGTATCTGTATGCCCCGCGGTGGCAACAGATGTCGGTGATGACGGTGTGGTAAGCCAGATATGGTCAAGATGTATCGGATGCCGTTACTGCCAGACAGCATGTCCTTACGAAGCAAGGGCTTTTAACTGGTGGAAACCTGAATATGAAGGCTCATTCAAAAAATCTCTTAACGCAGAAGTATCAGTTGCATCAAGGGGTACAATTGTAAAATGTACTTTCTGCAGCCACATCTGGAAGAGAGAAAGAGATAAAGCCGTTGCCAAGGGTATACTTGATATCAATGCAGTTACCTATACACCGGCATGTGCCAGTGCCTGTCCTACAGGTGCGATAGTGTTCGGAGATCTTAACGATCCTGAATCTGAAGTATCAAAACTGGCAAAAAGCGACAGAGCTGTTCGACTTGTCAATACCATAGATGATGTAAAAGACCCGGATAAAAAGAAAGCTCTTATGAACAAAAAACAGTTCATGAATCCGAAGGTCTATTATTTAACAAGCCAGCCGTGGCTCCGCGATATGATGCGGTTTAAAAAGAACTCCTGATACAGGGGACGAGGAGAATAGATAAATGATACAGTTTATAAAAAACATTTTTCAGGAATCTTCGAAGAATATGAGAATCACACTATATGTGCTTCTGGCGCTTGTGGTACTCTTCCTGATTTTTGCTATCCAGATCCTCTTCTGGGGGTTGGGATATACAGACATGAACAACAACTTTACCTGGGGCGCCTGGATTATTGGTGACCTTGGTCTTGTTGCTCTCGGTGGAGGGGCTTTCACAACCGGCTACTTCCTTTATATATTCAGAGTCGACAAGCTCCGCCCTCTTATTAACTCAACGGTGCTTATCGGTTTTATGTGTTATCTTTTCACATTTGTATTCCTCCTTTTTGACCTTGGTCAGCCGCTCAGGTGCTGGTTCGGTTTCGCTTACCCGAACTGGGGAAAAGGAGTGTATCCGGCATCTATGCTCACAGAGGTATTCTTCTGCTTATCAATTTACTTCTGTATACTTATTGTTGAGCTCATACCGACAATACTGGAGCATAAGGTCCTTATAAAAAACAAAGTAATTAAAGCTATAGCACACTATATGCACCTCCTTATGTGGACAATGGCAGCAGCAGGTACTTTCCTCTCTTTCTTCCACCAGGGTTCTCTCGGTGGCGGTATGTGGGGAGTTCTTTACGCAAGACCTGCATGGTTTGCGCCTCATTTCTTCTTTATGGCTGTAGTTGCCGCAATGGCAGGCGGTACATCATTCATGACCATGATGCCTTATATCGCAGGCAAGATAATGAAAAAAGAGGTAGTTCCAATGGAATCCTACCAGCTTCTTACAAAAATTTCAGGCATTATCTTTGTCGGATACTTTATATTCAGGGTATATGATGTTTACGCAGGTGTTGTAAAATACGCTCCGATGTCTGCAAGAAGTTATTTTGAAATGTGGGGTGGATATTACGGTGTATGGATGCTCGTTATTGAATTCCTGCTTCTAATCAGTGCAATATTTTTCCTTATCCAGAAAAAATACAGGGAACAGGAGAAATTCATGGTTATCGGTGCTTCATCAGGAATTTTCGCCATAGTTATGAGTAAATTAAGCGTACTCCTTCATGGATTTTCAGTACCTAACTTTCCATGGAAAAGTTTTTCAGCTTATATGCCTACAATCCAGGAATGGCTCATCACTCTCGGATGTTTCGCATGCATGATACTGATATACATGGTATTCGCTAAATGGTTCCCGCTCTTCCCGCACCTTGAGCATCAGGAAGAGCATGAAGCACACCACTGAAAAAGTTAGTCTATATAAAAAAATTAAAAAAGCTGCCGTCAGGCAGCTTTTTTATTATCCGCAGGAACAAGGGGTTTAAACCCCTTGTTCTTAACTACCGATTCTGAATCTCAAAAGCCTTAACAGTATTGCTGAGCAGCATAGCAATAGTCATAGGCCCTACCCCGCCCGGAACAGGGGTAATCGCAGAAGCTTTAGGTTCTACGGAATCAAAGTCAACGTCCCCCACAAGTTTTGTCTTTGCAGAATCTGCAGGGTCAGCAATCCTGTTAACCCCCACATCTATTACAACAACCCCATCCCTGACCATGTCGCCTGTTACAGTCCCGGGTCTCCCTGCGGCTACGACAAGGATATCTGCCTGTTTTGTATAAACGCTTATGTCCTTTGCAGCAGTATGACAGACTGTTACTATACAGTTTGCCATATCATTTTTCTGAATCATCATATTCGCAACGGGCTTACCGACAATATTGCTCCTCCCTACAACGACAAGGTGTTTACCCTTAAGCTCTTTTACATGCCTGTTTATAAGTATCTGGCATCCGTGAGGAGTACAGGGGATAAAACACTCATCGCCTGCAACAAGCTTACCCACATTGACAGGATGGAAACCGTCAACGTCCTTAACAGGATCTATGGCATTTATAACAGCCTTTTCATCAATATGTTCCGGTAGTGGAAGCTGAACGAGTAAACCGCTTACATTACTGTCATTGTTCAATTTATCTATCAGGGCAAGAAGCTCCTCCTGCGAAGTTGTAGAAGGGAGTATATGCTGAAACGAATTAATCCCGACTTCCCTGCATCCCTTATCTTTCATCCTGACATATACAGCAGATGCCGCATCATCCCCCACAAGAACTACCGCAAGTCCCGGTACCCTGCCGTAATCCCTGTTGAGCTCTGCTACACGATCCTTAATCTCCGCTCTTATTTCAGCGCTTACCTTTTTACCGTCTATTATCTCCGCCATTATTCTCTTCTCCATTTTAAATCTAAAATATCCGGCCCTCTTTTATATCATGAGAACCAGTGCGGTTTTTCCGGCACAGCCGGATTTGCATAAAATTAAAAATCTGTAACAACAGTCAGGCATGAAACCTTAACATCTATTGAAGAGACAGGTTCGGGCAGGAGGTCCCTGAGACTTTCCGGATTATCAATAAGTGCAGTTTTATCGACTCTTTTAAGAGATTTTATAAATGCCTCAATTTTCATGGCATCTCCCCTGGAGCCGTTGACCTCCCATAAACCCTCAAATGAAACAGGGGTAAATCCCCTTGTAAACTTCGCTCCCCTTTTCCCTGTTTTATGCTCTTTAAATCTTTTGACAGGATCAGATGTATAACCGGTATACAATCTTCCTCCGGAACAGCTTATGATATAAATGTAAAACACATCATTCATTTAAACTGACTCTTTTTTATTATCACATTCAAGTCAATAAAAAAAGAGACCCTTGTCGGATCTCTTTTTTTAATTTATTAAATTACTATTTTGTTTCAGCAATAATTCCTTAATATATATTTTAGTGTATGAAATAAAAATTTGATACCCGGGGCTGACCTAAAACAAGGTCAGCCTTTTTCTTTTAAAAAGTATGGTCATTAG
>ERZ795048.811-NODE-811-length-31094-cov-6.187023_pt1 | contig 31094 bp, 25 predicted proteins | sample MGYA00375132_ERZ795048 | MGnify/ENA primary metagenome ERZ795048 (study PRJEB30177, sample SAMN05720225) | activated sludge metagenome | isolation source: Anaerobic digester | place: Hong Kong | collected 2014-12-17 ... | reverse complement strand
CTCCCCGGGCCGTGCGCTGTAGATAAACCGAATTTGACGCCGGTCGTTGAAATACCCCTCCCTCAATATCAGAAAAACGGTAGAAAGCTCCCGAAAAAAGCGAATAATAATAGTAATTTTGGATTAGAGGCTGTTAAGGGTGGGATATGCGATGAATCATGCAATAAAACGATAAATAGAAAGAAACAAGGAATAGAAACAGCAAAGAGATATCTTCAGATAATGGAAGAAGAAGGTATCGAAACTCGAGCAGACCTCGCCAGACATCTAAACGTATCCCGCGCCAGGGTAACTCAAGTCCTCAACCGCCTGAAATAGGTCTATCAAAATGAACCGTGTATTTAGCCGTGGGCAAGTTGTCCCCAAGTTGCCCCCAACATGGAATTTAAAGATTTGCCGTGAGCACTCGAAACAGTATTGCCGTTTTCGCGTGCAGAAACCGAATTTCTTGGGGGCCGTAAATTCAAACATCCTTTTGTTACAGGCTTTTTCAAGAGGATGGTGTTTCGTGGTTTTATGACAAATCACCACCAAACGAGGAGGTTCTAAGATGACAAAAATGATTTTTCATCCGTTTTTCGTTCTGCTTGCCCATATCGTCAATTCCCAGCTTATTGAAGATATAAAGTATCTCAAGGTCGAGAACGAGATTCTTCGGTCTAAGCTCGGTCGCCGGATTACACTTACAGCCGCAGAAAGAACTCGGCTCCTTCGGTTCGGAAAACCGCTCGGACCTCGTCTCAAAGAACTCATATCAATCGTAACATACCAGACGTTTCGGCGCTGGGTCAATGGTCATATATATCAAGGAAAGGGAAAGGTCGGTCGCCCAGCCCTTCCCGAAGACGTCGTGGAGATTGTTGTCCGGATTGCAAAAGACAATCCTGGGTGGGGATACAACAGAATACTGGGCGAGTTGAAAAAGTTGAATATTCAGATCGGAAGGACATCGATTCAGAAAATCCTTAGAGAAAAAGGGCTCGAGCCGTCCCCGTTGAGGCGGGATTCGACATGGACAGATTTCATAAAAACCCACATGAATACTTTGATTGCGTGTGATTTCTTCACGAAGGAAATCTGGACCCTGCGAGGCAGAGTCACGATGTATGTCTTCTTTTTTATCGAGTTGGGCAGTCGCCGAGTGCATTTTGCCGGGATGACGAGATATCCAAACCAGAGATGGGTGGAACTGAGGTCCAAAGAAGTGCTCGAAAACATGAAAATATCAGGTTTTGAACCTAAATATTTGATTCGGGATCGCGACTGTAAGTTCTCTGATAATTTTGACAAACAAATGAATCTTTACGGCGTTGAAGTCCGAAAAACTCCGGTGAAAAATCCGAGCTGCAACGTTTATGCGGAACGCTGGGTCTGGAGTGCCAAACACGAGTGTTTGAACTACTTCACGGTCTTGGGAAAACATCATCTGGGATATATCGTTGAAGAATATGTGAACTATTATAACCATCTGCGTCCGCATCAATCTATTGGTAACAAGACTATTGATGTGACTGAACACTCAAATAAACGATCCACTGATGGCGTGATAAAACGAGAGGATATTCTCGGTGGCCTTCTTCACAATTATAGGAGAGAAGCAGCATAGAACTATACGCATCAGGTTAAAACAGCTCACGCTGTTGGGGGGGGATCATCGGAAATTCACTTTCATCTGCGTTGCTTAATAACGCATAACATCCTTTGTTTTTTATGAGTTCTGTATAGTTCTTTTCGGCTGTCTTTTTGTTAACGTTTGCATAACAGTAACAACATCCATGCGGGCATGTATCATATACACCGATGTCTCTACTGTCGAAACAACCACATTCCTTCCGTGTAGGATTGATTTTCAACATGTCCGCTGGCTGGTTCAATAATTTCCCAATGAGGTCTCCATCAATGCATCTCGCTTTGTAGATGTAAGGTGCTTTATCGTTTATCAGATAATCTCCGCAACATGTATATAAATCAATTCCGTAGTTTGCAGATTCTTTTGCGAGGCGCAGAGCAAAATCCTTCTTTTGTCCGTGTTCAATGTTGCAGATAAAAGCTTTATCTGTAATTCCTTGTCTGATTTTTAATTTTGCTTTTTCATTTTCATCGACAAAGAAAGAAATTCTATTAGTATCGTATAGCTTCTCAAAATTCCTCTGTACCTTACCATAATGGATAACGTAGCTAAAGTAGCACCTTTTAGTTGCTCCATGAATAGCTTTCAAAATCCGTTGAAATTGTTCGAATATCATTTCTGGTGGTGATATCGATGAGAATACTATTGGATCGAATCTCCATAGAACGTGTTCGGGCGAATATCGTTCGGATAGCTTTTGAGCAGTATCAACAGCCTGTCTCCATTCAATTACATTTGGTTCAAATATGTTTGGCAAGCCTGTGATTGTGAATTGGAAATAGAATTTGTACCCCATGTAATCCAGTTTATCAAGATGGTCTAAGAAAGGCTCATAATTCTTAGACCAGAAAACAAAGAATAGCACGTTATCCTTTTGTAGGGATAAGCTATATTTGCGGCCGCCAAATGGGTTGATGTAACCCACGGAGCCTGTTTCCATGCGTTTCATAAACCAATCCCCGTAGTACGCAGGGATATCAGTCCTTCGTGACACCGAAATGATCTGCTTTTTACTATTTGTCATAAGCGTATATATAGATAAACTCCCGTTGGTCTTAACCGTAAATTCTTTTTGGAAAGGCTTTTATAAAAAATTGGAATTGGGAATCCTTCGGTTTTCTCCATCTGAATCAACTTACACCTTATCAGTCCTTGATTAAGAAATTGACTGTGTATTTCTAAAACAAGATTTTTCGCATTTGAATAACTGTGTGGCTCGGCAAACATAACAACTGGATTTGCCCGGAGAGTCTTTTTGTATTTGTTAAACTCAGCAACAAAATCGGATAAGCCATCCTTTGCCTTGCTTAGTGGTGCGAGCACATTGGAAAAAGCAATAAAATCGAACTGATTGTTAAATAGATAATCAAGGCTGTACTTGCCTTCAATTATTTCCATACATCCATTGATTTTGAAATGTTCCATGCAGTCATTTACAAGAACTTTTGCACTATTTAGAAGTATTTTTGATGGGTCTATTAGGGTGACTTCAAAATCATAGCCTTTCCATTTATCGCTGAGCATGACGCTCTGTATAAACGCAAGCGAAGCAGTTCCAGGTCCGCATCCAACGTCACAGATTCTTAACCTTCTATTGTCCACAGAGTTTAAATCGGAAACCACATTCTTCATACCAAAAAGCATTTGATAGTAGTGTAATCCTAAGTATCCACAAATGTACCCCATAGACATGCTTTTATTAGAAAAATCGGGATAAATATCATTTTGGCGGTAATTATCAAAGGATTGCTTAACCTTCTCAACACATACAGGAGGATTTCCCTTCCCACAGCTGAGGTGGTTCGCTTTTTGACACTCTTGCATGATCATATCGTTTATTATTTGTTCTATACGCTTATTAATTAACAGACCATGTGGCTCGGTGTTTGTGTTCAATTAACTATCCTCATATATTCTATGTTAATAAAATGGTCATCATTCATTTCTTCAAAAAGCGTAGATGGCTCCCCGGAAAAGGTGATAACAAGTTTATACCTGGTTCTTGTCATACTTGTGTGTAATAGTATCCGCTCTTTGTTTAGAGCGTCCTCTTTGCTGTCTACTTTTCCTTTAATTATTGACGGTGGATATTTGTTCTTATAAAAACATGGTATGAATACAATGTCTGATTCAATTCCCTTTGCGGAATGAATGGTCATGATTACAGCATCAACGGAGTCTGCAGGATCGAAACCCACTTTTCTATCATATATGACAGCGTTTATATTCTTATTTTTTAACCGATCATAGAATTGTTCAACATCTCTATTTGTGCGAGCCAAAACAATGATGCTGTATTTTCGATCAATGTTCTTAAATAACAATATCTTTTCTGTAATAAAATCGAACTCGTCATCAATGTTCGAGCATTTACAAACAACTGGAGTCATGTCCGTTTTTGGAGCAAGTTCAACATCGTTCTCGTAACGTTCTATGTCACCTTGGCCTAAATAGTTTCTTAATATGTCGCCACTTAGTCTAAGCACTTCTCTGGTTGATCTAAAACTTACACGCAGAAACTTTGAACGTATCCCCTTAACATTTATTCCGGCGTCTTGAAAGCTATAAGGGCCGACATCGTAAATCCTTTGATATGGGTCGTATAGCAACGTGATGCTTGATACAACAGGGTCAACAAGCTCCGCTATCGCTTCTACTTGAGCAAGATGCATATCCTGCGCTTCATCAATAATTATATGTGTAAATTTTCTAGTAATAATACCATTTGAAATAGCTTCAGTTAGTAGCATGGCAACATCATTCAAGTCATTCTTCTCTAATGACTCTAATTTCTTATTGTAAGCTTCAAAGATATCGAATATGAGGTTCTTTGCGGCATTGTCAATTCTTGTATTTACACCTCTTCCAGTTCGTGGTTTTTCTATATAAATATCTCTTGTAGTATGCTTCAACCCCTTCATGTAATTGAATTCAGTCATGAGAAAAGCCGGGTTTCTAACTTTTCGGGGCAACTCAACATTCTTTTCTCTGAAATCACTCAATATCTCTCTTATGATTTTTAATTGCATCTCTTGATGTGCCGTTTTGACATTTCTCAAGTTACTTAATGCCCAACTGTGAAATGTGGTTACGAGTATGTTGTTATAACCTCGTTGCGACAGCAACAATTTAATATAGGATTTCAAGGCATTTGTATAAGTAAAAATAATCACATCTGCAGGGTTGAACATATCGGTATGTTGCTTCATTAGGCGTACAGCACGTTCAACAGCAATAAGTGTTTTACCACTACCAGCTACTCCTCTAACAAGTAAATGTCCTTTGGGAAATGCACTAATAATGTCCTTTTGTTCTTCTGTAAAGACAATATTTGTTGCACTATCAGGTGTGATTTGGATATTTGGTTCAGCAGGCTGGGAAGGCTCAATGCTATCTGGTATAATTGTGTCTGAATTTATTGTATATATTTTATCTGTTACCGAAATGAATGGGATATTATCAATAATTAGTTCCAGTATGTCGTGATCGATATCCTTCCAATTAAAAACATTTAGGAAACCTCTCGAAATATCATCTATTTGGGCAGAACCTCCGTTATCTAAAATTATTTGTGTTAATTCATCAAACAACTTGGGGTAGCTGCTGTACCTAAGGTGTTTAATAACATTCCTTTTGGCTCGTTTTTCAATCTGTCTTACTCTTTCTCTTGTAAGGTTTAGCGACTTGCCAATTTCTTCGAGCGTTTTTCGTCCTTCGTCATCGAAACCGAGCCGATGCAACAGAACCATCCTGTCTCTATTCTTCTTTACTGCATTAGCAAAAACGGATTCTGCAAACGCATGAAAACTTGAATAATTGGTATTGATTATATCTTTAGCGGTACTTTGTGGGCCGGATGATGCTTCTAACAAGCCAAGCTTTTTAAGTCTAGCTCTAATTGCCCCATTTGTCCTATTAAAAATAACTGCAAGCTCCTTTATCGTTGTGTGCTCTAAATATAATGATTTCAACTTTGAATCCGCCTCATCAGTCCATTTTGCGTAGGGCATGCTTTTATTCTGTGACTGAGCGATACGTTGAAGTTTAGATTGGACTGCTTTTCGGGGTTTATTTAAAAGCTCAGCAATTTTATCAATTTTATGCTTTTTTGAAAGCTCAATAAGCTTTTCGATTTCTTCAGTTGTCCAATCATCATCCAAGTGGCCTTTTAGTTGGTCATAATTATTTTCATTCAAAAATGGTTATCCTTTCTCTTCGTTGGATCTTCAATGATAATTCAGAATGCAACATTAAATCTTATTTGATGCCCTCCTATTTCAATGTTATAGAGACCTTTAGTAAGCTCAATCCCAAGCTTTCCGAGATGTATTCGCCCATCAGGCTCTGTTTTATGGGCAACAACAATTCTCTCATCTTTTGACAAAATGATTTCCAGCCCCTTTGTGGGATTTCCGGTTATTATGTCGAGTACCCTTATAATCATGAAAAACGTAGTGTCGGATGAAGCAATAAAAGCTAATTCAAGATCGTATTTGCCAACCGGTTCTTTCAAGGACAGCGTATTCCTGTAACATTCACCTGTTTCAAAATCAGCTTTTGAATCATCATCCGTATCAAGGCACAAATGAGAATCAACTTCGTCGCGATAAGCGGGAATGGCATCCATAGCGTAAAGCCCAGAGGCCTGAGCAGGAGGCAAAATTGGCTGAAATACCTGCTCCATTTGCGACTGCACGAGTTTCAAGCCTTTTTGCCCAATTTTGATGACTGCCGATAAAGCATCTTCCCGCTTCTTTATATTATTTTTCATTAAATTAAGAGCCTTCTTCTGTGCTTCAGGTGATGCTGTGGGAATTGCCCCCCTATCGAAATCATGAGAAAGTTCTTTCACCATGGATACAAGTCGCCTACATTCATCGCATTCGGTCAGGTGCTTTTCAATACGATTTCTCTCCGTTGATCTCAGATTGCTTTCCACATATGCGGCGAGCTTGAGTTCATCAGGGTGGTTTTTATTCATCATCCCGAACAACTCCTTTCTCTACCGCTTCCCGGCGTAGCTTCTGCTTTATTGTGAAAATCTTTTTATGCACCGCTTGCGCTTTTTCAATTCCGGTCTCCTTCATGATGTTTTCAGTTGGGACATCGCTAATATACAGATCTATGAGTTGTTTCTCATCATCCGACAACGCCACAGAAAGCTGCTCAAAAAGCATTCGTATCTCAGCCTTTTCGATTGGATCAATGTTGTTGTTCGGCTCCTGTACAGGAGGTTTTTTCTGCTTTCGCAGGAAGTCCGAACACAATCTCAAGAGAACGGTTGTAAACCATGTGGAAAATCTGGCCTGAGGCCTGTACATCCTGAGACGGCGTGCATTATCACTGAAAATATGAAGCCATGCAGTCTGTGCGAAATCATCACAATCCTGCCCTGACAATCCGACGCAGCTATTAAAACACACATGGTATACCAGCCCTGTGTATTTTTGAATAAACTCCTCTTTTGAGACATGATCACAGGAACAACATTTTTGTATCAGTTCGTAATCCTGTATCGCTTCTTTGCCCATAAATCCCTTTGTTCAATCTGCACCCGGTCAGTAGGTGGCCCTCCAGGCTGGTGGCCCGAAAAGCATATAGCTGGCCCATATGATTTCGCGCCCACGGTGCGTATTGTAAAGGTTCCTCCTTGCTTCTTTCAGTGCCGTAGCTACGTGTTTGCCCAGAAACAGCCGTTTGTAAAAATCTTGGGCGAAGAGCGCGCTCGCCTCATCGCTGACTCGCCAGAATGTCCCGATATAATTCTTGACACCTGCACCAATAAAACTACCTGCCAGGCCAGCGGCTGTTTTTTCATAGGCACATGATTTTTCCCAATCCAATGCGATTCCCGATGAACAGGAATTTGAAAAAATCAGTCCCGGTGGTTTTGAATCCCCGCCGAACAGGCATGTCATGTCATATGCGGTAAGTACATCGCGATGCAGTATCCAGCCGCTCTCACGCGGTTTTTTGGGGTTGTACCTTGCATGTCCGGCGTAATGAACGATGTCATATTCGGGAAGCATCCGGACTAACTGTGTTTTATTTATCACTTTCCCCTGAATCATTGTAACGTCGATGCCCGTCAGGCCATTCAAAGCTCTGAAAATGCTCTCAGATTCCCTTGCCGCTCCGGGAAGACTTTCTGTTGGATCACTTATGATAAGCATTCGAACCTCTTCTGCGTCCACGACTCTTTCACTATATTTAACGCTGGAGGGCAAGATAATCTCCCTTGACATATCAAATTTTTTACACAAAAAATCCACGCTGTCGTGGAGGAGCTCCCACGGAAGGTGTGCCAGCGATGCGTCCATTTCCAGCACAAGTAGGCCTTTGCTGGCAGTCTTTAAAATTTCTATGGCGCTTGCCGGAAGAAGTTGCGGCATCATCGCTTTGCCCCAGTTTTCCAGTTCGCGCGTTACTTTGTTTTCGTATTCTCCCGTTTCAGTCACTCCTGATACTTTTAGGCGGTTGTAGTCGGTCGTTATATCAGCCCATTTCTTGAGCCTTTCGAATGAATCAATTACAACTCCTTTTGTAATGATTCTTTCCTCTTTAACAAGTCCACCTTTATTTCTTATCTGACAATTGAGGGTACCAGATTTCCCAAGTGTGAGATTCAATCTCAGAGCTTCGCTACTGAGCCTTCTGTCACTTTCGGCAAGCATGTGGATTTTTTTCTGCCTGATTACCTCTTCGATTCGTTTCCTGTGGAGAATCCAGATAGCGGCAACGAGTAGCAGTATCACAATCCCCCATGGGCCTATGAGAAATGACATTAAAGTGACGACTGCGGTGAAAGAGCCGAAACCACCGGCATTCAACACGCCTATCGCGATCAACCCGATTATCGCGACTGTCAGAGGATGCCTATTGTCCCTTATTGCAGCCATTATGTTGTGGGGTTTCACCTGCTTTGCGGCATCAACGACTTGTTCCCATTGTTCCAGTATCGCATCCTTCATTTCGACCGGGATATTAAGCTCTGTACCGCAGTGTTTGCAGTGAAAAATCTTTGATTTGCCTTTCTTTTTCTTGATTTCATCGATACCGGAAAAAGTCAGTTGTTCACCGCACTCAGGACATTGACGCCATGATTTCACTGTGTCCCAGTACTGTGAAAGCTGAGACCGGTATACCGCCGGGTTCAGCTTGGAGAAAAAACCTTTAATTTTTTCCTTGTTCGTTTTCATTGCGGACTTACTCATCCCACTTTTAGTAAATATTACATCATTTTCCGGGCGGGAATCAATGTCGCTGACTCAAGTTTCTCGCAAAGTGCTTTTGCTAAAACCCCCATATAAACCAAAAGTTTTCTTTGTCTTGTGAATCCTGATAAGTGTTGTAATAAATACGAATAATCTTAATCCAAAAGGTCGAAAAAATAATTTTATTTTGGAAGAAGATGTTCCTTCCCCAATGCGTTAAATGAAGTAAAAGCACAAAAAAGTGGGGGCGGACATGAACACTACGAGTCATTTAGACCCGAAAAAGCCGAAAAGCATGAACCTATCGGACCATGCGATAAGCAGGATGTTCCAGAGAAGTCTTCCTCTTAAAGCGGTGGAAATCGCAAAAGCTTACGGGCGAATAAGCCATGTCCGGGGCGCGAGGGTATATTCTGTTGGGCGTATCGAGGTTGAAAGGCTTTCAAGGGAAGGGCTGGATGCAAAAAGAATCGAAGGTGTTCATGTGGTTTGTTCTCCAGATGACGATGAAACGGTAATTACGGTATACAGGAATAGGGATTTCAGCATTCTCAGGCCGAAGAGAAGACGCACGAAGACGCCACGCCTAGAACCAGTATATATCTAAGAGAACACGAGGAGTTTACATGCACGAGAGTGCCCAAGAAACCACGAATCAAGTTAGAGCAACCGCATTGCTTATATATCGCGGCGGGCGTATTGCGGCGGAAAAAGCTGGTAACCTCTTCGGGGGTAAGTTGAAAGCAGCCGCAGTTCTCGCATCGGGATACTTCGCTCTGAAGAAAGGCATCGTTGCGCCGGACTCTGATATCAGCCTTCTGGGTATAGGAAACCACAGATTTTTCCTTTTTCACAGCGCAATCGGACTGGAGATATTGAAACGCCTGTACGGCAAGTGGAACAGCAACGTACCCGATGAAGAAACAGTCCAGTCAACATTGACGCTAAAAAAAATAACGGGAGTGCTTCTCGGCGGATATGCCGCAGGGGTAGGCATCCACCTTGCTCTGGATGCCATGTCCCCGAAAGCTGTGATTTTCCCTTTAATCGGCTCTCTTGTAGACGGAACACTCATAGACGACGATATCTGGCTTGCCGCGAACTCTGCGTGGGCTTTCAGCATCTCGTATAACGTTCTTAGAGATGTCATTGGTGAGGATATTAAGAACTATGTGTCGGGTTCTTCTTCTCCTTCATCGTCAACGGTCAAAGAAATCAATGTTAATACAATTAGAATACCTGGAGGTGTATGATGGAAGACGACAAAATGAAACGGGCATACGGATACTCGAGCAAGGCGTTCAGGGAAAAGCTACACAAGGAATCGGAACCAGACGCCAGAATACTGGAACAGATAGAGGCCACTGACATCATCGTGGTGACGGGGGAATACGACAAAGCAGAGTTGGTATTGAGTTCCCTCAGTGTTAAATTCACGGTAATCGTCCCTCATCATGTTAAACGGGTCAACCTCAGACCGGAGCAAACAGTTCTAATCAATTGTCCGGGCAATCTGGACAGACCCGGCATTGAAAACATCCGGCAATTTGTCGAAGCCGGTGGCTTACTTGTGACGACCGACTGGGCGTTGAAACACGTGCTTGAACCCGCATTTCCTGGTTACGTGCGTTATAATGAAAAGCCGACAGGAGACGATGTCGTCCGGATACAGTTTCATGATGAAGGACATAAGTTCCTTGATGGCCTGATTGAGAAATCCAGCGATCCTCTCTGGTGGCTCGAAGGTAGCAGCTACCCCATTGAAGTGCTCGATAAAGAAAAAGTCACCGTGCTTATAAGCAGTGGCGAAATGGGAGAGAAATATGGCGAGTCACCCATAGCGATCAAGTTCAGTCACGGTAAGGGAGAGGTTTTTCACATCGTTAGTCACTACTATCTGCAAAGAAGCGAACTACGGAGCGCAAAGGATAAAGATTCTGCAAAAAATTACTTCAGTGACATGGATTGTCTGTTGAATGATGAGGTGGACGACGATCTCTTTCAGTCAGACGTGGCAAGTGCTTATACATCCACTTCGTTCCTTTCTAAAATGATCATAGAAAAAAAGAAAAAGATGGGCTTCAAAACGGGCGACGAGAAAAAAAACTGAGGCACCAACAATGGATGATTATTTACATACGATACGTTCCATATATGAGCTGCAAATGAATGACATTGAGCTGAAAGCGATGTTATTGTCGGTTAGAAAAGTAAAAAGCAACCTGCCAGAAGAATTCAAATTACTGCTAAGGAAGAGAAAGAAACTTGCCAAAACGATAGATTCTGAAATGCTCGGCATATATACCGAGATCTGTAAGAATAACGACGGCATCGGTATAGTTGAGGTAGTGCGCTCAACCTGTTCTTCTTGCAACAGAGAACTACCGAAAGTTACAATGAGTAAGCTAAAAAACATAGATACAAACAAACCGATAACCTGTTGTTCCTGTGGATGTTTGCTCTATCTCGAACAAGGTTACGACAATCACTGTCATGGATGCGGCAGAAAAGTAGATTCCAGGGTTGATGCAAGATGTGATAAATGCAGATGGATTAAGTGCTCGGAATGTGGTTCTTGTGGATGTGATTATAGCAAATAAATGCGCCATTCTTAAGGCATAACGTGCAAATGTCAGCATGTTTGTCGGACTTTGAGTAAAGTGAGAATTTCATGATGACGACAGAAGACTATAAGAACCGGGGCAATTCGTATATGAGCCGTAACGAGTATGATGCGGCTATCGCTGAGTATGAACGGGCTATTGAGCTTGATCCTGAATACGCTATGGCCTATAACAACCGCGGCATAGCGTGGTGGAAAAAGGGGGACCTTAAGAAGGCTTTATCCGACATAAACAAAGCAATAGAAATTGACTCAAAGGAATTTATGTTTTTTATGAATCGAGCCGGTATATACAAAGAACTTGAGGAGTTCGAGATATCACTGAAAGATTATTCACGAGCCATAGAGCTATCTCCTGGACAGTCAAAACCTTATCTTCTTCGCGCAGAGCTCTATTCACATACTGGTGAACACGATAAAGCTCTTAATGATTGTGAGAGTGCGAAAAATATTGATCCAGAAAGTGTTTGGGTACACGTTACTCTTGGCAGTGTATACAGCAATAAAGAAGAAAACGAACGTGCAATCATTGCATATGGCAATGCAACTGAGGCCGATCCTTTGAATTTTCAAGCTATCTATAACCGCGGAAGAACGTATCAAAAGATTGGCAGGTATGAACATGCTATTCGGGACTACAACCGCGCAATCGAACTGTGCCCTGATCTTTCAGTTGCGTACTTTAATCGGGCTTTGACGTATTTTGAATTGAAATATTACGACAAAACCATCTCAGACTGCGAGGCTGTCATAAAGCTGAATCCCCAGCATGAGGCAGCGTACTGTTTCAAAGGCAAGGCACTAGCAGCTATTGGAATGTGGAGCGAAGCAACCGATGATTTCACGCGAGTTATAGAGATAAATGCAAATTCCCATGAGGCTTTTTGTGAGCGCGCTTCTGCTTTTTTTGAATTGGGTGATTATGGCAAGGCTTTCGAAGATGTGTCCCATTCGTTAAAACTGAAACCAGGATATGCACAAGCTCTGTGGATGTTGGGTCGTATTTATTTCACGAAAAAGGAATTTGAAAACGCAATCAAGATGTTCACCGAGGCGTTAATCAAGGAGCCTGATTATATCGACCCACGTTTCGCAAGAGCGATTGTCTATTTCGATACAATGAATTATTCAGCTGCCATTTCCGACTGTGATATCATTCTGAAATCCACCGGATACATATACGACGTCCTTATGGTCAGAGGCAAATCACACGCAGCCATGGAAAACTATTCGGCTGCGATCAAAGATTATGAAAATGCGATTAGAATAAATCCCCGTTGTCATGAGGCATGGCTTTTGCTCGGAACAGCCAACTACCTTTCAAAAAACTATAAAACGGCAATAGAGGACTTCACGGAATCGTTGAGGCTTTACCCAGAAAACCCTGAATCCCCGGAGATATTGTTGATGAGAGCTGTGTCGCATTCGAAAACTGGTAATCACAAAGAAGCACTGAAGGATTACGTTAATGAGCTTATTTCACGGGAAAATGGTAGTGAAACGGGTATTTCGATTGAGGATTATGAAATGGTCGCATATTCTGCTTTTAACAATGGGGACACAGATCGAGCGGAAGCCCTGTACAGGCGAATTCTTGACGTAAATCCTGAACATACAGATGCAATTTATAACGTAGGGTGCTGCCTTGTTAAAAGAGGCGATAATGAAGAAGCAATGAAATGGTTGAAGGCAGCAGCTGATAATGGGTATGAAGATTATGTCTGGATGGAATATGACGAAGATTTCACGGAAATAAAGAATGATCTATCTTTTCTCTCAGTGCTCCACGCAATGGAAATCAATTTCAACAATAATAGCGGGTCTTTCAAAGGAAATCACGACGACTATATGCAAAAATTGAAACGTGCTTTTGAGGCGCCTGATCCTGGAATATTGGTGGAACGTCTTAACGCGGTGATTGCAACGTACCCATATTTCTATGAAGCCTATACCGAAAGGGGAAGAGTATTCGACGATATTGGACTTTGTGATTACGCTATAAGGGATTTTTGCAGGGTAATACAGTTCGATGCCGATAATCCCGTTTCATATTATGATCTTGGACTTGCATTACGTAGGAAAGGGAGTCTGGACCTATCGCTTGACGCATATAACCGGGCAATATCACTTGCGCCAGATTTTAACGACGCATATTTGAACCGCGGCCTTGTATATAAACTTAAAGGTGAATACGATGAAGCTATCAGCAACTACAATCAGGCAATGGAACTGGAGCATGAGATAGAAAGGAAAGCTATTATTTGGCACGACCTGGGAGCAACATATCTGGAAAAAGGTGAAATCGAACATGCGATGGAGTGCTTTGACAAATCACTTGGTTGCAATCCATTCTACTCCCTGACCCATGTGACACAAGCCATTGCGTTTTTCCGGATGGAAGAAATCGATTCTGCAATTGAAAGCTTGTCGAAGGCAATTCAGATTGATCCGATGAACATCAAAGCATTTGAGTGTCTTTCGGCATGTTATCATAAAAAAGGTGATTTTGATTCTGCACAGGTTGCCGCCGAACGGGCCACTATGATATCAAACCTCCAGCAAATGAACTCGAATTGATTATGATTCAAGAGAAGAATCGACATCGATGGACGTTTTGACTACAATGATTATATGTTGAGTTCGTTGTATTTGGTGTTTTGATGGAGTGATTTCTATGTTCTTTGATGATTTCTTCGACAGTATGTTCTCAGGCGGGGATTCAAACCATGATGGGATTTCTGACATAATCGAAGCCCCTGTGGGCGCTGACGCAGATTTTCATCATCTGGATTCCCAATACAACGACAATGGACAAGATGTCTTGTCAGTTCATGATGCAGAAGTTTACAGGACTGTAGAGCTACTCAACGAAAGAGGCTTCCTTGATATTCAGGCCGATCTACCTGGTTTCAATCAGCCCGAGATTGTAATCGGCCCCGACGGAGATGCCCATATACCGGACGTTACAGCCGTAAGCCCTGAAGGAACCTTACATATCATTGAAGTGGAAACACCTGATTCCGTTAACACCGAACACGCTCATGAGCAGGCGGAGACTTTTAATGCCGCTGCACAACGTGAGGGTGGCGTGTTCCATATTCTGAGAACAGACGAGAGCACGAGCACCTGATAATACATCGTAGCCCCCACCAATAAACCTATAATCAGCCGATCTGTATCCGGCTCGTTTTCCTACTTATAAGACTTCAGAATAAATATTTTACTCACCGAGAATATTTTATTGTTCAGCAGCGTTTAATTAGTTGAGTAATAGAACTGTGAGGTGGATTTTTATGGACAATCAGACAAAGGATACATTGTTTTCAGCAGCAAAGGGGTATCTCGGCGGTTTTGTAGTAGAGAAAGGTCTCGAGTTCTTTATTCCCGGGTTGGATATCGCTGACGGGGTTTTAGAGATTGCCGGGGCCGTCTGGTGTGCATTCAAATCACGAAAGAAGCAGATAGAGTCTGACAAGGTCTGCGACACACCGTCCGATCATCATACTGCTGAGCAAGTAAAAATCATTCCAGTAAAAATCGGACCCCAAACCCATCACGAAATAAAATGATCGCAGTGTGCTTTAAAAGCTGGATAGATATTGAGGCTGAGCCGCTATGCTGAAAAACAAACCGTTACACATCCTGTTCTCACTGGTCTTACTTCTTATGGCAAGTGGATGTAACTATGGGCGCAATTCAGCAATGGATTCGGCGGTGGAAAAGCTCCTGAACCAGCTTCCCACTGCAGTACCCATGAAGATCGCGGTAGTTCCAGATTCAGAAAAAGTGAGCGATACCGCCGCACATATCGAGACGGCTCTATCTATAAAGGTTGCCCAGCGTGGAATGAATCACATCAGAATATTATCGCGTGAGAGTTTAGGACATATAAAAACGGAATATGATCTCCAGTATTCAATATTGTCCGAACCGGCATCACGAGTCGATGTAGGGAGAATGAGTGGTGCGACCGCAATACTCATCGTAAGGGGAGAAAATGAAGGCAGCCATGGTGTTTTCAATCATATTGCATTGGAACTGATTGACGTTTCCACATCAAAAGTTATCGCATCGACCTCTGTCTACAGCATTAAAGAGACTTATGAAAAAGCTGCGGTTGTGATTTTTATCATTATTCTCGTATTGTTTTCCATAACATTCTCCGTAGCCGCAAAAAGAGCTTCCGTTTTCGATATCGATACCTATGGTGACTATATCCGGAAAGGCTATGAAATGAAGAATTCAATCCCATTACATAAAGGGAATACAACATCCACCTCTGAAGTTCTGCTCAGAACAGCCAAGGGCGCGGGACTGGGAATGCTGGGGGGATACCTCATTGAAGAACTCATCGAAGAGATTGTTCCGGGATGCCGGGAATTTGGGATGCTTGGCGAAATATTGGGTGCGATCACCGGAATCGGAATTGCCAATAGAAACGATATGTTTAGACTTCTCAGGGATTTCAAATCTGAAAATCCGGATCGTCCCTTAAACGAAATTGTGATGAATCCCGACTTTCGGAACTGGGAGCGCTCTCATCCGGAAGAGGCTTCGAAACTCAAACAAATACTGGCGGCTGGATAGATATGGAACCGATTACCCTGATTGCGGGAGCAGGCGCTTTTCTGGCCAGGAAAGCGATTTTTCGGGTCGCTAAAGATGCTGTGATGAACCATATCGAAAAATCAAATCTCGCTGGAGAAGAGTATTATCTGTCAAAAATACTCGAATCGTCGAATTATGATGACGCTCTTACGAATCTGAAAAAACTCAGGATGAAATATCCTGATTCCTCAAATATCCCAGTAATTATTGAACTGATGGCATATTCAATGGAAAAAAGAAAGAAAGAGATCGAAACCGGCATTAATAAAACTTCAGAAAAAATCGATGTGCTAAGAATTAAAAAAGAGGAATTGAAAAACTCCCTGAAAAAATGCGAGACAAAAATAAATTGCCAGATTCATGCTAGAAAAAAGCATATTATTACAAGGCCATTAATCCCCGCTATGCTATGTGTGCCGCTCGCTTTTCTTTTCAGTTCTTTAATCTATCATCCCGATGCTATTCTGCAGCGTTCAATAGCGTCAATCACAATCGCGATTATAGTCTTTGTTACGGCATCGGCCGCACTGTGTCACAGCCTGGGAAAACCTATTTTGCATCAACAGGAAGTAAAAAGAAACATCGTAGCTCTTGTCGGCGATTTGAATTTGCGGGAAGCGGCAATGGAAGCAGAAATTCGCGCTCTACGCGATATGATTTCAGAAATCGATCAAAAAATGAAAGAAATACGATCATACGGAGGTGTTAATCATGAAGATTATTAAGTCGAAAAGAAACACTGCCTCAGCGATTTCCACGGCAACCATTATCCTCATGTCACTTTTCTGTGCATCATGCAGCTCCACATTGTCTTTTAGAGGACTGGGGAATTCGGTCGATGCAGCGAATACGAATTCATCCAGGACAGCCGTTTATGATCGGAGTCTCGGTGGTGAAGAAATTGATTGGAATAATGGGATCGTAGTGGCATCGGGACGATCTGCTGTCAGCAACACAGGAAATGCATCTCAGGATATTATCGTCGCCGAGAAGGCTGCCCGCACCCTCGCTTACGAAAGACTTGCCGAGATCATATCCGGGATAAATATCGACTCCCAAAGAACTATCACAATGGAAATGCTGACGGATTCGATTCTAAGCGGCAGGGTGAGCGCGTTTATAAAGGGAGCGAGAGTAATAAGCTCGGACTATAAGACATATCCCGATGGAAGCGGATACGTCGAAGTCGTCTTGAGTGTTAATATGAACGGTGAGGGTGGTTTAAGAGACATTGCTTCTGATGCAGTAAAAAGACCGCTTCCAGGGTTACCACAAGAAATTTATATTCCTTCAGAAAGCGCTATTACAACCCCAACCGAGACACCACGGGAACATTCCGACACTTATGTTGATATACAGCGAACCAGTCCGAATGAGACAAATGGAGAAGCTGTAGCTGAACTGATCGGAACAACGGGGCTTATAGTGGATGCTTCCGGGTTCGGAGTAAAACGAGCCATGAGCCCAAAAATACTCGCACCCGATGAAAGGGTAATATACGGATTGCTTATTGTTGATGAATCATACGTAATTCAACAGGGAATAGTTTCCTATGCTCACTCCATAGCTGAGGCAAAAAGCAGGCAAAGGGCCGGTCTTAACCCACTTGTTGTCAGAGCAACTGGTGTTTCAGGAATAATCGAAGCGGATGTTATTGTATCAGAAGAAGACGCTGAAAGAATTGTCGCCGAGAACAGATCATATGGTTTTCTCGAAAAATGCAATGTAATTATTGTTGTAGATTGAGTTCGGGTATGAGAACAACTCACTGGTTCACAATAAATGCCCTGTTGTTTCTTGTGGTTTCCACAAGTTCCTGTAGTTACACGATTGGACCTGCAACCGGATCGCAAATCGCGGTCGCTCCAAGGAACAATTATTCTGTTGAGACCGTTACGGCGCAAAGTAATGCAGAATCAATGCGACTTTTCGTCTTACCGCCACTCAGTGATTTTGATTGCAACACTACGACACGGAACAATGAAATTATTCACGTCGAGGGAATAGCGCCCGTCATTGAGAATGATATTTTAGCCGCTAGAGAGGAAGCAATCACCGATGCTTTGATAAAGGCCATCGAAAGATATAACGGTGTATATATAAATGGGACAACTCTTGTGTCAAACGGAAGCCTTCTTTCATCTGACGTGGAATCAAGGTATAGCGGTTTCGTGAGCGCATACGAGGTGGCTTCGGAAACAAGGGACAGCAATTTTTATCGGGTGCAGATTTGCACTTCTGTAAAACCAACTGTCCCTAATAGCAGTTATTCATACGGCATTACTCAATCGGACAATGTGGAAATTCATTATGAGGGAGAAGACTGTGTATTTGCCGGAAAATCGCTTTCGGATGGCCTTCTTACTGTCGGAATTTCCTCTGTCCCTTATGGCGGCAATGTAAAGGTCTTTTTTCAGTGCGGGGAAATTGAAAAGGGAATTGATGCCGTTACCGGCTTTGAGGTTATATCAACGTTTTTCAGTATTCGCGCCGAACGTACAGTGATACGAGGAGATATCTGCAACATCAGTCAAACAAGGATTGCGGGGGTTGGAAAAACCGCCTCGTCGGCAATGGAAAATATGGCCTGGAACGGAGACCTCCAGATAAAGGCCACATTATTACGGTACTGCACGGCTGTTCCTGTTGAACTTTCAAGACTAAGAATCACTTCTCCGGAAACAGCCGCTCAGCCAGAAATATTCCTCAACAGGATAAAATCTATCAGATGGACCCGTAAAACTGAAGTCCGTTCCATAGACGATTATACAATGGTGGTGGATATTTATTCATCACTCCCGTCGCCCGTCTTCTCTAGAAGACTTTCGCTTGTCAGCGGTGTAAATATTTTGAGAGAAGACAACAACATAATTGATATGTACTATTCAGCATCGCAAGTATCTTCTTCTCTTAACGAGCGGTGGAGGTAATTGCTTTTGAAGGAAACCGGCTTCGATAATATGAAATCGGAGGTATCTATAAAACGCTGTTTATCGGCTCTGATGATAATATTGGTATCGATTTGTGTCTGTCTGCAAACGGCAGCAGAGAGTGGTAATGATGGGTATATTTTAGAAGAGCTTCGATATAACTTTATCCTACACAATGCCACGGATGATCAGGTAGATACCGCCATAGGCCTTGTCTCGTATAGTGCGGAGCGGGATATATCATACGAAAACATCGCTTTACTGATGGTTTTTTACCTTGAAAAGGGTTTGTCTCCGGATGAAAGCCTTCGCCTAGCCGAAGAGCAAATCGTTAGAGAGATTTTGCTGAAACATAGAGAACAGCTTTCTTCTGATGAATCATTCGTTTTTGATCCTGAAGAGTTCTTGATTGACATCGGAGGGTTCATTGGTATCCGATATCAATGGGGTGGCGAATCCCATCAGGGTACAGACTGCTCCGGGTTTTCATGGAACATCATGAGCAGTATGGGGGTATCCGTACCACGTATGCGCGCTGTCGACTACTACAATTCCGACAATTTCGTCGAAATCGACGGGGGTTCGCTTCAGCCGGGTGATCTTGTTTTTTTTACCAGCGGGAACGGAAACGTCGTTAATCACATGGGAATTTATCTTGGGAATGACAAATTCGCTCACGCTTCAAAAGGTGCAGGGAAGGTGCAGGTCGATGATTTGAACAAGTCTTATTGGTCTCGACACTGGGCCGGAGCAAGAAGACCTTATAAATAATCAGTTCTTAGAAAGTCTTGTTACAATATTCTGCAATTCGTTCCATGTGACTGAATCTGCAGCAGATTTTATCCACAGATTCTTTTGTGATATGACACTGATTACCGGCATCATTGAACAAGCAAGATTTTTGTCGAGTGCTTTTTCCATATTGTTAACCCATTCTAACCCGGAAATCTTTTTTTGAAGATTCTCACGTTCATTTTCTTGATTCTTCAGCTTATTTCCCAATTCATTGATCGTTTCGTCAATGCTTTTCTTTACTTCGATACAAAGATCTTTGCATTCTTTTTCATAACGGTCTCTTCTGCTTTCCCAGTTCTTCCCTTCATTCTGGTAGTCCTTCATTCGAGCGTTGAGTATACCTGCCTGGGAGATCAATTCATCGTTTTCCGCATTTAACTGTACCTTGAGGTTATCTATACCTAGACCGGTCTTGAAATCGTCCCAAATCGACCTTATCCCTCCGAGGTTTTCATTGTAATCTTTGATTCTTCTATCCAGATTTACTCTTCTTCTATTGTGATTTTCAATTTCCTTCTGGCATTGTTCGACCTTGCGATTTATTTCATTCAATTGTTCAATAAGCCTGTCAGCTATACCTCGAAAAGACTCGACTTTTGAGTTTAAGTTGGATGAAGAAACTATCATTTCGGGTAACCTTGTCATATCAAGAATAGCATCAAAAGTGCTTTTACAATTACGGGCTCGTTCCCATTCTTTCTGGAGTTTTTCCAATTTGCTAATATTTTCCTTTATTTGGGTTTTATAACTCCCAAAATTATTTAATGAATCGTGAGATGACTGTAATTCCTTTTTAGCTGATCTGAACTTTTCTGTTATGGCGCTCATAATACCACTCAGTCGATTCATCATTAAAACTATTTTATCATCTGTGCGCTTCTTAAAAACCCCATTTTCTAGTTGCTTCCACATTGCTTCCCATCCGCTTTTCTTCAAACCAGTTGATGCAACGTCAGGGTTCGTTGCCTTTTTCCTTATTGCATCAAATGCCATTCTTGAAGAAACCGGATGAAAACCTGAAACATCCTTTATGAGCCTTCGCTTAATATCTTCGTATTGAGTGCGGATGTCTCCTTCATCCTTTTGAAATGTGTCAATTTGATTTAAGACGCCAACAGGTTTTTGACTGTCGCACATTGACCTCAGAAAACCTATTTCTGCGGCTGAACCCGGTTGTGCTACTGAGAATAGCCAGAGAACCAAATCTCCTTTCGACACGAAGTCTTTTGTGACCTCGCTATGTAAGGCAATCGTGGAATTCAGTCCCGGTGTATCCACAATAGAGAATTTCTTCAACTGGCTGTTGTTGAGATGAATTTCTACATATTTTATTGTGTCTCTAAGCGTTTTCATCTCCGGTGAGTTCTCGGATGTAATATTTTTTATGTCATGAAGAGAACGCTCGGATACTTTTCCGTTTTTGTGATGAACAACTGCTTTTTCATTCGTTCCATACTTCAAAAGAGTCACAGCAGCTGTTTCCGGTATGATATCTGTGCTCAAAACCTCTTTCTCAAGTATTGTGTTTATAAATGTAGACTTTCCTGTATTGAACTGACCAACGACAATAATAAGTAGTGGACTGTCTGCATTGATAATAAGATCATTGATGTCTTTTATGATCATATCTGTATCCGGAAAATTACCCAGAACCTCAACCCAGTATCTGAGCACTGACACGAACGCACCACGAGGATCCTTCTCTGCATCAACCCTGGGTGGAGGTTTTATATTGAATGAAGTCGATGGCTTGGGTCTTGTTATAGTTGCTTTAGTTCTTTTTTTTGTAGCTTTACGGTTTACGGCTTTCCTTTTTATTTCTCTTGAGGCAGAGCGAATAAGCAGCCATATCAAAGTTATAAGAAATATTGCGCAGGCAGCTATAATACCCCAATAAACTAAATCCTCATTCCCCTGATAGAATTCAACAAGGGCGTTAGATATATCTGCAATGGTTGTGTTCCCATTTCCCATATCTGTTTCGCGTAATTAAAAGGCCAGTGGTGGCATGCGATACTCATCCATATGTGCCAACGGATCGTCATGGTTGAGGAGAGGACCTGATCCTTGATACTCAGAATCGCCATAATATATTTGGTTGTCATGACTCTGTTGAACAAGTTCAGTATCTTCTCCCTTGTGAATCAAATGGCCGTGATCGCTGTATATATTAAACTGATCGAATTGTGGCAAAGGATCTCCATCGGCACCAAGAACCTGGTCCGTTTCAAAATGGCGAATGAAATCACCGTCGGCATTGTAAAAATCAAATCCGCCGTTGGATTCGATTAGATGGGGTGAGTCTTCAAAAGACGCTGGCGACATGGGATGCCCCGGGGCATATTGATGGCCTGCATCATCAAACCCAAAAGCCTGCTCGGCCATGGCATCATGTCCCATAGCACCCTCTTCGAAATCGGACGGCCCGTCAAAAGGATTCAAGTCAATATTGTCAAATAACATTGCAACCTCCCTTAATTTATTCTTGCTGTATTATCTCACTTTTCATTGATTCCAATTTCTCCATTACGGATACAATATCACTTTCTATTTGAGTGCCCGCATCAAGGCCATCGTTTTTTACTTTAAGGTTCTTTTCCATTTCAGTTCTCATGTCATTAACAAGTCCCTGAAATCTTTCTATACTTCGATTTCTTATCGATTCAGCGTTGTTTCTTAAGACATCGCACAGCATCTCTGTCATTTCATTTCTCAGGTCGGGAAACTTCTTGTTGAGCTCTGTTTTTAACTGATCCTTTGCATCTTTCAGGTTGTCTTTGAGCATTTTATCTCTCAGAAAAGGATAAAGTCCAAGCGAAATAAATGGGATAAAAACAGGTGCCCCGAGTAGTAAAGGGACGATGGCGGCAGCTCCAGTAATCAGACCTGCATTGATCAGTGTACTTGATATATCTTTTGCGGTAATATCCAGCTTATCGACCTCGATATTGGTTTGTGATCTTGGTACCACAGCAGTCATTTTTATCTGAGTCTTAAATTCTTTGGCGAGCCCCTTCGCAATTTCGATTTCCAACATGGTGAAAAACTTGTTAAATGCGCTGTTATGGCTTCTAACCCATTCCTTAACGCCGGATTTAATAATATGCGGTACGTTTGATTCAATATAATTCTTAAAGTCGGCACCGGTATACAGATCGATAGCTCTGAAAACCTTTTCCTTTAACTCATCTATAAAGCTCTCGATGGATTTTCCGGTCATGATCTCCATTTCACGAACACGCTCATTAATGAATTCCTGGATTGCCTCTTTCTTATTCTCAAAACTATCTCCGGACTTCTGTATTGTCGCAATCGCCTTAGTGAGCTCTTCTTTCTCCATTCTCTGTATCTGCATTCGTTTGCGGCAATCTTTTATCAGATGGCTAATTAAGACACCTGTTCTGTACGCCAGGCGTTCCGTTTTTCTTCGAGACATTTCGCCTGACGTCACTTTTTCAAGAATCATGTCCCTGATTTTCAGTAATCCAGATTCCTCGAGAGCTTCTTCGTTCTCTTCTAAGCTCGAGGTTAGAGCTCGTCTTGCGTTTAGTGGGAAAACATCACATTTTATTCCCATCATACTGGATACTCTTCCGCTGATTTGATTCAGTAAGTCGGTATTCTCTTCGAGGTCAACATCATCATAATGTCCTGCAATGAAAATTACATCTTGAACACCTTGTCCTTTTATGTTCTCTTCGATAAATTTCGCTTCAGATTTGCTGACAGGCGCTGTTGCGTCAAGCAGAAAAAGGACAGCATCAGCATTGGGAATAAACCTGTAAGTTATTTCTGCTCGGTGATTATTTAGATCATTCACTCCTGGGGTATCTACAATATAAAGGCCGTCCGGAAGCCTTTTGCTGTCAAGTACAACGTCAATGTACTTGACCGTATCAGGATCAAAAGCATCATCGACCACGTATTTTGATAACAAGCCCTTTTCGATGGGCATTTTTTCAGTTGAACCGTTATAAAAATAAGCAGTAATGCAAGGGTTTGATCCTGCATGAATAACATTAATCGTTGCAGTAGTGGGTGTTATATCCATAGGTAGCAGGTCCATGCCGAGAAGAGCATTTACGAGCGTAGACTTTCCCCTGTTAAATTCACCCACCACAACCAGTGTCACGTAACTGGATTTCATATCCCTGATCAATTCTTCAATCATCTTTTCCTGCTCTGTTCCCGGCAGGTCATGACTGATAATATCAGAGAGTTCCGGGAAGATTTCTGATAGCTTTTTCTTCAGTTCTACAGGTGATTTCATATGATCAACCCCGTGTTATTCATGATGAATGTAATGCCGCAATTAACCAGTGATATCCATTTCTTGTTTCAGGCTATATATACGAGTTTTTGAGCCTTCAACTCTGTTTTCGTAAGCATTGAGTGTCGAGATGACTCTGTCGGCTTCTGCTTGTTTTTTTGTTTTCAAATTGCGCACAATGGCAATCTGTTTCTTCAACTCATCTTTACTCCTGTCGATGTCCTCACAAAAACTTACTGTAATTTTATCAGATACTCCCTTCCAATGCCGTGAAAATCCATCGACGATATTCTGGATGGGTGATCGCAGACGAGTGTCTATTTCTACTTTTGCTTTGCCAAGAGCCTGCATCCTGGCTTTCTGCTGCATGAAAATTGACTTTGCTATATAAACAAATGGAATAGCTATTATCGGCACAAAATTCCAGGCTAAAAGTGAATAAACAGCAATCCCAGCACTCGTGGCATTTGCAACAAAGTCAGCCTGCTGGTCCTCATTATCATCTCCATCGTATTTAACAAGTGCCTGAGTGTTACCGGAAAGTCCGACTGATACAATTGCCGCATTGTTCAATTCTGTCATGGTTTTATTAAGCTTTTTCCCGAGCCTGAGTAGCTCTGTCTCAAGGTGAATGCGCTGTTTTCTAACAAGTTCCTCCTGAAGACTCTTTTGTTCAGGTGCAATTCTCTCGTCAACGTATTTTGCGAGCTCTGCACCATCAAGAGGCCCTTTATAAACATCCACCGAAGAAACTCCTATGTCGGCTATATACTCCAACTTGCTTCTGAGGAACTGTTTCAGATCTTCACCGGTCAGTTCGAGTGCTTTTCGAAGTTCGGATTCTGTCTTTGCCCTTAAACTTTCAACCTCTTTAAATTTTGGCATCAGAGCTCTGATTTTAACGTCGAGTACTTCTAAATCCTGGTTCATGCCCGATTTCAAAAAAGCAACTTTGATTTTCAGCTCGTCTGCCAAGCGTTCAGCTCTCCGGATGTGTTTTTCGAGCTTTGTTGCTCCACGTTCGTTTGTTAAAAATTCTTCTAATATTTTCTCAAATTCCCCAAAGCCTGTGTTTTGAAAAGAGCTGTCATCTCCGCCCCTTTTCATTCGACACATCATTGCGCCCTTAGCGTCAACAAGAAATATTCTTGGTGTACCGTTGATGCCCTCGATATCTGAAAGCTGTTTTTTCGCATAATTGATGACTTTTTCTGCCTCATCACATGTGAGCTGGTTTTTGAAGTTGACAACGAAGAATATTTTTGAGATGTCCCTTGTAAGAACATGGTTTTTTAGAAATCTGATTTCAGAATCAGTTGTTATCTTCTTTCCGTGGAGAACCATAATTGCCGCATCACATTCCGGGATGATGCCTTTGGTTATTTCCTCTCTCTTCTCATCAAGATCATTGGTTCCCGGCGTGTCAATAATTTCTATCCCCTGTTTGCAGAGATTCAGTGGATATTTGACCTCGATATGATGAATCTGATTTATATCATGAACCGATTTTTCGTATAACATGCGGGATTTTTCATCAAAATCAGGTTCAGGAGGAGCAACGAGCTTCCTGAATTCTTCAAGATCGATAACCTCAGGCTGCACTCCATTGCGATAAATCTTTGTGAAGGTGGGTGTTGATGAATAAGTAATGAAAGTGAGAACAGCAGTTGTCGGTGTCACGCTTGAAGGCAAAGTTTTTTCACCGAACAATGCGTTTATGAGTGTTGATTTTCCACGAGAAAATTCCCCGATTATCACAAGACGGAACTTGTCCGATTCAATCTGGTCAGCGGACTGAAGAAGCAGTTTGCTGGTTGTTGCCGCACCAAGCTTCTTGCCGAGTTCTGAAAGTTCACTTAACTCTTTCATTAGTCGGTTGCAGCGGTCAGTAAAGTTGCTTATATCTATCCCTATAGAACTCATCCTACCCTCATACACATACATTTAACGCGGATTAACACGTTGAAATTCTTTATATCCAACATTTTCTCTAAATTTCTGTGGTTTCACAAGATCGCCGTCCAATATTTTGAAAAATGCGCCTATACCTATTGCCAGATATCCTGAAATGAAATCAGGGCCTCTTCGTCATCGAACTTTGACGAAACGAGGTATTTCCCACTTTTCGGTTTAAGGGTCACAATATCGTCATCTTCGGCTTTCATTACGATGGTTCCATCTTTCCGTATTTGGGTCACCTTCGCTTCGAAAACTTCATCAACACGCGGATCAAAATACTTTACGACGTCGCCTTTATCGGGAACATATTCTTCCTCGATCTCTCTTTCTATTTCTTCATCTGTGGGGACTCGGTGTTCATCCACGGCAATATTGTGAACCTTTTGGGCAAACTCAGGCCGAATATCCAGTAGAGCTCTCAAACGGTCAATGGTTTCAAATTCAGCCTGGGGAAATGGTTCAGAACAAAGGGCTGCATCTAACATTGTTCGGAAAATTCCAAGCCGGTCGAGTTCCGTGAGCTTGTTCCGCAGGACATATGCTGGTTGTTCAAGTGCTTCAAAAGTATTTTCAAGGAAATTCGGCTGGGAAAGAAATGATTTTATCTGTTCCATGTCGAGGCCTTCCCACTCTGACATCAACCATGAAACTTCAGCCGGGTCAACTGTTCCGTCTGATGCAATAACAAGGAGCGCCCCGTTAATAAGAAACTCATTTGCGGCTTTTCCCTCTTCTTCGGTTTCCAGCTCGGAAACATCAGGCTCCAGAACTGAAAGCATATTTTCTACCTGTCTGTCGAGGTCCACTGCGTTCAATTCCCAAGAATCATGCCCGAATAGCTTCGCGTGAATTTCCGAATTTGAAAAAGAGACCAGGGCTTTCACTCTCAGTGGTGTTATTGGATGTGTAACCGCACCCCTTTCCAGGCCGGTAAGATCTGCTATACCGCTGATATCGTCAAAGTGTTTGGCATAAGCATTCTCATCGAATTTTATCCATCTCTGTGAAAGGCCAGATGCGAGTTTGAACAATGCACTTCCGGCAGCATTGATGTCCTGACAGGCTATAAGTCCAATTCGATCACAGGATATCTCCTGATGTCGGCTTAAAGAACGAAGCCGCATGAACTCCAGAGGACTAAATCCAGGATGCCCAAATTCAACCGGCGGCATTTGACTGTGCTTCAATAAAGCATGCCCGACTTCATGACCCATGACAAACAAGATTTCCTGCGGTGTCATCAATTCTACGAGACTCGAGTGAAGACACATGATCAGCCTGTTGCCCTTTTTGGTGGGAACGCAGAATGCATTCGGCCTGGCATCACTTCGTATGTACACATCCATTGGCTGAACGAGCCTTAAAACCCACCGCAATCTGAGTCCGATTTGATGAACAATCGGGGTTATCGCCGGATCAACTCGGTAACTATTGGTTATAAGTTCCAGCTTCGCCTGTAGTGAATCTTCCTCTCGCTCCTCAATTGTCTTTTTCGCGCGCTCCATGAAATCTTCATTTTTCTGCAAAATATCCCAAATACGACTCTCGCCCTGGGAACGGTATATTTCCGGATTGAAATCTGTAACTTGAACAAGATTTTGGGACAGTCGTGATAGTTGCGGATTCTGGCTTGCAGTTGGTGGTTCAATCGACTGGTTGTGCTCTTGTTTTGAACCACACAATGCACAAAACTTATCGGCTATTTGAACCGGCTGACCGCAATTGCTACATTTCATATTCCGTTCCCTCCTCGGTTGTTCATGGGCTCAGATTGATCAGGAGCTCACTCGTTATTTCAGCTATCTCGGCTTCGTCAAAATTTGTCACCAGATAAGCCAGCAAATCCTCTTGTCGGGCCTGTCCGAAAACCATTCTGTATACCGCCTGCGACTTTCTGAGTGAATTCAACATAGAGAAATCCCTGCTTAGCGGAAGCGCTGGAACGTATCGTTCAATATGGGCTCCGTCTGTAAGTGGATATATCCAGTAAGGAATAAGATCATTTGCAGAAGATTCTCTTTCCCGACGAGCAAGCTCGAAGAGCTGGTCCCAGGGATCGCCAGTGGAGGCGTTTATACTTGATGTGCCGTATTTACTAGCGATGTTTTTCCGTACCGCATGCCCTTTATACCTGTGAATTCTGCCCTCTCTCTGCTCAAGGTCAACAGGATTAGATGGCAGGTTCCAGTGGATAATCGCATGGCAGTATGGATGAAAATCCAGTCCTTCCTGGCCAATTGATGTCGTTGTCAGTACAAAAGGCCAGAATGGAGAGTTAAAAGCATCACGCACCTGATCGGTTCTTGTGACATCTTTCCCGTCTTCAGACTTCTCTTCACCGAAACGCAGCGCGTATCTGACCCTCATTCTTTTTGATTCGACATTATATGTTCTCGACGATTCAGGAACATCGATGAAATCGACACCGAGAGAAGAAGTACGAAGAGACATGGCGCTGCATACAGCTTCGGAAATCTCTTTTACCGTGTCTTCATCGGGCTTATTCAGAAGCCCAAGCGACTCATTTAAAACGTGGACGTATTCATCCATAACCGACTGCAGACATCCGTCAGCGCAATATTTCAATACTACCTGCCAATATGGGGTATCATTATCAATGCTGCGAAGGAGCGCCATGGTTTCCGGTGTGTTGAACAATGTTCGGAAAGACCATGCTATCCTTGCCGCGCCGATTTTTACCGTGTCATTGAAGAAAACATTCCTTCCATTTGTGACTCGTCGTAGCGCTCTAAGTGATGTGACGCCCGGACTGGCCAAAGCTATCAAGGAAAGTACTTCTCCAAGGTCATGCGGCTTCTTTCCGAGTTCGATATTACCAGCCAGCATCTCACGGGCATACTCAACGTGGTCGCTCCACCGAGATTGCTCCTCCCCCTCGTCGAGAATAATTCCTTCATCATCCTCGCCGCCGCCCGACCACAAATCTGACAGTTTCGGGGTTGCGAACCACTCATTGGTCGCCTTTTTCTTGTTCATTAAATCGAAGAGTAAAGGAGCCGCCCAATACCACGCCTCATCTTCGAGGTTTGATTCCTTTGATTCTATATAAGGTAGTCTGGAAACCAGATCATCAACGATACGTCTTGTTTCCTGGAGGATGTCCTGTACGTTAAGTGGTCCGTCATGGCCTTGTGCCATTTTCAAAGGATCACATTCCATCGCAAGTGTCGAGCAGGGATATAACATTGCGAGAACCGGCATGCCGGTGAGCCGTCCCTTGGACTTAGTGAATTTCAGGAGTGGCTTTCTCCGTTTTCTGGCCTCAGCAGTATTCTGAGCATTTTTCTGGTGAGAACAGATCATCCTTCTCTCGGCCTCATAGCTCAAAAGCGTGGCAATCGTTTTTGGGACCACCCTCCATGATGAAAATATCAATCGCTTTGTGAATGCCCGCATTCTTTCGTCATCAAACGGCCCACCAGGGCTGTAATATGGTAGCGACGGGGGAATCCACAGCATACGCCACGCATCACTTTCAATCATTTCATCTAGGAGCCATCTCATCCGTGAATTGTTCGGGCCAATCTGTTGATAGCTTCTTATGAAATCATGGGATAGCACCAGCCCATCGGATGATTCAAGCTCCTTTGCAATTCCGATTCTCTGTTCAGGACTGCCGAGGGAGTCCCTGAATTTTCTTTTCAAATCGTATTCATCCATAAAGTTGAGAAGATAAGGAGCTGACTTCCAATACTCGAGAGTGTTGTCCGACTCCATGATTTTTGCGATCTTCTGGAGTGAAATATATGATTTCAGTTCTCGTGGTTTGAGCTTTGAATTACAGGACTTCTCTTTGAGCATTCCGTCACGATCAGGAGTGACCGAAAGCCTCTCGGTTCGAATCATTACTTTTTTGAGATGTGATTCTATCTCATTCTTTAAATATTGAAGTCGTTCTACACCGGCAGTCTTGATTCGAAACATCTCAAGACGATACTCATTCAATAGATGCTTGAGTTCTTCTGAGGTGCTTTTATCGTCAAAAAGAAAATCGACGGTTCTGAGAAAATCCTGGTAATGGTCGTCTTCCGCTGACTCGTGTTGCATCGTGTACATTTTGTAAGGGGTAGCGGAAAGCAAAAGGACACGAGCTTCGGAGTCATCGTCTGTATAGTTGAATAACTCACGAGCGAGAACGCTCGTCTCGTCCTCTTCATCGAGAAGATGTTTGAACCGCTGGAACTCGTCAAGAATGATGATATCGGGTTCCAACGCATTAAGACATGTTTTCGCCAGCAGACTTCGGAGCTCTCCGATGAGTTGTGACCTGTCCCATCTGTCTTCATCCGGAATATGGATTCTGGCGCGTTTGAACCTTCCGCACAAATTCTTGAAACGTCTTTTCAAGCCGGGATTCTCTTTTAGCACTTTGACATACGCGGTCGAGAGAACTTCTTCTGAAGTGACTTTTTGTGCATAGACAAATCTTCTGAAATTCGCTTTATAAGCATCTCCCTGTAGGACATTCAACGGGCCTTTGCCCCAGCTTCCAACACCCCAGGCTTTATCCAGCAGATCATATAAAAGCGCTCTTTCGCGAACGATACCCATACTCGACCGCAGATCAAAGGATGTTCCGGGTGTAAAGGAAACGAAATTCAAATTGTTCTTGGACAGGTCCTGAATTTGAGTTGGGAGCAGGGTGATTCTGGAAGCCAGGGCAAAATCCTTTTTGCCCGTTACATTCAGCCTGTTAATGTTCTGTCGAGCGATCTGGACATTGGAGCAAATATAAACGATGTCTATCCGAAGATCAGGAACCTCATTCCAAAGATGCTCGATAGCTCGGGCAATAAGCCCTCGGGCCACGAGGGTTTTCCCAAGGCCAACCTCGTCGGCTATCAGGAATCGGCGTGTGGGATTGTCATCCAGATACATCCTCTGAAAAACATAATCCACAGTGTTTCGCTGAAAATCCTTCAGACCATCAAGTACCTTCAGAACTTCCTGTTTTGTTGTGGCCTGATTCATAGATTCATTTCCTTCCACACATCCTGTATCGGCTCCCATATCTCTTCAAAACCATCGGGAAGGCATTCTTTAC
>ERZ795048.808-NODE-808-length-31158-cov-11.965052_pt1 | contig 31158 bp, 21 predicted proteins | sample MGYA00375132_ERZ795048 | MGnify/ENA primary metagenome ERZ795048 (study PRJEB30177, sample SAMN05720225) | activated sludge metagenome | isolation source: Anaerobic digester | place: Hong Kong | collected 2014-12-17 ... | reverse complement strand
TTATCTGTGCGCACTGCATCCATGGGCGCTGTTCGAAAGGAAGATTATCTGAAGGTACTTCAACATATGTCTCTCCTTTGAATTTGGAAGAATTATTACCATTCCAGAAATATGTTACATGTCCGAATTTCTGAGTCTCGGATATCGCATACTGCTTTATTCCTTCTTTAGAAAGATTCTCTCCTAATGTGTTCTTAATAAAAGGAGGGCTTACTAAATAATTCTTCGGTATATGAAGGTCTCCGTCATATTCTAGCATTCCTGCATATATGACATTTGGTACTCTTACTCTGTTGAATTTATCGAAATTGCTGTCTTCAAATGCTTTGCTTATCTCTATAGCTCTGTCTCCGCGGAAGTTGTAGAAGATCACACTGTCATTATCCTCTATGGTTCCTACCGGCTTATTGTCTTTTGTTATTACAAAACCCGGCATGAATTGGTCTACTACATTTGTTTCAGCCCTGTATGTTTCTATAGCTTCTTTTGCAGAAGTAAATTCACGGCCTTTTCCAAGTACATGAATCTCCCAGCCTTTTCTAACCATGTCCCAGTCAGCTTCATATCTGTCCATTGTGATATTCATCCTGCCGCCACCGCTGGCGATCGCTATATCGAAATTGTCTGAACGTAAGCTGTTAAGATACTCTTCAAAAGGTTCAACATATTCCAAAGCTGATGTTTCCCCTACATCTCTTCCGTCAAGGAGAATATGAACACGTGCTTTTTTAACGCCTTCAGCTTTTGCTTGTTCAAGCATTGCCTTAAGGTGAGCTATATTTGAATGCACATTACCGTCAGAAAATAACCCTATAAAATGCATAGCCGAGTTATTTTTTACACAGTTATCTTTAAGTTTAAGCCATGTTTCTCCACTGAAAATGGTTTTCTTTTCTATTGCCCCAAACACAAGCTTAGCGCCCTGGCTGTAAATCTGTCCTGAGCCTAATGCATTATGACCTACTTCGGAGTTGCCCATATCTTCATCACTTGGTAATCCAACTGCTACTCCATGAGCTTTTATAGCTGTGTTAGGATATTTTTCCATCAGCATTTTAAGTGTAGGAGCATTTGCAGCTGCTACAGCATTTCCCTCTTTATTATCTGATAATCCCACTCCATCCATGACTATAAGCAGAAGCGGTCCTTGTATTTCTTTGAATCTTGAACTTTTACTTAGCATATTATTTCTTCCTTCCGTAATACTAGTATGTACTTCCAACAAATTATATCATACCGTCATATGCCAATCAATTTATACATTAAGTAGGTTAAAATACATAGTCCATTTCTAAGAGAGCATATAGGGAACAAATGTGCATAAAATAAACTAAAAAGTTCCCTATATGTATTGCTTTATAGGGAACAATTATATATAATTTAAGTGCAATAGTTCCCTAAGGAGAAAGTAAATGGATAATAAGTTTAATATGATACAGGAAATACTACAGAAAAGAGCGGACTACAATGCCAGATTGAATTTACTGCCATATGATGGCTCACCGGAAATAAAAGAAATAAATGGGAAAAAATATATATATATTCGAAAGCGCATTGGCGGCAGATTAACTTCAAAATATGTTGATATATATTCTGATGAACTCTATCAGCTATTATTGAGAACTGTCAAAGAAGCGAGAGATCTGAAAAAAAATATTAGGCAAAGCGACAGTGAATTAGCCAATCTTGGATACATTGAAAAGGATTTATCTCCAAAAGTGATATTAAATTTAGATTTAGCAAGAGCAAATATGAAGTCAAATATATACGATCAAGCTGTTCTAGAAGGAGTATCAACAACTTTTCCTCAAACAGAAGATATTCTTGAAAATGGTATTGTAAATGGAGTAAGTGTTTCCGATGTACAAAAGATATTGAATTTAAAACATGCATGGGAATTCATATTAGATAAAGATGTTATCAGTTATGATTCAAATTATCATATTCTAAGTCATATCGCAAAACTGGTTAATGAAGGATTTTATGATGATGGCGGAAGGACAAGAAATATACCTGTTAAAATAGGCGGCACATCATATATTCCTCCTATACCGCTAGAGACAATGATAACTGAGAATATAATTAGCATCATTCAAACTGATGAAGAGAATATTGATATTGCAATTAAATTATGTTTGTACTGTATGAAAACACAGATTTTTATAGATGGTAACAAAAGAGCTGCAGTTATATTCGCTAATCATTATTTAATATCAAAAGGTGAAGGGTTAATAGTAATTCCTGAGAAAGAAGTATCAGCATTCAAACAAATATTGATTGCATATTATGAAGGAAAGAATAATAAAATACATGATTTTATGAAGACAAAATGCTGGATAAAACTATAGTATAAAAAGTAATATATATTTAAAATTATGCATAAAGAATGTAATATTATCAAAAGATATGTGAGGAATCCATTACTGTGTGAAGATGCTTCTTCTAATGCACAGAAGAGAGGCCTAGTACATATGTTGTTCAAGGAAAATATAGGATGTAATATTGCAATTCTAATAATTTGTATCTTCTAAAAAAGAAAATTTTGTGATGATAGTCATTATTTAATTCTATAGTAAATTGACTCTATCATATCTAGTAATTAACTTGAACAATCTAATATTTATTGATATTATACTAACATATTACACAAATACATAATTCGGAGGTATTAGTTCATGAAAAAGTTACAAAGAATTGGTATATGAATAATAACCATTGCTATTATTTTGTGGTTAGCAAGTATTGCATATGCTGCATGTTCGCATGACTCGTATTATTGGGATGTAAACCAAACAGTTTCATAATTAAAAGACCTTGCACACAATAATAAATTCTGCGTAATCGTTGTAACGCATGACTTGGATATTGCTTCTGTTGCTGATAAAACGCTAAGTTTAAGAGATGGCCGCCTTATACCTTAACATCTTATTCCCCTCTTCTTAACACAGTCTTTGTCGTTGTGTCGAACAGCATGGTCTCTCCAGCGTTGAAATGCACGGTGACTTCAGAATCTTTGAACCTTATAGTCCTGTCTCCTTCATTTTCTGCATGTATTAATAGAAGATTTGAGCCTTCAAGAACAGCATCATTGCTGTTATCATAAATATGGACTCCGCTTCTTTCAAATATGTATCTGAATGCTTCAGGGGTAGTAAAAGGAATTGTGGAAAAATATATATCACAGCCGTTTATTACTTTATGGGATAATGCCGGAGTATTATTTATGTATCCTAATATGTTTCCATCTTTAGGAACAAACAGTTTATTTAATCTGCTTTCTTCACTGCTGTTGTCAACGAAATAGGAAAAACCTTCACACTGTACAGTTATCTTAGGCATTGGTGCAATAGAATCCAAATCAAAACCTGATACTTCCTTACAGAATGATATATCATTTCTTTTGGTATCAGTATAACCAGGAGCAAAGAACCACACGACTGACCGGTCTTTTTTGTAAGCTTTTTGGGATATTTCTTTTTTCTGTATATCAGTAAGTGCGAATGCATTCATGAATACTATGCATTTGTATTTATCCAGGTCAGCTTTTCCAAAATCGCTTAGATATATAGTGTCGATAGAGGCGCCGGATCTTAAAGCCATAGGATATGATGTATTAATGCATGATTTATCTGTAATGGGGTCCTGGTTTTCTGTAAGTGCAGTATGTTTTTGTATTTTTGTGTCAAATACCAAAAGCACATCAGCATTCTTTATATATGGCTTTTCATAGTACTTGATGAATATCCTCTGCAGCTCTTTGACCTCATTTAGATAATACGGGTCATTCCACCAGCCTGATGTGTTATATGGTCCGAAATCATAGTACCAGAATCCCATTCCGGATATGAATGAAGTCAGAGCGTTTCTTCTTAATATCTGAAGAGATTCGTAAGGCGGATATACCTTCATCCCACCAAGCAAGGTGCCCAAATGTGTCGGATGGTCTACTTCATCAAGCAGCAGCTTGTTATTCAATCTTGCTGATTCCAGTAATCCTCTGCTGACTCCTGCTCCACCTATATTTCTTAGATTCTTGTTATATGCCTGAGGTGCTGAGATATAGTCTATATATGGGCAATTCAGTATCATCTCTTCAGCTAAATGCCCTCCTGTTCCTGCTCTTCCAAATAAAGATACATAGTACCCGTAGAAAACACCTGTTATGATATCTCTTTTCCATGTGTCTTTAACAAGTTTGCAAAAATGAATCATTGATTCTGCAACCGCTTCATGCTGACAGGTAAGATAATCAATCATGTCAGCATCTTTTACCGGGTCAAAGAATATTCCGTCTTTAGGGTTGTATCTTTCATCCATTCCCGGTACTTTTGCATTCGGATTGTTTTTGAATTTTTTAAATCTTCTCTGCATAGGTTCTGACATGTCAGGTTCATTCCCGACAAAAGCCCAGTAATGATTCTCTCCATATAGTCCGCTCGCTATATGTATCCCGGTCAGATGATCGGACAATGGGGATTTATACAGCTCATTCAAAAACCTGGTTATAACCTCACTCATATCGCTTATCCATTTTTGAGAAGCGAAGCTGGGTCTTGGTACTGGTTTCTGGTCATAATGAAGATAGCTTTGTATCTTATTCATATCCGGTTCGGGATAAACTTCAGTATTTGCATATCTTACCCATTCGCTTTCATTATCTGCGTACCACCATTTTGGAGGATTTGTATGCAGTCTGAAGAATACAAAAGCATCAGGTTTAATATCTATAATTCCCTGTATCTGCTTTAATGCTATGGATATATCCAAAGAACCATCTTTTAGCCACATATCTTCAAAAGATATATCCAGCTGATACAGATTAACACCAGCAGACGCAAATCTCTTTAAGGAAAATACAGTACTTTCCTCGTAACTTAATCTGCCGCCCGGCCAGTCAGTCAGAGCATATATGACTGGCGGTACAGGCTTGTTATCTATAAATATGGTTGGTCTGTTATTGTAATTTTGAATTTTAGCGTTCATAATAAAAACTCCTTAATAAATATATGTATACTATATCATATTAAGTACAGCAATTTTTTAAACTTACTTCTATTAATGTTCTTAGAACAGACATGTGGAAAACGATAAATAGCAGGGTAAAGAAAAAGAGCAGTAAAACCATATATGTAAAGTCTTTTAATGAATTCTTCCTCCTTTTCTGTTACAATTTCTGTATAGGTGAATTTATGGAACATAGGAAGATATCATTAGGTTTGAATATTAAGTATGGAGTAATGCAGGCTCTTTACTGGATGGGTTTTGTAGCGACATACAATTATGCTGCATATTATCTTTCGGACAAGGGGTTTAACAGTTCGGATATAGGGCTTATACTTGCATTTGCAAACATTTTTGCAGCTCTTTTGCAGCCTCCGATAGCAGCATATGCTGACAGGGCATTAAAATCAAAATTAAAGAGCATAATATGGATATTATCTTTGGCAAACATCGCATTAACAGTTCTGATTCTGGTTATAAAAGGGCATCCATATCTTACAGCAATATTTTTAATGCTAATAATATCATTCATACTTACATTACATTCATTTATTAATTCCTTTGCCATGGAATATGCCAATAAAGGGATACAGCTCAATTTCACCATTACAAGAGCAGTCGGTTCCTTAGGTGCGGCACTTTCTTCTTTAGGTATGGGATTTATAGCTTCAAGATTCGGACCTGAAGCGATTCCTTTAACATATCTTGTTATGTTTATCCTCATAGTTGCTGTTGTGATATCCTTTAAGCCAGCGGATAAGTTCGGCACCTTGTCTGATGTGGAAAAACCTGCATATATACCGCCTACAGGCGCTTTAAAGTTTTTGTGGAAGTACAAGAAGTTCGCAGGGTTGTTATTAGGCGCGACCTTAATTTTCTCAAGCTATAATATGGTTATAAATTTCATGATTAATATTGTTGAAAGATTAGGGTATGGTACAGCAGAAATGGGGACGGCTTTGGCTATAGCGGGATTTTTGGAAGTACCTGGCATGGCCTTATACATCATCCTTGTAAAGAAAAGAAAATGCAGCACCCTTTTACAACTCTCTTCAGTATTTTTTACATTGAAAACATTAGCAGTTTTTTTATCAGGAAATATCTATCATGTATATGCAGCGCATATAACTCAGCTTTTGTCCTTTGCTATATTTGTCCCGGCATCTGTTTACTATATAAATAATCTGATGCCTGCTAATGATAAAATCAAAGGGCAGGCATACATGACTACTACAATAACTTTAGGCGGTGTTATCGGAAGCTTGTTAGGAGGTACTCTAATAGACGCATTATCAGTACCTTCAATGTTATTGATAGCAACTATAATATCAGCTTTAGGCACTCTTTTTATGATTATATTCACTGAAAAGGAAAAAGTAACCTGCTAGAGGAGGCTTTATATGATAATTCATTTAAATGACGACTGGCACTTCTATTCATCAATAGAATCAAAAGAATATGAGACAGTCAGACTGCCGCACAGTAATGTTGTTATGCCCTATAACTGTTTTGATGAATCGGTTTATCAGAAAATATCAAAGTATGAAAAGACCATATATGTAGAGGATTTATGGAAAAACAAAGCGGTCCTGATTACTTTCTCTGCAGTTGCTCATCAGGCGAAGGTATATGTAAATGACATGCTTGTACATACAAATAGTTGCGGATATACATCATTTACGGTAGATATATCAAAATATCTTGAATTTGAAAAGGAAAACAAAATAACAGTTATAGCTGATGCTAATGAGACATTGAACCAGCCGCCTTTTGGTAATGTCATAGACTATATGACTTATGGGGGTATATACAGGGAAGTATATATAGATATATTGGAAAAAACATATATATCTGACGTATTCATTACCGGGAAAGCAAGACGAGCTGACGGCTTATCCGAGTTTACAGCAGATATAGAAGTTGCTACTGAAGCAGTGGATTGCGAATATGAAATCGATCTTTCAATTTATTCTGTTAAGGATAATACAAGGATATTTGAAGAAACATATAACACAAAAGAATCTAAAATTCATGTGTCAGAAAAGATAAAAGCCGAAAACTGGGATTTAGATAATCCTAACCTTTACCGCTTCGTTGCAAAGCTGTACCATGATGAAAAGCTTCTGGATGAGTTTAGTGACAGGTTCGGATTTAGAGATGCCATATTTAAAGATGATGGATTTTATCTTAATGGTAACAAAGTTAAGATAATAGGGCTTAACAGGCATCAGTCATATCCATATACAGGGTATGCAATGAGCAAAAGAGTACAGATTAATGATGCGGATATACTTAAAAATGAATTGAATGTAAACGCAGTCAGAACATCACATTATCCTCAGAGCAAACACTTTATTAACAGATGTGATGAAATAGGGCTTCTAGTGTTCACTGAGATACCAGGATGGCAGCATATAGGGGATGAGAAATGGAAAGAAATAGCTGTTGATAACGTAAAAAACATGATAAGACAATACAGGAATCATCCAAGCATAATACTATGGGGTGTCAGGATAAATGAATCAGCAGATGATGACGACTTTTATACCAGGACAAATATGGTTGCAAAAGAATCAGATCCGTACAGGCAGACCGGCGGGGTAAGATGTATAAAGAAAAGCAGTCTTTTAGAGGATGTTTATACATACAATGATTTTACCCACAGCGGTAAAAAACACGTAATAGCTAAAAAGAAGGATGTAACGGATAAGGATGTCCCATACCTCATAACAGAGTATAACGGGCATATGTATCCAACTAAGATGTTTGATGATGAATCACACAGAGTTGAGCATGCTCTTCGTCATACCAGGGTTTTAAATGCTGTCATGGGGGATGATAGTGTAGCTGGGTGTTTCGGGTGGTGCATGAATGACTACAATACGCATAAGGATTTTGGAAGCGGTGACAGGATATGTTATCACGGAGTAATGGATATGTTCAGAAATCCGAAAGATGCTGCATATGCGTACTCATCACAGTCAGATAAATACCCGGTAATGCATATAGCGACTTCTATGTCAAAAGGCGATTATCCAATGGCCATGACAAAAAGCATATGGGCATTTACTAACTGTGACTACATTAAGATGAGTATAAACGGAAGGCATATAAAAGACTTTTATCCTGACAAGGTAAGATTTAAAGACTTATTGCATCCTCCGATAGAAATAGATGATTTCACAGGGGATATACTTACAAAGGATTTAGGATTTAGCGAATATTCCGATAAAGTCATTAAGAAACTCTTATCATATATATTTGTAAACGGGCCGGAGAATCTGCCAATAAGATACATGCTTATGATGGCAACAGTACTAATAAAAGAAAAGCTTACAATTAATAAACTGACGCAAATTATAACATCACATGTTGCAGGTTGGGGAGACAATGTCAAACGGTATGTTTTTGAAGGTATCAAAGACGGAAAAACAGTAGCAACACAGATAAAAGAACCATTAAAGCAGATGAAATTATTACTGTTAACCGATACATCAGAATTAAAAGAAGATGAGACATATGATACAGCATCTGTAAGGATAAGAGCCGTAGACCAGAATATGAATCTTTTAAACTACTGCAATGAACCTTTAAGGATAGTTACAGAAGGACCGATAAGACTTATAGGTCCTGATAACATATCATTAAAAGGCGGATGTGCAGGAGTATATATAAGAACAGATAAAAGGTGCGGCAAAGCGGTCTTAAGGGTAATAGGGAATGATATATCATGGGAGACTGAATTTCTGGTAAGTTGCAAGAAAGATCGGCAGATTGATTTATCTTAATAGTTAATTGCTATCACTGTTTAAAACAAACTGAATATTACTAAGATGAACATTACCGTCAGCTAATATTATACTCGCTTTAAAATGACCGATAAACTGTGTTATTCCTATTGCAACTGATGCTTCACCTATCAAAAGATTAGTATCTGAATCCAGGATATAGTTAACGACTGAAGCATAACCAAAGGTACTGAAGTATGTAGCATTCTCGTTGCGATTTACACTATATGCGTATATATTGCTCATGTCATCATTGATACAAATATCGAATTTAACCTGGTTGTCTTCTATATATACTCTTGAATCAATATATTCATTTAATAGCAAACTCATATCCTGGTTTGTAAGAGTAACTATTTCATTTAAGTCGGAACCATTGATAATATGAAGTTCCATTTCAGCCGATTCCGTTCCCCCTCCAATAAACATTGAGACTATAATTTCATCTAATTCATCATCATCCAGATCTATAAACCCTATATCAACAAAAGGTTCATAAGTATGCTCATTATCGCTTATTGGGGCGGATTTTGGCATAGACCAGTCATTATACAGTTCAACCTTGTCGGCATATTGTAATGCGAATATATCCGGTCTGCCGTTTTCTGTAATATATGAAACAGGGTCAGATAAAACTGATAAGGTAATCCCTTTTTCTTCGGATATAAGGATTATCTCTTTTACTGGTACTGTATGGAAATTGTCCTTATTAAGCTCCACTTTCCTTGTATAATGACAGGTATTTACTTTATACTCCTTACCTTCTTGAGTTATTGTCCGTTTATCGGTTTCATATGTTACTTCTACTATGTTTTCCAATCTTAAGTCAGAAAGAGTAACCTCTTTTTCAGTATTAATATCTATAAAGCACACACTTTGAGTTAACTCAGAATCTTTGGTTTTTTCATAGAAGTTTATAACAAGTTCATCATTCCCATCCAGATTTACATCCAGAACATTGAAATACAGTCCACCGAATTCATAGGTTTTTCTATCCATTGTTACTATGGTTTTGCTTAAGTTGCCGATTTTTACATATATATTACTGTAGTTGTTTTCGCTATCCTTTTTAAGCGCACATACTTCAATGTCATTCTTTTTACTTATAACGGTTTTATTGTCAAATATATCAGGATCTATCTTGGCTTTAATAACTGTCTGTAAGTTATATGATGTCTCATCAATAACGACCTTCTCTTCTGATGACTGATGCTGGACAGAAATATTAATATCTTCCGGATTAAGCTGTGTAAAGCTTAGTTGGTCAAAGAACAGTATATTTTCTTTTATTTCATCTGATGATATCTTCTCGTAATAAATAACAGAAATTATATCCTTATCCTCATAAAATGACAGATTGAATTGTCTTATGTCTTCTCTTTCCATTTCTTTATCAGCAAATATTCTTACCTCATCAGAAATCCATTCTTTGTCCTTATACATAAACTTGATTTCTGTATAATTGTCGAGATTGTCTTTGTTTTTTCCATATACCTTTATATTATTCGATTCATTCTGTAAATACTCATTGGAAGACTCTATTTCTCCTATTAAGACATATACTGATAGATCATCAACAAAAGGAGTGCTTACTACACTGCTGTTTTCTGGCAGCTCCTTATTATTGCAGGCTGTGAAAAGTAATACAAATATCAGAATAAGTGTCAATAATACTTTGGATTTCATAGAGAACTTCTTGTAAGTTGTTGTGCATTCATGTTCCATCATATATTTTAATATATAATCTCGTATAATACAACATACCATGCTGGATTATACGAAGTTTTGTAAAAACACGCATTTTGTTCTGCAGTAACTTTTCTGTAATAGCAAGTTAATATGTTTTGGATATATGTATGATGATATAATCTATCTAACCTTCGAAAAGGAGTCGTCATGATAGATAAACAAGCTTATTCGCTCAGTAATGTTCAATTAAAAAGATATGAAAAACTTGATGAAGAATACATGCAGATGCATACAGACCCTGATAATTGCATACCAAAATTCATAATGCCGGTAAGAGGAACATTTAATCCTGTATGGGAAGAAATGCTTTCTGATAAAGAGGTAATGCTCAAATATCACCTTGAAAAGCATATTCCCCACATGGATGTTGGAGATGATTGTGTTTTGTATGCAAGAGTGGATTTCGGAACCTGTGTGGTTGCCAATGCATTCGGCTGTGATGTCTTCTACCCGGTTAATAACCTGCCTTGTGCAAAAGACCATATTATTAAGACAAAAGAGCAGATATACTCTCTAAAAACTCCTGATGCAGACTGTGCTCCTTACAAAAAAGTCAAGGAATGGACGGAGTTCTTTGTGGAGAACCTGCCTGACGGTTATCATATGATGATGGCAGATATCCAAGGACCATTTAATAATGCGCATCTGGTAAGGGGAACAGACATATTTTATGATATGTATGATGATATAGAAGCATTTGATAAACTTATGGAAGTTGTTACTGATGCCACTATTGAATACGCAAAAGCCCAGAGACAGTGGGCTGATATGAAAGACGGATGGCAATATGACTGGTCAGCTTTGTGGAAGGGAAATGCCAGGATATCCAACTGCTCTTTGCATATGATTGGAAGAGATTTATACATAGACCATGTAATGAAACATGATATAAAGCTTATTGAAAAGATGAATGGAGCGAGGATGCATTACTGCGGTACAGCAAAGAATGTAATAGAAGAAATGGCAAAAATACCTCATATTACAGGTATTGATTATGACAGTTTACTGCATGATATCGAAGAGACCATGGACAATGTACCAAAAGACTTGACGCTTTTACAGTCATTATCATTATCCTCTGACACGGCAAAAAAGATTCTTTCTTCCAAGACATGGCCATTTAAGAAAAGAAATGTCATATTCTCATTAAGAGGTCCCATGACTATTGAAGAGGGAAAAGAATTATACAGAAGATTCAGAAAAGTAGCGGAGAATTAATTATGAAACATAAGTATTTAGAACTGATGAAGACAGCTATTGACTCTTACAGTTATGAATACATAGAGCAGCTGTATAGAGAGAATCAGGAAAACGGAATTAAAGAGCACGGGATATCCAGGATAACATCAGTTCTTGGAATACTCATATCCAAAGGCATGAAGCAGGATTATTATGACCTTTGGATTAAACTTATGGATATGTGCTGTAACCAGATGCATATGATAAAAGTTGGAAATGATTTTGCAGTAAGAGAAATCATGTCCTGTATTATTGAAACTAAAAATATTGTACCTAAGGAAAAGACAGAATTATGGCTTTCACTTCTAAAGAAAATATACTACAAAGAAAACTACAATGTATATGCTAAATCAGTTGACGATACAGCACATAACATAGCTGTATACAACATGGCAGGTGAATATCTAAGACAGATTAATGGAATGTGTGATACTGAAGAATACTTCGATATTCAGATTCCTTGTCAGCTTAAGAGGTTTGATAAAAATGGCATGTATATGGACCCGGGATGTCCTATGCTATATGATCTTGCAACAAGAGTGCAGTTTTCACTGCTGCTTTTTTTGGGATATGATGGAAAATATTCAAAGCAGGTGGATGACAACCTTAAAAAGGGTGCCATGATGAGTTTAAAAATGCAATCGGCTTGTTATGAGATTCCATATGGAGGAAGATCAAACCAAATGGTCTTCAATGAGGCTTATCAGTGTGCCTGTTTTGAATATGAAGCTGCTAGATACAAAAAAGAAGGAAACCTGGAACTAGCAGGACAGTTTAAAAGAGCTGCGAAATTATCTTATGAAGCAATCTTAAGAATGGTAAGTACAAAACCTGCAAAGCATGTTAAGAACGGGTTTGACTGGAATTCCATGTTTGGGTGTGAGTGGTATGCATACTATGATGTATATATGATAGCTCTTGCCTCATTTACATATATTGCATACATTTTTTCAGATGATGATATTGAAGAAAAACCTTGTCCAGCTGAAACAGGAGGTTATCTTGTAAATACAAGTGAGCATTTTCATAAGGTTTTTGCAAATACAGCAGGTTATTCTATTCAGATTGACACATTAGCTGACAAAGGATATGACGCAACAGGTCTTGGAAGGATACATAAAAGCGGAGTATCGCCTGAAATAGCATTATCATGTCCATTTCCGAGATCGCCGAAATATATGATTGATGACATACTGATGAGCAAAAGACCAGTACAATCAGAATTTAATACATTGATACGTGAAAATCCTGGTTTCTTATCACTGTGTCCTGCATTTAAGACAGAGGATAACAAGATAATCGCCTTATGCGATTTTTATGAAAATTTGAATTCCGTACTTAATGCAACAAAACAACAAAGTGACCTGATTCAGTTTGATATAACTTACACATCACCTGGTTTCACAGGTTTCACATACATAAAAGAGGGATATAAATTAAATGAAGAAGGGCTTAGTGTATGTTTCACGACTGATGCTAGTGAAACATACAAGAGGATGTATCTTGTTCCAATCATTAAAACAAACAAAGAAAATGATTCTGCTGTAAAGATTGATAATGATACTGTAACTGTTGATTACAGACAGCATAAGTATACTGTATCGGCAAAAGACTGTACTGTTGAAATTAAAGAAGAGTATGCAAACAGAAACGGTGTATACAGTAAAGTAGAATTTTTAAGTAAAAGCGACAAGATTGAAATTAATTTTTCTATAGATTAATGGAGGATTATATGAAAGATAAATTAAGAATCGGGATTATAGGTACAGGCGGAATATCTCAGGTACATATTAAAGCATACCTGAGCTTTGATGATGTGGAAATAGTAGCAGGTGCAGATATAATCTCTGGTAAGGCCAGACAGGTTCTGGACAAATTCGGCCTTACTGATGCTAAGGATTTTGATAATCATGAGGATCTGTGCAAAATGAAGGGAATTGACGCAGTATCAATATGTACATATAACTCAGCTCATGCAGTATGTACTATAGATGCATTAAGTGCAGGACTACATGTGCTTTTGGAAAAACCTATGTGTGTTACCATGGAAGAGGCTTATGATATTGTAAGAGCTGAAAAGAAGAGCGGGAAGATATTATCCATAGGGTTCCAGCCAAGATATAATCCAAACTGTAAAAAGATAAAACAGATTGTATCATCAGGCACACTGGGAAAAATCTATTATGTTCAAACTGGAGGTTCCAGAAGACGAGGTATACCTGGAAGTACATTTATAGATCATGACAAAGCAGCTTTTGGTGCAATAGGTGATTTAGGCTGTTACTCAATAGATTTGGCTATGAATACTATCGGTCATCCAAAACCTCTTACAGTATCGGCATATACATCTGACTATTTTGGGAAGAATCCTAAATATTACAAAGAAAGCGAAAGATTCAGTGTAGATGACTTTTCAGTGGCTTTAATAAGGCTGGAAAATGACATAGTAATGGATTACCGCATGGCTTGGGCTATGCATATGGACAAGTGCTCTGATTTCGTAATACTAGGCACAGATGCAGGATTAAAAATAACGACACCTGATAAACCTCCTCTCTGGGGATCAATAATTGACGGAAATTTTGGACATATTTATCTTATGCATGATGTATGTGATGAACCTGTCACAACAGAGATATCACTGCCAAAAGAACAGGTTAGCCAGTTTACAGCTAAGATAAGGGACTTTGTAGATGCAGTAAAGGAAAACAAGCCTGCTCCTATTCCTACAAAAGAAATAATATACAACCAGGCAATAATAGATGCCATGGTACGCTCAGCAAAAGAAAGAAGAGAGATAAAGATAGAGATACCAAAAGACATCCTGTAGGATGTTCTTTAATTAAAATGTTATTAGAGTTATTTAATTAAGATTCAATAGAATCTGTAGATTCTTTGGAACCATTCTTGTTATTGTTTTCAGTAACTATAACCGGGCTTATCGGACCTTTTCTTTTAAAGAGAGGTTTTTTCGGTTTCTTTGGTTTTTTCTTATCATCATCATTTTTATTTATATTACAAGGCTCGTTCTTGAATATGCATATGGCATCAGCCCTGTTAAGGCTAATGACCAATGCGACTGTTATTGGAACGCCTATTAATCCTATAATTCCAAACAAGCGTAATCCAAGTATCATAGCAAGAAGAGCAACTATCGGATGCATACCGACTTTTTCACCTATTATCTTCGGTTCGATAATGTTTCTTACCACGATTATTACTATATAAAGAATTAAAAGACCAATACCTCTCACAAAGTTGCCTTGCAGGAAAGTAATAAGCGTCCATGGGAAAAGAATCATACCTGTACCAAGAACCGGCAGAAGGTCGAATAAAGCTATTAGCAAAGCAACAAAAAACGGATTATTTATTCCTATAATCCACAATCCTAATGCGAGTTCAGCATATGATATTACAAATATTATCGCATAAGCTTTAATATATTTTCCTACTGTTCCTGAAAGGTGTATTTTTATATTCTCATACAGAACGGAATTCTTTGCTGAAAACTGTCTTACTAATGATTTTTGAAGTATCTCAAAATCTGCTGTTATAAAGTATGTTGCAATAACTGTAATTAAAACATTCAAAAGAGTATTTGGAAGAGATGTGGCATATGATGTTACTGTTGACAATGCTTTTGAGGAAAATGTTGCTAAGAATGTGCCAAGTTCCGCTAAAAGACTGTCGTATGCGTTTTGTACAGGGTCTAAAAGATCAGGATCCAGTTTTGATATCCACTCATTTATATTCTCAAAAAGTCTGTTAAATCCAGGTATTATATCCTGATAAAAAGCCTGAGGAAGCTTAAGAAGGAAATCTTTGCGTGCAGATCCAATCTGGACTGATAGCAGAATGATTACTGTACCTATTATTCCATAAAACAGTACGACCATAATAACTGCACCGATTTTCCTGTTCAGTTTAAGTTTCTTATGAAAGAATTTTACGACAGGTTTAAGAATTATGCTGACAATCAGCGCTATCAGAAAAGGCATTATAAGGTTGATTGCATACTTAAACAAAACATAGAATAATGCCAGTATAATAACTATAAACAAAGTATTAACTATAAATGACTTCTTTTTATCAGTTTCCACTCGGACCCCCTGTCTTTTTTCTTACAAATGCCCAAATTACTCTGTGATCAGTAATTTCTTCAACCCTTATTGACAACCCATAAGCTTCAACTGTGAGCTTTGAACCATCTTTAGGAATAGTATTCAAAGCATTAAATACAAGTCCGCCCATTGTCTCAAATTCGACATCATCAGGGATATCTATTCCAAGTTTCTCTTCAATCATTTCTATTTCTGTACTTCCTGCTATACGCCAAAGATTGTTCTCCAGTCTGGTGATTTCCTGTTCTTCAGAGATGTCATACTCATCATATATTTCACCTACTATGGATTCTAATAAATCTTCCATTGTAACGATACCGCTTAATGAACCGAACTCATCAACAACAACAGCTATAGCGGAATTGCTTGCCTGCATATCGCGAAAAAGAGCATCACATACTATGGTTTCCGGTACAAAGTACGCAGGTCTTAATATAGAACGAATATCCACATAACCTTCTTTCCTTAACTTAATAAGATAATCCTTTACATTAAGTATCCCTATTACATTATCAATATTATCATCAAAAACAGGTATTCTTGAATAAGAACCGTCTTCTATTGTTTGCAATGCTTTTTCCTGCGGGTCGTTAATATCAATCATAACAAGATCAACCCTGTGTGTCATAATGTCTTTAGCGAAGATATTATTGAATTCGAAAATATTCTCTATCATGGTTTTTTCCATGTTATTTATTGCACCTTTTTCCTCACCTACATCAACCATAAACTTGATTTCTTCTTCAGTTACTTCATTTTCGTCTGTCTCGTCTTCTTTCTTGAGAAGTTTTAATATCCCATTTGTTGAAGCGGAAAGAAGCCATACTATAGGTTTGGTTATCTTTGTAAAGAAAACAAGAAACTTAGTGTTACGTTTTGCTATTGCAAAAGCATTTTTTTGTGCCACTCTTTTTGGAACCAGTTCACCGAATACAAGGGTGAAATAGGAAAGGACAAGTGTTATCAGAATAACTGATATTGTGTTTAGAGCATTTGGTGAAATTGCTGTAAAATTTAAATCCTGAACTAACCAGTCAACAATTCGGTCAGAAAAATTATCTGCAGCAAAAGCTGAAGCTAAAAAGCCTGCAAGAGTGATTCCTATCTGAATAGTAGATAGAAATCCTGCTGGCTCGTCCACGAGCTTTATCATCCTTATGGCATCTTTGTCACCGTCTTCTGCCATTTTTCTAAGTTTATTTGAATTAAGTGAAATTACCGCCATCTCCGTTGATGCGAAGAATGCATTAATGGAAATAAGCAGTATCTGTAAAATTAATGGGCCCAGGATTGGGTCTTTCAAAATTGCCTCCTTGAATGAAATATTAAATAACAGATTTCTTGTGTATGATATCATATAAATTTCATTCACTTACTATTATATCAAAAAACAGTTTGAAAATTAAAAATATATGAATTTGTATATAAATTATAAAAAAATGTTCCAACTTAGGATATTATCAGGGCAGATAAGAATATTTGTTTATTTACACAAAATATATATGTTAAATGATATAATTAATATGGAACATTCATATTACGGAGGTTCGTCATGTATATAGCAGGTATAGATATTGGCGGCACTAAATGCGCTGCTGTACTGGGAAAGTGTGTGGACAATAATATAATCCGGGTGGATATAGTAGACAAAGTCACTTTCAAGACTCACTCATGCAATGGTCCGTCTGCTGTAATAGACAGGCTTATTCTTGGCCTTGAGGATATACTAGCAAAGAATTTTTTAATTAGCAATGATATATCCTGCATAGGTATAAGCTGCGGAGGTCCTTTAAACAGTGAAAAGGGGCTAATACTCTCACCTCCCAACCTAATAGGCTGGGACAATATCCCGATAACTGATATTTTTGAAAAACATTTTAATGTAAAAGCAGTATTACAGAATGATGCCAATGCGGGCGCTTTGGCAGAATGGTTCTGGGGAGCTGGATTCGGATACAGAAATTTCATATTCTGCACATTCGGGACAGGTTTTGGAGCGGGACTCATCCTTAACGGGAAACTGTATACTGGAACAAATGACATGGCAGGCGAGATAGGCCATGTGAGGTTATCTGAATATGGTCCTGTAGGATACGGCAAGATGGGTTCTGTTGAAGGCTTTTGCTCAGGAGGCGGTATTTCGCAATTAGCAAAAGCTATGGTTAAAGAAGAGATGCAATCAGGTAATAAGGTTTCATTCTGCACGACAGAAGAGGATGTTGAACAACTTGATGCTCTGATTGTAGCAAAGGCAGCTGCAAAAGGTGATAATTTAGCCAAGGCAATATATGCAAGATCAGGCGAGATGCTAGGAAGAGCACTTGCGGTGCTTATAGACATATTAAATCCTGATGCCATTGCAATAGGAAGCATATTTACCAAAGACAGGAATCTTCTTTGGCCTCATGCTAAAAGAGTATTAAACAAAGAAAGCCTTGCTATTTCATCACAGGTTTGCGACATACTGCCATCTTCACTTGGTGAATCGATAGGTGATTATGAGGCATTGGCTGTTGCTGCAGAATATGTTGCGAATAATTAAGATAAGGGGCATTTGAAATGAAAAGGGAATCATTAGAGGTTTTTGAAGAAATGTTAACATCATATCCATCATTAGTAAGATGTAAGGCGGATATTATGAGGGCATTTGAAATAATGGAAGAAACATATAAATACGGAAAAATTCTTCTCATATGCGGTAATGGGGGTTCTTCTTCTGATGCAGAGCATATTGTAGGGGAGCTTATGAAGGGATTCAAGAAAAAAAGGCATGTAGAACCCAATCCAAGGCTGGATGAATCAATTAGAGAAAATCTTTCAGAAGGCTTGCCGGCTATATGTCTTTCCAGCCATACTTCACTTATAACAGCTATCGGCAATGATTCCTCATACGACATGATTTATGCCCAGCAGGCATATGCATACAGAAAACTTGCAGGAGCTATATTGTGCCTAAGCACATCAGGTAATGCAAGGAATGTGAATAATGCTGCTATTACTGCAAGAGCATGTCGAATACCGGTTATCGGGATGACAGGAGAGCTTGGCGGTTATTTAAATTCGCTAGCTGATGTTTGTATTAAAGTTCCGGAATCAGAGACATACAAAGTTCAGGAACTGCATCTTCCGGTATATCACTGCTTATGTGCAATGCTGGAATGTGAATTTTTTGAAAATTAAGATATAATATAAAAGATATATAACGGCTAAATATAAACCGTTTCTGAAAGGATGTAATTTTATGAGAAAAGAACAGGTAATTGAAAATGTAATGAAAAGCGGACTCATAGTCGTAGTCAGAGCGCAAAGCGCTGAAGAGGCATACAGGATAACAGATGCCTGTCTAGAAGGCGGAGTCAAACTTATCGAGATAACATTCACGGTCAAAGGAGCTCATCACGTAATAGAGGAGCTGTCAAAAAAATACGATGAAAAAGACCTTATACTCGGAGCAGGAACAGTAATGGACGAACAGACAGCAAGAACCGCCATACTGTCCGGAGCTCAGTATATAATCGCTCCTCATCTGGATATTCCAACAGTAACTATGTGTCATCGTTACAGAGTAGTAGCAATGCCTGGATGTATGACTCCAAGGGAGATTTCCATGGCGACTGAAGCTGGAGTAGACATAGTTAAGGTATTTCCAGGAGAAGTTTTAGGAACACAGTTCATAAAAGCAGTTAAAGGGCCTATGCCTTATCTTAATCTTGTAGTTAACGGCGGAGTTGATGAGAATAACGCTAAAGACTGGATTAAAGCAGGTGCATGTGGAGTGGGTGTCGGTGGAAATATAACCAAATATGCAAAGACAGGTGAGTACCATAAGATTACTGCTACTGCAAAACAGATACTCAACAGCATAAAAGAAGCCAAGGAGGCATTGAATGGGTAAGATAGTTACTTTTGGAGAGATAATGCTAAGGCTTAAGTCCCCATATGGAGAAAGACTTATGCAGTCAGATAAATTAGAGGCGACTTTTGGCGGAGGAGAAGCCAATGTTGCTGTTTCCTGCGCAAATTTCGGAATGGATACATCATATGTAACAGTATTGCCCGATAATGATATAGCTAAATCATGCGTCAGGCAGTTAAGAGGGTTTGGAGTTAATGTTGATGACATACATTACAGAAACGGACGTATGGGAATATATTTTCTTGAACCAGGAGCAGTACAAAGACCATCAAAGGTAATTTATGACAGGGAATATTCTGCTATATCCCTAACTAAACCAGGAGACATTGACTGGTTAAAGATATTTGAGAATGCTTCATGGTTCCATGTCACAGGAATAACCCCTGCACTTACACAAAACAGCGCATTAGTTACTTTAGAAGCAGTGACAGCTGCTAAGCAGGCGGGATTAACTGTTTCCATGGACCTCAATTACAGAGGTAATCTGTGGAAATACGGGAAAAAAGCCGCAGAGATAATGCCCAGCATAGTTAAATATGTGGATGTATGCATAGCAAATGAAGAGGATGTTCAGAAGGCTCTTGATATACACAATGATGCGGATGTTACTAAAGGAGCACTGGATGAAAACAAATATAAAGAACTTTCTGATAAGGTATTAAAAACATATCCCAATATAAAACTAATAGCAATAACATTACGTGAAAGCAGAAATGCTGATATAAACGGATGGGGAGCATGTCTTAATGACAGAAAAGATTTTTATGTGAGCCGTAAATATGAGATTACTGACATAGTAGACAGAGTAGGCGGAGGAGATTCGTTTGCTGCAGGACTGATATACGGGCTTAATACATATGGTAACAGTAAAGATGCATTAGAATTTGCAGTTGCTGCAAGTTGTCTGAAGCATACCATATATGGAGATTTTTCCCGATTTACAGTACCTGAAGTCGAAAAGCTCATGAGAGGAGACGGCTCAGGAAGGGTGCAAAGATGACATATCTGGATAAGTATAACGAATGGCTGGAAAAAGCTGATTTGGAAACTGTTAAGGAACTAGAAGCACTTAAAGGAAATGAAAAGGAAATAGAAGAAAGATTTTATAAGACTCTGGACTTCGGAACTGCAGGCTTAAGAGGCATAATGGGCGCAGGAACCAATCGTATGAATAAATATGTTATTGGTCAGGCTACCCAGGCTTTGGCTTCGTATGTTGTTGAACATGGAATGGAAAAAAGAGGTGCGGTTATTGCTTTTGACTGTAGGATAAAATCTGACGAATATGCAGCACAGTGTGCATCTATACTTGCTGCAAATGGGATAAAAGTATATATATATGATAGTTTGAGACCTACTCCACAGCTTTCATATTCAATAAGGAAACTTAATGCTGCAACAGGTATCAATGTAACGGCAAGTCATAACCCCAAACAGTATAATGGGTATAAAGTGTACTGGGAGGAAGGTTCACAGATACTGGACGATATAGCAGACAGTATAGCAGCGAACATATCAAAAATAGATCCTTTCAATGATGTAAAAACCGTTGATTTTAACGAAGCTTTAAAATCAGGACAGATAACAATGCTTGGTAAGGAAATGGATGATATGTTTATAAAAGAGATATTATCCTTAACACTTAATGATGATATAGATAAAGATATAAACATAGTATATACGCCGCTGTATGGTACAGGTCTTGTTCCTGTTACGAGGATTCTAAAGGAAAGAGGCTTTCACAATGTAACTATTGTAGAAGAACATAAAAATCCTGATGGGACTTTTCCGACTACACCTTATCCTAATCCGGAAAATGTAAAGGTGTTTGATATACCGTTGCAATATGGTAAAAGAACAGATGCAGATATGATAATTGCCACAGATCCTGACTGCGACAGGATTGCAATGATGATAAAGGATGATAAAGAAGAGTATGTTTTCTGCACTGGTAATCAGACAGGCGCACTACTAGCTGAATATATGTTATCTCAGAGACAGATAAAAGGTATGTATTCGAAAAAAGATGCTGTAGTACAGTCTATAGTCAGCGGCTCTATTGTTCCAAGAATAGCAAAACATTATGGTACGCATTTCTTTGAGACTCTGACTGGCTTTAAATATATATGCGGACTTGCAAATGAGTTTGAAAAAACTGATGAATACAGATATGTATTTGGTTATGAAGAAAGCATTGGATACTGCATAGAAACATTTACCAGGGATAAGGACGGAGTAAGCGCTGCAATGATGATGTGCGAAATGGCAGGCTATTACAAAAAACAAGGAATGACACTATATCAGGTTCTGAATAATATATATGAAAAATACGGTTACATGTCAGAAAACCAGATTTCTATAGAATATCCTGGTATTAAAGGGGCAAAGACCAAAAAAGCCGTTATGTCCAGATGGAGAAAGAAACCTCTTGTAAAGATTAATGATATTAAATGCTCGGTATGCAAAGATTATATAAATGGTTATGAAGGACTGCCAGAGCAGGATGCTTTAAAATACGAGTTTGAAGACGGATCGTGGTATGCTTTGAGACCTTCAGGTACAGAACCTAAACTCAAAGTATATATAAATGCTATGGGTTGCACCAAAGAAGAAGCAGATGATGTATTGAAAGCATTTACTAAGGATATTAAAGAGTATCTGGTTAAGTGTGAAAACAAGTAACTTTATCTTTTACAAAGATTTATCTTGCACAAAGAACGGTCATTGCAGATATTTCACTTGCCAGATTATCTGTAAGCATATTTTTACTAATCCTGTAAGTCCAGTTACCAAAGGCCACAGAGGGAAAATTTATACGGCTTTCAGAACCCTGACATAACCAATCCTGCATAGGTATAATAGCGGTATCTGCGACAGATTTCATCGTTTCCAAAATCAGGTCATGCACATGAATGCGTGACCTGTTTAAGTATTTCTTCATAAAATCTCTGTTCTTTCTGTCGAGTTTTCTGTACCATCCTTTTGTTGTGTCATTGTCATGTGTAGCAGTATATGCTATTAAATTCTTTTTGTAATGCATAGGAAGATTATCATTGGCAGGCTCACCAGAGAATCCGAACTGCAGTACTTTCATTCCTGGATAACCGGTCTTTTCCAAAAGCTTTCTGACATTGTCAGTAAGAACTCCTAGATCTTCAGCGATTATTCCCATATTATTCCTTGACAAGTTAATAGCGTCAATAAGCTTCATTCCCGGACCCTGATAATATGTACCCGAAGCTGCAGTTTCAGCATCAGAAGGGATAGAGAAATACCTCTCAATGCCAATGAAGTGGTCAATTCGGACATAGTCATAAAGGTTTGAGGCCATACCTATCCTTTGCTTCCACCAGTAGAAATCATCCTTCTCCATAGAAGTCCAGTCATAAAGTGGATTTCCCCATAACTGGCCTGTTGCAGAAAAGGCATCAGGAGGTACTCCTGCTACTGATGCAAGATTCCTATTTTCATCAGTCTGAAACAGATAATGTCTTGACCATACATCAGAACTGTCTGATGAAACATAAATTGGTATATCTCCGATTATATAAATACCCTTATTGTTAGCATACTTTTTAAGTTCAGCCCACTGTGCAAAGAACTCATACTGCAAGAATTTATGAAACAGAATCCTGTCTGCCAGCATTGTTCCGTAATTCATCAGTGACTGATGATATCTAAGCCTTATATCATCAGGCCATAACTGCCATTTGTCACCGTTAAATTTTTCTTTTAAGGCCATAAATATTGCATAATCATTGATCCAGTAGGAATTTTCCTGGCAGTAAGCCTTGAACTTGATATTATTGACATCAAATCTTTTAAAAGCTTTTTCCAGAGCAGCATTTCTTTTTTGATACATTAAACCGTAATCAACCTTATCCTCTTGTGCATACCAAGATTCATTGATGTATTCATCTTTTTGCAAAAGGTGTTTTTCCTCTAAAATATCCAAATCAATAAGGTAGCTGTTGCAGGCAAAGCTGCAGAAGGACTGATATGGTGAATCACCGTAACCAGTAGGCCCTAAAGGAAGTATCTGCCAGTATCTCTGATTGGCAGACACCAAAAAATCTACAAACTCATATGCTTCTTTACCAATGGTTCCAATACCATATGGGGAAGGAAGGCTGAAAATAGGAAGTAGTATTCCGGATGCTCTCATAATTTACCTCTTGATATGAATATATCTAAGTTTGTTCTATTTGTAAAGTGTTTATACGGTTGTTTAGCCTGCATAGGATATTTAAGAATTTTATATTAAAGTGAATACAGAATTCAAAATAGTTTTTGAGTAGACAAAAAAGACACAAAAAAATCAGCATTGTATCAAAATATACTGATTTGTCTGTGGTGTTAATATATGAATACTGATATTATCTTGTCAGATGCCACTTCATGTATTTATGATTTTCCCCTACTTCGTCTTTTCCACAAAACTAAAGACTCATGAAGGTTCCGGCATCTTTTTTAATACTTCAAATCCTTTGTAAGTTTACGTAATATTGCTTTTCCTAATTCAACAGAATTTTTAAAATCATCATATGCGCAGTATCCATAGTGGGTATGTGCATATCTTACTGGCATGCCGATTACTATTGTTGGAATGGCTCCAGATACAAGATGAATCTTTCCTCCATCTGTACCGCCACCAGATCTGACTGCATCCTGGAATGGTATGTTGTTTTCTTTTGCAACCTGTCTTACGAAAGCAAGGAATTTTGGATTGGTTATCATACTTCCATCTCTGTGACGTAACTGAGGTCCCTTTTTAAGAGCGGCCTGAGTTTCATACTGATTGGTAAATGTATCATCTGCAGGAGTTCCTTCATATACAATTGCAATAGCAGGTTTAACAGTTTTAACTGTTACTTCTGCTCCTCTTAATCCTACTTCTTCTTGTGTAGAGACAGTTCCGATTAAGTCTATGTCAAGGCTTTCATCAGCTAACTCTTCCATTGTGGCTATAACTGCAGCAGCACCTATTCTGTCGTCAAATGCTTTTGCACACATTATACCGTTATCATTAATTGTGAACTCAACATCAGGTACTACCGGCGCAGCAACTTCAATACCAAAATCATTTATGACTTCATCTCTTGATGTAGCTCCTACGTCAATTAACATATTCTCAATTTTCAGAGGTGCATCTTTTTGAGCAGCTGATAAAAAATGAGGAGGAACTGATGCGACTACTCCTTTTATGTATTTGCCGTCTTTGTTTCTGATTCTTACCTTCTGAGCAGCTATGTTTGCATCCTGCCATCCGCCAATAGGTATGAATTTTAAAAGACCATTAGCTGTTATGAACTGAACCATAAAACCTACTTCGTCAGAATGTCCGTCTATCATAATTACAGGACGGTCATTAGTATTCTGCTTTTTTGTCAAAAAGACGTTATTCATTGTATCAACTGAAATGTCTTCCGATACTGCATATTTTTTTATAACTCCAACTACCTCTTCTTCAAAACCCGATATGCCATTTGCATTGGTAAGGTCTCTTATCATATCTACATGTTTCATTTTACTTCCCTCTTTCTATTACTGCTTTTAATGATTTTAATTTTTCTATAAAAGCTTCATATCCTCTGTCAAGGTACTCAAGATTAAATATTGTTGTCTGGCCTTCAGCAATAAGTCCTGCTATTACCATAGCTGCTGCTGCACGAAGATCAGTTGGTGATACAGGAGCTCCAATTAGTTTTGGTACTCCTTTGATAATCGCAGATTCGCCGCTTAGCTGTATGTTTGCACCAAGCTTATGAAGCTGTTCGACATACTGAAAGCGTGTAGGGAATACTCCTTCTGTTATTCTGCTTTCTCCATCTGCAATTGCTAAAAGTGTTGCAAACTGCGGATGCAGATCTGTTGGGAATCCCGGATATGGCATTGTTTTAATATTTGTGCTTTTTACTCTTTTTATATTTGCTTTAACTGTAATGGAGTCATCCATTGTTTCTACAGTGACACCCATTTCAGTTAGTTTTGCTGAAAGTGAATCCATGTGTTCCGGAGTAACATTATTCAATGTTATTGTTCCTCTTGTTGCTGCAGCAGCTATCATAAGAGTTCCTGCTTCAATCATATCAGGGCATACAGAATAGGATTTACCTCCCAAGAGTTCTTTAACGCCTTTTATTCTAATTGTATTTGTTCCAGCGCCTTTTATATCCGCTCCCATAATATTTAAAAAGTTTGCTACATCAACAACATGAGGTTCTCTGTTTGCATTTTCTATAGTCGTAGTTCCTTCAGCAAGAGTTGCTGTAAGAATAGAGTTAATAGTAGCTCCGACAGAATAGTTGTCAAAATATATATTATTACCGACAAGCTTACGAGCTTTTGCTGATATATATCCGCCTGTTGTTTCTACTGTAGCTCCAAGTGTTTCAAATGCATATACATGCTGGTCTATTGGTCTTGGGGCAAAATTACAACCGCCTGGAAAAACAACTTTCGCCTGCTTGAGTCTTCCTAAAAGTGCTCCGACGAAATAGTAGGAGCCTCTTAAAGTACTCAAAGCAGTATTATCGCATATATGTGATTTTATATCGGTAGCATCTACTTCAACAGTTTTTTCACCTGTCCAGTTAACTACTGCGCCTATTTGTGAAAGCGTGTCAAGAAGAACCTGTATATCGGTTATTTTTGGCATGTTTTCTAGTATTACTTTGCCTTTGATCATTGCGGATGCGCAAATAATCGCAACAGCCGCATTTTTTGAACCACCTACAACTACATTTCCTTCAAGTTTTTTGCCGCCCTTAATGGTTATTCTATCTTCTGTGCTCAATTAAATGTCTCCAATCATACTTCGATATTAATATGATACATATTTTTTACAAAATATTCAATCCTTTTATAATTTTCAGTCCGTTCATAACATTTTCACCTTTCCATCACAATTGGGGTTTACTATGTACTTACCACAAACCTAAAAAGGCCCCCGCTTTTTTAGACAAAAGACTGTTTATCTACCCCAAACAGTCTTTTTTTTATCTAAAAAAAAAGAAAAATGCAAAAAAATAGTAAATTCACATTTACTTCACACAATATTAATATTGAGTTCACAATACCTGATTAATATATATACATAACCACTACCCCCTAGAGATTATAAATTTCCCCCTAAAGAGATTGCGAAAGCAGTCTCTTTTTCTATGCTGACATATTAACTATGTATCTTCTTGTATTAATAGCCAAATTTCTCAGAGTGATTATGGTTATAAAAAAAAGAATAGAATATCACTACTTTTAAATAATTAAAAAATCTCATTGCAAAACGTTTTAATTGTGCTAGAATAGTGCCTAATGTGTACTGAGGGGGCACTTAATAAGTGGTTTTTACTGAAAGATTTGAAGTTATAAAACGTAGTTCAGATAAATGGTTTTTTGGAATAAAAGTTTTGTTAGGCAAATCAGTATTTTTAGAAACTGCTTAGATATTATGTTAACATTTTACATTCATAAATATAAAACTAAAGAGGGATAAAAAAAGGAGTTCATAGTGAATAAACTGAAACCAAAGCTGTTTTCAGTAATGAAGCAGTATACAAAAAAGCAATTTTTTAAAGATGTGATTGCTGGAATCATTGTGGCAATTATAGCACTGCCGTTATCTATTGCATTGGCTATTGCTTCAGGAGTCAGCCCGGAAAGGGGAATATATACCGCTATTGTGGCAGGCTTTGTAGTTTCTTTTTTAGGTGGAAGTCGAGTGCAGATTACCGGACCTACCGCAGCTTTTGCAACTATTGTAGCGGGTATTGTCGCACGCAATGGTATGGATGGATTAGTGCTTGCTACATTGATGGCAGGAATAATCTTGGTAATTATGGGGCTTTTGCGGTTTGGGAGTCTTCTTCGCTATATACCTAAAACCATCACCACCGGTTTTACTGCAGGAATTGCCGTTACCATAATTATAGGCCAGTTCAAAGATTTTTTAGGGCTGACTTTTAACTCTAAGCCTGTTGAGACAATTGATAAGCTTATCGAATGTTTTAAGAGTGCAGGGTCGCTCAATTGGCAGGCTGCTTTAGTTGGTGTAATATGTCTGGCAATTTTAATTTTCTGGCCCAAAATTTCTGGTAAAATACCAGGTTCTCTCATAGCTGTTGTTGTGAGCAGTATAATAGTGAAGGTCTTTGGTATGGATGTCAACACCATCGGCTCTTTATATGATATATCTAACCAGTTACCTACATTTTCTTTGCCAGTAATCTCTATTTCTTCTGTTGGTTCTCTTTTGCCAGATGCTATTACCATAGCCATTCTTGCAGGAGTGGAATCGCTGTTGTCCTGCGTGGTATCTGATGGAATGATTGGAAGCCGTCACCGCTCCAATATGGAGCTTGTAGCACAAGGTGCTGGCAATGTTGCTTCAGCTCTGTTCGGTGGTATTCCTGCTACAGGAGCTATCGCCCGTACAGCCGCAAATGTTAAAAACGGGGGACGTACTCCTATTGCTGGAATGGTACATTCTGTGGTTCTGGTTTTAGTTTTAGTGGTATTAATGCCTTATGCAGCCATGATTCCCATGCCTGCAATTGCAGCAATTCTGTTTATCGTTGCATACAATATGTCAGAGTGGCGTGAGGTTGTTAGCATAGTGAAAACCGCACCCAAAAGTGATATTCTGGTGCTTCTTGTCACCTTCATTCTTACTGTGGTATTTGACCTGGTTATTGCTATTGAAGCTGGCATAGTTATATCAGCATTTTTATTCATGAAACGCATGGCAGATGAGACACGCATTAAAAGCTGGAAATACATTGACATTGATCGTGATGAAATTGAAAATGACAAGGATTCTATTGCGTTAAAGGTTGTTCCCAAGCATACGATGGTATATGAGATAAGCGGGCCTTTGTTTTTTGCAGCAACACAACAGTTTATGAACATTACCACCGATCCGAAACTATGCTCTATAATTTTACGTATGCGTAGTGTTCCTGCTATGGATATTACAGCACTTGATTCTTTGAAAAAAGTACATGACCGCTGCTTGAAAAATAACATTACCCTAATATTTTCCCATGTTCAGTCACAACCGATGGAGATGATGAAGAAAGCCGGCTTCTATAATGCTGTCGGAATGGAAAACTTTTGTCCAAATATCGATACTGCATTGGAACGGGCGTCATTGTTATTGGCTGAACGTCAATCATAACTTACAAGGCTATACCAGCGAAAGCCGATAGGATTTATGACCTTTTAGCTTACTTGTATTAGGTATATAATATATATGTATATAAATAAAGGCGTATACGGTAACAGGGGGTGGTTTTTTGAAGAAGTTATTTGCAGTTTTAATAATATCAGTCATGCTGCTTTCTATGAGCGGATGCCAGAATATACTGGTGAATCATGATATTCCGTTCTATTCAGAATGGATGAGTTATATAAAAGATGATACTCTGATTAAAGAAATAGTCATGCCTGGAAGCCATGATGCCGGAACTATAGGGATGATATATGCAGCTAAGACACAGAGCCTGCCTATACACAAGCAGCTAATAGATGGTGTTAGGTATTTTGACATAAGGGTGGAGAAAAAAAAGAATGCTGAGCTGGTCATATATCACAGTATAGCTAAGGGTCAGACCTTTACAGCTGTCATAGATGATATTTTAGAATTTATGGAAACTAATACTACAGAATTAATCATATTGGATTTCCAACACTTCAAGAATGATTCCATGGAGGATGTTGCAGCAGTTATTGAAACAAATTTGTCTGATTATCTAATATACAATGAAACTGATCTTACCGATCTTGATTTTATTGATAACATTCCTTTAGGTTCAGTAAGAGGTAAGATATTAATATGCTGGGGAAGTGATGTCTGCGCAGAAAGGTCATGGGCTTTTAGAAGAAATAACGACAGCGGATCTTTAGATAACACAGTTCTGGATTCATATTACGATTCAGCATATCATAAACAGGACAGTGAAGATTTCATAGCTAATGCGTATCCTGACTATTATGAAAGATACATGAAAAAGGATAAAGGGCTGTTTGTACTTCAAGGACAGCTGACAGCAAAATGGGTACTGGGTTCGCCATTAGGTAGGGAAGTTGAACATCGTGATAATATGAATCAGTTTGTTATAAGCCTTAAAGATAATGAGCAATGGCTTTCTTATACAAACATAGTAATGAGAGATTTTATCAATGTCGTCTGGGATAAGATTGACACAGTACTTGAACTTAATGAGTATAAAGGGAATATAAAAGAGGGGATGGATTTTCTGTCGAATCTTGAATCATTAAAAAGCGACTGACCAGGTATATACCTGGCCAGTCTATATAGTTAACATACGATTCATCGTATGGTTACCAAACATGATCTACTCGGTTTTTAAATTATTTGGTACTTCAATCGGTTTATTTTTCTTGTAAACCAGCTTCATAAGCGCTTCAACAACCACTGATCCGATTATAACTGCGGCTACTGTTTCAGGTATTCCGTTTGCAACACCAATTCCGACTAAAAAGTCTCTTGCCATTGAAGGCTCAACACCCAGTTTGGCAACCCACTCGCCTCCATAGAATACTCCTATCATAGTAAGCACAAGTACGGTATTTGTCAATGTCGCAAGAGCAGCAGACAATGCAACTGCAAAATTCTTTGACTCATAATTAAGTATTGTGTAAATTTCCGCTCCGAATACTACAAGTAAAAGGAATACATTGAATATGGCATAAAAGATATTGCCTGACTGGAAATTGGATATCGATTGATTCAGAAGATAATATGCTATTGCAAAAAGCATCAAAGTGAGCAGAGTCACAGAAAGAGGCTTTTTCATCTTCTTAAATAAAGCGAATACCAGATATGCTACAAGACCCACAAGTATTCTTGGCACTACTGATACTAATGGATTTAAAAATACATATGATGTTACTGTGGGGAAAAGCAATGCGTTTAAAATACTGGATAAGCCAAAAATCAAGCCTACTATTGCTCCTACCAAAGGTCCTTCTAAAATTGCCGCTACTATTACTGGAATGTGTATGATTGTCGCTTTTGTCGGTCCAATGGGAATATACCCTATCGGCGTCAAAGCCATTACTATGCACAATGCACCCATTATGCCCGCTATTGCGATTTTACGTGTCTTCATATTAATTACCTCCGCTTCAGTTCCCATATGGGATACCTATCTTGTGCTGAATTATATAACAGGAAAAGTGTATATGCAATAAAAAATATGAAGAAGGCATGTTCTAATCACATTTTGCTGGTAACAGTGAAGATATATCTATATCAAATTATTAATTTTCCATCCCTCATGTTTAACACCTCATCAGCATCAGCTGATATGCCAAGGTCATG
>ERZ795048.806-NODE-806-length-31222-cov-4.886803_pt1 | contig 31222 bp, 13 predicted proteins | sample MGYA00375132_ERZ795048 | MGnify/ENA primary metagenome ERZ795048 (study PRJEB30177, sample SAMN05720225) | activated sludge metagenome | isolation source: Anaerobic digester | place: Hong Kong | collected 2014-12-17 ... | reverse complement strand
TCCAGAGGAGCTATGGGTGATTACTGGATGGGAACACGAGGAGGGCTTTATGTTTACTCACCCGACAGAGGTGTGACAGGTTTCTACAAGCATGACGACAGAGATGAGAACAGTCTCGCGAATAACTCAGTACTCGACATTTACCACGATGCCAGGGGTGAAATATGGCTGGGTACCAGGGGAGGACTTAGTCTTCTTTCAAAAAGCAAACAGGTTTTCCGCGATTACCGGGCTCTGCCCGATGACAACCGCTACCTTAACTGTAACATAATTTATACATTCTGGACAGACGAAAACAACAGGGTATGGATCGGAACGGAAGATGGCGGGATAAATATTCTTGACCAGGAGAGCGGAACATTCAGTTATATGACAGCTGATCCTGAAAATCCAAACTCCATTTCCCAGGATTGTATCAAAGCCTTTCTGGATGATGGCAAGGGTAATCTATGGATTGGGACATTCTGGGGTGGTATTGACATTCTTGACCTTACTACAGGAAAAATAAAACATCACCGGAGGATCCTCGGTGATCCTTCAAGTCTGTCAGATAACAGGGTCTGGGATATGTGCTGCGATAAGGAAGGAGACATATGGATAGCCACTTCTGTAGGGGTCGACAGGTATGATCATGAGACCGGAGTTTTCAGTCACCTTACAAATCTGGTCAGCAATGAACAGGTGTACTGGATAGAAAAGGATTCCCAGGGCAATATGTGGCTGGGAACTCTCGGTGAGGTAATTATCTACAGCCCTGATGACGACAGGATATACAGGCATGCAGAACACTCAAGATATTTAACAGAAGATTCACAGGGCAGATACTGGATTGCCACAAACGACAGAGGGATAGCTGTATACTCAATTGAAGAAGGCCCCTCAAAGTATTATGGTGAAAATGAAGGACTCTCAAACAATCAGGCCTTCTGTATTCTCGAGGACAATAAACATTTCCTGTGGATAAGCACTTCAAACGGACTTTCCAGATTCGATCCCGGCAGCGCGCAGTTCTGGAATTTCACAAGCCGCGACGGGCTCAGGAACGACCAGTATAACTATGGTGCAGCATATAAGGCAGCTAACGGCGAACTGCTTTTTGGAGGCATAAACGGATTTAATATGTTCGATCCTTCCGAAATAGTTCTTGAAAAACCTGATGTACCACTAATTTTTACGGAGCTGAGGATCTTTAATAAGCCTGTTGATCCAGGAAATGACAGGGATGAGATACTGACCAACAGCATCTCCGAAACATCTCATCTGTCGCTGCATTATCATCAGAACGTATTTACGCTGGAATTCGCAGCCCTGGACTATATAAGCAGCGGAAGCAATTTATATTCTTACTTTCTGGAAGGCTTTGATAAAGACTGGAATGAACCAGGTAAATCGAGGCTCGCCACCTATACAAACCTCAATCCGGGCGATTACACTCTCAGGGTCAGGAGAGTATTACCAGGCAACCGGCCTTCAGGTGATGAACTCAAACTGAATATTACTATTATCCCTCCATTCAGAATGACATGGTATTTCAGAACTCTTGTCATCATTTTCACCCTTGCCCTTATCACCTTGTCGGTGAAATTCATTCTTAACAGGCAAAAGATCAAAAATGAACTGATATTCGAGAAGACCAAAGCAAAAAACCTGCATGAGCTTGATATGCTTAAACTAAGGATGTTCACAAATATCTCCCACGAAATAAGAACACCTCTTACCCTCATCCTTGGGCCCCTTGAAAAGCTGATCAAAAAGAAAGTGCCTGATGAGGAGATACCTTCTCATCTTTCTCTGATTTACAGAAACACAAAAAATCTCGACAGCCTGATAAACCAGCTTCTCGACTTCAGAAAACTCGAGGCCGGGAGCCTTAAACTGGATGAGAAACAGGACGACATGGTAGCTCTGATATCGGAAGTTGTTCAGTCATTCAGGGAGTTTGCCGCAGAAAAGAATATAAGCCTGGAGTTTCATACCCTGAAAAAGAAGATCATGGCAATCTATGATCCTGACAAAGTAAAAACCATCGTCAATAATCTAATCTCCAACGCCATAAAGTATACGGATGAGAAAGGGCTGGTCACTATACAACTCTCTCTTATATTCGTATCAGAAGATGATGACTCATTAAATGACCAGTCTGACCGGCAGTACATTGAGATATCTGTCAGAGACAACGGTAAAGGTATATCAGACAGGAATATTGATAAGATCTTCAACCGTTTTTTCCGGGCTGATTCCGGGCACGAGGGAACAGGAACAGGAATAGGCTTATCTCTTGTTAAAGAACTGGTAAAACTGCATCAGGGAACTATCAGTGTTGTCAGTAATCCCGGAAAAGGATCAAAATTTACTGTCCGGCTCCCATTCCGGACTGAAATTGCTGCGAAAGATATACTGATTTCAGAAAATCTACCCTGCGAGGAATCATTCAAGGACGATCTTATGAAACAGTCTGTTCCAAATGCAGACAAGGAACATGATGAAAGAATTCTATTAATAGTTGAGGATAATCCGGATGTGCGTTATTTCATAAGAAGTCATTTTGACTCTTATTTCGTTGTATATGAAGCGCGTAATGGCAGGGAAGGATTGGATCTGGCAATAAGAATTATACCCGATGTAATTATAAGTGACGTACTGATGCCCGATATCGACGGTTATGAATTTTGCCGCAGGGTCAAAAAGGATGACAGAACTTCACACATTCCAATACTGATTCTGACAGCCCTTCATTCCCGGGAACATGAGATTGAAGGATTATCCTCCGGAGCAGATGATTACATAACAAAACCCTTTGACATAACGATCCTTCAGACAAAAATTGAAAATATGCTGCAAACAAGAAGAGCCCTGAAGGAAAAATATACCAGCCAGATCATACTGAAACCATCTGATCTGGAAATAACATCGCCTGATGAGCGGTTTCTTAAAAAAGCCATCGAGGTTGTGGAAAAGAATATTTCGAACGCAGATCTCGACATCGAACATTTTGCATCGGAAGTCGGAGTCAGCAGGATGCAGCTTTACAGAAAATTCAGTGCACTCACAAACATGACGGTGAAAGAATTTGTAAGAAATATCCGTCTGAAAAGAGCGGCACAGCTTCTTCTCGAAAAGAAGCTTACCGTCAGTGAGATAGCCTATGAAGTTGGATTTAAGGACCTGTCTCATTTCAGAAAATGTTTCCACCGCGAATTCGGCATGAGCGCTTCAGAATATATTAATCAGAACACGGAACATACTGAAACATCTACTGATTTCTGAGCAATCCTGCTTTTTTCTCAAACTGTGTCACTCCTCAGATAAGTTACTGATAACAAGCCTGGGAAATTTTCACCCGTTTTTTGGGAAATATTTCCCGTTTCGGGAAAAGACTCCTCCCAGGATGGGAAAATACTCCCCCTGCCTTTGGCTTATGTTTAATAATTTTATTATTGAACAATCAGGCTGTTAAGGATCGGTTATTCATGGGTAAAGTTGGTTTGGGAGTTTGATCAGGATGAGCCGGGCTACCGGTTCATCCTGTCATTCTGCAAACCGATACTGAAGCAGCAATATAACGCAAAAAAAACAACTGATGAATAACAACATCATGAACTCCCGCATAATAATAATATTAACTGTTTCTTTAGCTTTATCGTGCGACAGCAACGACACGAACCTGAGCAAACAGATTGTTGATGAAGGTTTTAACCTTTCAGGATTCCCTGAGATCAGCGAACCTGACATACCTGAATATACAGTAAATATTATAGATTTTGGTGCAGTCCCCGATGGTCAGACCTTAAACACTGAAGCTTTCTCTGATGCCATCGATGATGTCAGCAAAAAAGGAGGCGGCAGGGTTGTCATTCCCAGCGGTCTCTGGCTTACAGGGCCAATAGTGCTTAAGAGTAACCTGGAACTTCATGCTGAGCAGGGAGCTTTGATAATCTTCAGCCCCGACAAGGATCTTTATCCACTTGTAGAAACCAGCTTTGAAGGTAAAAATACCGTAAGATGTTTATCTCCAATTTATGGACACGATCTTGAAAATATCGCCTTCACGGGAAAAGGTATATATGATGGTACCGGAGAAGTCTGGCGACCGGTCAAAAAAGAAAAGCTGACTGAGTCACAGTGGAAGAAACTTATTGAGTCGGATGGCGTACTGAGCGACGACGGAAGTCAGTGGTTCCCGTCGCAATCTTATTACGAAGGTCAGAAAATAAGCTCAATGAATGTCCCTGACAAACCCCTGACACCTGAAGACTTCAGCAGAATAAAGGATTTTCTCCGGCCAGTCATGGTAAGTCTTATTAATTGCAAACAAATATTATTCGACGGTCCGGTTTTTCAAAACTCACCGGCATGGTGTATCCATCCTTTAATGTGCGAAGATCTTCTTGTGAGGAATATTACTGTAAAAAATCCATGGTTCTCCCAGAACGGTGACGGAATCGATATTGAATCATGTAAAAACACTATCGTTACCAACAGCAGCTTCGATGTGGGCGATGATGCCATCTGCATCAAATCGGGGAAGGATAAAGAAGGAAGAGACAGAGGGATCCCTACAGAAAATCTTATCATCGACAACTGTGTTGTATATCACGGACATGGAGGTGTGACAGTTGGGAGTGAGATGTCGGGTGGAGTGAGGAATGTTTATGTCTCAAACTGCACATTTATAGGTACAGATGTAGGCATCCGTTTCAAGAGCAACCGCGGCAGAGGAGGTGTTGTCGAAAATATTAATTTCTCAGACATTGATATGATCAATATCCCTACCCAGGCGATATCATTTAACCTCTATTACGGTGGTCTCTCAGTATCTGAAATGCTGGCACTTGAAAAATCAGGAAAAAAAGTGACTGAAATTGAAACAGTCCCCCCCGTGTCAGAGGAAACGCCCGTATTCAGAAACATTACCATGAAGAATATTACGTGCAGGGGAGCACTTCAGGCTATCTTTCTGCAGGGGCTGCCTGAGATGAGCCTTGAAAACATAAAAATGGAAAACATAGACATCAAAGCCGTTAACGGGATAACCTGCATTGACGCAGACGGGATAAAAATCAACGGACTGAGACTGTCAGTGGAAAACACACCTGCAATCGACATCCGTAACAGCAGGAACTTCGGGGCTGAAAATATTGAACTGATACCTGCACACGAAAATAATATAAGGATAACAGGAAAAAGATCGGAAAAGATTGATATCACAGTCAGTGGAGGTTACAGCAAGGAAGCTGCCGTTTTCGGCGTGGAAGTAAATAGAAATTCAATTTCAATAATATGAAACAGAAAAACTATATGCACAGCACCGGTCCGCCATTCACTTAGTGGAAATATGCCACAATCGGCAGAAAACGATCTCACCATGTAAAATGAATTAGAACGTGAATCAATTAACAACCTAAAACAAGTTTATCTATGAAAAGAAATCTAAGGCTTTTCCTGCTGCTGCTGATCTTCATATCGGCAACATCGGGTATCTTTGCCCAGATAACGGTAAGCGGTACAGTAATTGATACCGATAATCAGCCTGTTATAGGGGCAAATGTTGTTGTAAAAGGGACAACAATAGGAACGATGACAGATGTTAACGGGAAATTTACCCTGAATGTACCATCGTCATCCAGTATCGTTACCATCTCATTTATAGGGTATGTCCCTCAGGAAATTGTAGTTGGTAACAATACTGTCCTCAATGTCACGCTCGAATCCGAAGCTACCGCTCTTAGTGAAGTGGTGGTAATTGGCTATGGAACGGTAAAAAAACGTGACCTTACCGGTTCAGTTGCCTCCATCGACGGAACTCAGATTGCAGCTGTACCGGTTTCGAATGCTGCTCAGGCTCTTACCGGGAAATTGCCCGGAGTCAGCGTCGTCTCGCAGGACGGTCGTCCCGATGCTTCCATTTCAATCAGAGTAAGAGGTGGAGGATCAATATCACAGAGCAATGATCCTCTGTTTATAGTTGACGGCTTTCCTGTAAGTTCGATAAGCGACATACCTGCCGACCTTATCGAAAGCATCGACGTTCTTAAAGATGCTTCATCAACAGCTATCTACGGAGCAAGAGGTGCCAACGGTGTCATCATTGTGACAACTAAAGGTGCAAAAGCAGGTAAGCTGACTGTAAATTACGACGGTTACATGCAGTTCAACCAGCCTACAAAGTACCTGGAAACCCTGAATGCTTACGACTATATCGCCTATAACTGGGGATATGCCAGGGCAATCAGCGCAGCCTATGCTAATGCCTGGGAAATGCTGTGGGCTATTGGCAGCCAGGCAGGAACTTACGGAAACTCCCAGGGTATAGATTTTTATAAGAATGTTGAAGCAAGAAACTACTCAAAGGATAGTTACGGAAATTCTTTCTCGCATAACCATAACCTTAATATTACAGGTGGCAGCGAAAATTCAAAATACCTTTTTGCCGCAAACTACATTGACAACGAAGGGATGAAGATCAACTCATGGTACAAGAGATTCAATGCAACATTCAAGATCGATCAGAAGATCTTTGAAAAACTGAATCTCACCTTCGATACCAGGTTTTCGGATATTGACAGGATGGGTAGTGAAAGCACAACCAATGCAAGAGGTTCAATACTTTCATCTTCATACCAGTTCAGGCCTATTGCCACTGAAGATGTCCAGGGTGAACTGAATGATGTAATCAACACCCAGCTGGGTATGTATGACATCGTGCTACAGGACAGGTACAATCCTGTGGAAAGAATGAAAGATTACCTTCCCGAGTCGAGGGGCCGCTCACTGCGTTCCAATATAGCCTTATCGTGGGAAATCATTAATGGACTGACTGCCAGGTCGGAACTGGGTGTGAATGCCTACTGGAACAAATCCTTGACCTGGTCAGGAGCCATTTACAATGACTATCTCGATACTGAAGGAAACAAAACCTACGGAGGTAACGCCTCCATTGGTACATCAGAAGGATGGGGCCTCAGATGGGCCAACACCCTGAGCTATGATGTCCAGGGGCTCGGCAGCAACCAGACACTGAACGTGATGGCTGGCCAGGAGGTGACAAACTCCGGATCCTCTTCAATAAGCATCTGGGGGAATAAATATCCTTCATCTTTCGATTCAGATCGTGCTTTTGCTATGATGGACCAGTATCTTTCCGGTACAACAACCGTTAACAGCGGATTTGAATCGAATACCGGAACACCAAACCGTCTTCTCTCATACTTTGGGCGTCTTAACTATTCACTTCTCAACAAATACCTGTTGACAATGACTTTCCGTGCTGACGGTTCATCAAGATTTGCTCCTACAAACCGCTGGGGATATTTCCCGGCAGCTGCCCTGGGATGGCGTGTCTCGGAAGAAGATTTCATGAAGAGCATCGCATGGCTTAACAATCTTAAATTAAGAGTATCATACGGCTCCGTCGGAAATGACGGAATAAGCGCAAACCTATGGAAAACAAACTGGAGCTCTACCGGACCTACAGCCTATTCAATTAATGAAGTACAGCAGATTGCCTATACTCCTGCCTCAACCATCGCCAACCCGAATCTGAAGTGGGAAACGACGATAACACGTAACGCAGGTATTGACTTCGCGTTCCTTAAAAGCAGAATATACGGTACTCTTGATTTTTACTGGAACTCGACCAAGGACCTCCTCATGCTTACATCGGTTTCAGCAATCAGCGGGTTCTCTTCAACATACGATAACATTGGAAGCACCAGCAACAAGGGAGTTGAACTTGCTATCGGCGGAGACATAATCAGGAAATCTGACTTCTCACTTAGTGCCGATTTCAACATAAACATCAACAGGGGAAAAGTTGAAGAGCTTGCTCCCGGGGTCAACGGACTCTACAGAACAAGCTGGGCTTCGGTATATATCGCACCGCTCACTGGTGACTACATCCTGGTGGAAGGCCAGCCTGTTGGCCAGGTCAGAGGTTACCAGTATGACGGATGGTATACAACCGACGATTTCAATTACGATGCTGCTACCCAGACCTACACACTTAAGGAAGGAGTTCCTGATATAGCATCAGGAATCATCGGAACAGTATATGGAACGTCATCAAATAAACCTGGCGGACAAAGTGCTTATCCGGGTGTTATCAAGCTGAAAGACATAAGCGGACCTGACGGAGAACCTGACGGACTGATTAACGATTATGATGTCGATATAATCGGTGACATGAATCCAAAACATACAGGAGGATTCAATATCAACGGAAGATACAAGGGGATTGATCTGGGATTGAACTTCAACTGGAGCTATGGCAACCAGATCTATAATGCAAACTATCTTGCTGCATTGATGGGAATAAAGGAAGACGGGCTATATAGGAACCGTCTTGATGTTCTCGGAAATTCTTACAAGATTTACGATGTTCAGAACGGCCAGCTTGTATTTGTTACTGATCCTGCCCAGCTTGATGCTCTCAACGCAAATGCAGGTATCTTTATGCCATACCAGGAAAATGCCGTTACATCAACTCTTGGAATCCAGGATGGATCATTCCTCAGACTTAACACCGTTACCCTGGGTTACACACTCCCCTCCAGTCTGACAGGAAAGATCAATATCAGGAAGGTACGCGTTTACGGAGCTATATATAATGCTCTTACCTTTACAAGTTACAAGGGTCTCGACCCGGAAGTCAACACAAACACCAGCCAGGGCGGAGCACAGTATCCGACAATCGGCCTCGACTGGGGTGCCTATCCGCGTGCCAGGTCATTTACACTCGGCATTAATGTTGAGTTTTAATCTTAAAACAAAATATACTATATGAAAAAGTTATTATTTATCATACTGGTTGCAGGAGTGTTATTTAACACGTCGTGCAATAAGGATTATCTTAATGTGTCCTCACCTTCGGCAGTTGACCAGGATTTTGTCTTCTCAGCTCCTGAGGAAGCATGGAAGGTTATGGTAGGATGCTATGATATCTGGAGAGGTGGAAATAACGGTCTGTTTTATGATATCGACATTGTCGGATCAGATGCGGAATGCCATCCGGAAACTTACGATGCACAGCAGAGACATATTCCCGAAGGTCTGTATGCATCTGAAATACCTATCAATTACTCGAATTCAGTAGGTATATGGGCAAGCCTTTACAGTGTTGCCAACAGGTCGAATATGATAATGGAGGCAATAAGGGAAAAACCTGAATATCAAAGCGGTGTAACAACAAATACGGCTAACGTATGGACTCAGCTTTATGGAGAAGCAGCCGTATTCAGAGCTTACGCCTATTTTAACCTGATCCGGTATTTTGGTGATGTCCCCTATTTCCAGGAATCTATTTATTCTACAGCCCAGACTGACAGTTCGACTCTTATATCGCGCGATATAATATACGACGGTGAGCTCGAAAATCTGATTGCTGTTGAACCTCTGATGTACCGTCTGGGCGAAGGAGGCATCAATGCAGAACGCTTCAGCCGCACATTTGCACAGGCACTGATAGGTAAAATGGCTCTCTTTGCAGGAGGCTACGGACTCCGCAGAACTGATTTTGATTATGGAAATGTTACCTTTATTCAGAAAGGAATCGAACAGTGGAATGCCAAATATGTCAGACTTACAAACTACAAGGATTACTATGAGATTGCAAGGACATACCTTGCTGCCTGTGTTCAGAATCCGGGTTCGGCATATCTAATCACTACAGATCCCAGGGGGGCGGGCTTCAACAATCCCTTCCAATATAACTTCCAGAGAAACATGGATCTTGTTGTAAGTCCCGAATCAATATATGAAGTAGGTATCACAAGGGCACAGAGTAATTCGGAGCGTCCGTATGCTTTCGGCCGGCCTTCAGGAGGAGGAGGATCAAACGCATATCCCTGCAAGAGTTACGGACAGAGTCGTTTGTACGCCTCTTTTTACTACGGAGACTTCGACCCGAAAGATCTCAGGAGAGATGTTACAGCCACAGTTACCGCCAATTCGGGAGCTTGCTCTGAGGTGATCGTGGATTTCACCCCGGGATCAAGGAACAAAGGCGGGCTGCCTAACAACAAGTGGGATGAAAGCCGTATGGCTGATCCGTGGACCACCAGACAAAGACAGAGCGGAGTGAACTGGGTTCAGATGCGTATGGCTGATGTAATACTGATGCTGGCTGAAGTGTATGCCGAACTTGACCAGGAACCTCAGGCTAAAGCAGAACTGACAAAAGTCAGAAGCCGTGCTTTCTCTGCTGATGATCAGACAGCAATGGTTACAGACTATATTGCAGGTCTATCCGGAGAAGCATTAAAGGAAGCTATACAGCAGGAAAGAAAACTTGAACTGGCAGGCGAAGGATACCGCAGGTTCGACCTTATCCGTACAGGCAAGCTGCCTGAAAAAATTGTTGAACTCCGCGACCTCCAGACAGAAATGGTGGATGGACTGTCAACCGATGGATACTATACATTCGCTAACGGTAATACGATATCCAACTATATCTGGGTGAAAAAGGTAAATGTATCTGACCTCGGGATGTCAAAGATGCTTACAGCAGCCTGCACTGTCGACGAAACCGATCCCACCTGGCCTGTAAGGTTCCCGGGATGGCGTGGTAACTGCGACCTGTGGGGAGATCTAGGATTCACCGGTGAGACCGGGACCAGAAACCTTGCAATTCAGGGCCTCTTCAGGTACATCGATCCCACAGGACTGGAAGCCACATCGCTGGAAGCTGACGGGTATGTAAAAACTGCATGGGGTGCAAACATTATAGCCAATGCTGACCAGTATACCACCAACATCTTCAAAGGATACCCCGATTCATACTATTCGACAGGGATCCCACCGAGATATCTTTTCCCGCTTTCATCAGAAACCATTTCCAAATCGAACGGACTGATAACTAACGGTTACGGATTTCCACAGGAATAATGGTAAATGATATTCTTTACTGAAAAAAATAATCCGTCAATAAAATGGCGGATTATTTTTTCAGTTAAATCTTTTTAACTTTTTGTCAGGGGCAAAAAGAAGTAATTTTCCTATGTTTGATAAACATCTTTACCATCACCAATGACCATGCTGCTGAATCTCATAATATCAGGACTTATATCTGTCATTTATTTAAATAATCATAATATGATACAAAACAACGAACCTCAGATGACAAAGGTCATGGCAGAGTGGTATCTTGCCAGCCTGACAGAGAAAATGGAGCCCGCCGTTAAAATAAAGGGCAAACCAGCTATTACAGCCTCCCGGTATGGAAAGGCAGTATCCTTCAATGGCGCCACAGACGTAATTTTCCTTGAAGAAAATCCCCTGAAGGACCTGGGCAGCTTTACCATAGAGGCCATTTTCATGCCTGCATCCGGGGGAAACTTTGAACAGCGCTTTCTTCATATCGGCGAGACACAGGGTGACAGGGTGCTCCTGGAACTGAGAGCAACCGAGACACACTGGTATTTTGATGCATTCATAACCGTCGGAGATGAAAAGTGCACGCTTATAGACCCCGAACGCCTTCACCCCATGGATGAATGGTACCATGTGGCCTATGTGATCGACAACGGAAAGCTTGAGACCTGGGTAAACGGCAAAAAAGAACTTGAAGGCAGTATTGTAATGGCTCCTGTCAAAGGAGGAAAAACCTCATTTGGAGCCAGGCAAAACGAGGTATCGTGGTTCAGGGGTACAATTTACAAAGTGAAAATTACTGCCGAAGCTCTTACACCCGACAAATTCATCAATCATTAATACAGGAGAGATTTCTTCTTTAAATGAACTGAAAATTCAGTATTTCTCTCTTTTTATAAATAATCACGTATGATCAGATATTCAAAAAAAATAATCTGTATTTTATTCATTTCTATACTGTTATGTCAACAGAGTTTTGCCCAGAGGAAAGATCTGAAGAACGAAGTGAATCAGACAATGATGAAGGCAACCCGTTATATGGTTGAGACTGTAAGTACAAATGGAGGTTATGTCTGGTTCTATCTGCCCGACTTTTCAAGGCGCTGGGGTGAGATGGAAGCATTCAAAACCATGATCTGGGTTCAGAGTCCCGGAACCGTTAGCATGGGGCACCTCTTCCTCGACGCATACAGAACCACAGGCGACGAATACTATTATCAGGCAGCTGAGAAGACAGCAGCAGCTCTGATATGGGGACAGAGCCCTGAGGGTGGATGGAACTATATGATAGACTTTGCGGGCGACAGGTCGTTGAAAGAGTGGTACAACACCATTGGTAAAAACGGCTGGCGACTGGAAGAATTCCAGTATTATTACGGCAACAGCACATTCGATGATGACGTCACATCAAATGCTGCCCGTTTTCTACTCAGGATGTACCTTGAAAAACTGGATCCGAAATGGAAACCGGCCCTGGATAAAGCCATAAACTTCATTCTTGAAAGTCAGTATCCCTGCGGAGGTTGGCCTCAGAGGTACCCTCTTAAATACGAATTCAGCCACCACGGAAATCCCGATTATACTTCCTTTCATACTTTCAATGATGGCGTAATAGGTGAAAATGTCAATTTCCTGATCCAGTGTTATCTCCTCCTTGGTCAGCAGAGATTACTTGATCCTATAATGAGAGGCATGTCTTTCTATATTATCTCTCAGGATAGCAGCGGAGGATGGGGACAGCAGCTGAACATGAATCTTGAGACCGTAGGGGCCCGTACCTACGAACCAAAAGCACTTCTTCCGGGAGCAACTTATGAAAACGCAATGTATTGCATTACATGGTACAGGTATACAGGAAACAGAAAATTCCTTAAACCTGTTCCCGATGCAATAAAATGGCTCGAGAGATCTGCCCTGCCCCCAACCCAGACTGAAAACGGAAGGTACACCCATTCAACATTCGTTGAAATGGGAACAAACAGGCCGGTATTCGTGCACAGGAAGGGATCAAATGTTAAATATGGCTATTACTACCACGACTACAACGATAAGCAACTACTGTCACACTACGGTGGTAAAACCCGTATACAGATCGACCGCCTGAGACAGGAATATGAAAGAGTGAAAGCTCTTAGTCCGGAAGAGGTAACAGCAGACTCACCCCTTAAGATTGAAAAATTTAAAGGAGAAGGGACTCCCCGGACATATTACGACCTCAACAGAAGCTATTTTAACATTAAACCTGACGAAAATCAGATCAGGAACATTATCAGCTCGCTTGACAAACACAACAGATGGCTTGCAAAACATGCTTCTATAAGCAACCCATACGCCGGCGACGGAAAGAAACAGGAACTTACAGATGAATTCGCCTCCGTCAACACAGGTGATGAAACGGACACATCTCCATTCCGGGATACGTCCGATCAGGATTACATATCTACCGGAGAATATATCAGGAACATGAACATGCTGATAAGTTATCTGCGTTCCCTGAACGATAAATAGCCGGTCTTTTTTTATTCAAATTAAACCGGAGATGATGAAATGAAACATAATTTTTACAGATCAATCATTATTCTGACACTCCTTGTTCTGACAGGAAATCAGTTTAAGCTTCATTCCCAGTCGACAGGTAATGCTCTCTCCTGGAGCATAAACACTGCCTATAATCATTACCTTATGAGGATTGTTCATGAGCAGTATGAAGCCCGTGAACAGGAAATTGGCAGTGCATTCGGATCAAAAGATGCGATGACTGCATATATTGAAAAATGCAGGGATTCTTACAGAAAAATAATCGGCGGATTCCCTGAAAAAGGTGAATTGAATTCACAGATCGCCGGGAAAGCACAGTACCAGGGATTTCATGTAGAAAGAATAATTTATGAAAGTCTTCCGAAACGTTATGTAACTGCTTCTCTGTACATCCCCGACGGACCAGGGCCTTTCCCCGCCGCGGTGGAAGTATGCGGGCACGGACTGGGAGGAAAGATCCCGGCTCCCCGGTCAGCCATTCTTTTTGCCCTCAACGGGATAGCCGTTATGGTTGTCGACCCCATCGGACAGGGTGAAAGGATACAGTTTGTTGACAAAAACAGTCAGACTCTTACAAGAGGATCAACAACAGAACATACCCTTCTTAATGCCGGAGCCAATTTGCTGGGCAGCAGTGTCGCCGCATACGAATACTGGGATAATCACAGGGCCGTAGATTATCTCGAAACACGAAACGACATAGATAAATCCAGGATAGGCATGTACGGCAGTTCGGGTGGCGGAACACAGACATCCTACATGCTGGGCCTCGATGACCGGATAAAAGTTGCTTCTGTATGCAGCTATTTTACCGAACGTCTGCGTGTACTGGAAGAATATGGCGCTTCAGACGGATGTCAGCATGTCCCTTACGAAGGCAGGGAACATCTGGAGATAGCTGACTTTGTTCTGATGATGGCACCAAAACCAATTCTGATAATGTCGGGTAAATACGACTTCGTAGATTACTGGGGAGCAGTAAGGGCTTTTAAGGAGCTTCAAAATGCCTATACTGCCCTGGGCAGTCCCGAAAAAGTGAGTATGGTATCGGTTGAGGGCGGTCATGGCATGCCACGTGAAAAACGTGAAGCATTGGTCAGATGGTTCAGGAAATGGATGTATGATGATGACAGACCGGTAACAGAGAACCATAATATAACTGTCAGCCCTGAAGATCTTCAATGTACTTCCACAGGACAGGTGCTGACAGCATTTTCTGACAACATTTCGATTCCGGATTATCATCTGGCTTTGACAGATCAATATGAGAAACAGAGAAACGATTTCGTCAGAAAAGGAAAGACGGCCGTAAGAGATAAGGTAATTGAACTACTTGGGATCACCATACCTGCCGGCAAGATCATAGCCGAACCCACAGGAACGGTTAAAATGCGCAACTACGACCTTTATAAATTTCAGATCATCAGACAGGGTCAGATGCCGGTGCCTTGTGTTGTGATATACCCCGAAGGAGTGAACCGGAACAGCAGCGTGATAATTCACCTCAATGAAAATGGTAAAAATGAGTTCCTTTCAGATGAGAGAACAATTGAATCTTATGTGAACAGGAATGAAATAGTCGTAGCTGCCGACCTGAGGGGATATGGTGAAACAGCTGATCCCCTGAGCCTTAACGACACAAAATACTGGAACAGGGAGTATCGGAACGCCATGATCAGCATGCATACAGGTAAACCCGCAATGGGTCAAAGGGTTATTGATATTATGTCACTCGTCGATTTCGTTAACTCTGATAAGTTGCTTAAAGGCCGGAAAGTCAATATTGTAGCTAACGGCTCCTACGGTCCGGCTGTAATCCATGCAGTATTTCTGGATCCCGGGATCGAGATGGCTGAGATTACCCGTTCAGTGAAGTCATTTAACGAATACCTTCTAAATCCCATGCAAAGGGATGTCTACACGAACGTACTGTATGGAGTTCTGAGATACTACGACCTGAAAGATCTTGTCGGCCTTGCAGGCAGAAACAGGATCAGAATTCCTGACTAATGTTTAACATAGAAAGAGGGCGGGAATAATCTTTATGCACCTTCGTGTATCTCCTGTGTTCCTTCATGGTAAAAAAAAATGTTATGAAAAGAGAACTGGCTGCGTTTTTTACAATCTTCATTCTTCTGTCCTGCCATGGTCAGCAGAGACCTGATTACAAACCTCTCGACCCGGAAAACCCGGTAAGCTTCGGTGGCGATCATATAGTTTATAAAGGTGAAACTATAAAACTGGGGCCACTTGCATTTTTTATCGACGGGCAGCTTACCGGGGAAGAGGCTGCAAGGTACCCTTTTGTCTTCAATACTGTTAATGAAGCCGCGGAACACCTTACTGACGGGACAGAAGAATTGCCCATGACACTCTATATAGCGCCCTGGGTGTACTGGATCGATGATCCCGACGACCCGGAAATACGCGTGGGGAAAAACGGACAGAGCCCTTATGCTCTTGTTATAGACTGTGAATGGCTGAAGTTCTGCGGGCTCAGCGACAAAGCCGAAAATGTGGTTCTTGCCTGCAACCGTGGTCAGACTATCGGTTCGCTGGGAAATTTTACCATGTTCAGGATCGTTGGCGACGGCACAAGCTCTGAGAACATAACATTCGGCAATTATTGCAACGTCGATCTCGGGTTTCCCCTTAAACCCGACCTGAACAGAAAAAAAAGAGCCTCGGCAATTGTCCAGGCTCAGCTTATTTACACTAACGGCGATAAAATATTTGCGCGTAACACAAGGTTTATCAGCAGACTTAACCTGATGCCTTTCGTCGGAGCAAAACGTGCTTTGTTCGACAGATGCCATTTCGAATGCACCGACGATGCAATGTGCGCAACAGGAGTTTATCTGAACAGCACAATGGACTTTTACAGTTCAAAACCCTTCTATGCAACAACGGGCACAGGAGCCATTCTCCTTAACTGCGACGTCAGGCTTCTGACTCGGGGGGAACAGTATTTTACCAAGGGAGGAGGCCAGGTCGGGGTTGTTGATACCCGCTTCAGTGGTGAAAATGCATCATATATAGGCTGGAGAGATATCGTACCTGAGGAAGCTAGAAATTATCAGCATAATGTAACCTTCAACGGAAAGAAGATTCTGATCAGTAAAAAAGATCCCTGGTCGACAGTGGAAATGGAAGGCAAACCCTTGCTTGACGGGTACAGGTTCATCTATGGAGAAAAGGTGATCTACAATGTTTATAATCTTCTGCGCGGAAATGATGACTGGGATCCTCTGGGAATGAAAGATATGGTAATGGCCGCTGAAAAAGAGAACTCTAAAAATTATTCAATGTTGCCTGTCCAGTTGCTTGTATATCCTTCTGCAGGAGCAGCTTCAGAAAATATATCTGAAAGAACCAACCCAACACTTGCACAGATGATGGGTCCTTCACGAAGGATCACCATCGAGACAAATAAGGATTATATAAGACTGGCGACTAAAATATACAGGTTTGGAATATGCGAAATCAAGGGTGAAAAGATAAACTGGAGTGTAGATCCGCAGCATGCTTCACTGGTAAAACTGGAGCCCGGGGAAAACGGATCATATTGTGATATTATACCCTCGAACAATAATGATGAAACGGTTGAAATGATAATCAGGGCATCAACTACTTCAGGTCTGGAAGGAGCATACATGGTTAACGTTGCCCCTGAAAAACTGGATCCTCCTGAGTTTGTTTCGGCTCCGCTTATATCAGGTCCTAAAAAAGGAAAACTGAGGGTGCACTATAAGCTTGACATGAGCTATGAAGACAGATCTCTTGTGTCATGGTACCGCTGCACCGATGCTGCCGGTTCAAATCCCGTGGAAATTGCAGTCTCCAGGTTTGATAAACCATTACTGGAATATGAACTGTCTGAAGGCGATGAAGGCTATTACATAATGGCTTCAGTTCAGCCAAAACACATCAGATGCGATGCCGGATCTCCTGTTAATGCAGTAAGCAGGAAGAAGATCAGGTTGAAGGACATCAAAACTGACATGAATATTCTGATAACAGATTTCGGGAATGTCTCAACGAAGAATCAGCCTGAAGTCATACCCGGATTCTGGACAATGACACATGGTTCGGGTTCGGCAGCAGGCGGATCAGTTCCTGCTTTTACGGAAAGGGATGCATGGTACTACGGGAACGGGACTGATGGTTCGGAAGGACTGACCGGTCTGCTCCAGGGAAGAACCGGAAGGCTTCTTTATACACCTGCGGGAAACCGTTCAGGCAACATGAACCTGTCGATGACTGTTTCTCCCAGTAAAACAGCAGGACAGGGATTCAGCATAGCCCATCTTTACATGGACATACTTTTCGGTTTCGACACCAGGACCATGAGCGGATATGGCCTCCGCTTCATCCGGACAACCAAATACGGTGATGCAGTCGATTGCATGTTCGTAAAATATGATAAAGGAGTGGTGACTGAAATAAGTAAACCTGTCACCACAAGCTGCTTCAGAACTCCCTGCAAGATCACAATACAACTTACAGGTAACAAATTAAGTGCTCATGCCGGAACCACTGCCGATTACTACAGGATACCCGGCAGACCCGATGTCCTTCCCGAAGTCAGTATTGAAACTAATGCAGAACCCTCACCCTTTGGTGGATTAGGTATTGAATTCAATGGCGGGGCCTCTGTCATGGTCAACGAAGTTAAAGCTGAGTGGAAATAAATGTAAAACGACATATTATGATAAAATATGGTTCAAACCAATCCCTGCCCCTGATCATTGTTATTTTATTAACAATACTCACGGCCGGGTGCAGATCAGATACAGGGAAGAATACATTTCAGAATCCTGTCCTTGGAGGTGATTATCCTGATCCCTCAGTATTTCGCGATGGGGAAGATTTTTATCTTACCCATTCATCATTTAATTACTACCCCGGACTTCTTGTATGGCATTCAACAGACCTTCTTCACTGGGAGAGAGTTTGCCATGCATTGCATAAAAATGTCGGATCGGTATGGGCTCCCGACCTGGTTAAGCATGGTGACAGGTGGTATATATACTTTCCTGCCGGAGGAACAAACTGGGTAGTAACTGCCTCCTCACCTGAAGGACCATGGACTGAACCGGTTGACCTGAACCTCAGGGGCTTCATCGACCCGGGTCACCTTGTGGGTCCCGATGGCAAAAGATACCTTTATCTCTCAAAAGGTTATATCATACAACTCGCAGATGACGGCTTATCGACTGTAGGAGAAGCAGTTCATAATTATTCAGGCTGGGAATTCCCGGCAGAATGGAGCACCGAATGCTTCTGTCTGGAATCGCCCAAATCAACAGTCAGAAACGGGCTTTATTATCTTACAACGGCAGAGGGTGGAACTGCAGGGCCTGCAACCTCTCACATGGTTGTGTCGGCACGTTCATCTTCACCCCTTGGACCTTTCGAAAATTCACCCAATAATCCCATTGTACATACCGGGAGTCGCGATGAACAATGGTGGAGCCAGGGACACGGCACCCTGGTTGACGATGTTGAAGGGAACTGGTGGATCATGTACCATGGCTATGAAAAACATTTTCACACACTGGGCAGACAGACTCTGATGCTGCCCATCGAATGGACCGATGATGACTGGTTCAGGGTGCCTGAAGGCTTAAAAAGCCAGGACAAACTACCCGTGCCTGCCGGAAAACCTTCTCCCGACGGAACATCATTGTCAGACGATTTTTCCGGAGAAAAACCGGGACTTCAATGGCAGTTCTACAAAAATTATGATCCCTCACGGACAGTGATTGAAAATGGAAAATTACACTTCAGTGCTATGGGCAGTTCCTTCGAAAACAGCTATCCCATCCTGGTTAACTGTTCCGATCATAAGTATGAAGTAACTGCCGAATATGAGATAGATGACAACGTAACCGCAGGTCTATGCTTATATTACAACGAAACAGCCAATGTCAGAATAGCTGTCGATACTGCAAGGTTCACTGTCTTCATTCAGAAAAATGCCAAAATAAGGGCTGAAAACAATCTCGGGAAGAAAGGTTACCTCAGAATACTCAACGACGACAACGAGGTAAGCTTTTATTTCAGCTCCGACGGTAATGAATGGACCCGAGTTGAAAGAAGTCTCGACGCCACAGGTTATAACCATAACGTATTCGCCGAATTCCTGAGCCTGAGAGCAGGATTTTATGCATTCGGAGAAGGAAAAGTGATATTCGATAACTTTATTTACAGGAAACTATGAAAGCTAAACCAGTAGTATCTGTTGTCCTTTCGTTTTTTCTTTTTTTTTCAGGAATCCCTTTTGAATCTGCCTTAACACACTTCAAAACCACTCCCGACTCTCCCATACATATCACCGATGAGGGAAAGCTGGTGTACAAGACCGATGATAAAGGAAACAGGGTTCCCGATTTTTCATACTGCGGGTATATGGCATCCGAAAAAGCCATCCCTGACGTCCCGGTAAAAATCATTGTCAGACCGGATGAAGGAGATGCCACTGAAAAAATACAGGCAGCAATTGACTACGTGTCTTCCCTGCCTGCCGACGCGTCAGGATTCAGGGGTACAGTGCTTCTGGAAAAAGGCATATTCACTGTAAACGGCAGCCTGGAAATAAAATCATCCGGAGTTATCCTGAGGGGTAGCGGATACAAAGATAATGGCACAGTTATTCTGGGTGCCGGAAAAGGAAGGGAAACACTGATAAGAATTGCCGGAAATCCTGGCATGAGAACAGAACTACCTGTTAAACTGGCAGATGAATACTTCCCGGTCAATACCACCGTCCTGAAATTCAGCGGGCCACATCCTTTTAAGACAGGTGACAAGGTCATCGTTACACGACCCTCCACAAAGGAATGGATTGAAGCAACAGGTGCTGACAAAATAGGAATATATGTGGATTACCAGCTGACAAAGTGGGAACCGGGTGATTTTGACATCAACTGGTACAGAACAATCACATCAGCTACTCCCCTGACAATTACTGTCGACGTCCCCCTGCCATGTTCACTCGATCCTGTATACGGAGGAGGAACGGTCTCGAGGTATTTCATGGAAGGTGAGATCCAAAACACTGGTATTGAAAATCTGAAATGTATTTCGACCTACGATACTCTTAACTTAAAAGATGAGAACCATCGCTGGATGGCGGTAACGATAGAGAATGCCAGCGATTCATGGGTACGGAGAATGACTGCTGAAAACTTTGTAAGTTCGGCAGTGGCAGTCTGGGAAACAGCAAGACGTATAACCGTCGAGGACTGCAAATCACTCTCCCCTGTAGGGGAAATCGGGAACCACAGGCGATGGGCTTTTCACACTCTTGGCCAGCAGGTCCTTTTCCAGAGATGTTATGCCGAGCATGCCTGGCATGCCTTCTCAACCGGATTCACAGCTCCGGGACCAAATGCGTTCGTACAGTGTTTTGACTATATGCCATATAATTTCAGCGGTGCCACCGGAGGCTGGGCAACGGGTATACTGTTCGACAAAATGACTGTCGACGGCGGCATCATAAGCTTTACATTCCGTGATGCCGACGGACAGGGTGGTGGCTGGAGCGCAGCCAATTCTTTATGCTGGCAATGCAGGGCAGCCCGGATCCATCTCCCTGCTCCTCCCGGTGCCCAAAACTGGGCATATGGCAGCTGGGCCCAGGGATACGGCAACGGACATCATGAACTGGAACATACTTTTATCAGGCCCGAAAGCTTCTATTACGCTCAACTGGAAGCAAGGACAGGTAAAAAAACCATCGAGACTGAAAAGATACTTATTTACGATTCTGATGAGACCACCGCTCCCACCCCGGAATATACCGCACTTATGAGCCGCCGTTCCAAAACCCCCGATCTGCGGATGGACAAATGGATCGACATCATTGCAGAACGTTATGCTATAGTCAATGATCTTTCGAAGGCAAAATATTCTGAAGAGATAAAAGTCCCTGAAAAAGCTCTCCGGAAAACCACATACCATCCCGTCTCATTGAAGAACGGCTGGCTCGTTAAAGAAAACATGGTGGTTTCAGGAAAAAGGAACAGAACATCGCTCTGGAGAGGTTCAACCAGGCCTTCCTACCTTAAAAATCCGCCTCCAAACCTGGTCCGCTTTGTGCCGGGACGCACAGGCAGGGGTCTTACTGACGATCTCGATACTCTAGCAGAAGACATGATACGACAAAATGTCGTCCTGATGCAGAATTTTCCTTCATTGTGGTACGAACGCCGACGTGACGATCATGCCCGTACACGAAGAGCTGATGCAGACGTATGGACGCCTTTCTTCGAACAACCCTTCAGCCGAAGCGGAGAAGGTGAAGCATTCGACAGACTGAGCAAATATGACCTTACAAAATGGAATTCATGGTACTGGATGAGATTGAAAGAATTTTCAGATCTCGCTGACCAAAAAGGACTGATACTTGTCCAGGAACACTATTGCCAGCATAATATCATTGAGGAAGGTGCACACTGGGTTGATTATCCCTGGCGAAGCGCCAACAATATAAACAATACCGGTTTTGCAGAACCACCACATTATGCAGGCGACAAACGTGTTTATATGGCAGAGGAATTTTACGACACTGCACACATTGTCCGCAACAGATTGCACAGGAACTATATCCGGAAGAACCTTAATAATTTCAAAGATAATCACAATGTCATCCATCATTTGGGCTGGGAATACACGGGGCCTCTTCATTTCGTCCAGTTCTGGCTCGATGTGATTGATGAGTGGCAGAAAGAAAATAATACAGATGTACTTGTAATGCTACCCGGGACCAGAGACGTACAGGAAGCTATACTGGCCGATCCCTCCAGGTCAGAGATTGTCGACATTATTGACATCATCCAATGGCAGTACCGTGAAGACGGATCCCTGTATGCTCCCGAAGGAGGAGTTAGCCTTGCCGAACGTCAGTTTGCGCGTATCATGGATGTCGGGACCAGTTCTTTTGACCAGATACACAGGGCAGTGTACGAGCTTCGCGAAAAATACCCCGGCAAGGCAGTCGTCTGCTCCCGAAGGGGTGTCAGATTCTCCGAATGGGCCGTGTTCATGGCAGGAGGTTCACTCGTTTCACTTCCTCATATCAATGACGTATCTTTCACCACGGAAGCTTCTCTTATGGCACCGTTAAGAGCTGAAGATTCTCTGCCCGGGAAATACTTACTAGCGAAAAAAGGAACAGGATATATAGTCTTTGCTGTATCGGGAGAAGCTGAAGTTGACCTTAGCGACGACAGAAAAAACTATCGGCTTAAATGGATAGATCCCTCTTCAGGAGAGATAATTTCCACAAAAACGAGAGTCAGGGGAGGAACAAAGACATTGCTCAGGGCCCCTTTCGAAGGAGCTTCGGTTGCATGGCTGACATTATAATTTTCAGAGCCCGAACGGCTGATAACACTCATAATAAAACGTCAAAAATGACACAGTATTTTGGAAAGTGCAGAGTTGTTCTGCTAATCGTCCTGATAAGCCTGGCCGATATCGCCGGCAGATCATGTCTGGCGCAGGGCAGTGCTGAACCGAAAACGGGACTTATGGCAGGGCAGCCGGAAAAAATAACCGTTTCAAAGGAACCGGGCCTCTTGTTTTACCTCTCAGGCAATGAAGATTTCACTGCCGACTTCGCACGTGGAGGACAGGACCAGCCAAACTTCCTGAGGAACGTGAAGGTTATTCCCGAGGGAGCAAAAGGACAGGGATTCAGCTGTGACGACGACCAGCTTATGGCCTACTGGGCACCCGGAAACATTTATGCTCAACGCGGCACTGTATCATTTTTCTGGCGTTCACGCTACCCTGTGGGCCCGACTCCCTTCCCCATTTTCCGTGTCGGATATGCCGACCATTCAAGCTGGGATATGGTATGGCTGAGAATAGATTACAACGGTGCCGGTTTTGATGCCTTCGTGACTGATATCGGATTGGCAAGAACACGTGTTTCATGGTATCCCGATAATTTTTTCAAACCAGATGAGTGGATACACCTTTCCTTGTCCTGGGACGAGACCGTGGGAATAAGGTTTTATGTAAACGGAGAACTTGTAGCCAGACAATCGGTTTCCGGAACCGTTTACGATACAGGGCTGGACCAGTTCGGACCTCACTCACGTATAATAAGCCCATACCAGGTGCAGAGTGCTTATTGTTTTATGCGGGGTGGAGATGTCGACGAGTTAAGGATATACGACCGTATGCTGCCCGATGAATTTGTTGCAGATCTGGCTGAAGGAAAAACGCCTGATCCGCTCCCCCCGCTTGTCAGATACCTTAGTGAACGTAACTGGCGCGATGCCTGGTGGCTGCGCCATGGATGGAACCGGCCTAACGAAGCGCCTCCGGCCCTGCCTGCTGCTGAAACAGTTATACGAAAAGTTGAGATCCATGAAGCTGTCGACATAAATCGCTGGTACTGGAAAGCCAACGACGGGATCAGGGAAACAACCTGGCCGGGTGTATACAATATGTCACGTCTGCCCGGAAGGTATGATTACTTTGTTCTTCCTGACTGGGATTGTTACTCAGGATCAGGACAGTCAGTAAGGTTTACACTTCCGGAAGAGCCCTGGAACCATGTCGAAATCTGGGGCAAAGCATGGGGGCAGATGACACTTGAAAACAAAATCTTAAGAGATACGACTTTTGGGATCAGGACTCAAAACCAGGCGAAATCCTGGCATCAGCTCCACAAGGTCAGACAGGGAGGAACGATCCGTTTCGACAACGCTCTGATAGAAGAACCTATTGGATCGTTTGATGTATATTATATTGATAAGGGAAAGGCCCCGGAGGGAAGAACTATTGAAAGTTTCATGCTTACCGGGAATCCCTCAGATTATAATAACGGTGCTGTCGCCGATCTTGTTTCCTTTATCAGCGGAAGATATCCCCCTGATGAATGTTCAATTATGCTGGGAGTACCCGAAAACAGCCGGAAAAAGTACAAAACCCGGCCACTTCAGGGATATTACTATCCCTTCATTCATATCCTTATACCTTATTCGAACCATAAAGATGCAGGTCTTGACGGAATAGAAATATCTTTTCCGGCTCTGAATGTAGTACCTACACATAATGGTGTTTTTCCTCTGAACATAAGAGTTAAAGATCCGCTGTGGCCAATGCGAGATCTTGCCGATTTCAGTTTTTCAGTAAAACCGGGTGATTCTCCTGTTCTGTGGATTGATACACGCGACCGAATTCTCCCTGAAAACAGGGCCCTGTATATTTCCATAGCCGGCGCCGGCGATGACCTTACTCCAATCCTTCTGCAGGACACGAAGATCAGACTTGTTTACAAGTCAAAAGAAGATTCACGTCCTGAACATGAAAAGGATCGCTTTACACAGGTTCGCGATGTTTACGCTCATATGGTTGAGGAAGGAACCAGGTCGTCACGGCTTAATATGTTTAACCGCTTCACAGCCGACTGTAATGACCTTCTGTCAGTAAATCCGGATCACTGGCTGGCAAAGTCCTATAAATACGCCGCAACACGCCAGGAAAAGCCGTCATACGAAATCGCGAAAGCTCCCGAAGGAATTCCTGAATGGGCCTTCCTTCAGGTAGAGTACCTCCGGCACCTGTCGCGGGTAATCATGTACTATATCGATAAGAGACAGATAGCCAACGGAGAGTTTGGCGGCGGATTGTCAGATGACGGAGACCTGGTCAATTTATGGCCGGGGACAGCATTCACAGGCATCGAACCTGATAAGTTACTTTCATCACTTCGCCTCCACATGACGGCATACTATGATAATGAGAGACCATCATATTATGCAAGTTTGCGTCAGCGGAGCCTGCCGCTGTTTACCAACGGGCTTGCAACAATTTTCACCGATGAATTACATGCCCTGGAAGAAGGAATACAGGTTACAGGTGCCCTCCAGGTACTCGACTATGGAAATCCCCTGTATCTGGAGAGAGGCATGGAAACGGCGCTGAGGATGCTTGAAGATATCACTCAGATCAATATAAAAGGACACAGGCATTTCCGGTCAAGATATTACAGCGGTACAAAAATTGCCACAGAAGATCCATGGCAATGGTCTGTTGCCCGATCCTATAATGTACTGGTGACAGCTCTTCTTACGTGCTGGTATAATGGGAATCCGCTGCTCCAGGAAATGATCGTGGAAATTGCCGACGGCCTTCTGGAACATGCCAGAGATGGAAGGCTGGCCACTGAAATCAACTTTGCCACCGACGAAACCAGAAATCCCGGTCCGATGGGAGGCGAAAGACCGGTGTCTGTGCTTTACGCAGCATACAGGATAACGGGAGACAATAAGTATCTGGAATATTTGCCAGGCGAGGATCCGCAAACAAGGACTTTCGATGAAAACAGACTGACGCAGAGATACAGGGAAGAGATAACCAATATGGGTATCCGCGAATATATTAATACTGAGGGTAGTATATGGATTGACCGTATCTCACCATATAATACGGCAATCCAGGAAGACAGGCTGGGTGGAGTCGCCCTCCGAAGATTGAACATCCTCTACCCTCAGCATTACGTAAGCTGGAAGTTCCATGCCCCGGCAAACTTCGAAAGCGTGGCTGTCTTCCTTGATAAAACAGGTACTGAAAACCTGAACATAATCTCATACTGCCTTGATACCAGACCTGTCACAGCAGAAATGACAGTCTGGGATATTAAACCGGGACGATGGAAGCTCAGGAGCGGAATCGACACTGACAACGATCAGATTGCAGATAGCAACATTAAAGAGGAATTTGTTGACCTGGGCCGGGGCGATCAACTTCAAATAGTATTTTCACCTCGTCAATATACGATCATAACACTATGGCTTGATGAGGCAGACGATAAAGGATACTGGGAACTTCCGGATCTTGGCATAGGGCCGGAAGACATCAGGATTGAAGGAAATTCCATTACGGTACGTGTTCACAGTCTGGGCGCTGTTGCTGCTCCTGCCACATCTGTTGAATTAAGGGATCTCAGCGGTAATACCCTGCAGAGGGCCCAGGTACCTCCACTCGATCCTCCTCTGGATCTTAAACGCCGATGGACTGAGGTAATTCTGACAGTCCCTCAGGGTACCAGCCTCGAACATGGAGTTGTGATTTTGGATCCCTCCCGCAATATCCGGCAGATAAACCGGAACAACACTATAGTAAAATGGTGAATTTTAACTAATTACACCCTCAGGTTAACTCTTGCCCGGATGTGATTTGTTCCTGATCAGTGTGATGCTTCTGTGAGTACAGAATCTCTGAAAGTCACAAAAAACTGCGGAGACCGCTCTTCAGCCGGCTGCCAGATGTCTTTATCGCGGTCGCATTCATACATTTTGATAACATATGTGTCAAAATGCCTTTTGCCTTCATACAGATCTATCACCCTCGCACCACGACCGATACTTCCGTAGGACTGTCGCCCTGAGGCATAACCATAGGCCATGCATATCTTTCTCAGGGATCCGATAAAATTATTGTCATGATCATGCCCTGTGAACATACCCATCACATCACCGCATTCGAGCATGGACGTATACATGCCTGAATTCAGATCAGGACAGCATACTGATTCCTCATAGATCCCGATTGTTCCTTCCCTGCCGGCTATCTCATTATATTCAGGGAGGGGAATATGAAAGAAAGCCAGTGAAGGCAGGGGCTTTCCGCCATTCAGGGTGCTGTATTTTCTGCTCTGTTCACGGTACCAGGCAATCTGACTGAATTCTATCCATTCATAGGTTCCGAGATCCGTTTCTGGTTCAAAACTCGAATGGGAATCAAAACAATATAAAAGGGCTGCTGTCATGTCACTTCCTTCCGATTTAATCTCCAGAATATAGTTCCCATTGCCCGCTATCTCTGAAGGACCATTTACAGTCAGATTATTGGGTAAACCCTCAATAGTTTCAATTATCTCTTCCTTTGTAAGTTCATATTCAGGATCATGATTTCCGAACGTCACACCCCAGGGGACACCTGCATCAACGAGCACATCTGTAAGCTTCAGCCACGCGTTACGGGTATTTTTTGAACATACAATATCGCCTGTAAGCATTACCAGGTCAGGCTTTTCACTTTCAATGACTTTTCTCATCAGCACCAGTGCGCTGTCCGACCTGTAAGAGTCGTACTGAAAATGGATGTCGGTGAATTGTACAATTCTGAACTTACCGTCTTGAAATTGCAGTGTTGTTTCACTGTTCTCCCTTTCCGTGCAGGAGAAGAGGAACAGTGAAAACAACAGTAAAAATATTTTTGAGCCTGACATTATCAGACCAGTTTCCAAGGGCTGCGATACTCATAATGCATGAGTTTCGTTGCAGCGCCATCGGTGTCATCCACAAAGGTTTCGGTGGCCGGATCCCATTTCACAGTGCGCATCAGTTCACAGGCTATATTTCCCAGCGTACATACCACACAGCTGCTGTGTCCTATCTCAACAGGAACGACCGGATCCTTGCGTGAGCGGACTGCTTCAATGAAGTTTACCTGGTGAGGTATCCTTGTTTCATACGGACCTTCGACTTTGGTTTCAGTTTCGGGAAGGTTCCATGCAGGATCCGATGCCTGGAAATAACCTCTTGCAACTTCAATCCATCCTTTCTCACCCCAGAACTTAACTCCTTTTGTCTTCTTCTCATCAAAGGGTTCTGATGTCATGACAGTCCCGTTCGCATATTTCCACATTATGAATTCCGTTCCGTCCCCTATAGGTGAAATCTCAACAGGTCCGTTCCTGTCCATACCCAGTCCCCACTGGGCTATATCAAACATATGAGCTCCCCAGTCGGTAGTAAAACCGCCGCCCATTTCCTTGTACCATCTCCAACCGCCCCAGAATTCTTCATTTTTTGGAGGATCGAGAGATATGGGGGGATTAAGTTCCGGGTTATAATGAATGGTTGTGGGAAGAGGTCCCAGCCACAGATCCCAGTTAAGGTCTTCAGGTACCGGAACTGCGGGAAGATCGTAAGGTCTGGGCGGTGCTCCCACGTAGGCATTCACTCTAGAGACAGCTCCAAGTGCGCCTGTCTGAACCAGCTTCACCGCATGCTGGAATTCGGCACTTGAACGCTGCTGACTTCCAAGTCCGAAGACAATGTTGTTACCGCGAACGGCCTTTATCAGCTCCTGCCCTTCTTTGATCGTGAAGGTCATGGGCTTCTCAAGATAAATGTCCTTGCCAGCCTTACATGCTGCTATCGCAATCATTGCGTGTGCATGATCAGGAACCGCTATAACCACTGCATCGATGTCCTTCCTTGATAGAATATCCTGGTATTTTTCATAAGTGGTTACCGTGATATCTTTCTCTGCCTTTGCATAAAATTCTGTCACTCTTTTCTCAAATCTCGTTCTTTTGATGCCGTAAACATCGCAGCCTGCAAGAACGGTGACACCATCTACCTGAAGAAATCCGTTCAGGAGGAACATGGCCTGCCTTCCAAGTCCGATAAATCCCAGACGTATGGTCCCGTCTCCTGCTTTCGGCTTACAGCCTGTAAGATGCGGCAGTACTGCCAGTCCTGCAGCCCCTGCAGCTGCTGTTGTCAAAAACCTTCGTCTCGACCAGTGATTCTTGCTGTTTTCCATGATTGTTTCTGTTAGAGTTGGTTATTGGTTAAAGGATAATTATTCATTTGCCAGGATAAAAATAAGATTTTTATTATAAAGGAACACATTCCTCAGCCCCGGCGCCTTTATGCAATTTATTAGAACCTGCCGAAGATAGAATATTTTCCCGTATTGCAGAAGATTGAAGAATACAGGAATAATCCGGGTACGTTTGTTTCCATCCTGCGCTCAAGATGAAGAACCGGTTCACCTTCACCGAGAGCCAGAAAACGGCTTATTTTGCGAGAAGCCGGAATAGCTTTAATTCTCTGTTCTCCTCCTTTTACTATTACATGATAGTTGTCGCGCAGAATCTGGAAAAGGGACCGGTTTTCAAACTGTCTTGATGTTATCCGTGGAAGATTTATGTTTGCAATATAGCTTATGTCATAAAAAATGGGTATCTCCTCGAGCTGACGGAGCCGCTCCATGTAAATGCATCCTGATTCCCGTTCAAGGTCAGAAAGATTAAACATGAATTTATCAGGCCATGGTATCAGAACAGGCTTAACTATGATCTTTGTCTTAAGATTCCTGTTCCCTACAGCCGAAGTCGTACCCGACACCGATAAGATACCTATTTCGCGCGGCAGGAGCTGGACAATACTGCCTTTGCCCTGATGCTTGCTGATATAGCCTTCATTGGCCAGGCTGGCCAGCGACTGCCGGACCGTCGGACGGGTTACCCCGTAAAGCTGACATAGTTCATTCTCCGATGGCAGCAGATCACCTTCCTTATAAACACCCTCAGTGATATGCCTGCGAAGAATCTCATAAAGCCTCCGATGCCGTGGTAATTTATTTTCCTGTACCATCACATTTTTTTGTAAATATATTATATTTTACTTGTAATAACAAGTTATTTTATCTATTTTTGTACCCACTGAATACTAACAACATAAAAACTAACAATATATAAAATATTAACACCTATTTTAACAAGTACAGACAACCTTAAACCCCTCAGCCCTAAATTTAAAACAAACCACAACATAATAATCATGGCAACACCAGTCATCATGCCCAGGCAGGGCCAGTCAGTCGAATCCTGTATAATTACTAAATGGTATAAAAGTAAAGGTGATAAAATAGCAGTGAATGACCTTCTTTTTTCCTATGAGACCGACAAGGCCGCTTTCGAAATGGAAGCACCCGCTGAAGGGATACTTCTTGAAACATTCTTCGACGAGGGAGCCGAAGTGCCTGTCCTTATTAATGTGGCTGTAATAGGTCAGCCTGGAGAAGCGATCGGACAGTTTTTCCCGGGAAGCAGCTCTCCTCCGGAAAAAGATATGGCAGGAGCTGCCGAAGAATCAGAAGAAAAAACGTCATCAGTGCCTGTTAATACTGAGGTCGAAATCTCCCCCGGTATTTCCGACGATGAAAGGATAAGGATCTCCCCCAGAGCAAGGAAGTTTGCTTCTGACAAGGGAGTTGATATAATAAATATCACCGGAACAGGTCCTAACGGAAGAATAGTGGTCGCCGACATCGAAAATGCAATTTCAAAAGGAATCCGGGCGCCTGCAATGACAGTAACTTCAGTAACATCGGAAGAATTTACCGAACAGCCTGTCAGCAACATACGAAAAATAATTGCAAAAGCAATGCATTCGTCTCTTCAGAACTCGGCACAGCTGACTCACCACATGAGTGCCGATGTACGCCGTCTGCTGGGTGCACGGACAAAGATCAAGGAAGGTCTGGCATCAGGAAAAGAAAAGCATGATATCACGCTTAATGACATGATATGCTGGTGTGTTATCAGGGCTCTGAAGAAATTCCCCGAAGCCAACGCTCATTTCCTTGGAGACAAGATAAAAATTTTTAACACTGTCCACCTGGGCATCGCTGTCGATACCCCCAGAGGACTGATGGTCCCGGCCGTGAAACACGCCGACCGGATGGACATCAGACAGTTATCTGCAGGGCTCCGTTCTGCTGCTGACGCATGCCGGAAGGGTAACATAGATCCGGAACTGATCCAGAGCACATCTGCATCATTCACCGTCTCAAACCTCGGGAATTATGGCGTTGAGATGTTCACACCGGTAATAAACCTGCCTCAGGTGTGTATCCTTGGCGTCTGCACTATCATCAACAGACCTGCCGATATCGGAAACAACACTTTCGGCTTCATTCCTTACATGGGGCTATCGCTGACATACGACCACAGGGCAATTGACGGAGGACCAGCCACATCGTTCCTGAGGGAGAT
>ERZ795048.801-NODE-801-length-31362-cov-5.947520_pt1 | contig 31362 bp, 23 predicted proteins | sample MGYA00375132_ERZ795048 | MGnify/ENA primary metagenome ERZ795048 (study PRJEB30177, sample SAMN05720225) | activated sludge metagenome | isolation source: Anaerobic digester | place: Hong Kong | collected 2014-12-17 ... | reverse complement strand
GTATCCAGTTGATAGTCTGCAAAAGCAGTCCTATTTGTGTTTTCACAAAATAGGCCAATATTGTAGCAACAGGATGAATGCCTCCACAAATTATCATACTCATTAGACTATACAATAATAGACCTAATTGTGGGAGAACCAGTAAATTGCTGATAGGTGAGTAGATTGGAATGGTATGAAAAATAGGTAGTGTTAGTGGTAGAGTCATCAGTTGTGCCGATAGTGTTACAGCAGTAAATTCCCAAACTCTTTTTCCTATTATGGTTTTAAAAGAGAGTAGGGAGTGTATGCTAGGATACAAGATAAATAACCCAAGCACAGCTAGCATACTTAATTGAAATCCCAAATCAAATAACCATGTAGGCATATATAGTAACAGGCCCAAAGCTACACTAGCCAAAATATTGACAGGAGTTATTTGTTTGTATAATATCTTACCGATATAGAATAAAGTAATCAATAGCACAGCTCGACATAATGAAGCGGCACCTCCAGCTATAACAGTAAAAGCAGCTAGGGTACCTACCATGAATATAAATCGCATCCATCTTCTTGATCGTCTCTTGTCGTAGCGTTCTCTCCACAAGAAAATCCCAGCTAATAATCCCACATGTAAACCAGATAAGGCCAAAACATGACTAACTCCAGTAGCTGAAAAATGTTGTTTTTGTATATGAGAAACCATTGTTTTCTGTCCAATACTTAGTGCCTCCGCAATACCTAGGGTATCACCATTGAAGCCCAGTTCCTTAAATTGTTTATGAATGGTTTGACGTATTTTTGTATCCCAAGTAAGTGCTTTAGCTGGAAGTTTTTGATATTGATGTATATAACATATTCCAGTGTGATATATGGGATGAAACGCCATATGACACATCAGATTATCACCCATACTTGGTGGCTTTTCAAGAGAATCTAGAGAGAAGTATATTTGTCCAGAAACAGAACAAGGGACCCACATAGAGTCCCTTGTATTATAATAGCCCAGTATATTTACTGGATATTGTATTGTTTTTCCTTTGTTTTGTCCATCGTTGGTTATTTCTACCGTATAGTGCTCCTGCGTTATCGGTATATGCTTGTTTGGTCTTGGTCCCCAAATAAGGAGAATACCAACATATATACTTAACACTAGTAGAGCTGGATAGCGATGCATGACATTATTCTTTTGGAGTTAACTGTCCTAAATCATGGATCATCTTTATTGGATCATTTGCTTTGAAAACAGCATTTCCAGCAACCAACATATTAGCTCCAGCATCTATCAATTGTTGACCAGTTGTTAGATTGACTCCACCATCTACTTCGATTAAACAATGTAAGTCTTGCGCATCAATCATCTCTCGTAATTGTTTTACTTTTTTCAAAGTTTGAGGGATAAATGTCTGTCCACCAAACCCAGGGTTGACACTCATAAGCATCACTAAGTCTACATAAGGTAAGATGTCTTCAAGAGTCGAAACTGGAGTTGCAGGATTGAGTGTAACGCCTGCCATCATACCGGCATCTTTGATTTGTTGAATGACTCTGTGTAGATGTACACATGCTTCTTGATGTACGGTCATGATGCGTGCTCCTAGTGCCTGTACCTCTGAAATAAATTTCTCAGGATGTTCGATCATTAAGTGAACATCCATAGGCTTTTTTAGATGAGGTTTGATGCATTGTAGTACAGGGAAACCAAAAGAGATGTTGGGTACAAATACACCATCCATCATGTCGATATGCAAATATTCAGCTTCGCTTTCGTTGATCATTTGTAGCTCAGGCATTAGGTTTGCAAAATCAGCAGATAATAGTGAAGGTGAAATAATTGTTTTCATATTGTTGTTTTAAGGTTGTTCGTTAATTCTCTATGTGTATAAAACACTCAGTGTTCATATCCTCTCTATATCCACGTAGGAATTCTCCTGTACTTACTCTTTTTTTGCCAGGCATTTGCAAACTATCAATTTCTAATAGTCCATCTGCAGTAACCACGCGAAGATAATTTTTATTGTCACTTATGAGAGTTCCAGGTGTGCTACCATGTGGAATATCTTCATCTACACGGTGAGTCTTGAAGATTTTAACGGTTCCTGCTGCTTGTCCATCTTGTATTTGCAATGTTGTCCATGCTGCAGGATAGGGCGATAAGCCACGAATAAAATCATAAATGACTTTACTCGGTTGATTCCAATTAATTTGACATGTGTCTTTAAAGATTTTTGGTGCAGGGCGCAGTGTGGTAGGATCTGCCATTTCGTTTTGAGAAATAGTCTTGACGTTACCAGCCAAAATGGCATCAACAGTTTCAATGACCAAGTCGGCACCCAAGACCATCAACTTATCGTGCACGATACCTACATCATCAGTCTCTTCGATTGGGATACGTTCTTGTTGAATGACCTCACCTGTATCAATTGCGTGTTGTAGAAAGAAAGTAGTGATCCCCGTTTCTTTATCACCATTGATAACTGCCCAGTTAATGGGTGCCGCTCCACGATATTGAGGGAGCAATGAAGCGTGTAGATTAAATGTACCCATAGGAGGCATATTCCAGACTATTTCTGGTAGCATACGAAAAGCAACGACAATCTGCAAATCGGCTTGATAACTACGAAGTGTTTCTATAAACTCTGGATCCTTTAGATTGGTAGGTTGTAGTAGAGGGATATTTTTCTCTAATGCATATTGTTTTACTGGACTAAATTGAACTTTATGTCCACGTCCAGATGGCTTGTCGGGCATGGTAATAACAGCTTCTACCCGATAGTTACCTTCGACCAATTTTTGTAATGGGAGTACCGCAAAATCTGGTGTTCCCATATAAATTATCTTAAGTGATTCTTTCTTCATGTAGTGTACAATTATAAATAAATTATTCGTCAGAAAAATGAACCAATACTTGTCGGTAAGTATTGAAAATCTTAGACTTAGATACAAATCCTAGGTATTTTCCTACGCTATCTACAACAGGAAGATTCCAAGCTTTTGTATCATCAAAACGTTTCATTACAACATCCATCCTGTCTGTATTTAATAAAGTGGCTGGTATGGTTGTCATTAATCTTTGAACATCGAAACGATGATACAGTTCTTGACGGAACATTAAATTACGGATGTCATCTAAGTAGACCACTCCTTTTAGCACTCCTTCATCATCAATTACAGGGAATATATTACGATGAGACTCTGAAATAACTTTGACTAGTTGTCCTAAGTCCATCTCTGGTTTTACTGTCTTAAAGTTTGTCTCAACCACATTTTCCATTTTCATAAGAGTCAGTACCGACTGATCTTTATTATGTGTCAATAGTTCCCCTTTTTGTGCTAGACGCATACTATAGATACTATGGCGTTCAAATGCAAGAATGGTTAAGTAAGCACTTACAGATGTAATCATCAATGGGACAAAAAGACTATACCCGCCAGTGAGCTCTGCGATGAGGAACACACCTGTTAATGGGGCATGCATGACAGCACTCATGACACCAGCCATCCCTGCTAATGCGAAATTCTTTTCATGCAATCCTAGAGCACTGGTGATGTTGTTGACAAAATTACTGTATGAGAACCCAACTACAGCTCCTAGAAATAGAGATGGTGCAAATAGACCACCGCAACCTCCACCCCCGTTGGTAGCACTGGATGCAAAAACTTTAAAGAGAATGATGAAGAGCAAATATAATAGCAATAAGTTGCTATGGCCAGCAAAGAAGGAACCTTCCATTACTTTGTTCCAGTCTGTTTGTGTCGTACCATCTAGTAGAATGCTGATGCTATTATATCCTTCACCATATAGAGCTGGAAAAAGGAAAATCAAGACACTTAATACAAGTCCTCCTAGCATCCATTTTTTATATGGATTGTCAAATTTACGGAAGATACTTTCCGACCAATTCATTGCTCTTGTAAAGTACAATGAGGCGAGTCCACATAAAACACCTAATAAAATGACATAGGGAATATGATGTAAATTAAAGAAGACATCTGCTGAATGGAATTCAAACATCGCTTTTTGCCCCTCAAACAAATAACTGACCACTGAAGCAGAAACTGCTGCAATCAGTAAAGGCATTAGTGATGCCATTGTCAAGTCTATCATCAAAACTTCAAGAGTGAAAACAAGTCCAGCAATAGGTGCTTTGAAGATACCTGAAATGGCTGCAGATGCACCGCATCCAACTAGTAACATCAGTGTTCGTTGGTTGAGACGAAAGAAATTTCCCAAGTTAGAACCAATAGCAGAGCCAGTTAAAACAATAGGTGATTCTGCACCGACTGATCCACCAAATCCGATAGTAATACTACTAGCCAAAACGCTACTCCATGTATTGTGCATCTTGATGCGTGCCTTATTTCGGGAGATAGCATAGAGAATTTTAGTGACCCCGTGTCCGATGTCGTCACGAACGATATACTTGATAAAGTACATGGTCAATAAAATACCTACAACTGGAAAAACGAGATACAACCAATTGGCTTTATCTGCATGAAAACTGTGTGTTAGGAAATGTTGTATGTTGTGTATCAGCAACTTAAGAATATAAGCAATTATTGCAGTCAACACACCCACTACAAAACTCAGAACTAGTATAAACTTGTTTTCGCTTACTTTGTTTTCTCTCCATTCAACCAATCTATCTTGAAGGCTTGGCTGCTCTTTTTTCCTCTTTTTGTTTTTACTCTTCATATGTTTTTTTGCTGTCTCAAGGACAAGCATCATCAATTGATAATTATAGTGTAGGGCTATGCCCAAGTGTCGTTTTTCAATAATGATGATTATAGTGTGTTAGTCTCTTTCGGAAGGGATTTGGAAAGGATAGGCGTAGTTATTGACGTATTATTTTGATTTCTCCACTACGTCCTAATTTGATGATACTAGAGGCCTTCGCACCTGGTGGTTCATCTTGTCTTAATGGAAGTATGTAGTCAACTCCATCTATGATCTCCTGTGAGATCTCTTGATAACAAGATGGAGACGGTGCGCCACTAATGTTGGCAGAGGTTGATACCAAAGCCTTTCGAAAATGTTGGCATAATGCTTGACTCACTTTTTCTTGAGTGACACGTATAGCGATGCTACCATCTTCGGCGATTAAATTAGGGGCAAGATTACGTGCTCCATCATATATGATAGTTGTGGGTTTATCAGCGATCTCAATTAAGTCAAAAGCAATCTCTGGTGGCTCACTTACATAAAAGTCAATTTTTACTGGATTATCTACTAGACATATTAACGCTTTGCTGTCACTCCTTTGCTTTAGGGCATAGACTCTAGCGACAGCATCTGGGTTGGTTGCATCGCAGCCAATTCCCCATATTGTATCCGTTGGATAGAGGATTAAACCACCCTCTTCTAGGATTTTACATGCTTGTTTAATATCTTCTTTCATCCCTGCAAAGGTAATTAAAAAATGTGTGATTGTATGCTTATGCCAAGAATTTTCCGTACCTTTACACGAAAAAGTAACCACATAATGAACCAATGGAATGAATTGGGCTCGTCTGATGAACACCAAGAAGCTGTGGGTAAGCTCGTAGCAGAATTGAAAATACATCCTGTACTTGCGGAAATGCTTACACGCCGTGATATACACACGGTTGAAGAAGCCAAAACTTTCTTTAAACCACATCTGCTCCAACTGCATGATCCTTTTCTTATGAAAGATATGGATAAAGCAGTTGCACGTCTTAATCAGGCTATGGGCAACAAAGAAGAAATTTTGATTTATGGCGATTATGATGTGGATGGAACCACTGCTGTCGCTTTAGTATATACCTTTATCCAGCAATATTACTCTGGGTTGCATTATTACATCCCAGATCGAACCGACGAAGGTTATGGCTTGACCGAGTTGGGGATAGATCTTGCTGCCGAAAAAGGTGTCAGTCTTATTATAGTCTTAGATTGCGGTGTCAAGGCTGTTAAAGAAGTACAGTACGCTCGTGAAAAAGGGATTGATGTAATAGTCTGTGATCATCATATGCAAGATGATGAGCTTCCTGATGCCGTTGCTATTCTAAATCCCAAACGTCTTGACAATACATATCCGTGTGCACATCTTTCTGGTTGTGGAGTTGGTTTTAAATTTATGCAGGCTTTCGCTCTCAGTAATAATATTGAGTTTCATCATTTGATTCCTTTATTGGACTTGGTTGCTGTAAGTATTGCTGCTGATATTGTGCCTACATTAGGAGAAAATCGTATCTTAGCTTATCATGGTTTGCGCCAACTTAATAGTAATCCCCGAGTAGGTTTGAAGGCTATTATTGATTTGGTCGGACTCAATGGAAAGGACATCTCTATGAGTGATATTGTCTTTAAAATTGGACCTCGTATCAATGCTTCTGGGCGTATGATGTGTGGCCGAGAGTCTGTGGAGTTATTAATTCAAAAAGATTATAAGCTTGCTGTGGAGCAATGTAAGCAAATCGATTGCTATAACGAAATGCGTAAAGATTTGGACAAGGCCACAACTGAAGAAGCCACAATACAAGTGAAAGAGATTGAAGGCTGGGAAGACAAACATAGTGTTGTTATCTACAATGAATCTTGGCATAAAGGTGTGGTTGGGATTGTTGCTTCACGATTGACGGAAGTCTATCATCGACCAACTATTGTTCTGACCAAAACAGGTGAATTTGCAACAGGTTCAGCTCGCTCTGTACCTGGTTTTGATATTTATAATGCTGTGGCTAGTTGTCGTGATTTATTAGAAACGTTTGGGGGGCACACATATGCTGTCGGACTATCTATGAATCCTGATAATATGGATGCATTTTCTAGGAGACTAGAAGAATATGTCGCAGCACATATAGATGATGAGCAGCATGCCTCTATCTTAAATATTGAAGCTACTATTGATTTTCGCACTATTAGTAAGAAGTTCTTTAAAGACCTAAAAAAATTTAGCCCTTTTGGTCCTGGTAATCCTAAACCATTGTTTCGCACAAAACAGTGCTATGATTATGGGACTAGTAAGGTCGTTGGGCGTGATCAGGCTCACATCAAATTAGAACTCGTTGATAACATATCACACAATGTCGTGAATGGAATAGCATTTGGACAAAGTGATCAGGCGCGTTATATTAAAAGTAAAAGGGCATTTGATATTGTGTATTCTATTCAAGAAAATAGCCATAAACCAGGAGAGATACAATTACAAATTCAAGATATTAAACCAACGATTCTAGACGAATAAAATATGGTAGATAAGTATCTTGACACGTTAAAACGTTATTGGGGATATGATGAATTCCGAGGTGTGCAACGACAAATTATAGACAGCATAGCCTCTGGACGTGATACTTTGGGATTGATGCCTACGGGGGGAGGAAAGTCTATTACTTTTCAGGTACCCACATTGGCCAATAATGGCTTGTGTCTTGTAGTGACCCCATTGATTGCCTTAATGAAAGACCAAGTCCATAATTTACGTTCTCGTGGTGTTTTGGCAGCTGCTATTTATAGCGGCATGACGCAACAGGAAGTTATAGATACATTAGAAAATTGTATCTTTGGTCCTTATCGTTTTTTATACGTATCTCCAGAACGTTTATCTTCTTCTCTTTTTCAAACAAAGGTCAGAAAAATGCCTGTGACTTTAATCACAGTTGATGAAAGCCACTGTATAAGTCAATGGGGATATGATTTCCGACCTGCATATTTGCAAATATCCAAAATTAGACATTTGCTTCCTGGGGTACCGATGCTTGCCTTGACAGCAACAGCTACTCCACCAGTTGCACAGGATATTCAGAGACAATTGGAATTTAAAATGCCCAATTGCATTCAGATGTCTTTTTCTCGTAACAATCTCTCCTATGTAGTACGTAAAACGGCAGATAAATTGGACGAATTGTTCCATATCTTAAATCATGTACAGGGAAGTACCATTGTCTATGTTAGAAATCGTAAACGCACCATAGATATCGCAAGAGAGCTGGTGGAACATGGCATAGAAGCCGTAGCCTATCATGCTGGAGTAAATCCAGACTTAAAAGATAAACGTCAACGTCAATGGCAACAGGATGAAAAACGTGTCATGGTAGCTACCAATGCTTTTGGTATGGGTATTGACAAACCCGATGTACGACTTGTGGTACACTATGATATACCAGACAATATAGAAGCCTATTTTCAGGAAGCAGGACGTGCAGGACGAGATGGGAAAACGGCATTCGCTGTTATGCTTCATGCTCCACATGATGAAAATATTTTGCAAAGAAGGGTAGGAGATAGTTTCCCTAATCTTGAGTATATTACTGATGTATATGATGCATTGTGTGATTATTATGAGATAGCAGAAGGTACAGGAGAAGGATGGACAACAACGTTTGATTTAGATGCGTTCTGTCTGCATACAAAACGTTTTCCTGTTCCAGTACTTAGTGCCTTGGAATTACTTACTAGTGCTAAATATATTCAATTTCGTCCTGAACATGAGGAGGCCTCACGAGTGCAAATTGTATTAGATAAACGCAGTTTGTACGATAGGGACTTTCATAACGAAAAACTTGATTTATTACTTACAGAGCTTTTGCGTCATTACACGGGTATTTTTCAAGATTATATACAGATCAGTGAACAATGGCTTGGTGAAGTTTTAGGATGGTCTAGGAAAGAAGTGTATGAGACGATGCGTTTACTCACTTTTGAAGGGGTTTTGCATTATATACCAAGTAAGAAAATTTCTACAATTACTTTTAATTCTGGACGTGTAGATAAATATGATTTACTATTTGCCAATAGAGTCTATTTTGATAAGAAACGCCGGTATGAACAACGTATACAGTCTATGATTTATTTCATCAAGGAAGAGCAGGTCTGTCGTGCCACTGTTTTGTTGCGTTATTTTGGAGAACAGGGAGGCGAACCTTGTGGGCAGTGCGATATTTGTTTGGCAAAGAAAAATCAACACACTATGTCTGTAGATGAAGAAAATGCTTGTGCAGATAGATTAATGCAATTACTGCCAAGTTCTGGTTTGACAGTCCAAGAAATAGGCGATCAAATGCCCTCTTTTCGTCATGCTCAGTTGACGCATCTATTGTATAAAATGGTACAGAAAGGTGACTTAATAGAGGCAGACGGACGTATCTATAGAAAGTAGCTTTAAATTGGCAAAACGGAAGCGCTTGCGATTTTACAAACATCCCGATAGTTAGCAAATCGCAAGCGCTTCCGTTTTTACGTAATATACCTATGTATAAAAACATCGAGCAGGTCCTTTAATTAGACCCACTCGATGCCGTTATTTAAACACGTTAATAAAAAGTATGGCTGTACTTTCTTTTATTTTTGAAGGTATTCATCCATTTGTTGAGCCACTTCACGGGCATGCGCCATTGCACGAACTACAAGACTAGCTCCACTAGCTGCATCACCAGCTATGAAAACATTCTTTGGAAGTTTGGTGTCTGGATTTTTCAAGAATCCCATAGCAAGTAATACTAGATCACATTCTACGATTTCTTTTTTACCTGTTTTTACGAGTTCTGGACGACCGCCTTCTGGATTGGGTTTCCACTCAATCTCTTCTATTTCAGCCGCCACAACATGTCCTTTCTTACCAATGAACTTGTTTGTTGTAATACACCAACGACGTTCACAACCTTCTTCATGACTAGATGAAGTACGTTTTACGTTGGGCCATGCTGGCCATGGTGTCATAGCATTATAGCCTACTGGTGGTTCAGGCATGATTTCTACTTGTAGTACCGATTTACACATTTGTCGATTACTGGTACCGATACAGTCACTACCTGTGTCGCCACCTCCAATAACAAGTACCTTTTTATCTTTAGCTATGATGCGTTCTTCTGGTGAGAATTCTGCTCCAGCTAATACTCGGTTCTGTTGTGATAACATATCCATAGCAAAATGGATACCTTCCAATTCACGTCCTTCAATAGGTAGATCGCGTGGAGTTTCAGCTCCTGTACATAAACAGTAGGCATCGTATCCTTTGGGTAACTTATCTATTGACACAGGTGTGTTTAGAGCGAGTTCAATACCTTCCTCAACCATCAAAGCAACTCGACGGTCAATAATATTTTTATTGAGCTTAAAATTAGGGATTCCCCAACGAAGTAGTCCACCAACCGATTCTGTTTTATCGAAAAGTGTGACAGTGTACCCTTTACGATTTAGGCGATTGGCAACTACCATACCAGCAGGACCTGCCCCAATAACAGCGACGCGTTTTCCATTTCGTTCAATTGTCTTAGGTTGGATATACCCTTCTTTGAAGGCCATCTCAGCAATAGCAGCTTCATCTTCACGTATAGTTACTGGTTCATTACAACTAAGTTTCAAGACACAACTCTTTTCACAAAGTGCGGGACAAATGCGCCCTGTAAATTCGGGAAAGTCATTTGTAGCGCTAAGCAATTCATACGCTTCTTTGTATTTTGCTTTGTATAGTGCATCATTCCATTCTGGAGGCTTATTGCCTAGAGGACAAGCCCAGTGGCAGAAAGGAACACCGCAATCCATGCATCTAGATGCTTGTGCACGACGGTCTCTTGCGTTGAGTGTCTGTTCCACTTCACCGTAATCAGTGATACGCTCATGAATAGGGCGATAGCCCGCTTCTATTCTTGGAATCTCTAAGAATGCTTTCGGTTTTCCCATTGTTTTTATTTTTGTGAGATACTCAAGCCAATGGTTTGATATGTCTTTGACTTGAGAACCCGTAGGTTCTTATTATAATTTGATCTTATTTTATGCAGACTTCGTTTAATAATCACGTTGCATATCCGCAATTTTTTGTTGTAGTTTTTTCATTTGTTCTTCCTGAAGTACGCGTTTGTATTCAATTGGAACAATTTGAATAAACTGTTCTACATAGTATGCCCAGTTATCAAGCATTGTACGAGCTAGTTTAGAACCTGTATATAGATAGTGCTGACGTATCAATTCATGCAGTTCTTTTCTGTATGTTGATTCTTCCACAAGACTTAGTTCAACCATTTCCATATTGCAGAAATAATCAAAGTCATTGTTTTTGTTCCATACATAAGCTACACCACCACTCATACCAGCGGCAAAATTACGTCCAGTAGATCCGAGAACAACTACACGTCCACCTGTCATGTATTCACAGCAGTGGTCACCAACACCTTCTACTACGGCAGTTGCACCAGAGTTACGGATACAGAAACGTTCGCCTACGCGGCCATTGATATATACCTCACCACTTGTTGCACCATACATAAGAGTGTTACCAGCGATAGTGTTTTCTTCAGCTTCGAAGTTACTGCGCATTGGAGGCATCACGCTGATACGACCACCACTTAGTCCTTTACCAAGATAATCATTGGCATCACCCTCTAGTTTAAATTGTACACCGTGAGGTAGGAAAGCTCCGAAACTTTGTCCAGCACTCCCTTTGAACTTCACTTTCAAGGTTTGTTCTGGAAGCCCTTTTTCGCCCCATTTCTCAGCAATCTTTCCAGAAAGCATAGCCCCACAAGCACGATCAGTATTGGCAATTGTATATTCAAGAGAAATCTCTTTTTGAGTTTCAATCGCATCTTTGGCATGCATGATCATCTCAACATCTTTAACGGCTTCAATACCATGATTTTGATCAATGATCTTACGGATAGCTGCTCCATTTTCTTTTGATGGCATAACCAAAAGACGATTTAGATCAATTAGTTTATGCTTAGGGTTAATGATTTCCTTTTTACGTATAATGTAATCTGTGCAACCAATGATTTCATCTAGGCTACGTACACCTATTTCTGCAAGATACTCACGGATTTCCTGTGCTAAGAAACTGAAGAAATTAACAACATATTCGTTACGCCCAATAAAGCGTTTACGTAGTTCTTCATTTTGTGTTGCGACACCCACAGGGCACGTGTTCGTGTGACACTTACGCATCATGACACATCCTAGTACAATCAGAGTTGATGTGGCAAAACCAAATTCTTCTGCACCAAGCATGGCCATCAGAATGACATCACGCCCTGTTTTTAGTTGTCCATCAACTTGAAGCTTGACTTGTCCACGCAAGCTATTAATGACTAGAGTTTGTTGTGTCTCACTTAGGCCAAGTTCTGGAGTACTCCCTGCATATCTAATAGAACTAGCAGGAGAGGCACCTGTACCGCCTTCAGCACCCGAAATAACAATTAAGTCTGCCTTGGCTTTAGCTACACCTGCTGCAATTGTTCCAACTCCAGATTCTGCTACAAGTTTAACACTGATATTCGCTTTAGGGTTGACATTTTTTAAATCGAATATCAACTGAGCCAAATCCTCAATACTATAAATATCATGATGAGGTGGGGGAGATATCAATGAAATACCTGGGATAGAGTGGCGTGTTTTAGCGATAATTTCATTCACTTTATATCCTGGCAATTGACCACCTTCACCTGGTTTTGCACCTTGGGCTATCTTAATCTGAATTTCATCGGCATTGACTAGATACTCTGTGGTCACACCAAAACGTCCAGAAGCCACTTGTTTAATCGCACTTCTGCGCGATGTACCGTCTGGATTTGGTGTGAATCTAGCTGGATCTTCACCACCTTCACCTGTGTTGCTTCTACCGTGAATCTTGTTCATTGCAATAGCAAGAGCTTCATGAGCTTCAGCACTAATCGATCCATAGCTCATAGCCCCTGTCACAAAACGGCGCATAATCTTTTCTACAGGTTCGACTTCTTCTAACGGAATTGGATTTCGCTTGAAATCCCAGAAATCACGTAAGAAGATTGGCTTCTCCTTCGTGTCAACTTTGCTTGTAAATTCCTTGAATTTCTTGTAGCTGCCCATGCGAGTAGATAGTTGAAGCAAGCTGATTGTTTCTGGGGTCCAAGCATGTTTTTCTCCGTCCATACGGAAAGAGTACAGACCTTTATGTGGTAGTAGATTATCCAATTCTTTTTCATAACCTTCGCTGTGGAGCTTGATGGCATCTGCTGTCAATTCTTCTATGCGTACACCGCCCACTTTAGAGCTAAGTCCTCCGAAATACAGGTTGCTAATTTCTTCGCTAAGGCCAATGGCTTCAAAGATTTTAGCCCCACGATAAGAGCGTATTTCAGAGATACCCATTTTACTCATTACTTTATATAAGCCTTTACATATGGCTTTGATATAATTCTTTTCAGCTGTATGGTAGTCTAATTGAATTTCTTTTTTGGTAACTAGTTCATCTAGTACAGAAAAGGCCATATACGGACAAATTGCACTTGCACCAAATCCCATTAATAGGGCACAGTGCATTACTTCTCTAATCTCACCACTTTCTACAATCAAAGCAATCTGCATACGCTTGCCAACAGAAATTAAGTGGTGGTGTACTGCTGATAGTGCCATGAGTGCAGGAATAGGTGCATGGTCTTTATCTACATGTTTGTCCGATAAGATAATGTAGTGTATTTTATCATCTACTGCCTTTTCTGCCTCTTTGCAGAGAACAGTAAGACGTTCGCTCATGCTTGCAGCACCACCTGCCACTTCAAATACAGTGGGTAGTACTTCTGAAGTAAATCCTTTATAGCGGATGTTACACAAAATATCCACTTGAGAATTAGTCAAAATAGGGTGGTCTAGACGAAGCATCTTACAATGCTCTTCACTAGGATTTAATAGATCCTCACCTTGTGACCCAATATACTCCTGAAGAGACATCACTAGTTCCTCACGAATAGGATCAATCGGTGGATTGGTCACTTGAGCAAACTGTTGACGGAAGTAGTTATATATCAATTGTGGACGGTCAGACATGACGGCCAACGGTGTGTCATTACCCATGGAGCTAATAGGCTCGGCCCCATTTTCGCACATTGGAGTAATGATATTTTCTACATCTTCTCGAGAAAAACCAAAAACACGAAGTTTTTTTGCATATTCATCAACCTTTTGAGAGACTTTACGACCCGTTTTAATTTCGTCCAAATCAATACGGTTTGTATGAAGCCATTCTTTGTAAGGATAAGCTTTTGCAAGTTCATCCTTAATTTGACCATCGTAATATATTTGACCTTTTTCAGTGTCGACAAGAAGTAATTTACCAGGACGGAGACGTCCCTTTGCCTTTACGGCTGACGGCTCAAAGTCTTCTACGCCAACTTCAGAGGCTATAACAAGCATATCATCTTCGGTAATCAAGTAGCGTGACGGACGCAAGCCGTTACGGTCAAGCATACCACCAGCAAAACGGCCATCGCTAAACAATAGAGCAGCAGGACCATCCCAAGGTTCCATCATAATTGAATGATATTCATAGAAAGCTTTCAAATCATCGCTAATAGGATTTTTTTCGTTGAAAGATTCTGGCACAAGCATGGCCATGGCGTGAGGGAGAGTCATGCCACTTTGTACGAAAAATTCAAAAGCATTATCCAAAGAGGCACTATCACTCATATTGGGTTGTATGATAGGACTGATTTGCTTTATATCTCCAAGAGGTCCTGAAGAGAGTAGGGCTTCACGGGCTTCCATCCAGCCTCGGTTGCCGCGTACTGTATTGATCTCACCATTATGAGCCAACAAACGGAAAGGTTGTGCCAGACTCCAACGTGGGAAAGTATTTGTACTGAATCGAGAGTGTACCAATGCGATACCCGAAGTAAAGTAATTATTGGTCAAATCAGGGTAGTACTCTCTCAGTTGCAGTGATGAGAGCATACCTTTATAAATAATATTTTTGGTTGAGAGAGAGACTATATAAAAATCATCTTTTGACTTAATAGCACTTGTGCGAATACGATTTTCAATTCGCTTACGTACCATATATAGACGACGGTCCGCTCCTTCTTCTGTCTCAAAGCCTGTCACAAAGATTTGCTTGATGGCTGGTTCGACAGCAGCAGAAGAGGTTCCAAGAATTTCAGATTTAGTAGGAACGTTACGTAGATGCATTAGGTTGAGTCCTTCACGCTCAATTTCCTCTATCATGATTTGTAACACGGCTTGTTGAGCTTGTTCAGCTTTAGGAAGAAAAACAAGTCCTGTCCCATAACGTCCCTTCTCTGGAACTGGAATACCTTGCAATAAGATAAATTCATGAGGGATCTGAAGCATGATACCTGCTCCATCGCCAGTCTTGTTATCGGCACCTTCGGCACCACGGTGATTCATGTTTTCGAGGACTTTAAGAGCAGATTCCACTATGGCGTGCGATTTATGTCCATCGATATTTACTAGCATACCTACTCCACAGGCATCGTGTTCTTGCTCACTTTCGTATAATCCCATAACTTTGGGCTGTCGGAAGTTGAGACTTGGAGGGGTGTTCTTAAGTTCTCTTTTCATATTTGTTTCGAATCTCTGTTTGTTTTTACCTTAGCTTTTCCCTATCAATATCCTAATTCATTTTAATTGAAAAAATCACTCTCAAAAAGACTTATATGATAGATTGGTATCTTATTTGATTGTTTTGCGGTAATCTGATAGTGTTGCAAAGATAATACTTTTAATTTATTATGCAATGCGTAAATGACGTTTTTATTGTTTTAGAGTTGATTTTCTTACAATTTGGATTCAAATACTGATAAAAATAGAGAATCTCTTGCATTATCCATAATTTATTCGTTCATTTGTTTTTATCACTTAGAATATTTATTCAGATTGTTATTCAATCTGGACGTATTATTATATATTATACAATATGGAAGATGAAATCAAACAAATAGGGCATCGTATTATCGGTTTACGAGATGTCCTAGAATTAACTCAGGAGGGTATGGCAGAAGCTTGTGGGCTACCGTTGGATAAACTACAAGATGCAGAAAATGGAGTAGGTGAACTATCTGTGAGTATGCTTCAAAAAATTGCTCGTCAATATGATATCCCTTTAGATGTGTTGATGTTTGGAGAAGAACCACGCATGCTTAGTTACCATTTAACGCGCAAAAATCATGGACTTAATGTAGAACGTCGTAAAGCTTATAGTTATGAGCTGTTAGGCTATGGTTTTCGTAATCGTAAGGCAGACCCATTTCTGGTTACTGTTGCTCCAAAAGAGACTGATGAAGAGGTACCACTTAATTCGCACGACAATCAAGAGTTTAATTTGGTGTTGCGTGGGCGACTTGAAATTACTATTGGTAAAAAGACGCTTGTATTAGAAGAAGGTGACAGTATTTATTATGATTGCAACCAGCCACATGGAATGCGAGCTTTGGATGACAAGGAAGTGAAATTTTTATGTGTTGTTATTTAAACATGACAGAAACACTTAGTAAAAAACGAAGAAGATAATTATGATCAATCAGTTTTTAAAGCAGACGTCTTTTACGTCTCAACAAGACTTTATAGATAACTTAGAAATAAAGGTTCCTAAAGATTTTAATTTTGCTTACGATATTGTAGATGCTTGGGCTAAAAAGGCACCTGAGAAAAATGCTCTACTTTGGACAAATGACAAAGGAGCAGTGCGTCAATATACTTTTGCTGAAATAAAAGAATATTCTGATAAAACAGCAGCTTATTTTCAATCACTTGGCATAGGTCATGGAGACATGGTGATGCTTGTGCTGAAAAGACGAGTAGAATTTTGGTTTGCTGTGTTGGCGTTGCATAAATTGGGGGCAGTGGTTATCCCAGCTACGCACCTGTTGACCAAGAAAGATATTATTTATCGCTGCCAAGCTGCTGATATTAAGATGATTGTTTGTGCCAATGATGAGGTGATTGTACAACACATTGTGGATGCTATGCCTGCATGTCCTTCTGTGAATCATTTAGTGGCTACTGAACATGTGGCTGCTGATTGCTTTTTAGATTTCCAAACTGGAATAGAAGAGGCAGATCCTTTCGTACGTCCTGCACACGCCAATAGTAATGAAGATATTAGTTTGATGTACTTTACCTCTGGAACGACTGGCGAACCTAAGATGGTGGCTCACGACTTTACCTATCCATTAGGACATATTACTACAGCAAGTTATTGGCATAATCTTACAGAGGATAGTTTACACCTAACCATTGCCGATACAGGATGGGGAAAAGCTGTATGGGGTAAATTATATGGACAATGGATAGCTGGGGCTAATATTTTTGTTTATGATCATGAGAAGTTTACTCCAGCGGATATGCTAAAAATGATTGAAACGCATCGCATTACTTCATTGTGTGCACCTCCAACTATTTTTAGATTTTTGATTCGTGAGGATATTACAAAATACGACTTGAGTTCGCTTAAGTATTGTACGATTGCAGGTGAAGCGCTCAATCCAGCAGTGTATAATCAATTCTATAAACTGACTGGCATTAAGTTGATGGAAGGTTTTGGTCAAACTGAAACGACATTGACTATTGCTACTTTCCCTTGGATGGAACCAAAACCAGGTTCTATGGGTGTACCAAATCCACAATATGATGTCGATCTAATAGATGGTTCAGGGCGTTCTGTTGAAGATGGTGAACAGGGACAAATTGTTATTCGTACTCATCATGGCAAACCACTTGGTCTATTTAAAGAGTATTATAGGGATGCTACACGTACCCATGAAGCATGGCAAAACGGTATCTATTATACTGGAGATGTCGCATGGCGTGACGAAGATGGCTATTATTGGTTTGTAGGTCGTGCAGATGATGTTATCAAGAGTTCTGGATATCGCATCGGCCCTTTTGAAGTAGAAAGTGCTTTGATGACTCACCCAGCAGTTGTCGAGTGTGCCATTACTGGTGTGCCAGATGAAATTAGAGGACAAGTCGTTAAGGCTACCATTGTACTCTCTAAAGAATATAAAGATCAAGCTGGCGAGGACTTGAAAAAGGAGATACAAGATCACGTAAAACGCGTGACTGCACCTTACAAATATCCACGTGTGATTGATTTTGTTGATGAACTTCCTAAAACGATTAGTGGAAAGATTCGTCGAGTCGAAATTCGTGATAAAAAATAAAGATATGCTTTGCCCATAGGTGGTTTGTGAAAATCACGCTATGTATATATTGCCCCGTAATCATAAACTATGATTACGGGGCAATTGAATGTATAAGTTGTTTATGATAAACAGCTATTATCTATCAGAAAGGCAGTATTATACAAACACAAAATAGGCTATACCAGAAATGATATAGCCTATTTTTATTTTTTATGCTGTACAGCTGTTAGCTGAGTCGTAATCAAAATGAATTACGCAGGGATGATAGAAACAATGCTCTTATTGTTACGTCCCTTCTTGAAGCTAACTGAACCATCAACAAGTGCAAACAAAGTATGATCTTTACCCATACCCATGTTTTCACCTGGGTGGTGTTGAGTACCACGTTGACGAATGATGATGTTACCTGCTTTGCAAGCTTCACCACCAAAAATCTTCACACCAAGTCTTTTACTTGCTGATTCACGGCCGTTCTTAGAACTACCTACACCTTTTTTATGTGCCATTTCTTTTTGTTTTTAAGTGATTAAGCTACTACTTCTTTGATTGTAATCTCTGTAAATTGTTGACGGTGACCATTGCGTTTACGGTAACCTTTACGACGCTTCTTATGGAAGACGATTAAACGTTCACCCTTTACTAGATCAGATACTACTTCAGCAACAACTTTAGCACCTTCTACTGTAGGAACACCTACATTTACAGTACCGTCATTGTCAATTAGCAATACTTTGTCAAATTCTACTGTTTGTCCTTTTTCCGCACCTTCGATGTGGTGAACGAATAGCTTTTGGCCAGCTTCAGCTTTAAACTGTTGGCCGTTAATTTCTACAATTGCGTACATCTGTTATTAATATAATACAGGTTATATCCGTTGGGTGTTTTTACTGCACAATGTATATGACGCGCACATGGTATTGTTGTAAAACGCTTCTCGACCCAATTGGGATTATCGGCTGCAAAGGTACTCTTTTTTTCTTAAACAGCAAAGAGAAGATGAGCCTTTTTGTCTTGAAATACAGAAGATTTTGTATTATACTTGAAAATATTCGGTCAATTCTTCTGAAATATTGCATTCATCCGCTTTCAAGTCGCGTATGATAGATCCCTTCTCTAATAAAGCAATACGATGTGAGATATCTACCGTATGGTTTAGATTGTGACTAGAGACAACGATCGTTGCTGATGTGCGTTCGTTGTATTCTCTAAGCAATCGTTTAATGGCAGATTGGCTTGATGGATCCAAAAAGTTGAATGGCTCATCCAATATGAGCAATTTAGGCTCGTGTAGCATGGCAGCAATAATACCAACTTTTTGAGCATTGCCTGCAGAGAAACTACGAAGATATTTCTTTTGGTTTAGTACTTCATCTTTCATAAAGTCGGTGTAGTGTGCCAACTGAGCATCCACTGCCTCTTTATCCATGCCGTACAGACGGCCTACAAAGTAAAAGTATTCTTCAGCTGTAAGGTAATCAATCAAGAAACTACGGTCGATAAATGCCCCAGTTATATCTTTCCAGCTTTCGCTCTTATGTACTGGAGAATCACCTATTAGAGCAACTCCTGATGTGGGTTGAGTCAGATCAAGAATGAGACGAAAGAGTGTGGTTTTACCAGCCCCATTGTTGCCTACCAGTCCTAGAATCTCTCCTGAAGGAATCGTGTAATTGTCGATAGAAAGAGCGAGCTTCTCTCCATACTTTTTGCTGAGTTCGTTGATGCGTATCATAATATATTTCCGTGTATTTTTAAATGAGTATCTTGTATGAATATGTACTAGTTAGAGGACTTCTTCTCTACTATCTCTAAACCCTTCAAGGTTTCTGTATTTATTTCTCATAACTCCTAGGTAAGTCCATTTTAACCAGATACGTGCAGTGCTTAAAGCTAAAATGCCCAGTGCAGCGAGTAGGAAGTTGGTAGCCCAATGTGGCAAGTAAGTGTATCCTACATAGGCCACTACACTAGTGATGATCATTGTACCAAAGTTTATAATTAGTTGCCACATATTCATGTTCCCTCTAGCTCCCGAATTGATCGTTTTATTTAGAGGCATAGTACGTTTGTTAAATATAGCGTTCTGAATAAAGCCCATATTTAAAACACCAGCATAATAAATCGAAATGGCGATCAATTGGAAAAACTCAAATCGACCTTTATATACAAGCACCATCATGAATAACATCGGAACGATTGATGATGCAGCAGATAAATAATACTTAGAAGAAAGCATATCGTATATACTCTCCCTTTTAGTCATTAATCCATCCATATAATTTCCTTCGTAACTCATGACATTGGCAAGCATCACAAAACCACCACATCCAAGAAAGTAACTATACATCCACCAAGATATATATTGATCGCTTTTATACACATCGTCTACAAAAAACATAAGTGCAACAAACAGTAAGACCATGATAGCAATCATATTTGTTGCCACCTTCAGTGCTTTGTTTCGACGGAGTAATTTGAGTTCCAGTTGCATCCAGAAACCAATATTTCCTAGTTTATTCAAATGACTGATTTCAGAACGGACATTTACTTTTTCTTCTTGCGTGCTGGAATGCCCACTTTCGCGTAAAGAAATGCGTAGAGAAATTGTTCGGTTAATCATGTATAGTATGGCAATCAGTGCAATCGGAATAAGGTATGTCCAAGCCCATCCTGCAATAAAACCTTGCCCTAAATACATGGTCGCATAACTCATAATATGTCCATCCGGAATAAATTCAAGGGCAGCAATTCCTCCATATACGATAATAGGCATCGCAATCCAAGCTAGATGTTCTTTGATTAATGAACGGCATAAAAGATACCAATAACTATTTGCTATGAATAATAAACTCAATCCTATAAGATAGCGTACAACTCCCATTACTCCCCAATTAGGGATTACAGCAATAAGAGCAAAAGGAAGCATATAACTCAAGAAAAGCCAATTGAATTTGGCATATCCATTGCGTATTAATAGCACATCTATAAGGTGAGTACGCTTAATCGGCAAAATTGTGTAAGGTTTTATCTGTTGTACAGGGAGCTGTTGGAAAATAAAACGAATTTTCCAGTCAAGTAGCAGCATGATGAAGATTCCTCTATTCATCATATAGTAAGGTTCCAGTGCTGTACTCTCGCTTAAACCGAGACCTAATACCGTCCCCAAGAAAATAAATTCACCGAGAAAGATAAGTAGAGTTAATCCTATAAAGTATTTAGTTAGCTTATTTGTGGTCCACATTGGATCGCGCTTATTGCGTAACTTTTGTTGTTTATTGAGTATTTGCAATAAACGAAATAGTTTGAAGTGAGTTAGAAGATTCATGTTTTTTTGAGGGATAATAATACACAAAGTGAGCAATTCACTGTCTATCTGTTAGTAGATGACGTGCAAATATAGCAAAAGTATTAGATAGAAAAAAAGAATAGACAAAATTGTTTCTATCATCAGCTTACATGGAGATAGATTCCATAGGTTATTGGATCTATGCTTGATATAATAAAATAATGAGGCCAAGTCTTTATTGACTTAGCCTCATTATTTTATTTCTTGTTAAATTCATTCATTGTAACTTGTGCCCCTGCGAGTGCAAAGCTTTTAATGATTTCTTCAGTTGTCGGGTATATAAAAGGTAGCTCATGTACCTCTTCTTCTGGGAATTCTCCCAAGACATAATCGACTTGACGTCCTCTTGAGAAGTTATCTCCAATACCAAATTTAAGTCGGGTATACTGTGCTGTTCCCAATGTTTCCTCAATATGTTTTAGCCCATTGTGTCCAGCAGCTCCTCCCTTTGTTTTGAGTCTTAGTTTTCCAAATGGAAGGGATAGATCGTCTACGATTATCAATACGCGTTCTACTGGAATCTTGTGCTGCTGCATCCAGTAGCGCACCGCATTACCACTCAGATTCATATATGTGGATGGTTTGAGTAGTACGAGTTCTTTGTTTTTCACTCGTGTTTCTGCAACGGCGCCGTATCGTTCATCTTTAAACGAAATATTGGACGCCTTAGCAAAGGCGTCCAATACCATAAATCCTATATTGTGGCGGGTGTTACGGTATTCTGGACCAATATTCCCTAGACCGACAATAAGATATTTCATCTATCTGTTACTATTTGCCAGCGGCAGCAGCGGCAGCAGCACCACGAGCAGCACGAGTCAACTGAACAGCACATACTACAGCTTCTTTAGCATTTGTAAGCTCTAGTTTGTCACCGAAGTTTAGTTCACCTACCTTCATAGTCTTACCAAGACCAAGAGGAGTAACGTCGATAGTTAATTTTTCTGGAATGTCAGAGATAAGCGCTTTAACGCGAATCTTACGCATTTGAAGTACAAGTTTACCACCAGTACGTACACCAGCTGCAAGACCTTCAAGTTTCACAGGAACTGCTACTACGATTGGTTTAGCTGGATCTACAAGGTAGAAGTCGATATGTAGGATACTATCCTTTACTGGGTGAAGTTGCAAATCTTTCATGATAGCAAGATATTCTTTACCATCGATTTCAAGTTTCACTTCGAAGATTTCTGGAGTAAAGACAAGTTTTTCAAGAATACGGTGTTCAGCAATAAAGTGAATTGGTTCAGTTGCTTGTCCGTAAAGTACGCAAGGTACACCACCATTTTCGCGAACTTCTCTAAGAGAACGTGCTTGTTCTGAAGAACGTTCTGCAATGGTACGTGAAGTACCAGCAATCTTTAATGATTTCATAATTAAAATCTTTTTTGTGTTACTATAAATTAAGTTATATGCTTAATTCGCCATCACACTGTGGATGAACATTCATCCTCATGATGCTTCAAAAGCGGTGCAAATATACACTGTTTATTTGATTTGACCAAAATTGGCCAAAAGAAATATAGAAATCTCAGTGCCTTTTTTATTTTTTCGATGTATTTGGGGCTATATGTCTAGAACTTTTTATCTTTGTACTATGGCAAAACAACAAACAGTAGGAGCAAAAGGGGAAAGTTTTGTAGCCGATTATCTAAGGAAGAAAGGCTATGAAATACTGGAGCGTAATTGGCGGCATCACCATCAGGAACTAGATATCATTGCCCTATACGAAGAAAACATTGTATTTGTTGAAGTAAAGACACGGGCAGCTTCCTGTATTTCTTCACCCTTGGAAGCAGTTGATAAGAAAAAGATGCGTCATTTGATACAAGCAGCTGATGCCTATATAAAAAAGCATAAGATTGATGCTTGGATACGCTTTGATATTGCTTCTGTCTTATATGATACACATGATCAATATAAGATGGAGTCTTATGTGCGTGAAGCCTTCAATCCTATGCTTTTATAAATTCTGTAGAGTGGTTATTACAGTTTCTCTCTAAGTTCAGCTAAGTAATGTTTCATAGCTGTACTATCTCTATTGTTGATAATATCTCTGATACGTAATAGCTCCGTACGAATTTTCTCAATTTGCTCGCTACTTTCAGGATTAAAAAGAATCTCTTGAAGTAAGAAGTCATCCTCGCCCAACAGTCCCTTCGCAATGTCCATATGGCGTTTGAAGGTTGTACCAGGAGCCTCTTGCTTTTTCATAATCGCTGTAAACACGAATGTGCTGACAAACGGTACAGACAGCGAATAAGCCATCGTCTCGTCATGTTCGGCAAAGGTATAAGTGAATATGTTGATCCCAAGTGAGTCATAAATTTCTCGGAAGAATGCTGCTCCCATAGGGTCACTCTCTGCAATGATAATTGCATTTTGTTTGCTTAGATCACTTAAGCTCGCAAAGGTAGGCCCAAACATGGGGTGGGTCGATACAAAGCGAAATCCACACTGTGTATAAAAATCAGGTAGTTTATTCTTTACAGAAGAAATATCACTGATAATACATTGCGCTGGAAGGTAATCTAGAATGCTTTCGAAGGCAGCTATCGTATGTTTTACAGTTGCTGCATTAATGACCAAATCTGGAGCAAATTCACGAATCTCCTCAAGATCCGTAAATCGGTATGCTCCAAATAAGAATTTCAGTCGTTTGGGATCGACATCATACACCCCAACTTCGTATTTGTCACTGAGGACATCACAGAAGAAGGCGCCCATTTTGCCCGCCCCAAGAATCAATATTTTCATGATAGGTAAATTCAACGTTTATTTATTGATGATTTCCATTTGTTGACGTACACTTTCTTCATGGATAGCTTCAAATACAGATTTGATAAATTTTTCATCCATGCCACACAAAGCTCCTTGCGCCCCACGCTTATCTAGGATCTCTTGATATCGTCCTGCTTGAAGCACCGTAATATCGTGTTCCTTCTTGTAGGTACCGATCTCACGAGAGATACGCATACGTTTGGCCAACAATTCGATAAGAGATGTGTCACATTCATCGATTTGTTTACGGAGCTCAGACAAGCTCTCAGTTGTTTGCGTTTCGTGACGAATCACAAGTAAGTTCAGGATGTAATCCAAAACATCAGGAGTCACCTGCTGAGAGGCATCACTCCATGCTTGATCAGGATTGTAGTGACTTTCTACGATCAGTCCGTCAAAGTTCAAATCCATGGCCTGCTGACAAAGTGAAGCCACTAACTCGCGGCGCCCTCCAATGTGGCTAGGGTCGCAGAAGATAGGTAGATTAGGGATACGACGACGCAACTCTATCGGGATATGCCATTGCGGAATATTGCGATAAAGCTTCTTATCATAGCTACTAAACCCACGGTGTATCGCACCAATTTTTGTGATACCTGCATTATATATACGTTGTATCGCTCCTATCCATAATTCTAGATCTGGATTGACTGGATTTTTAATCAATACAGGTATATCTACATGAGCTTTTTCTAAAGCATCTGCAATCTCTTGTACCGCAAAAGGGTTTGCAGAGGTGCGTGCACCAATCCATAGGATATCAATTTCAGCTTCTAGCGCAGCTTCGACATGCTTGGCAGTGGCTACTTCTGTAGCTACATACATCCCAGTTTCCGCTTTTACTCTTTTAAGCCATTGAAGACCTTCTGCACCTACGCCTTCAAAACCTCCTGGTTTGGTACGTGGTTTCCAGATACCTGCTCTAAATATTTTTTGACCTCTATCCGCCAGTTGTTTGGCAGTAGCCATCACTTGTTCCTCTGTTTCTGCGCTACATGGCCCTGCTATGACAATAGGTCGTTTGTCTTCAACTCCAGGGAGTAAGATTGATTCTAATTCCATTGTTTGTTATCTTAAATTTTTGTTGTCTATGGTTTTTATTCTCAGAATATGTTTTGTATACGTTGTTTGGCTTCGGTCAGTTTATCTTCTGGGCAACACAGAGAGATACGCACGTAGCGTGCCCCATTACTACCGAAGATAAATCCAGGAGTGATAAAAACTTCTGCTTCGTGCAATACTTTTTCGGTGAGCTCTTCCACATCCTTATAGTCATCAGGAATTCTCCCCCAAAGAAACATGCCAACTTGCTCAGCACGAAATGTGCAACCAAGCAAAGTCATAATGTCTTCTGCTATTTTACGGCGTTTACGATATACTGCATTATTCGCATCGTGCCAAGTCGGTTCGTTGTCCAGTGCCTTGGCCGCTGCTAGTTGCAAGGGCGCAAACATCCCACTATTGATATTGCTAATGACCTGAATGATCCATTGTACAAATTGTGGATTGCTGGCCAATAATCCCACACGCCATCCTGCCATATTGTGACTTTTGCTCATCGAATTGAACTCGATACAGCAGTCCTTTGCCCCTTTCACACTTAAAATGCTCAGTGGCTTATCGTTTAGAATAAGACTATATGGATTGTCATGCACCAAGATAATCTTGTGTTTCTTGGCAAAAGACACCAACTTTTCAAATAGATCCATTGTGGCAGGTGTGCCAGTGGGCATATGCGGATAATTGACCCACATCAGTTTGACCTTCTTCAAGTCCATCTTGTCAAGGGCTTCAAAGTCGGGCAGCCATCCATGAGCTTCGTCCAAATCATAATAGGCCACATCTGCACCCAACAATTTACTTAGCGATGTATAAGTGGGATAACCAGGGTTGGGCACCAGTACAGTATCTCCAGGATTGACAAAAGCCAAAGTCACATGTAAGATCCCCTCTTTAGAACCCATTAATGGTTGAATTTCGTTTTTTGGATTGAGAGATACACCATATACTTTGTGGTACCAATTCGCCATGTTTTCGCGCAATTCCGTCATCCCCACATAGCTTTGATACCCATGCATTTGTTCCTTAGCGGCTTCTTCTGCCAGTGTCTTTATGGTCGATTCACTTGGTGGTAAGTCAGGACTACCGATACCCAAACTAATAATATCTCGCCCTGCGGCTCGCATATCGGCAATTTCTCTAAGTTTTCTAGAGAAATAGTACTCCTTGACTCCTCCCAATCTGTCGGCTGGTTTATACGAATCAATAGGATCCATCTGTTCCATATCTCTTGTTTTTTAGTATTGTATGTTTACTTGCGTATATCTTTGTACGATCCACTCTTTTCACAGGCTTCATATTCACCCAACACCTTTAATTCCTTAGTTAAAGGCATCACAGCTGTAAGAGATTGGTGATATCGACTAATGTCATCAAAAGTCAAATCTACATAAAATTGATATCTCCATTCTTCTCCTTGTACAGGAAGAGACTGTATTTTTGTCAAATTGTTCTTGTAGAAAGATAGAAGCGATAACACTTGCGATAGACTCCCTTCTTCGTGTGGAAGAGTAAAGACAATATTGGCTTTATTAGGATGCGATTCCTGGATGATTTGAGCGGCCCTTTGTTTATCAGCGATGACCAAGAAGCGGGTATAATTGGCTTTGTTGGTTTCTATACCTTGGTGTAAGATGTCCAATCCGTAGAGTTCTGCTGCATATGCCGAACACACAGCCGCTCGATTTTTAATCCCTTGCATCTTAATTTCTTGTGCACTCAAAGCCGTATCTTCCGATTCAACAAGTTTAGCGTGTGGGATTTTCTGAAAGAACTCACGGCATTGCATCAATGCAATGGGATGCGAGTGAATCTCTTCAATATCTTCCAGTTTAGTGCCCGGCAGTACCGCCAAACTATGCGATATATGTAGCTTATGTTCACCTATTATACGCGTGTTGCTGAATCTCAATAGGTCATTATTGTGGAGAAGACTACCAGCAATAGTATTTTCTATGGCTATTAATCCAAATAGATTCTTGTCATGACCCATCTTGTGAAATAACTCATCAAAAGTATCACAACAGACCAACTCAATATCCTCTCCAGAGAAATACTGGTGAGCAGCGATGTCGTGGTAAGATCCTATAGCTCCTTGAATAGCGATTTGTTTCATTGCTTCTATATCCTATTTATGCTATTATATACAAAAACATCCCACACTCAATACAGTGCGGGATGTTTTTGTTATTCTTTTTATATGTCTTTCAAATTACAGCATACAATCTCCCGCCTACCCTTGTGAATAAAAGTAGAAGCTAAAAAATCGGTAATAAAAATAACCATGTGATTGTATCATCTTGTTGTAATCGTTTGTTGTTGAATCTATGATTCTGTTACTAACTTGACCACAAAGGTAATACTTTTATTTGAAATACAAGTTTTTTCCTATCTTTCTTTCTAAAAAAGCGCCTATTTTTTTATAGATAGGTAGTTGGAGTCTTGTTCTGGTTGCAAATCTTCTGTTTTATGTCCCTTTGTGTTACAAATAAAAATAGTACCTTTGCACACGTTTTTAGAGAACTAATTAATTTATTTACAATGAACAAGCAAAACCAGCACAATCAGTGCCGTCAAAGAAATGCTCGATGGAGACACTTTGACAACAAGTCTTTTGCGGTGTTCCGTAGCATCAAACGTGAAGTTTCTATTGGTGTGCTTTCCGTGGCCACATTAGCGTGTGGTACTGTACTCAATGTACAAGCACAAGAAACTGTAGAGCGCAAACAGATGCAACAGTACGCCCTAGACGAGATTGAGGTTACTGCCAGTCGTACTCCTCTTCAGGAGCTTCAGGCTGCTAGACCGGTTACTGTGCTGTCGCGTCAGGATATTCAGGCTGCGGCGGTGCAAAGTATTAATGACCTATTAAAGTATGCTGTAGGAGTTGATGTCCGTCAACGGGGAGCCTTCGGGGTCCAAACAGATATCTCCTTGCGTGGAGGTACGTTTGATCAAGTGACTATCTTACTTAATGGGATTAATATCACCAACGCAATGACAGGGCACTTAAGTGCCGATTTCCCAGTGGCTATGGAAGATGTAGAGCGCATCGAAGTGCTCGAAGGTCCAGCCGCACGTCTTTTCGGAACGTCCGCATTTTCAGGAGCTATTAATATCGTTACTCGTGCAGCCAAGCAGAGTGGGGTTACGCTTCGGGCTCTTGGTGGAGAGCATGGATTATATAAGACAGGAGCGTCAGTGAGTCAGGTGGGCAAGCATATGCAACATCAAGTGTCTGCTAGTTATGGCCGTTCAGACGGTGCAGTAGAGAATAGCGATTTTCAACAGCGCAAGTTGTATTACCAAGGTCACCATGACAACGAACTGTTTGATGCCGATTGGCAAGCAGGCGTTTCTTCTCAAGATTTTGGAGCCAACACCTTTTATACAGCCAAGTATGCCAATCAATTTGAGGCCACTCGTCAATACTATGCTTCGGCAAAAGCAAAGACCAATAAAGGGTGGATCAAACTCGCTCCTAGTTTCTCCTTTCAGCGTACCAACGACCACTACGTGTTGATGCGCACCAATCCAGCAGCTTATCAAAATTTCCATCGATTGGATGTCTTCGGACACGGCTTGAATGCCTTTTTAGAGTCTTCTTTGGGTAAGACCTCTGCTGGCTATGATATCCGTTGGGAAGAAATCTACAGTACCTCCCTAGGGAAACCATTGGGCGAAGGACATGAGAAGAAAGTACATGGTGAAGATGCCCACTACACCAAGCATGACTTCCGACGCAATTATAGTGCCTTCTTTGAACACAATATTATATTGGACAAAGCGACTATCTCGCTAGGGGTCATGGCCAATAACAACTCTGCCTTGGATAATGGCCTTGATTTTTATCCTGGAGTAGATGTGAGTTATCGTCCTACCAATCAGTGGCGATTATTTGCCTCATGGAATAAGGCTTTGCGCATGCCTACCTTTATCGATTTATATTACAACAGTCCCACATCAGAAGGCAATGTCGGTTTGCAACCAGAAAAGACAGAAGCCTTTTCTATTGGTGCAGAGTATCGTTCAGAGATCTTTAGTGGACGTGTCGATGCCTTTTACAATAAAGGCAAGGATATGATCGACTGGGTGATGTATTCGGCAGATGATGCGTATCATGCAGCTGGTTTTGAGTTGGACAATATGGGCTTTTCGGTTCATACCACCACTCGATTCCAAGACTTGCTACCTAATCAACACGTGTTGAAGAGTTTCAAGTTGGGCTATAGCTATATACATCAGAAACGACACGATGATACCCCTATCTACAAAAGCAATTATGCCCTACAATACCTACGTCATAAAGTTGTCGCTAATTTAGGCATGCAGTTTATGCCAGGCTTCACCGGCAATATTGCTTATCGTTTTCAAGAACGTATGGGGCAATATATTGCGTTTGACGCAGATACCCATACCTCTACAGGGCATCTTGCCGACTATAAACCCTATGGGGTAGTCGATCTTAAGGTGCAATATGCTTGGAAGAAATGGACTTTATTTGGCGAAGCATCTAATATCTTTGATGTAGATGTTGTCGATCTAGGTAATATCCCTCAACCAGGACGCTGGATGAAAGCAGGAGTAAGTTATACTATCAATTGGTAACAATCATACCAAGCATGCTGTTAGGTTTTAGGACCTAGCAGCATGTCTTTTTAAAACGATACAGAATGACACAATATACTAAAGAGGCTTATTCCAAAGAAGCCTTACTTGAGCTTGTCCATGCCGACAATAAAGCTCCTCTCTATGCCTTAGCCCACCAAGCTAGATTGGCCTATCAAGGCAGTTCGTTTGAAACATGCAGCATTATCAATGCCCGTTCGGGACTTTGTGGTGAAGACTGCAAATGGTGTGCTCAGTCTAGGCATTTCTCTACTGGCGTGCCTCGTTATGAGCTTGTTAAAGAAGAAGATGTCTTGCGGCAGACACAAGAAGCTGCATCCTATGGAGTCGATTATTTTTCTTTGGTGACTAGTGGGCGAGCGATCTCTCAGAACCATCTAGACACCCTATGTGGCTCTATAGATAAGGTGCAAGCAGCAGGTACTCCTATCAATATGTGTGCTTCTATGGGACTAGTCTCTAAAGAAAAGCTCCAGCAACTGTATAATCATGGAGTACACCGATACCATTGTAATTTGGAAACTTCTCCACGCCTCTTCCCTCAATTGGTCACTACACACACTATGGCCGAAAAAATAGAGGTCATCAAGTGGGCCAAAGAAATCGGTATGACCGTATGCAGTGGGGGCATTATCGGTATGGGAGAAACGATGGAAGATCGCATTGATATGGCCCTTATGCTTCAATCATTACAGGTCGATTCAGTGGTTATCAATATTCTGATGCCCGTACCCGGTACGCCATTGGCGGATGCAAAGCCACTAAGCGAAGAAGAAATCTTGACTACGCTAGCCATGTTCAAGGTTGCTTGCCCCCAGGCGATGCTTCGAGTAGCTGGCGGACGCAAATATATATTGCCTTATATCGAGAAAGCATTGCATTGTGGAGTCAGTGCGCTACTTACTGGCAATTATTTGACTACCGTAGGGTGCGATACTTCTACGGATATGCAGCTCTTACATCAAGTACAAGAGGAATTGAACGAGTCACTATAGCGTTTTCGCAAGCGAACCTTTCCTATCCTAGATTCAACGTGCTGTGTGAATGCACGCTCGAACTACTGATATACTTCTTAGAGCCTATTCAATATTGAATAGGCTCTAATTGTTTCGCTTTGTTTTATCTATAGTTTGTCCATAAAGTCTTGCAAGTCACTAGCCACTCCTTCTTTATCTGTAATCTTCTTATAGATTCTTTTTTTCATTGTTGACACGGTGGTTGGAGCTTTATTGATGAGTGTACTAATTCCTTTGTTTGGGATCCCCAATTTGACCAAACAGCAGACCTTAATCTCATTATCATTTAGGTTTCTTCCCACTTGTTTTAGTGTGAAGAGTAGATTGTCGTAAGTTTGTTCAAACAGATTCTCTAGCTTATTCCAATCGCTTACAGTCATTTTATCCAGAATATCGCCATTAACAATAGACATTATTTTTTGGTAGATATCCCATTGTTTTAATTGCTTCTCTAGTTCTATTCTGTGTTTACGATCTGCTTTAACCTTGATGATTCTAGATTCAATGACATTCTTTTGGGTTATTATTGTGTCGGAGTCAATGGCTGAGTCTCGTTTTGTGATTTGAGTTAAACGTTCAATCTCTTTTTTACTTTCGTTTAAGTGATCTAAGCTTCTTTCGTATAAGTATTTTTGTCTCAGCTCTCTGCGCTTGGATTCTAGTGTCCGTTTTTTTATTCGAATG
>ERZ795048.799-NODE-799-length-31410-cov-31.703747_pt1 | contig 31410 bp, 30 predicted proteins | sample MGYA00375132_ERZ795048 | MGnify/ENA primary metagenome ERZ795048 (study PRJEB30177, sample SAMN05720225) | activated sludge metagenome | isolation source: Anaerobic digester | place: Hong Kong | collected 2014-12-17 ... | reverse complement strand
TGATTACCATTATTCACATTTTATATATAAAAAAATAGAACTTATCAGCAGGGATTGTTAAATTATAATAAATTTTTCTCTTGGTATAGTTTCACATTTCATTAATAAACTGAATGTTTTTTTACAATTCCGCTATTACTAAAACGGAGAAATAAAATGAATGAACAAAAACACCGCAAAATTTCCACAAAGTATCTTAGCAGAATTATACCTGTAACTGCAATTGCATTAATACTCTTCGGGCTTATCTCTTACATCATTGTACGCAATGACAGCGAAAAATCATATCACAAAACAGCAGAGATAATAACCAACCAGACGAATGCCGCTTTAAAAAACTGGATTGACGACCAGATTGTCATTGCGCAGACCATTGCAGCTGACGCACGGGTTATAAAAGCATGCGCCAATCCGTCAAACCCAGCACTTGTTGCCGATGCTGATAATTACCTTGAAGCACTGCATAAAAGATACCCTTATTATGAAAACATGCCCCTTGCAGCCAGGCTTCCTGAAAACCGGAGCTTCACAGTCATGGTTAACGGAAAGCCCCGTATAATTAAAAACGGACAGTTTTTCAGTGACACGGTAAAAGGAAATACAATCGGCAAGGCCGGGACTCACCTGCTTTATATACAGAAAACATTTGAAGGGAAACCATATTATATAAGCAATGTCTACCCCAGCATACTGCGCGGCAATCCTATCTTTGTTGTAGCTGCTCCTGTGATTCAAAACGGGACAGTTGTAGGCTCAGCTATTATTGCCCCCCAGATGGATTATTTTACAAAACGATTTGTTGAAAACAGCAAATTAGGTGAAACCGGACGCATGACGATGTTTGATTCAACAGGACTGATTATTTCACACCAGAAGAAGGAACTGATTCTTAATAATAAAATTCTTGATATGGTTAAACCTATTCTTGATAAAGCTCTTGCCGGTAATAATTATTTTACTGAATACTTCGATGGAGCAAAAAAAGTTTTTGTTGTATCTAAATTCGATTCAAAAGATATGCACCTGCAGCATGACTGGTATATACTTTTTACACAGAATAAAAACGAGATAATTCAGCAGGCTTTAGGTTTCCTGTATTCAACTATTGTTTTTATACTTATAATAAGCGCTGTTCTTATTGCTTTTATCTACTACCTTACAAAAAAAATTATGGTTCAGCCGTTAAATGAAGTTCTCACTGTTGCAAACAGAATGTCCGGCGGAGATCTGAACATAGAAATTGAATCAGCAAATAATGATGAAACAGGACAGATGCTTGAAGCAATGAGAAATATGATTCATCAGCTTAGAAAGATTGTGGGAGAAATTCAGACGACAACAGTTAACCTGGCATCTTCATCAGAAGAGATGTCCGCTTCATCTGAATCTTTCGCGCGAAATTCACAGGACCAGGCTGCTTCAGCAGAGGAGATCACAGCAACAGTTGAAGAAATTTCAGCAGGTATGGACAGTATCTTTCTAAGCACAGTTGAACAGTTTGACAGCATGAACAGTCTCATAACGAAAATTGATGAATTCACAAAAAACACAAACCTCATGGGTGAAACTGCAAAAGATTCTTTGAAACTTACAACAGAGATCGAATCAGAAGCAAAAGTGGGGAGCGAATCCCTGAATAACATCAACCAGAGCATGCAGAAAATTACTGAAAGTTCAGGCGCAATGACCAATATTGTCAATATAATCGGGGGTATTTCTGAACAGATCAACCTGCTCTCTCTCAATGCTGCTATTGAAGCAGCCAGGGCCGGAGATGCGGGGAGAGGTTTTGCTGTTGTTGCTGATGAAATTTCAAAACTGGCAGACGAAACCGCTTCAAGCATTAAAAATATAGAAACCTTTATTGCGCAGAATGACAATGAAATTCAAAAGGGTTTAACAATTGTCGAAGATTCAATTTCAACAATTACAAAAATTATAAGTTTCATAGGTTCAATCACTGATGTTATCAACCGCATATATACATTTATGCAGCAGCAGATTGATTCCAATTCAGAAATATCATCAGAGGTAATGAAGGTAAGGGATCGGTCTGAATCAGTAAAAATTGCAATTGAGGAACATAAAATCGCGATTCAGGAAATATCATCTTCAGTAACAAGCATAAGCACGCTTACCCAGAACAGTGTTGAAGGCGCTGATGAAATGGCTGACAATTCACGCAGTGTTGCATCAATGGCTGATAATCTTAAGAAGACAATAGATTTTTTTAATCTATGATTAAACACCTGCATTACTTAATATCAATTATAGATCCCCGTTTTTACGGGGATCTTAATAAACCATCAACTCTACGTTTTTCAGTATTTTATCAAAAATAGTCCCTCATCACTTCATTTATAAAAACACCATGAAACTGCAAAAATTTTGATTTCTCCGTCACTTTAGATATATTAATCCAAGCATCCGGGCGTTTTTAACAATTGGTACTACCGATTATTGAAAATTAAGCCATTTTACCTGTTTTTTGATTGACCATAGCGTTTAAAAAATCATTTTAAAGATAATCTGTTAAATTGGTTGGACTTATTAATGATTATTAAAGAAAAGAAAAACCTGTCCCATGAAATAATCCGCTATATACTGGACCATAATGTCCGGCAGGGTGATGCAATACCATCTGAAAGAAAACTTTCCGAAATACTTAATGCCAGCCGCAACTCTGTAAGGGAAGCCCTGAGAAAACTTGAAGCTCAAAGTGTTCTTGAAGTAAAACCTGGCAGCGGCTGTTACGTCAAAACATCAGAAATCGAAATTCTCGCAAACCCGGAAACAGATACCCGTGCACTGGCTTTTCAGCACCTCGAAGCACGCATGGCTCTTGATCCTGACATAATGCAGCTTGCCGCTGAAAGGATTAATGAAAGAGAGATTGCACAACTCAAAAGCCAGATTGTTAAGCTCAGCAGGAGTATTCTGGCCAGGGATATCAAAAATATCAGCAATGACGATAACTGTTTCAGAATGACCCTGGCGAGGTGCACAAAGAACAGCATGTTCCCGCTGATGATACGTCAGCTTGAAAAAAATAATTTTATGCTGTGGCAAATCGTAAAAAACATGTCTGATGAAGAATTAAATGAAATTTTCGGCACCTACGTAAAGATACTCAATTGTATTAAAAAAAGAGACGCAGGTGCTGCGAAAAACGAAGTAAGAAACCAGATCACCACCATATTCAATTATCTGCGAACCATTCCTGAAAACAACAGTCAGACCGCTGTAGAAATGGAGGCGACGAATGATTAACCGGAAAGATCTCATCAAATCTGTCTTTAATAAAAAGAATATACTGAACGCAATTGATAATATTCTGCCCGTTGACCTCCCGGAACCCGAACCTGTATTCGACATGCCTGAATTAACGGGAGATATGCTTTACTACGAAGCAATGAAGCTCGGCATTGATCCGTCCACCCTGCCCGCTGATGAATTAAAGAAAGCGGTTATAGCAGAAATGGTTAAAACACAACAAAAGCAAGCTCCATCAGAATCCGGTCAGGCCTTGGCCGGTGATTCTGTAAATGGATAAAAAAAGTTCAAAGGAGATTACCATGGAAGAAAATGGTAAAAATTACCTGGAGGAACGGAAGCTGGTTAAAAGATGGAACGGGCCCATTCCCGCCATCGTAAGCCTTCTGTTAACCCTAACAGTATTCTACATTACATGGTGGATTTTTCAGGATCCTCGCGGCTGGCTGAGGATGTATACACCATATGTGGGTTATATGTACACAAGATGGTGGCTCATTGTTCTTATCTGGATGGTCTACCTGTTTAACTTCTGGCCCTTTAAAAGGGAGTGGGTTTACAAAACACACCCCGTTGTAAAGGGTATAGTATTAACAGCTGTTTCAGCAGTTATTCTTGTTGTTTTAATCAAAGTTTTCTTTGAAGGTTTCCTCGGGAACTATGGTCTGGCTTATTTCAATCCTGACAGACTTACCAAACTTCCCGGAGTAACAGAGTTCTTCGCCATTGAGTATTCAGCTCTTGCGTGTCTTATGTTTGCCGCAATTGCATCATGGCTGAGCCCGGCATGGGTTGTGGCCTGTGAAGAAGCTCCATGGAAAAAACTGCCGCAGCCTGCTAAAGGTTTCAGTATGTGGGTGGTAACTTTCTTCATCAGTACAATTGTCTATTTCGTGACAATGCACTCTCACATGGGTATACTCTACTATCCATGGCAGTATTTCTCATCAATTGCTCCTCCATACTGGGGTGATTTTGCAAACACAGTTTCAGGTAACTTTCACGTTTCATGGATTATGTGCTGTACAGTAACCGTATGGCTTCTTGAAACAATTTGGGAAAGATTCCCGTTCAACATGATTAAGAACCCGATAGTCAGAAGAATTTCAGCTTTCTTTGGTATCATAGCAATAGCTTTTGCTATGCACTTCTTCTTCTATTTTGTTCAGGAGCTTACTTATGGTGAAGCAATCAGGGGAACAAGAAGGGACGCAGCTCCTGACTGGAGATGGCTCCATGTTGGTGAAATGGCGATTTTCCTCCTGGTTCCGGCACTCTTCCTGAGATTCTACGCCGGGAACTGGCCCAATAAATTCAGTATGCCTGTAAACGTACTTGCAAGAACCGGTATATCAATTGTTGCAGGTATAGTACTTTATTATGTATACTACAGGTTCGGCCACCTTTTCCTCGGAACTCAGAAAGGTTTTTCTCACCCGCAGCAGTTCCCGATGATACCGACAATCTGGCTCATCAATATCTGGCTTGTTCACCACTGGTTCATGGATAACTGGCCCGGATGGAAGATGGTTCCAAAAACAGCTGAAGAGATGGCTGCGGAGGAGAAAGCGCATGAAGAACAGATTGCTGATATCAAGTGGAGCCCCACTCTGGGATTCGGTATAGGAGCAGGAGCAGTACTTGGCCTCGCGCTTTATTTCATTACAATAAAGCTTCTCCCTGTATTCTATAACATTATTTCAATAATTCCGCAATAGGTATGAAGGAGGGCTTAAATGTCAGATAATAAAATGAACAGAAAAGATTTTCTGAAGGGCGCTGCAATCGGTGTTGCCGGTGGAACAGTTGCCGCTATGGGGCTCTATTCATACTCCCCGCTCAGAAAAAGTCACTTTAAGGCTAAAACCAGGAAACTTCAGGATCTGGGTGTTTGTAAAAGCATAAAAGTAACAAACATCTCTGAAACAAGCTGGTTTGACAACGCCACACTCATGGGCGATATAAAAAAAGCGGGGGGCCTCCTGGTTAACCAGTACAGCTACAACTGGCCCCCCTTTGGAAATGGTAAAGGCATAGGCAAAGGCAGTTATGAGGAAGGAATTTCAAAAATCAAGCATCTTCTTCCTAACAGACTTGAAGAGGCATGGCAGATTGTTAAAAAGAACTGCGTAAGCGTTGATAACGCCGGCGGGTTTGCCTGTCTTATTGAGCTTGAACAGATGGACGGTAAAAAAAGAAAGTTCCTTCTTGATTCAGGCTGGAACTACGCGTGGATGGATGAATGCTTCAAACGAGAAGGTATAGACAAGATGCTGGCGAATAACGAGATCGAAGCACTCTTCATATCTCATGAGCATTTTGACCACTACTGGGGTATACCTGTAACATTTAAGTATAACCCTAATATCACTGTATATGTACCTGAAGGATTTTATCCTGAAGGGAAGCAGTATATCAAGGATGCAGGCCATAAGGGGAAACTGATTGAGAACAAAAACGGTCTCAACAAAATAATACCCGGTTTTGCAACATATACTTTCAATGTACCTATTATATGCAGGGTATTCGGAGAGCAGTCCCTTTACTTTAACGTAAAAGATAAAGGTATGGTGAGCGTAACCGGATGCTGCCACCAGGGTATCATCCAGTTCGCTGATACAGCTTTCAAAGAGATGAAATATGAGGGCGACAAGCTTCACGGGATATATGGCGGACTCCACATATCCCCGTTTGAAGACTGGGACCCGAAATATGATGACCTTGTAATCTCTCTCGGCAAATACGGATTTGAAAAGATCGGATGTAACCACTGTACTGGTATACTCTGCGCGAAAAAATTCGTAGAAGCGGGCTATCCGGTTATCAAAGGAACAGCAAGGTTCAGGACGAAGGATACAACATACCTCGGTAACGGGGACACAATTTCTTTCGGCAATGTTTAATTCTTAAAATACAGATAACGGGGGGAATCCCCCCGTTATTAACTGGAGGATAAAATGAAAAAATTTTTAGCAGCAATGACTGTAATTCTTTTCATGGCAGGTTGCGGTAAAACTGGTGTAATTCCGGAGATGAAGGATTTTATGGGAGCTTTCGGTTCAAAGGATAAAATGACCGAAGTGATAAATAAATATTCAGCTAAACCGGAAATCGTACCTGAAGCAATTCAGACTTGCAATCTCGCCAAACCTAACATCACAAAAACAGAAGAGAAAGATGGAAAGATTGTATATACAGCTGAAGCATTAGTTGAAAAATGTGAAAATTCAGAAACAGCTGTGGGCACAATCAGAATTTTTGAGATTGGATGGGAAAATGGTAAAATTGTCTCCTTTGAATGGCATGGACCGAAAAGCGGTAAAGTCGAGTATTAATTCCATTCATTGATTATATAGATAAGAAGGAAAGCATGAATGTTAACAGAATTTTTTCCGCAGGGAGAGCTCCTGAGTCACCGGAACAGGTTCAGGAGCTTCTCAAAAATATTATAACAGTTACAAATTATCTCCCTGGAGTAAGGAACACCCTGGGCTGGAGAGGTATTTTCAGAATACCCTACGAAGAGGAGAGCTGGACATTTAAAAGTGCTGAGCATCCCGGTGTTTTCGGGGTGGATTACGCAGGCTCCGGAGAGAAAGATGGTGTATTCTCTGCATCATTCAACATGTTTTATTTTCCTGATTCTGAAGAAGAGGTCATTGAAAAATTTCCGATAAACGGGGCGGTTTACGCATACCATGATGACTACAGGGAGCTTATCCGCTCTTTCCCCGAACATCCGGAATTTTTCAATTATTTCTTCATCGGAAAATTGATCATCACTTACCGCCCTGGTGATTCAGCAATCTCAATCGGGATTGAGTCACTTTCTGAAGATATAATAATCTCGGAAGAGGGTGTAATGATTGACGGTGCGGAAGGAAAGGAATACCTTATTGAGCCCGGTGAACCTGAGCAGGCAATCCCTTCATTTTTCCTTTCTTCAACTGTTTTCAATCTTCTTGCGTCCTCACTCTCGTTTCACATGGAGAAAGCACCGCTGGTCCGGTTGAGGCAGTATAATGCAGAAAAGAAAATCCTCGGAGCCGGGAATATTCGTTCCGTACAAAGTAATGGTGATGTGAAACACAATTCACTTGCAGCAATGTTTTATTCTAACGCAATATCACAGCCGGATGACTTTTTTAATTCCGGTAAAAACGGCACAGAAACTCATGAGGTGACATGGTCTGAATCTGACAGCTGCATCCCGGATGAGTTTTCATCTTTCACCTTTTCCAACCCTGAAAAAATTATAAATACCACTTCTATCAACAGGAATCTCCTCGGGATAGAAACCAGGCCCCCTCTTTACATCATTTCAGGATTTCTCGGAGCGGGGAAAACCACATTCATCAAAAATTTTCTTGAGGCGCAATCACAGAAGTACCTCTTCGGAGCTGTTATCCAGAATGAACTTGGTGAAGCCGGCCTTGACGGGACACTTATTTCAGACGAATGCAAAGTTGTGGAGATGGATGAGGGTTGCGTATGCTGCTCACTCTCGGGAAACCTCAGGAGAGGGATAAACACTGTCATTGGAGAGTTTATGCCTGATTTCATTATCCTTGAAACCACAGGTGCTGCAAACCCGATGAACCTTACAGCAGAAATACATGATCTGAAGGATATTGTAAGGTTTGATTCTGTTACAACAATTGTTGATGCACATAATATAATTGAATCTTTAAGCAGTTACTCCATAGCAAAAGATCAGGTTAAAGCAGCCGATATATTAATCCTTAATAAAACCGATGGACTGGGGGAGGAACAAATAATCGAAATGAAAAAAACATTAAGCGGAATAAACAGCCGCGCACTTATATATACATCTGAATACGGTGACATAAATCCTGCCCTGCTCTATGACCAGGATATAAACAGGATACAGAGTAATCCTGCAATGAATTTTGCTCTGCATAATCATAAAACCCACAAAGACGACGGGTTATCCGGCGTTGCGATTAATCTTCCTGAATATGTTAACAAAGAAAATTTTTTGAAAAAAATAGATGAACTTCCTTTCGATATATTCAGGATTAAGGGTTTCCTTAGATTTGATGGCGATGAAAAATATTCTGTATTTCAGTATGTAGCAGGAAGATATGAGATATCATATCATAATGATGAAAAGGAACCGGATGATTCTTTCATTGTTTTAATAGGGAAAGAAATGAAAAATGAAAAAATTGAAGAATATTTCAGGTTCTGAAAAGGGATTAAACAGCTTTACTAACTCATGAAACGAAGCTGCAGTATTTTGCCATGAATTTTTTTCCTGTAGTAACAGTGAAAAACTGTTCAAGGTGAATAGTTTTAAAAAGTTTTCTTATAGCCGGATTCAGATCATAAAATATAAGCTCTATATTCTTTTTCATCGCTTCATTAAAAAACTGCACCAGTGTTCCGATTGAAGATGAATCAATACCATCAAGTTCTTTGCAGTCCATTGCAATTATCTTAGGCTGCTTTGCAACAATCTGGCACCATATCTCAGTAAGATAACTCAGACTTTCAAAATAAAGCTTTCCATCGAGATGCATTATTGCGAGATCTTTATGCTGTTCAAGTGTAACTTCTATCATAAAAACCTCCTCATTTTTAATAATTATTTAAATAATAAACCACTCTCTAATAATGTATTTTCGGCAAAAATCAAGTATTTTATTAGAATAAAACAGTTGAAATTAAAAAAATATCGCTATAAACTTTTTCAATATGTCAGGGGTATGCAATGACAGGAGAAACCTTTTTAAAAATACTAATCGCATTATCTGTACTGATTCTTTTTTCTGCTTTTACTAAATGCTCATCAGCAAAAAAAAATCTGAAAAGCATCCCATGTACAGAAGATACATCCCTGATTCTTACAGTTGAAAAAGAGTTTGTCGAACTTTCATTCAGGGATGTATACAACCTCGCTTACAAAAACAGCAACGGGAAAACCCGAATAATCACAGGTAATATTCACATACTCCCTGAAGCTAAAAGATACAGAGATCTGATTATTATAAATGATTTTCATCCTGAGAGGACAAAATCTCTATTCGATTATCACTATTTGTCTCCTTCTGAATTCACAAGGGAGGAGTTTGACGAAATCTGCTTATGCTATAAACAAAACAGAAATTCACTCCCTGAACTTGAGACTAAAATAGGCGCACTTGTGTACGGTGACTTCAACTCATTCAGAGAAATTTTCAAACTTCCTGATGGATTTTATATTGTCACGGAACATGACGGCAATCTAACAATTCTCACAGACCCCTCGATAATAGCAATGACATATCTCCCCGAGAAAAAACATTTTAACAATATAGGCTATTTTGATGATCAGAACAGGATTCACCTCCGGAAAGGTAAAATAATTTCCGGTGAGTTTATCGGATTTTACGGGAAGCCGGTTAAAAAGGTTGTATTCATCTCAGAGTCCGGTAAAGCTGATTACACAGGTGAAGTGGAAATATTATGGTGTGACCTGCTGTACAGCAGCGGCAAAACAGGGGTAAACAGCAATTACATCCTATCTGCCGTTAACAGTAAAGGCGAGAGGCTTGATAAGGTTTTTCACATAGAAAAAAATAATCTTCAGAAATAATATCTCAGGCCAAGACCGCCTCTTATATCTGAATCGATGTCGGGTATAATTTCGAGAGCCGGAACCAGTTCAAGGAATATGCCTAATGGCGCTTTTTGCAATGTATACTCAAGACCGACGGGTATACGGCATTCAAGACTGTTATAATCATCACCGTCATGGTGTCTCCCTTCATCATCCCTGTTATGGTGGTGAAAACCAGCTCCTGCTCCCACGTATAATGCCAGCCCGTCAACAGGAAAAACCTCCGGAAAATGCTTCAGATAATCCGCATAAATATAAAAACCGTTATGGTACGAAGCGCCAAGCCCGGAGTCAACAGCGTCTGTCCCGGTTATAAAATACTTTGCAGTGAGTCCGGTTGGCTCGCCGAGAATAAAACCTGCGCCGAAATCCCCCGATGCAGCAAAGATAGAACTCCATGATGATATTAAAATAGAAAACAATGCTGCAGCAACCCGTACATTTATATTTTCCATAATCAGATTACCTTATATTTTCAGTAATAATTCCTAAAAATACTTTTTAATGTAAAGTAATGAATTATATACCCCCGCCGCCTTCGGCGTCGGGGGTAATAGAGCACTTCTTGACTAAAAAAAGTTAAGGAATAAATACTGTTATATTTTAAAAAATAAAAAATTAAACCAGATTTCTATAAAAAAACTCTCATCAATTTCAACAATGTTTCAGAATCTTTCGATCTCCCTGTAAAGTGAATCCCGCAGCACAGGTATCTTCCCCGCATCCTTTATAAGCCTTATCATCTCCTCCATATCTGTTGTTGTATTAATCCCCGCTGCACGTACAACAACCTCCTCCATGATAACACCACCCATATCATCAGCTCCCATAGAAAGTGCAAGCTGCGCAGGCTTCATCCCCTCCGTAAGCCAGCCTGCATGAATGTGTTTGATATTATCAAGGAATATCCTTGCCACAGCAACAATCTTAAGATATTCAATACCTGTAGCACGGGGTATATCATCCATACCTGTATTTTCAGGAGAGAAAGACCAGGGTATAAACGCGCGGAGTATACCGGTTTCATCCTGAATTGACCTCACAACAGAAAAATGCTCCACCCTTTCTTCTATTGATTCCCCCATTCCGTAAGTCATAGTTGCTGTTGAGCCCATGCCGTTTTTTGCCAGGGCACGGATGACAGAGCACCACTCCTCTTTTGTTGATTTTTTCGGGCTCACAATATTCCGGATCCTGTCAACAAGGAGATCTGAAGCACCGGGGATTGAATCAAGCCCCGCCTCTTTAAGTCTTGCAACAGCCTTATCCACAGTGACACCGCTTACCTTTGCCATGTGAACAACTTCGGAAGGAGATAGTGAGTGCAGAAAAACTGAGGGGAACGCGCTTTTTACCGCACGGAGCATATTCTCATATTTTTCAATTTTATATTCAGGGTGAAGCCCCCCCTGAAGCATCACCTGGGTTCCCCCTGTGTCGTTCAATTCACCGATTTTTTTCAGTATTTCATCAATGGTCATTTCATATGGCGGAATAACCCCGCCGCGGGCATGAAAGGCACAGAATTTACATTTTGCTTCACATATATTTGTGAAATTGACAATCCTGTCCCTGATAAATCCCACTGTGTCATCATCTTTTATCATCCGCCTGCGTCTGTCAGCAAGGGCGCCAAGTTCCGGCATAGGGAGAGAAAAAAGTTTCACCGCATCTGATGAATCTATTCTGTCGCCTGATATTATTTTCTTTTTAAGATTTTCATATTCTCTCATAGCTTGGCGAACTCCAGCTCTTTAACTTCAGCAAGGATGCCTGCTTCAAATGCTTCTTTAAAATAAAAGGCCAGTGCGTCTTTAAGTTCATCTGTAAATTCAAATCTCAGGTAGCTGTAATACCTGCTTATGTCATAGCTTATATCAGGATACATTTCTGATGCTCTCCCCACAAGAAGTTCTCTCTCATTCTTCAGTACTTTAAGTGAAGTTCTGTATGAGCGGCATATATCCCTGAGTAAAGGGGCTTCATTTTCAACGGTCTCTTTCTGCGCAACAAAAATCGCGAATACAACAGGATACCCGGTTTTTCTCAGCCAGAGGTCGCCTAAATCATATGAATACTCAACAGGAACAGCAGGCTCCATCATGGCTTCATTCCCGATAACCAGAGCCGCGTCAACATCAGCAAAATCAGGCCTCGGTTTTACCGGGATATATTCAGGATTCACCTTATAATATTTTGCAAGGAGTATCTTCAGAAGTGCGACCGAGGTTTCAGAGGCTGTTGTAAGCCCCACCCTCTTTCCGTCAAGTTCCTCAATAGGGACCCTGCTCTGAAGCACAACTGATTTAACATAACCCACAGAGCTTAAACAGAAGCCCGGGAGAATTACATAATCCCCCTGCAGATATGTATAAGCAGCAGCTGAAACGGGGCTCATCTGAAGTTCATGATTTTTGACGAGTCTGTTCAGTTCACCGGGATAAGCAGGTACAACTTTTACCCCTTCAACAGGCTCAACTTCAAACATATGATAATAAAAAGGAAAGCAGTTGAGATAATTTATATAACCGATATTCATTGATTTTCAATTCTCCTGTAATCTGCGGCCGCACGTACCGGCTCTCTACGTGCGGATTGAACCATCCGCTTCAGAAAATCCTCAGTACCGTAATCCGATGTCTTCGCTCCGGCGGAGTGTACAACCCTCTCCCTGATATAAGTACCCCCTATATCATCAACACCGAAGTCCTGAAGGATGCATGCCATCTTTTCACCAAGGTACATCCACAATCCTTTTATATGCGGGATGTTATGCAGAAAGATCCTTGCTGTGGCGTATATCCTGATATCATCAAATCCGGTAGATGCTGCTCTTCCAGGTTTGAATTCAGTGTTTTCATCATGAAACTGCAAAGGTACAAATGTTTTGAACCCTCCGGTCTTTTCCTGCAGTGTTCTTATTCTGTTCATATGATCAACTATATCATCATGTGTTTCGATATGATTATAAAGCATTGTGGCATTTGTGGTCAAACCCATGGAATGAGCGGTCTCCATGACCTCAAGCCAGCGTTCCGCAGGTATTTTTTTCGGAGAGATGACACTACGCTTATCATCAGCGAATATTTCCGCTCCGCCCCCAGGGATGGCGCCGAGTCCCGCGTTAATAAGCTCCCTGAATACATCCTGCAGTGTCAGTCCGTTCAGTTTTGCGAAATAGTCATATTCAACAGCCGTAAAAGCCACAACAAAAATGCGGCTGTTAATCTCTTTGATTTTACGGATCATTGCGGTAAAGTAGTCAAGCTTAAGCGCCGGGTTAAGCCCCCCCACAATATGGACTTCATCTATACCGACAGAATCAGCCTCACGTACAATCCTTTCAACATCATCAATACTGTAAACGTAACCCTTCGAATCCCCCTGGTCACAGGAGAACGCGCAGAGGGGGCAGCGGAGTTCGCAGATATTTGTATAGTTAAGATTTATATTCATCCCGTAATAAGTGAGATTTCCGTTCAGCTTCTCCCTTATATGATTTGCAATCATACCAAGGCCGGGGATATCATTTGTTGAGAGCATGGCAAGGGCATCATCACCATTTACAGGTTCATTATTAATTACTTTATCAGCAATACGCCTGAGGCAACTCTCTTTTATAAGAGCAGTATCTATCATAAGACAGGGGATTCTCCTTTGAATTTAAACCGGCAGATTAGAGTAAAATAAAAACCGGGATTTTTGGCAAGATAAAAATCTCCGGGGTATTGAGGCTCAGCTTTCCTCTTTCTTTGTATACCTCTCTATCACACGGACAATATCATCAAACATCAGGTCAGGTTCCCTGTATTTTGAATCTGACACATCCCTTCCGAGTTTACTCCTTAGCCCTATAGAAACAGCTTCACGTATATGAAGAATATCACGTCTCACATCCCGTTTATCATCCGGTATGGCGCTGAAATCTTCTATTCCAATTAGGGTAATCCCTTTAGGGCTGCGCACGGTTCCCTCCGGGTCACGCCCCTTCATCAAATCATCAATACGTTTTTTGTAATCTATCTCCCGCCACTCAGATTTAGGCACTGAAGCTTTCTTTTTCTGCATTACACGGATTATAAATTGAAGTGCTATTAGCGCCACAAGGATCGGTATAACTTTCTCAAACATCGCTCTCCCCTCCTCTGTCCTTAATCTATGAATCAGCGGAGCTGGTATTGTTTCATCTGCGAATATAAAATGTCAAGGTATTACCGTAACCACATATAAAAGATGCCTTGCCCTTGTGACCCCCACATAGAGCAGTTCTTCAGAGAGATAGCGGCTTTTGTCCGCGAACTCCGCCTCACCTTTATGCAGAACCAGTATTACAACATCTGCTTCAAGGCCCTTAAATTCATGTATAGTCCTGTAAAGCACACTGTTTTCCATATCAGCGGAAATTGAAGTAACAATGTTATATTCACCGGCTTTTTTTGTTTCTGCAAAAATCGAATTATCAATACTCCTGTTTGAGAGAATTACAATATTATTACGTTCAATACAGTGTTTTTGTATAAGCTCATCTATGACTGAGGCTGTGTAGGATATTGAGTCATCTTTGCTGCTGAACTCTTTTGAATCCGGGACAACCCCCTGAATATCAAGAGACCTGGTATCTGCAGCAAGGCCTGTTGTGTCTATGGCAAACCTGTGAATATCAGATGTATTACGGATATTGTCTTTCAACCTGAATATATAGTTATTATGATCGGACCTTGAGATAAGCTCCCTGATGGGCAGTTCCTTCTCCCTTCTTAGAATTGTCTGATTGTCATCATAGAATACATAGACTGTTTTGTTCTTGTATTTTTCAAATAAGTTTTTGAGAGAATCACACCAGTTCATGTGAAAGTCCTGGCCCTCATCAACAATCACCGCGTCATATATAAATTTGTCAAGGGATCTGTGCTCATTCTCAAACACCTGGGCAAGAGCGAGAGACATCCTCTCATTATAAAAACTATCATTCCCTGAACCGTCCGGCATAAGCAGGCTCAGTATATCTATTATATCAATGGGGAGCCTGTCCTCATACCAGGCCAGAACTGTATCATAATGCTCGCCGGGATCAAGAGCTGCGAGAGAAAAAAGCGCCCCGTGTACCCGGAGTTCAAGGTTTCTCCCCCCACTGTATTTACGTTTTGCCGAGAGAGAATTAACTCTTCCCCCTTCATTAAGAAGATCAGTAATGCAGCTGAAAAAAACCTCTTCACATCCGAATCTCTTAATTTCAGCAGTTATGTACACCCTGATTACAGTATTGGAAAAAGAATAAAATGTCATTACATCTATATTTCTATATGCATCAAGCCTTGATGCTATAGTCTCGCACAGATACCTGCTGCTGCAAAGATAGAGTACTTTTTTACCTGATGATGCAAGTCTTACGGCCTTCTTTGTCGCAATCCAGGTTTTGCCTGTACCTGCAGCTCCATGAAAAGCAACGCGGCTCTTATCCTCAAACAAATCCAGAAGATATTCCTGCATAAGATCCGCAGAAGCTAATTTTCTCTGCCTCTCAACTATAACTTTTCCGGTGGATAAAGGAATATGCAGATCCCTGTTAAAAAGAGAAATAAAATTCCCCCTCTCAATGCCGGAGAGTATTTTAACTCCATGAAGGTCTTCATTTACCCTGAAAAGATTACCCACCCATTCAGTGATATTATCGGAATCACAAAAATCAAGAATATTCGAGTCAGAGATGTCAAGAGTTCTGAATCCGCTGCCGCGATTACAGTCAGAAAAGCAGACACCCCAGGTATATATACCGGGTAATGCTGAATTGAATTTAACTTCGTATACTTTTTTTATAGCTCTTACAGAATCCTGGGCCTGCTTAACAGGATCTTTAATGTACTGGAGTTTACCGTCTGAAGAGATAGAAGACCAGCGTTTACCGTCGAAATCAATTTTCCCCCCTTTAACTTCAAGTGCAATAAATCCCTTAAGTTCATTGAAGATTATGAAATCGCACTCACCATCCCTCCGGTCACTCCAGGTGACGGAATGAAAAATATGATAATTGTTATCAAGATTTTTAAACCTTTCAAACAGGCTTTTCTCAGAATCAGGAATATTCTCAATCTGAGCTATAGATGGTGGGTATAACCTGGCCATAGAAATATCCGTTCCATATTCAGAGCATTATACCATTTAAAAAATTGCACATCATGACCGGTTGTGTAAAACTTATATATATTCCTTTTTTTCGCACAACCGGGCTATAAATACAAGATTTTTTTTATTTTTCCCGGAGATAGAGCAAAAAAAGATAAAAACACAACTATTATTCTAAACATTTCTTTCTTTTTATGTAATTACATAATTTTCATTATGTCAGAAAAATTGTTGATCTCCTGAATGCAATATCCTCAATGTATCCGGTCTCAGGGAATTTTGAAAGACCAACTGATCCGGCTCTACCCCTTCCGGCATCCGGCAGCCATTTATGACAATGCATAAACATGTCATTGCATATCTCTTCAGAGAGGTTTAAACCGGTGAATAAAATCATAGCTCCACCCGCACAGGCAGTGAGACTCCGCTCACTGGATTCGCTGCGTGGTATTGCAGCAATAGGGGTAGCCTTCTTTTTCCATTACAGCCACTTCAATACAGGATACTTTACTGCTCATCCTGAAGCTCAGCCATGGTTCAGCGCATTAAGATGGTTTTATCAGTGCGGATGGAATCTCGTGGACTTCTTTTTTGTACTTTCAGGTTTCATCTTTATGCATGTATATTATAAAAAGATTTCTGAAAACATGGTCAGTGAAAAAACCTTCTTTATTCTGAGGCTCAGCAGACTTTATCCGCTCCATATAGCAACACTTCTCCTTGTGGCATCAGTGCAATACTTCAGGCTTCTTTCCGGGCAGGGTTATTTTGACTGCCAGTATAACGACATTTATCATTTCCTTCTCAACATATTCTTTCTTCAGGCCGGCCTTTTCAATGACAGCTTTTCATTCAACGGGCCCTCCTGGTCTCTCTCCTGTGAAGTCGCGGCATATTTTATCTTTTTCTACACATTAAAAAAAACCAGAAGGCCTGCCATACTGTTTACGCTTTATATGTTCACCGGAATATCCATACTTCAGATGCAGTTGAACTATCCTTTATTTAATCCCCAGGTTGCCAGGATGCTCATGGCCTTTTTTGCAGGATGTCTACTTTTTTATCTCAACGGCTATATCAGCGGAATGAGCATTAAGACCAAAGGGATTATTCTAACATCCGTTATACTCTACTCCGGCCTTGTGGCAGCACTTGTAATAAAAGGGGGTTACACCGCTGTATTCGGACACTGGGAGAGGGTCATGCCCCTGGTGGTATATCCGCTTTTTATACTTCTCCTGCTCAATGTAACTCTTATCGGAAAATTCTTTTCTCTCCGCCCTTTTACATTCTTAGGAGATCTCTCGTATTCAATATACCTGCTTCACTTTCCGGTACAGCTTCTTATGTTTACATTTCTGCCGATAGCAGGAGTTCAGCTTGATTACACGAGAGGCTCGTCATTGCTGATTTACGCGGCAGCAACAACATCACTTGCAGCAGCATCTCACTACCTCTTCGAGAAACCTGCGCAACGGATAATCAGAGAGAAATATATCACAGGTGCGTAGAGGCGTAAGAATCACGCCTCTACAATAAAACTACATAAACCTGTATTCAGCGCCGATTGCCACAACTAAATATTCCTTATTGTATTCTTTTGTTGTGAGAGATGATATTGCCCTGTCATTTTTATCAGCATATTTATAAGTATCCTGGAAACCGGTAACTCCTATGCCGAGATTGATCTTCAGATCTTCAACAGGTGTCACCTGGCACCCGAAGCCCACAGAGCGGTAATCAGCATGCGCACCCGGGATGCTGGTGTCCAGTGTGCCGGATTTTTTCTGACCGATCTGTGTCAGGTTAAAACCTATACTGGCGAGAAAGTACCTGTTGAGAGTGTACTCAAACATCAGCCCCTCTTCGTAAGTATTTCCATAAACTTTATCCGAGTCAATTCCTGAATTAGCATCATCAAGCCTTTCAAAATTTGCATATTTTTCAAGATAAGCGTCAGCGCCGAACTCAACACGAAGTTTTCCGGTGAAGTTATAAGATATTCCGAAACGGAGTGCCTGCGGGAGATCAAGCCTTTTCTTCTCCCCATCAGTAATCATACCTCCTCCGTTTTTGCCGCTATTCACTTTTCTTTTAAATTCAAGAGGTGTGGCCATTTCATAAGTAAAACTTAAAGTCATCCCATCGACTGGAAATATATCCATGTTTATTTCACCGGAATATCCGAGAGCTTCATCAGTGTAGTCAAATTCGTTATTTCCCGGACCTGTTACGATGTAACCTTCGACCTGCTGCTGAGAATAAACTACACGACCGGCTGCACCAATAGAAACCATGTTATTAATTGCATAAGCCCCTCCAACCCGCCATGCAGCATAATATGACTCACCTTTAAGATACGATTTTCCAGGACCGGAGTAATTTAAACTGAGCAGATCCAGCGAAGGTAAGCCGTCCTTCCACTCCCTTATGGCTGTTGCACCTATTGTTTCAATCCCTGTGAATGCTGACCAGTTATCCAGTTTATAAAGGACGTAAAGGTTCGGGCAGAGCCAAACAGGATTGTCGGATTTATAGGTTTTATCACCAAGCACCGGATTGTTCTCTGTTTTTACAGTTGCTTCCTGGAAAAGGAACTGGTTGCTGCCGTTAACGTACAGGCCGTCTTTCATCTTTGTGGTGCCTGACATATTATAATACACGGCGTCCGCATTGTCTGTTGCGGCGTTTCTTTCGTATGTGCGGAAATATTCTGCGCTCTGGTTGCTGTTGTAGAAAATACCACCGGCAAACAGAGGTGTTACAGACGCGAGTATAATCGCGGTCAGAAAAAACCTGAGTTTCATAATGAGTCTCCCTATTCTTAATGTTTGTTTTTGCCGGTTTTACATTAATATCATTCCGGCAGGTATTATATATATGATTATTAGAATCTGTTCATTAAAGATTTTGTCAAGAAATAATACTGAAGCGGTTATTCTCAACCGGAGCGTTGAAAATTATCAAAAATTCCTCCGAAGATATTTGTTATACGGTAAAAAAAAGTACGGCCCCCCTTTGAAATTATGTTTATCTTTTATTACTTTATATAAAAGATATTCCCATTATTTAATATAAAAAACCGAGGTATAATAATGAAAAAGTTTGCAGTAATGATGATTGCCTTTCTGCTGCTTGCAGTATCCTGCAAAAAAACCGTTGAATCGGAACAGAAAGCCTGGGAGGTTAACCTCAAAATTGCGAATCAGCTCGCATATGAGTACCCTAATTTTGACGGTGTAATTAAAGAGCAGGTTAAAGTCGCTGAAGCAGTGATGAACGAATCTAAATCTATCTCTGACGAAAAAGCAAAGGTTCAGAAAATGGCTGACGCCAATGCACAGCTCAGGGCCCCTTTCATAAGAAGCCTTGATGAAATAAAATCGCTGAGACAGACAATCAGAACAAAAAGCACAGACCTGAGAGGAATGAAGCTTGAGTATAATGAACTAATGGGCGCTAACCAGGCTATCTCAAATGGTGAAAGGGCTATTTTTGATGCTGAAATAAAGATTAAAGCACCTGTAAACAGCAAAGGCGACGCTGATGCACTTACAAGTCTTGTTGTCTCTGACCTGAAACTTGCTGAATCCAATATTGAAAGAATTATTTCAACAGTGAAGGCCCGTGAATCAGAACAGAAAAAAGTTGCCCAAAAAGCTGAAGAGGTAAAAAAAGCAGCTGAAGAGACAAAGAAAGTTGAAGCCCAGCCTATTAAGTGCGGTTATTGCGGAACACTTAATCCCGCAGGTTCAACAACATGTAAAGGATGCGGCGCTGCCCTGGGGAAGTAATATAAATTCTGCGAAATCTAATCCGGCATCAGCTCTATAGCCCTGATGCCGGAAACATAACATTATCTCTGTTTATAACAACTTTTCTGATACAGCCCGGAAAATCGCAGGATTTTACACTTTGATTTTACTAATTGACATTTTAAATTTAATATTTTAGATCTTCTTCATGAATATATAGGATGAAGAGGCCGCAGATGTTAAACAAATATCTACTCACCGCAATATTTCTAATAACTTCACTTCTTTTTATAACAGGTAAAGCTCATGCAGCAGATATAAGTGTTGGCGCAACAACATGGTACATGGCATGGGAGACAGAATGGGACAGTGAAGATAAAATTGAATATGACCCCGGTTTTCTTTACGGACCGGTGATCTCTGCAGCATTCACGCGGGATCTCAGTTTATCCTTCGTGTTTCTTTACGGTAATTTTGACATGACCTTTAAAGAGTCAGATGGCAATAAAGATAATGATTCAATAAACAGATATGACGGGGATCTTGCACTTAATTACAGAATTTCCTCCTGGTTTAAATTATTCGCAGGAGCCAAATACATCCGGTACACATGGTCCGGGAATGGCAAGCATGAGGCAATAGGCCCAGGCGCGGGGATCAGCTCAGTTATTCCTGTGGGCGGCAATTTTTTTCTCCTTGGTAATTTTTCAGGATTATACCTGAAGGGAAATGAAAAAGCAGGAGACGACTTCGATTCCAAACTTAAAGAGTACGGTTTTAACGCAAGCTTATCCCTTGCATATTATATACAGGAAGCGGCCACAACATTAAGTTTAGGGGGGAGATACCAGTATGTGAAAATAGATTATGACAGCTCGAATGCTGATGAAGTTGACAGTAACAACAAATTCTATGGAGTTACCCTGTCTGCCATATACAGTTTCAATATATAAATTGTTTATGCCGGTACAGGAATATTTCAGGAGATATTATATCATGCCGATTTATCGAAGATAATACCGCATTAAAACCTGATGACAGAATTTTATTAAAAAAACTTTAGACACAGATGGATATTAAACTTTTTATCTTTATAATTTTTAAAAATTTTAGCGGGAAAGAAGGTAACAGAATGAAAAAGAAAACATTAACAATAGCATTTCTCACACTTATTTCCATATCGTTTCTCCACGTTAAGGCTAATGCTGCTGATATTTCAGTTGGCGCGACAACATGGTATTCATGGTGGGATATGGATAATGAAAACTCCTCCAGTGATCCGGATATTGATCCCGCATTTCTATACGGCCCTGCACTTTCCGTAAAATTCAATAATGATTTCAACCTTTCATTTGTATTCCTCTATGGTAAATTCGACTTACAGGAAGAAGAGGGCAAGGAGGAGGTCACCAGGATGGACAGTGACCTTGCGATTAATTACAGGCTGAACAGTTACCTTAAACTGTTCCTCGGGGGAAAATATATGAGCTACACCCAGGATAACGGCTTCAAGCATGCAGGCCTGGGCCCCGGTGCCGGTATAAGCGCAGTTATACCAGTGGGCCTGAATTTTTTTCTTCTTGGCAATGCTTCCGCCCTTTACCTCTGGGGTGAGGAGAACCAGACGGATGAATCCGATAATGACGTTACTGCCAAATACAATGAATACGGTCTTAATACAAGCCTCTCACTTGCATATTACATAGCGCCAGCCTCAACTACATTGAGTATAGGGGGGAGATACCAGTATTTTAAAACAGAATATGAAGATGATAACCTTGGGGATATGAAACACAAATTTTACGGAATTACAGCTGCAGCAACATATTCATTCAGTATATAAACCTGCCCTTTTAAACAATAAAAGCGGTTTCCATCTGACCGGAAACCGCTTCCACTTATTTTCAGTATTATAATCTGCTATTCAGTATAGCAAACTACATTGTAGGTATATTCGAAGCCCTGTCCTTTTTCTGCTGCTCCTCTTTTTTCTTCTTCTCTTCAGCAAGGCGCTGAGCTTCCTCCTCCTGCTGACGCTTCAGTTCCTCAGCTTTCAGTTTCTCCTCTTCCGCACGCTTTTTCGCAAGGGCAGCCTCCTGTGCTTTTTTTGCTGCTGTATCATCAGCTTTCAGATCTTTCTTCTCTTCAGATACTGGAACAGCCGTTGTAACCTCTTTTACAGATTCAGTAAGTTCAAGGGCCAGTTCCGGTATTTCTTCAACTTTAATATCCTTCACATCTGACTGGATTTCTATTTTCTCAGCAGGGGTCATTTCCATGACAGGGATCTCCATCTTCCCCATGATTATATTCTCTACAACTTTCTTATCTATATAATCTGTCTTTTTACCGGCTTCAACATCAATACTCTTATCTTCAATAATCCTGCCTTCTTTTACAGGATTAACAGCCACAGTTCCTTTAACAACCGAAAGCTTTGCTCCTTTCCTGTCACTGAGAACTGTAAAACTTGTTCCCCGTACAGCTGCGATAGCTGTTGGAGTCTGGACTTTAAAACCTGTTCCCCTGAGTTTTGTAAGTGTACAGAAAACTTTTCCGTTGTCCATCTTCATTACTGTATCACTTCCTGCTTTTTCAGCCATGGAGGTCACAACTATCCTGCTGTTTTCACTTATTCGAATAACACCGGACTTGCCGTAAAGAAGGTCTGCAACCGCCTTTTTACCTGTTACAATTATATCATTTACAACTAACCCGTCACCCTGGTTCGCTGTTTTTTCACCTGACGCTCCGGTTATCTTAACATCCCCCAGGACAAACTGAACTTTAAAAATGAACTGCTCTTCAGGTTCCGCAACAGGAACCTCTTTTTTCCCGCAGGAGAGAAACAGCAGGCTGATTGCCGAATATATAATTAGTAAGATTTTTAACCTGTTCATTTAATACCTCTTCTTTAATATAATAACCTGTTTACTTTTAAAATATAATGAATTTCAAGCAATTTTTCGAAAAAGCATATACAGCTGTTTCGCCGGATGTTTAATAATACTTTATATTTAAAGATAATCGATTTAATACTTAAATTTATACAGTATTTATTCCTTAACTTTTTTAGTCAGGAAGTGCTCTATTACCCCCGCCGCCGAAGGCGGCGGAGGTATATAATTCATTACTTTACACTAAAAAGTATTTTTAGGAATTATTACTGAAATTTATATTAATTATTTTATTCAAAAAGATTCTTTAAAAGAGAGGTATCGATGAAAACAGCAGAACCCGGAAATCTCACAGCTCTTATCCTGCAATTTCTTGTACTGGCTGCAGGTATAGCCTTACTAATCGCAAACAGGTACTGGAATAAAGGACCTGCTGTAACAGCATCAGGAATTTTTTTCATTAATATATTCTGGGTAACAATGGTGCTGACTTACGATCTGAAAATATGGTCGCTTCTGAGAAACTCCGCAGCAGGGGGAATTTTTATGATAGGTGTAATTCTTGTAAATCTAATTGCAGTAGCAGTTCTTGCCATAAAGCATACAGTTTTTAAATAAAAGGCCTTCCAGGTACTGCCACGGTATTGAAACAGCGTTTTTTAAAAAAAAGTAAAAAAAAGGCCGCCCATAATGGACGGCCTTAATTATATATGATTTAAACTGTTTATTACTCAGCAAGCGCGCCTGTGAATACTGATGGTGTAGCTTTGATTGCTGCAGCTTCGTTGAAAGTAATTGCTTTAACTCTTCCGCCGAATTTAGGAAGTTCTGTTCCAAGATAGAACTGTGAAGAAAGAACTTTTCCTGCATAAAATGCTGCTTCATCATTATCAGTAAGGATTTTATCCCTGTCTGCACCTTTAGCGTCGCCAACAATGGCCTGCATTTTCGGCTGTGCGATTGTAAGCATCCATACATGCATCCATGCAATACAAACCTGATACATTGCATCAAGGAAAGGAGTTGCGTGAGCAAATATGTTGAGGAATTTTCCTGTAGCCATAAGGCCTTTGAAGAATTCAATAAGTTCATCGAGTTCTTTTAATGCATCATTGAAGAGGCCGAGATATTTATCATCAACGATCCCTTTAGCTTTAGCAACAGTTGCATCCATTCTTTTTCTGAGAGCAGCATAATTCTTCTGCTCTTTGTTCATGAGGATTTTTCTCATCATGAGGTCCATAGCCTGGATACCGTTTGTTCCTTCCCATATAGCAAGGATTTTAGCATCACTCATGTAGCGAACTATCGGATAGTCACGGCAGTAGCCGTATCCGCCGTAGCACTGCATAGCTGTTGAAGTAATTTCAACACCTTTGTCTGTACATCCAGCTTTACATATAGGAGTAAGTATTTCCACCAGAGCATTTGCTTCTTTTTTGTCATCATCACTTGCAGAACCTCTGATGATGTCGAACTGGTTGTACATGAAATAGATAAGAGCTCTTTGACCTTCGAGGTGAGATTTCATCCAGAGGAGCATCCTTTTAACGTCAGGGTGATTAACGATTGTTACGCCCTGTGCATCAGGATTGAGCATCTGTGTAACATCAGCTCCCTGTACTCTGTTTTTTGTATAAGTGATAGCATGCATGTAAGCTGCAGATGCGTTTGCCTGGCCCATGAGAGCTGTACCCATACGCGCAAGGTTCATCATTTTGAACATGATCTTCATACCCTGGCGCTCTTCACCGAGGAGGTAACCCACGCAATTTCCATTGTCGCCGAATGCGAGCTGTGATGTTGCCTGTCCGTGGATACCCATTTTATGTTCGATACCGGGGCATGTTACATCATTAAATGCGCCGATTGATCCGTCAGGATTTACAAGATATTTAGGAACTATGAAGATAGAGATACCTTTTGTTCCTTTCGGGTCACCTTCGATCCTTGCGAGAACCGGATGTATCATGTTAGGATAGTAGTCATTCTCACCGCCGGAGATAAATATCTTCTGACCTGTGATTTTGTATGTACCATCAGCCTGTTTAACTGCTTTGGTTTTGAGAGCACCAACGTCTGAACCTGCATCCGGCTCTGTGAGACACATAGTTCCGCCCCACTCACCTGTGAGGATTTTTTCGCCGTAAAGTTTCCACTGCTCAGGTGTGCCGTATTCTTCTACAAGTTCCATTGCACCGTGAGAAAGACCGGGATACATGAAGAGTGAGTAGTTTGCAGCTGTTATGAATTCCATTGAACCCATTGCAACAGCAAAAGGCATTCCCATACCGCCGATATGCGGATTGTCATAGATTGATCCGAAACCTGCTTCGAAATAAGCATCAAGTGCACCTTTAAAAGAAGGTGGTAATGTTACAGCCTTTGACTGAGGATCCCATTTCGCAGGATTTTTGTCTCCATCTTCTGCTGTCGGATAAATTACATCAACAGAGATCTGTTCAGCGAGATCGATTGTAGCTTCAAATGTGTCGTGATCGAAATCCTGGTAGCACTCAAATTTCGTCAGTTTGTCAGCTTCGAGAAGTTCGAATAAGACAAATTTTACATCCCTTGTGTCAACTATAGGATTAAGCATATTTGCCCCCTTTTTTTATTATTTAGCAAACAGAACCTTTCCTGAGATGAATGCTTACCCCATAGCATGGCTGACATTCAGGGCCGGATATCCTGTTTACAAAGTTTCGCAAAGGCAATTTTATTTTTTAGAACCGTGAGGCCGGAAAACCGGCAAATTTATATAATATACATATCTTTTCTTAAAAGATTCAAGTGTCAAGTCTTTTGTTGAAAAGAATAACAGTCGGACGGTTTTTGTACATATTATTAAAAAAGTATATTTTTTACAAATTACACCACAGTAAGTAAACTTTTTTTCTGAAAATCATACGACCTGTGGGATAAAAGCCCGAAGTTGAACTGAAGAAAAAAGAAAAAATCGATGGAGACCTGAATAATATTGCATTTAACAGGTGGTTTTCTGGCTTCTAAAATACCTGATAATTAAAACATGAAAATATTATATGCAACAAGTTTGATATTTTTTTAAATTTAAGAAAAAAATACCGCTACAGCCTCATCCCGGCAGCAAGTTTCAGTAAATCACCAATCATTTTCAACCTGCCCGATTTTCTCATAAGTATGGAGAGATAGAGATGTTCGGTATTGATTGGCGGTTTTCTTTTCTTCTGCCTGCTGTAAAGCTGTGCCGCTTTTGTTGAGCATTTTACAGCGCATACACCGCATCCGATGCAACGGTCCTGATTAATGATGATCTTTTTACCTTCGCGGGTAAGAGCATCCATGGGGCAGCGTTTTACACAAAGCCCGCAGCCCGTACACTTCTCCTCATCAATCTGAATTATATAATTTGTCGCGAAGAGTTCCGCAGGTTTATCAAACTTTTTAGCGCTTGTAAGAACCCCGCAGCAGCACCCGCAGCAGAGACATATACATAAAGGCTGCAGTGAATTGGCAGGCTGTATAACAAGCCCGCGGTCTTCAGCTTTATCAAGTATTGCAAGGGCTTCCTCTTTAGATATAAGACGGCTCCTCCCCCTGTCGAGATAACCACCTTCACCGAACTGTATGCATATTTCAATATCATCAGTGACTTTACACGGATTACCGAGAATCGCCTCACCCTGCTTGCATACACAGTTAGCCACATGTATAATCTGTTTTGTGCTGCGGATAAATTCACGCATGTTGTCATAAGTATCTATACGGTGCTCAGGCACAATTGCTTTCAAATGAGGAGATGTACGGAGCTGGGGAATTGACGCGCGGAAGAACTCATCCATAAATGCTTCATCATAGTATGAGTGAAGCATCTCCATCAGCTCAGCTGTAAGTCCGTCAACCTGGAACTCGAACATACCAAGTGCAAGCATGGCGCTGCCGTATTTATACGGAGCCCTGTCGGATCTCCTGATACACCCCTTCATAAAGAGAGCGTCAAGTTTCTCCACAAGCTCCTCCCTGCTGTATGAAATACCGTATTTTCTTCTGTACCTCCACGCAATACGACGGGGTGACGAACAGGTCAGACTGAGGCAGAGAGATATCCTGGCCTCCTCCTCTGTGAAAAAATATTTAAGTATATTTAATTCAATACCTGACGCCGTTGCCGGGTACCCGATTGGGTATTTGTCAAGATGAAGCTGAAGTTCACGGTAAAGGTCAGAGTTATTCCGCATTAGTTCTTCCTTAAATTATTTGAGTCGGGCCTTTTTTAAAACCGGTCATCTGTTCTCTGCCATGCCGGTTTTTGTAAAAATACCGGCATCCCACAGTATGAGTTCATAAATGACCATGCATGCCCCCCCGGTACTCATACATGGTCATTTAAAAAGATTAACACTTTTATGTATATAAAAAATCTTGACTCAAAACGGTTGTTACATCTTCTTTATTTAAAATTTTTGAGGTTATTATGAACGAAAAAACAACGCGGATTATTCAGTTAACGATTTTTACTGCTGTGATGATATGGTCTCTCATCAATCCTTATGATATTCCAACATGGTTCATGGAAGCATTACCCGCCCTGGCTGCCCTGGCGGTACTTGTTTACACATATAAAAAATTCAGGCTGGCTGATATAACCTACTGGTTTATCCTTATCCATTGTATTATTCTTTTTGTTGGAGCGCATTACACCTACGCCAGGGTCCCGCTCTTTGACTGGATTAAAGATGCTTTCGAACTTTCACGGAACAACTATGACAAACTCGGGCACCTGGCACAGGGATTTATACCAGCTATGGTTATACGGGAAGTGCTTATACGCACCTCCCCGCTACGCCCCGGGAAATGGCTCTTCTTCATAGTATCATCAATCGCCCTTGCGATCAGCGCGTTTTATGAGCTTATAGAATGGTGGACTGCGGTTTTATACGGAGACGGTTCAATTGAATTCCTGGGCCTCCAGGGGTATATATGGGACGCGCAGTCTGACATGTTCTTTGCTTTAACTGGTTCGATTATAGCACAGATCATTTTTATGAAGATGATAGACAGGCATGCCTGCAAAGCACTTGGTTAAGGCTGTAATGGCAAAACAGCAAATACATTTGCAAGAATATTTTTTTTTATTATCTTATAACAATTGATGAATCATTTTAACCATGTCATTGCGAACGAACGTTAGTGAGTGAAGCAATCTGTTTTTGAAACGAATAGTAACTAATTATAATAAAGTGTTTATAATCTGAACAGATTGCCACGTCGCTATTGCTCCTTGCAATGACAAATAATTAATAGTTCAATTATTAATTGCTATAATTATAACGGAGGCTCAGTATGAAAACACTATACCTGTTCAGGCATGGAGACGCGAAACCTGATGAGGATTCAGATTACAACAGGGAGCTTACGGATGAAGGGATAGAGCAAACATCCCTCATGGCTGACTACCTGAAAACCGAAGGTGTAGTTATTGACCTGATTATAAGCAGCGGGGCACCGCGGGCTGAAACAACAGCGGAAACTATCGCTGATAAAATATCCTACCCGGTCAACAACATAGAAATTGATGATGTAATATATGATGCTAAAAACGGTGACGAACTGATTCCGCTTATAAAGAATGTCCCGGAACATGTTATTTCACTGATGATTGTGGGGCACAACCCTGTACTGAGCGACCTCGCTTCATCTCTTATAAATCACGGGAGAAAAATCGACATGAGCAAATCCTCTGTTGTGAAGATCGATTTTGATTCCACCCCCTGGAAAGATGTTAATAACGGCAGGGGTGCATTTGTTTTCTACAAGAAGCCTGTTAAGGGTATTATTGAAACAATTATATAATACGCCGTGTTATTTATACCTGTTACTACATTTTTCTTGACAGGGTTACACCCCGGTAATAGAGAAGAGAAATCCCGCCAACGTAGCTCAGCCGGTAGAGCAGCTCACTCGTAATGAGCAGGTCGCCTGTTCGATTCAGGTCGTTGGCTCATAAGCCCTGAGATTATCAGGGCTTTTTTATTCAGGCATAACAACCTAAAATCGCAAACCATCATTTTGGACAGATTTTGGACAACTTTACTGATTCATGACTCTTTGAAATGACACAACCACTGCCATACGATCCGCCTTCTCCCTGGCGTTCTTCCCTCCTGCCTGAGCATAAAACTTCTCTGTTACAGTAACTGAAGAAATACCGAGGAAATCCGGGACAGCAACTATCCGGCTCTTCCGGTTTTTTGTTGTGCCGGCCCTCAGGAATATCCTTCAATCTCTGAAGAGTGTATTTGCCGCAGTTCTTCTGCATGTTATAACCTTCCGGTATTGCACTCTCTTAAATCGGAAATAGAACTGATACTTTGTGTATCCTTTCTCTACTCCAGGACTTCTTTTTGATTGCAGAGCTCACTTCTTCGGGATCAAACAGATATGATTTGTTATTCGGTGAGTACGCAGGTATCCGCTCCTCTCTCACTATTTTTCTGATTGTCCACACCGGGATGTTTACTAATATAACTATTGACATATGCTTATAAGTTTTAAGAAGTTTATGATAATAAATTTGAAAAACCATTTTCTATCTTGATAACTATTAATAAAACACTTAGAGGCTGAAAGAATGAAAAATTCTTTTCCAAACCCTGAAGGTAAAATAAATGTCCTTAAAAGATATCTGCATATTGTTGCTCTGCTGCAGCATATACCGGCAAATGATGAAAAGTGGAATGCACGAAAACTTGCTGAAATAATACAACTTGAAGAGGGTAATGAAAAGCCTTTTGATGACAGCCTCATCAGGACATATATAAGGGAGCATATAGTAAAGGAACTCGATATATCACTTGATAAAACCCAGGGTGGATGGTTCACTACCTTTGCCCAGGATCTTGATAAAAAGACACAGCTTGAAATAGCCCGGGTTTATGCCGACTTCGTAATTAAAGATACATCCCGTGATGCAATTCTTGAAAGATTTATAAAAGCAATGCCAAAAACAGCTCTCTGGACACTTGGAAGGATATACCTGGCAACTGTTGAAAAAAGGATGATCCAGATTAATTACACTACAAATACAGGATATAAAATACGCTACTGGCAGCTCTGCCCCTACTATTTTGTATTCAGAAACAATAATCTTTATCTTGTTGCCTGGGACCCGAAACAGAAAAAACGTCTCCCGCTCCTCGCTGAAAGGATTAAAAACCTGATCGTTCTGGATAAAGATCAAAGTATCCCATGGGATATACCTCCGGTACAGGAAGTATTTAAAGATGCTCTCAGCGCCTTCATCTCTGATTCAAAACCTGTTGAAATGAGAGTCCGCTATAAAAAAAGGGCTGCCAATATCATCGAAAGCATAATAAGCCCCCTGGCCCCGGAGATTATTTCAGTAGAAAGCGGTGACTGGTTTGAATCAACATTTCACATTACAGATTATATCTATCTCTGCAAACAGTTTGTATTATACGGCAGTGATGTTGAAATAATCTCCCCTGCTCATGTAAGAAAGGATATGATCAATATGCTGAAAGCGAGCCTTAAGGTGTATGAAAAGTAAAAAACAATAGAAATGCTTGCTTTTTACCGCAATAAGTATTAGACTTTAAAATCCAATCAGGAGGTTGTATGAATGCTTTAAGAGAAATAATCAAACCAGTAGATAAAAAACTTATTATTAATCTGCCCGATGGATTTGCACATGTCAGGGAGTTTGAAGTAATAATATTACCTGCGGATGAAAAAACAATAAAAGTAAAAAGCCGCAAAGAGTTATTCGGAAAGTATGAAGGTAAAATCAAAATGACTGATGATTTCAATGAGCCGATAGAGGACTTCAAGGAATATATGTAATGAACTATCTGATAGATACGAATATAATTATATGGTACCTGGAAAGTAATGAAAAACTACCTGTAGAAATCAGAAATGCAATTACAAATGCTGATAATGATATCTTTATCAGCATTGTCTCATTCTGGGAAATCGCAATCAAGTATTCTTTAGGCAGATTAGATTTTCCAAAACCCTTAAATGAAATATTTGATGAATTAAGTGATAATGATTATTTTAAAATTTTGCCATTAAAACAGAATCATATTTTAACCATGACAGCCCTGCCTTATATTCACAGAGATCCTTTTGACCGTCTTATCTATTCACAGGCAAGATCGGAAAATATTAAGTTCCTATATACGGATGAGATTTTCAACAAATATGAAAAAGATATTAAATGATAAACCGCTGTAATACTCAATCTTTAGTAATGATCTCTTTCCGGGATATGAAACATTAAAGTGATTCTCCTGAACACCAGCGCTTTATGCTCAAAGGGCTCTCCAAACATCACAAAAGATTCCGCACAATGCTCTTCAAATTTCATTCTTCTCTCTCCATTTCCTGAAAAATCCGGTTATATCCTGCCCTTTGCATGTCAGGGTGGCCTTCCCCTGGTATGTTTTTTTTGAATCATCCGGAGGGTCAGTTATTAGCTCTCCTTTTATGTTATATACCTTCCTTTCATTTTCGGGATCATCATATTCAAGTCTTTGTGTGAAGTATTTTATCCTCCCGAAAGAAGGTATGGTGCCGTCAAATTTTTCGATTATCTCTTTAATAGCCTTTTTCCGTACATCATTCTGCTTTTCATACGACAGTGTACAGAAATCAGCAGGGAGTTTTCTTATTTTAAGTCTGTCAGCTCCAAGAATCGCGCAGACAAATATCGGGCTCGGTATTCTCCTCTCTG
>ERZ795048.790-NODE-790-length-31619-cov-7.942878_pt1 | contig 31619 bp, 23 predicted proteins | sample MGYA00375132_ERZ795048 | MGnify/ENA primary metagenome ERZ795048 (study PRJEB30177, sample SAMN05720225) | activated sludge metagenome | isolation source: Anaerobic digester | place: Hong Kong | collected 2014-12-17 ... | reverse complement strand
GCCCGGGCAGGCATAGATAAGAAAAGACTGGATCCCTGACAAAGACATTCAGGGATGACAGCATTGGATAAAACAGATTATTTCCGGTTTCGCAACAAAGAGAAAACCTTTGTGGCATTGTCGATAGTGCCGGATTAGCCTGCATTTCTCACCAGCACAGGTTAAAAATCGTGATAAGGCTGATAATACAAGGAACAGCAAGTGAGTGGTGAGGGAGCATACTGTTGCGTATGTGACCGATCCCGAATCGCCGCTGTGACGCAGTAGGATTGGCCTTGTCGCGGTTTTCCGGATTTCTCTGTGAGAAATCCGGGTTAGTTCTTCTATCGGCACCGGGAAATGTATTATTTGTGTTTCTTTTTGTATTTATCTGGTAGTATATACAGACAAGCAAATTCTAATTAGGAAGAGATAAACGTGTTGAAATCCGCGAAGACGAGATTCTTGGTGTTGACGGCGATGGTTCTGATTCTGGGCGCATCGGTTGCGATTGCGGAATCAGCTCAGAATGTAGAACTGGTTGGTGAGTTTGTCACAGACACTCCGAGGGATGTGTTTGTATCAGGTGATTATGCTTATGTAAGCGCGGGAAATGTGTTTTTAGTTGTTGATATCTCTGATCCGGCGATGCCGGTTCGCGCAGGGTACTGCAAAACGCCGGGGATTGCGTATGATGTATATGTGTCAGGCGACTATGCGTATGTAGCAGATTATGGAGCGGGCCTGCGGGTGATAGATGTCTCCGATCCGGCATCGCCGGTGGAAGTCGGTTTTTATGACACGCAGGGGGATGCGCTGGCTGTATATGTATCGGGCGATTATGCATATGTTGCCGATGAGGATGAAGGTATGCGGGTGATAGATGTCTCCGACCCTGCATCGCCGGTGGAAGTTGGATATTTCAAAATGCGCAAGAGGGAAAAAGCAAATAGCGTGTATGTATCGGGCGATTATGCGTATGTCGTGTATGGTGATAATAGTAATAAAGGCCTGAGGGTAATAGATATATCCAATCCCTCAATGCCGGTGGAAGTTGGATATTACGACACGCCGGGATTGGCACAAAATGTCTATGTATCGGGCAATTATGCGTATGTCGCGGATGGATGGGAAGGTATGCGGGTGATAGACATCTCCGACCCTGCATCGCCGTCGGAAGTTGGATATTACGACACGTCCGGACATGCCTATGGTGTATATGTGTCAGGCAATTATGCGTATATCACATGTTCCAGTGGATTGCCGGTGAGCAAACTGTGGGTGGTAGATATTTCTGATCTGACATTGCCCGTGGAAGTTGGACATTACGATACACCGGGATATGTGTATGTGGCAGGTGATTATGCATATATCGCGGCTAAAGAGAACGGTCTACGGGTGGTCGATGTCTCCGCCCCTGCATCGCCTGTGGAAGTTGGATACTACAATACATCGGGATATATGTATGATGTGTATGTGTCGGGCAGTTATGCATATGTTGCAGATCGTCATGAAGGCCTGCGTGTGATAGATATGTCTGATACGACGTCGCCGGTGGAAGTGGGCTATTACGACACGCGAGGTTTTGAACATGCTGTCTTTGTGTCGGGCAGTTATGCGTATGTCACGACTGAATATTCCGGTCTGCGGGTGATAGACATCTCCGACCCGGCATCGCCTGTGGAAGTTGGAAATTACTTACCGCGCATGCGGGGAAAAGCAAATGGCGTGTATGTGTCCGGCAATTATGCGTATGTTGTATATGGTGGTGATAGTAATGAAGGCCTGAGGGTAATAGACGTCTCAAACCCTGTATTGCCTGTGGAAGTTGGATATTGCGAAACACCGGGTAGTGCAACTGATGTCTATGTGACTGGCAGTTATGCGTATGTTGCGTATCAGTATGAAGGCAGCCTGAGAGTTATTGATATTTCCGACCCGACATCGCCGTCGGAAGTTGGATACTACGACACGCCGGGATATGTAATGGATGTCTATGTTTCGGGCGATTATGCGTATGTCGCGGAGGCTACTAAATATTTTGGATCTCAAGAAGGTATGAGAATACTGGATATATCAAACCCGGAATTGCCTGTTGAAGTTGGATTTTATGACACATTGAGGAATGCAAATAGTGTCTATGTGTCAGGCGATTATGCATATATCGCGGCTCAAGAAAACGGTCTGCGTGTGATAGATATCTCGGACCCGGCATCGCTGGTGGAAACCGGGTATTACGACAAATCGCTATATGTCACAAACGTATATGTAGATGATGATTATGTGTATATTGTAAACGGGTGGAGCGAATTAATTGTGCTGGAGTTTAAACCTGTCGCTGTCTATGGATGGGATCCGGCTGATGGTTCCGTGCTTACCAACACGACATATTCGATAAATTTCGAAACAAATATAACTGCATGGTGCAGGTGGGCCTTATCCGATGTCGATTACTCGGAGATGGAAGGCGTTTGTATAAGCGATGGCTCTTTTCGCCACAGATGTGATGTGTCGGGCATGACTACGGGTGAAAATACTGTATATACTGCATGCTGTGATTCGTCCGGCAACGAGAATTCAAATGAAACAAAAAAGCATCTGTATTACACGGTCAGTCTTCCTGAAAAATCGGCGACGGCACGGGCTCCGAGCTGGGATTTAGAGCTTGCCGGCGGCAATCCGCAGGCTGTGTTCGTTTCCGGTAACTATGCCTATGTTGCGGCGATCGGCATGCTTTCGATTGTTGACATTTCGGATCCGGCGATGCCTGTTCAGATTGGATATTCCGACACTTCGGGCTCCGCACTCGATGTGTACGTGTCGGGCAGTTATGCGTATGTGGCAGATGGTCCTGAAGGTATGAGAGTACTGGATATATCCGACCCGGCATCGCCTGTCGAAACGGGCTGTTACGACACACCGGGGAATGCAAATGGCGTCTATGTGTCGGGTAGTTATGCGTACGTCGCAGATGGTTGGGGAGGTCTCCGTGTTATTGATACCTTTAATCCGGCATCGCCGGTAGAAGCCGGATATTACGATACACCGGGATATACGTATGATGTGAATGTGTCGGGCAATTATGCTTATATCGCGGATGGGTATGAAGGTCTGCGCGTGATTGATATCTCGGACCCTGCCTCGCCTGTGGAAGCCGGATACTTCAATACATCGGGAGAAGCAATCTCGGTGAATGTGTCGGGCAATTATGCGTATGTCACAGATGGGCATAGCGGCCTGCATGTGATAGATACATCCAACCCGGCATCGCCGGTGGAAGTTGGATATTACGACGCTCCGGGGCATGCGATCGGTGTGTATGTATCGGGCAGTTACGCATACATCGCGGATGGAGAATCGGGGCTTCGTGTGATAGATATCTCCGACCCGTCGTCGCCGGTGGAGGCAGAGCACTACGACAGGCCGGGATATGCACAGAGTTTATATGTAGTCGGCGATTATATTTACGTTGCTGACGGGGGATTCGGATTGGTTGTGCTGGAGTTCGATGCGGGGATTCCTGATACTGCCTCTCCGGATCGGCATTAATCCGGATTTCTCACAGAGAAATCCGGAAGATCGTGATAGCACCTGTCCTCCTGCGCCGGGTGACATGCACAAGCTTTGTGCATGAATCAGCAAAAAACGGTTCGGGTTCGGAATACACGGAGACAGGATATAAGATTTTCTGAGATGGGGACTTTTCAACAGCATCGTAAGGTGTCTTCGGAATGCGCATGGACACCACAGATACTATGACGAGAGGCACATGATGAAAATCAACTTCAGAAAGTTCCTGAATAAGTGGGCGAAATTCGGTCTGGGCTATTCCCTTTTCTTAATTCTGTCATTTTTGATAATAATTTCTATTCCTTTATTACGTACCAGTTTCTTGTATTTGGCATGGGTATGCATGTTTTTCATCGTATGGTTTGCTTACGTGATTATAGGGGCAGTGATTTTAATAATACAAATCTTCATTGAGGTTCTACAAAAATTTAAGAATAGTCGATCAAGCTTTTAAACTGCGCTGGTGAGAAATGCAGGTTAGAGGGGACAGGGCTTTTCCGGTTTTGAAACAAAGGGAAAATCATTACGATATTGTCGATAATGTCGGAATAGTTCTTTTATCGGCACCGGGAAATGTATTATTTGTGTTTCTTTTTGTATTTATATGGTAGTATATACAAACAAGCAAATTCTAACTAGGAAGATATAAACGTGTTGAAATCCGCGAAGACGAGATTCATGATGTTGGCGGCGATGGTTCTGATTCTGGGCGCATCGGCTGCGATTGCGGAATCAACTCAGAATATCGAACTGATAGGCGAGTTTGTCATAGGCAAACCGAGGGATGTTTTTGTATCAGGTGATTATGCTTATGTCAGCGCGGGTGAGGTGTTTGCAGTTGTTGATATCTCTGATCCGGCGATGCCGGTTCGGTCAGGGTACTGCAAAACGCCGGGGACTGCAAATGGCATCTATGTATCGGGTGATTATGCTTATGTCGCTGATAGTGGTGAAGGATTGCGGGTGATAGATATAGCCGACCCGGCATCTCCTGCTGAGGTCGGATATTACGACACGCCTGGAGAAGCACTGGCTGTTTATGTATCGGGCAATTATGCGTATGTCTCTGATGGGTATGCAGGACTGCGGATTATAGATATCTCCGATCCGGTATCACCTGCGGAAGCCGGTTATTATGACACACCGGGTTATGCAAGGGATGTATATGTAACAGGCGATTATGCGTATGTTGCGGATGATCATAAAGGTCTTCGTGTTGTAGATATATCCGATCCGATGTTGCCGGTAGAAGTTGGATATTACAACACGCCCGGAATAGCTAATGGAGTACATGTCGCGGACGACTATGCATATGTTGCGGGCGAAAGATTTGGTTTACAGATAATAGATATCTTCGACCCGGTATCACCGGTACAAGTTGGATATTACGACACGCCTGGAGAAGCAAATGGTATCTTTGTCGCGGGCAATTATGCGTATGTCGCGGATAAAAAAGAAGGGCTTCGGGTGATAGATGTCTCCGATCCGGCATCGCCGGTGGAAGCAGGGTATTTCGACGCATCCGTGGAAGCTTATAATGTACATATCTCGGGTAATAAAGCATATGTTGTGGATTATAGGGTGGGCCTGAAGGTGATAGATATATCCGACCCGGTATCACCGGTGGAAATTGGATATTACATTGATCAATGGGAAGCCACCGGGGTATTTGTGTCGGGTAATTATGCATATCTTGCCTCGGATTTATTACTGGTGATAGATGTTTCAGATCCTGCATCGCCGGTGGAGATTGCATATTACGATACGCCGGGGGAAGCGCAGGATGTGTATGTCGCGGGCAATTATGCGTATGTTGCGGATAAACAAGAAGGGCTTCGAGTGATAGATATCTCCGATCCGGCATCGCCGGTGGAAGTCGCATATGAGGATACGTGGTATCAGGCTTTGAGGGTAGTTGTCGCGGGCAATTATGCGTATGTCGCGGATGATTGGCTTTTACAGATAATTGACATATCCGATCCGCTGAATCCCGTAAAAGCAGGATACAGTCAGGTGGCAAATGATCCATCTTATTTAGAATTTAGAGGGTGTATAGACGTTCATGTAATTGGCAGATATGCATATGTCGCAACCTATGACGGGCTTGTGATCCTGGATATTTCCGATCCTGCGAATCCGGAGGAACTCGGTTCTTATCTGGGAGTGGGGAACATAGACAGTGTGTATGTCTCAGGAAAGTATGCATATCTCGGTTCGTATGGATTACTGGTATTAGATGTTTCCGACCCGACATCTCCAAGAAAGATCGGAGAAGACATGACATATGGTGCCAGGGAGATATATGTAGACAGCGGTTATGCTTTCACTGTTGATTACCAAACTTTGAACGTTATTGATGTTGTAGACCCATCTGATAAGAAATTGGTCGGTTATTATACTGGATCGGTATGGAACAATGATTTGCATTTGGCAAATGGTTATATTTATGTTGCAGCTTATGGGTATGGATTGATGATTTTCAAATTCGATGAAGATTTACCTGACACGAGAACGCCTGTTCAGATGAATTGGAGCCCTGCGAATGGCTCCGTGCTTAGCAACACGACATATTCGATAAGTTTCGGGACGGACGAGAACGCATGGTGCAGATGGTCTTTGACCGATGTCGATTACTCCGAAATGCACGGCGCTTGTATAAATGATGGTTCTTTGAGCTACCGATGTGATGTATCGGACATGACTACAGGGGAAAATACTGTATATATTGCATGTAGTGATTTGTCAGGCAACGAGGATTCAGTAGAAACGAATAAACATCTGGATTACACTGTCAGCCTTCCTCTGAAACCGCCCCCGGATAGCAGGAGCAGTAATATTGATTTTTTCGGCGAGATTGGCGGTGGCAGCCCTCAGGATGTTTTCGTTTCCGGTAACTATGCTTATGTTGCGGCGCTCGGTATGTTTTCAATTATTGATATTTCGAATCCGTCGATGCCTGTTCTGGTAGGATATTATGAAACAGGAGAATCGGCACCGGATGTATATGTTTCGGGCAGTTATGCATATGTTGCGTATGAAAATGCAGGCCTGCGTGTGATAGATATCTCCGACCCGGCATCGCCTGTGGAAGTCGGGTCTTTCGCCCCATTCGGTGAAGTAGTGGACGTATATGTTTCAGGCAGTTATGCGTATGTCGCGGCTGGAAGAAACGGTCTGCGGGTGATAGACATTTCAAACCCCTCATCGCCGGTGGAAGTCGCACATGAGGATACGTGGTATCAGGCTTTGAGGGTAGTTGTCGCGGGCATTTTTGCGTATGTCTGGGGTGATGGGGAAGGCCTGTGTGTAATAGACATCTCCGACCCGGCATCGCCGGTCATAGTCGAATATTACAGTATTCCCGGAGGCATGCAAGACGTATATGTAGTGGATAATTATGCCTATATTGCGAATCGCTCCATGGGTTTACTGGTGGTTGATATCTCCGATCCCGCATCATTCGCGGGAGTCGCACATTTTGACACATCTGGATATGCGCATGGGGTACATGTATCCGGCAATTATGCGTATGTCACGGATGGGGAAGCCGGTTTAAGGGTGATAGATATATCCAACCCGGCATCGCCGTTTGAAATTGGAAATTTTGGGACCTCGGGAAACGCCGTTGGGTTAGACATCACGAACAGTTATGTCTATGTTGCTGACGAGGTTACAGGACTTAGGGTAATAGATATCTCAGTCCCGTCATCCCCTGTGGAAGTGGGGCAATATGATTCACAAAGAGTGTCAGTCAGCGCACAGGGCATATTCGTGCATGGCAGTTATGCGTATGTTGCGGACGGAGAAACCGGTCTGCGGGTGATAGATATCACCGACCCGGCGTCGCCGGCGGAAGTTGGATTTTATGACATAGATAGAGGGGCAAATAGTGTATATGTGTCCGGTAATTATGCGTATGTCATGTATGGGTGGGAAGGTCTCCGGATTATCGATATCACCGACCCGGCATCGCCTGCAGAAGTGGGTGGGAGGTCGGGATCCTCAAGTGATGTCTATGTGTCAGGCGATTATGCATATACTGCGAATTATGGATATGGTCTGCGTGTAATAAATATCTCCGATCCGGCATTGCCCGTGGAAGCTGGATATTACAATACGCCGGGATCTGCACATGGAGTGTATGTCTCGGGCGGTTATGCTTATATCGCGGACTATGAAGACGGCCTGCGGGTGATAGACATCTCGGATCCGGCATCGCCGGTAGAAGTTGGATATTACGACACACCGGGAGAAGCGCAGGATGTATATGTATCCGGCAATTATGCATACGTCGCGGATGTTTCAAGAGGTTTGCGCGTGATCGATATCTCGGATCCGGCATCGCCGTCGGAAGTTGGATATTACAACACGCCGGGAGACGCACAAGGGGTTTATGTGTCGGGCAGTTATGCGTATGTCGCGGATGATCATAAAGGGCTTCGCGTGATAGATGTTTCTGATCCGACATGGCTGAAAGAAGCCGGGTATTATGACATGCCCGGCCAGGCAAAAGATGTGTATGTGGTTGGTGATAAAGTCTATGTTGCAGTTTATGGATACGGACTGGCGGTGCTGGAGTTCGATGCTGGAGAAATTGATATAACACCGCCGTTAGCGCCTGAGTATGTGTACGACGGGACGGGTGAAGATATTGATATTACTGTATTGACCGGGAAGATTTCGGCGAACTGGGCGGCGGCTTCGGACGCGGAATCCGGGATTAGAGCTTACTGGTATGCGGTCGGGACAACGACGGGCGCGACGGATGTTGTGGACTGGACGGATAACTCGCTTGAAACCTCGGTGACAGTTTACGGAGTGTCGCTGATCGACAAACAGATTTATTACTTCTCGGTCATGGCGCAGAACGGGATCGGTTTTTACTCCGAGGTGGCTGTATCGGACGGGGTTACCGTGTCGGAAGAACCTACGCCGACGGATTTGGTCATTACAAGCGGATGGAATCTTGTGGGAGTATCGTTACAGGGGATGGTTATCGACCCGGAATCTGTTTTTGCCGGAAATGACTTTTGTATTGTGGATATCAATGCGGGGGATGCTTATCTTACCGAGCCGGGCACGGTCGGGCTGGATTTCGTTTCCGGCTATTGGATTTACTCGGACAGCGATATCGGGACAGTCGATGCGGTTTCCGGCTCTGAATGCACAAGTACAGAATATAAGATCAAGCTGAGTCCGGGTTGGAACGCTTTTTCAAATCCATACAACGAGAAGTTGCCGTGGGCTGATTCCAACGCAAAAATAGGGCACTATTACACCGAATATGGAGAATGGGTTGTACACAGCGGTTACAGGTACGAAAGTCTGATGGTTATCTACAGTTACGAGGATGGAGTATATACAAGGATTGAGCCGAACGCGGGAAATTATCTTATGCCCTGGACGGGTTACCTGATATATGTATCCGGCACTTGGGATCTGATTATCACAAAATAAAATAATGCAATCCACGCTTATAGAGCCGCACCTGCGCGGCAGGAAGACAGGCCTCGGTCAGATAAGCCTCCGGCGGCCAGAGACAACTTTTTGAAAAAAGTTTTCTCTGGACTCTTTCAAAAACTTCTCGACCGAATAAAGCAAAATGTGGCGAAGACACATTTTGCTCTATTCTCGACTTTTCTCAAAGGTGAATTCATATGACACGTTGTCCGCTGAAGTATAACGATTCCTCACATGCTCAAAACAAGTTTGAGCATGGCACCCGACAGGCCCCGCCTGCTTTTTGTCCTCTTACGTACTCACTTTGTGGATTGCTCAATGTAGCAATATGTATATTTAATTTGGAATGCGGCGATTCATCGCCGCTTTGCATTGCCGGGAATTTATTACCGGCTATTTCCCGATGCGATCAAAAAACTGAGCAATAAAAGTCAAAAAAAAGGTTTTGAGGAATAACGAAACAAAAAGGTGTTCTGAAATCCATTGATATTTCAGGCTGAATAGGTTATAAATATGAATAGATTCATAATTGGAGATGGTTCATGCCGGGATTGAGGGAAATAAAAAAGGGACGCCGGGAACGCCGGATTCTGGATGCTGCCGGCGCATTGTTCGAGGAGCGCGGGTTCACGCCGGTGAGCATGGAGGAAATCGCGGCGCGCGCCGAGGTCGGCGTGGGGACGCTGTACAATTATTTCAGTTCGAAGAAGGCATTATTGTTGTCGATTATCAGCCGCGACACCGGCATTGCGCTGGAGAGTGCGCAGCGCATTATCGATTCGCCGCCGGACGGCTATGTGGATGCGATGACCGAGATGCTGTACGTGTATTTCGAGAGTTTTTTTTCGAGGTATCCTAAGAAGCTGATGCGCGAAATAATGGCGGCGTTTTTCAGCAGCATGGCGGAGTTCGGCCCGGAGCTGATGGAGCAGGACATGCGGATGATATCGCAGATAGCGCTGCTGGTCGATGTTTTTCAGCGAAACGGGCTGGTCGGTGGCGATGTGCCGGCGCAGGATGCGGCGTTTGCGGTTTATTCGGTATTGATGGTTCAGAGCATGGTGTACATCTCGCTTGAGACGATGACGCTCGGGCAGTTGAAGGAGAGTTTGCGCCGACAGTTGAGCCTGCAGTACGAGGGTTTGCGGCGGCGCGGCTGATGCCGCGGAAAGAGGTGCTTTACTATGAAAAGGATATATGCGGGGGCGGCGGTTCTCGCGTTGTTTGTGTTCTGTTGTGTTTCGGTGTCGCGCGCCGCGCCGCCGGCGCATGAGATTCTGGATGCGGTGGACGACCTTTACCGCAGCAGTTCGAGCAGCGGCAGGGTCACCATGCGGATCGTGAATAAAAACTGGCAGCGCGAGCTGACGATGGATATGTGGAGCAAGGGCAAGGACAGGTCGCTGATCCGGATTCTTTCGCCGAAGAAGGAAAAGGGCACCGCGACGCTCAGGGCCGGCAACGAGATATGGAACTATCTTCCGAAGGTCAAGCGCGTGATAAAACTGCCGTCGTCGATGATGTCGGATTCGTGGATGGGAAGCCATTTCACGAACGACGATCTCGTGAAGGAGAGCCGCATGGCGGACGATTATGAATACGGGATAAATTTCGAGGGCGAGCGGGAAGGCGCCCGCGTGGTTTCGATCGCGTGCACGCCGCTGCCGGACGCGGCGGTGGTGTGGGGGCGGATCGATGTGACAGTGGATGCGGCAACGCTGATCCCGGTGAAGATCGATTATTTCAACGAGGATCTCGAACTGACGCGGACGATGGAGTTTTCGGACATAAAAGAGTTCGGGGGCAGGAAGGTTCCTTCAGTTATGACCATCCGGCCCGCCGATGAGCCGGACGAAAAAACGGTTGTGATTTATGAGCGGCTGGAGTTCGACGTCGATCTCGATGACGGGATATTTTCGTTGAGGAACCTTCAGAAATGATTGCTGAAACGATAAATGTTTTCAGGTTCGCGTGGCGGAACCTCTGGCGCAACAGGAGCCGTACGGGGGTCGTCCTCGCGGCGGTGACGATTAACATCCTTATTATGATCGTGACGTATGCCCTCATGCAGGGGATGCTCGACCAGGCGGTCGGGCACGCGACGAATATCTCGGTCGGCGAGGCGCAGGCGCATCACCCGGATTACCGCGCCGAGCGTTCTTTCTACGATGTTGTGGATGAGCCGGACGCGCTGCTGGAGTCGGCGCGTACGATGGGTGTGCCAGGCACGAAGCGCAGCTACGGGTTCGGGCTGGCGGCGATGGGGACCAAGTCGGCGGGCGCGCAGTTCTGGGGGATCGATCCTGGCGCGGAGTCCGGGGTGTTCGATATAGACGACCGTGTGCAGGATGGTGCGTTTCTTAAAAGCGATACAAGGGGCGGGGTGGTGCTGGGGCGCAAGCTGGCGTTCTCGCTGTCGGCGGAGGTCGGCGATGAGCTGGTTGTGCTGGTGCAGTGCGCGGACGGCTCAATGGGCAATGAGCTTTACACCGTTACCGGCGTACTCGGCATGGTAAACGACGACATCGACCGGACTGCGGCGCTGATGCACGCTGATGATTTCGAGGAGCTGTTTGTCTCGGGTGGCCGGGTTCACGAGGTTGCGTTCAATTCGCGCGGCGCGGTTGATGCTGAAGAATTCACAGCCGCGCTGTCGGCGCAGTTTCCCGGCGCTGAAATAAAAACCTGGCGCGGCTTGCTGCCCGCGCTTTCTGATATGCTGCATCTTTTCGACGGCATGATAATGGTGTTCGGTTCGATATTCTGTCTCGCGGCGGGACTGGGCGTGATGAACGCGCTGCTGATGGCGACGTTCGAGCGGATACGCGAGTTCGGGGCGATGAAGGCGCTGGGCGCCACGCCGCTGAGGATAGTTCGCGATGTCGCAGCGGAGGCGCTGGTGCTCGCCGCGCTTGCAGGTGTGATCGGCGTGCTGCTTTCGCTTCCGGCGTGCCGCTACCTCGCGGTTCATGGTATCGACACGTCGTCATTGAGCACGGGGATTACTTACACGGGCATCGCGTTCGACCCGGTATGGCGGGCGGTGCTTACTCCGCAGATTGTGCTGAGGTCGGTAGGCTACATGGTATTTTTCTGTATCGCGGCGTCGCTGTACCCGGCGGTTCTTGCCGCGCGGCTCAGGCCTGTCGACGCGATGCGAAAGCAGTGAACGAGGATAAACGCAGCCGGGAGCAGGCCCGGCGGGAGGACGCATAATGGCGACGTTGCTTGCATGGAGGAGTATCTGGCGCAACAGGCGCAGGACGCTCATAACCCTGTTTTCAATCGCCATGGGTTTGACGATTGTCATATTCTTCATCAGCTTCGGCGACGGTGTTTATTTCCAGATGGTTGACGACGCGGCGCGGATGCAGTCGGGGCATATAACCATCGAGAACCCGGACTACAGGCAGGCGCCGGCGGTTGATCTATGGGTGGAAGGAGCGGACGAAGTGCGGCGGAGCGTTTCCGGGCTGAAGGAAGTCGAAAACGCGAAGCTGCTGATACTCGGGCAGGGCGTCGCGCGGTCGGGCAACGGCGCGATCGGCGCAGCGGTGATGGGCGTCGAGCCGTCGGTAGAGAAAACGACGTCGTTTCTCGCGAAGCATATAAATAAAGGCGGCTATCTCGAAGACACCGACGGCGCGATGGTGGTTGTCGGGAGCAAACTGGCAAAACAGCTCAAGCTGGACATCGGCAAGAAGATGGTGCTGACCGCGAACGACGCCAACGGGATACTCGTCGAGGAACTCCTGCGGGTGAAAGGGATATTCGAAACAGGCGTGCCGGAGATCGACGGATACCTGCTCCAGTCGCCGATAGGGTTCGCGAGGAAGTTTTTCGGGCTGCCGGACGGAGCGGCGACGCAGGTCGGGATCGTGCTGTATGATGCCGTATCGCAACAGAAAAGGGCGCGCCGCGAGGTCGGCGCGGCGGCGGAGGGAAGACCGGTGAAGGTGCTTTCGTGGTACGAGGTGATGCCCGAGCTGGCTTCTTATATAAAGATGGACAAGACATCGAACGTGGTGTTCCAGGGGATATTGTTGTTCCTGATACTGTTCACGATTTACAACACGATCATGATGTCGGTGATGGAGCGCAGGCGCGAGTTCGCGATGCTGATGGCGGTGGGAACACCGGTGGGGCTTCTGCGGGCACAGGTCGTTATGGAATCGATATTCATAGCGCTGATCGGCTGCGCGGCGGGGCTGGCCTGCGGGTGGGGCGTTTCAGCCGTGACCGGCTCGACCGGGATCGACATCAGCAGGATGCTGCCCGAAGGAAGCAGCGTGTCGGGTTTCGCTGTGTCGATGATAATGTACCCGCGCGCGACGTTTCCCACACTTGTGTGGCCGACCGGCATCGTATTTATGATAACTTTTTTGATCAGTGTTCTGTCGATCAGAAAAATACACGGCGGCAGCATCGCGGACACGATCAGGGACAATTGAGATATCCGGGTTTCGAAAGGAATGTGATCCGATGGAAATGATAGTCAGGACGAGCGGTTTGACGAAGGATTACGGGCAGGGCGATGTCGCGGTGCATGCTCTGCGCGGGATCGACATAGAGATCGGGCCGGGCGAGTTCGCGGCTATGGCGGGGCCGTCGGGTTCCGGCAAGAGCACGCTGCTGAATATTCTCGGGGGGCTGGACCGAGCGACCGCGGGCGAGGTGGAGGTCGCGGGCAACGCGCTCGTCGGGATGTCCAACTCCAGGCTCAGCAGGCTGCGCCGGGATCGCATCGGGTTTGTGTTCCAGAACTACAACCTGATCCCGGTTCTCACAGCGATTGAAAACGCGGAATACGTGATGATGCTGCGGGGCGTGCCGAGGAAAGAACGGCGCGGGCGGGTGATGGATATGCTGTCGGAAGTCGGGCTGGGGGGGATGGAAAACAGGTTTCCGCGCGAGCTTTCCGGCGGACAGCAGCAGCGTGTGGCGATCGCGCGGGCGATCGTTACGGAACCGGCGCTCGTACTCGCGGACGAGCCGACCGCAAACGTGGATTCGAAAACCGCCGCGTCGCTGCTCGACCTCATGCAGAAGCTCAACGAGGAAAAAGGCGTCACGTTCCTGTTCTCGACCCACGACCACTCGGTTATGAAACGCGCCGGGCGGCTTCTCATGCTCAGGGACGGTGTAATTTCGTACGACGGCGAATCCGCGCGCAGCGTCTACGAGGAAGCCGATTAACCGGAACAGAAATCAGCAGCAGGATAATTAATTCCCTATACAATAACAAGCAAAATGCGTATGGCATGTCTTTTCAGGCGGATGCATTTAACCTGCATTTCTCACCAGTGCAGGTTAAAAATCGTTAGAATGCCTGTAATACAAGGCGCGGCGAGTGAGTGGTGAGGAAGCATACTGTGCCGTATGTAACCGAACCCGAACCGACGCCGCAACGCAGCAGGACAGGTGTTATCACGATTTTTTCGGATTTTTCTGTGAGAAATCCGGGTTAAGGCTATACTTCAGGCAGGGGGAATGCCGGATATGAAAAAGTATTTTGCAGTTACGATATGTTTTGTTTTAACAGCGATATTCATGGTGATGAATGTGCAGCATGCGAGGGCCGCAGAAGCGCAGCCCGTGCGCGGGCCGCTGGACACGCGATGGGCGGCGGACGTGGACCGCGAGGTTCCATGGCAGGAGTATCCGAGACCTCAGATGGTCCGCGCCGGGTGGCTGAACCTCAACGGGCAGTGGGAATACGAGATCACGAAAGCGAACCCGGGCAAGAAACTTCTCCGCGATGATATCAATGTGTATCTTATGAAATACAATTCGGTCAAGAAGGGTGATGACGGGCCGATGTCGGGCAGTATTCTTGTCCCGTTTTCTATAGAGTCTTCGATTTCCGGCGTTATGCGGCAGGTGAGCGAGCGCGAATACCTGTGGTATCGCCGAAGTTTCGAGGTGCCGGCGGAATGGAAGGGCAGGGTGTTGCTGCACTTCGAGGCCGTGGACTGGGAAACAGTGGTATGGATCAACGGCAAAAAGATCGGCGGGCACCGGGGCGGCTATACTCCGTTTTCGTTCGACATAACGGATGCGCTGAACCCGGGCGGCGAGCAGAAGATAGAAGTCAGGGTGTGGGACCCGTCGGATATGGGCCGCCAGCCGCGCGGCAAGCAGGTCCAGAACCCGCATGGTATTTACTACACACCGGTGACCGGGATCTGGGGTTCGGTCTGGATCGAGCCGGTGCCGGAAACGTATATAAAAAGGGTCATGCTCACGCCGGATATCGACAACGGCTGCGTCAGGGTAGGCGTCGAGACTGAGGGCGATACGACCGGAATGACGATTGCGGCTTCCGTGCCGGTTCCGGGTTCTGGAAAACTTATTTCCGATCATGGTGTGCCGGGCGAGACTTTCGAACTTCATTTCCCGGCCGGGACCGGGCCTGAACTGTGGTCGCCGCAGAACCCGGCGCTCTACGATATACAAATTCAACTCGTCAGGGACGGCTACGATGAGCGCGAGACGGTCGATTCGGTGGACAGCTATTTCGGGATGCGAAAGATCGAAGTAAAGAATGATTCTGCGGGTACGCCGAGATTGTTTCTGAACGGCAGTCCCGTGTTTATGTACGGGCCGCTCGACCAGGGTTTCTGGCCGGACGGGATATATACGCCGCCGACGGAGGAGGCGCTGAAATTCGATATCGATACGACTCTTAAGCTCGGGTTCAACATGACTCGCAAGCATGTGAAGGTCGAGCCGCGGCGATGGTACTACTGGTGCGACCGTCTCGGGCTGCTCGTCTGGCAGGACATGCCGAACGGCGAGAGCAGGCCGACAGGCGACGATAAGGAGATAACGAGGTCTGAATCATCTGCGAATCAGTTCGAGGCCGAACTGAAAAGCATGATTGATATGCTCTACAATCACCCGTCGATCGTGATGTGGGTTCCGTTCAATGAAAGCTGGGGCCAGTTCGACACTGCGCGGATTACGAAATGGGTTTCGGAGTATGATCCATCCCGGCTGGTGAACAGCGCGAGCGGCTGGTTCGATCTGGGTGTCGGCGATGTCAAAGACATCCATCACTACCCGGACCCCGCAGCGCCGGAGCAGGAGCCGGACCGGGCGAGTGTTCTCGGTGAGTTCGGCGGGCTGGGGCTGCCGGTGCAGGGGCATAACTGGGAGCAGGCGCTCGCGAGCATCAACGGCTCGAATGCCGGCGCTAAAAACTGGGGATATCGTAACCTCGAAGACACGCAGGAACTGTTCCGGCAGTATGCCGGGATGGTTGATGCGCTGAAGCTGCTTATCACGGGAAAGGGGCTTTCCGCCGCTGTTTATACCCAGATAACTGATGTGGAAGTCGAGATCAACGGCCTGCTGACGTACGACCGCGAGGTATGCAAATTCGACGCCGGTGAGTTTGCTGAAAAGAACCGCACGCTCTATGGCCTGCTGAAATAAAGCTGTGTGACAATATAGTATCCGGGTTGTATGAGGCCTTCAGAAGGAACTGCGCGAAAAGAAAAGTGAAGGTTACTCCGCTCCGGCGCCGATGAGAGGAATGCTCAGCGCCTCGTTTCTCGCGTCGTAAAGCTCCTTGTATTTTCTCGGATTCTTTGTTGCGGTATGAACCCTCATTGCCTGAAGATAGTGCTGGGCCGCTTTTTCGGACTGGTTTTCCCAACCGCCTTCAGTGCCGAGCATCATGTAAAGATCTCCGAGGTTCTCATGCGTTCCGGCGAAATAAAGCGGCCGGCTGTCTATGTCGAACACTTCGAGCGCTTTATTGAAAGCGTCCCTCGAAGCGTCGAAATATTTCATGTCATGGTAAATCGTGTACAGGTATGCGTAAGCGACACCGGTGTTGCCCTGGAGTTTTCCGTATTTGAGAGGCTCGGCGGCGGGCGAGAGGGCATCGGCGGCTTTCGAGTATGCGTCGGCGGCTTTGATCAGCAGAGAGTCCGCATCGCGTTTCTTCGCGAGATCGGAGTAGCACAGTCCGAGCAGCCATTGCGCGTCCGAGTATTCGCCGGGTGTTTTGTCTGCGGGCAGCTTTTCGATGAATGGTTCGAGAAGTGCTACCGCTTCATCGAGGTATTTTTCGGGTTCCTCGATTTTTGACATGGCGAGCAGGTTCTGCGCGGAGTTGTAGATGGCCCTGAATCTCAGTTCTTCCAGTCCCTTGAGCTCGATTGTTGACAGCGCTGTCGCGTAATCCTCGCCGGCTTTCTGTCTGTTCTTTAGCTTTTCTTCCTGTTCCGCGAGCTTTGCGCGCGTGTCTCCGCGTTCGATAAGTGTTTCCGCGTAGTTGAGGGGATATTTATCAGGCGTGTATATTTCCAGAGCTTCGTTGAACTTTCCCGTCGCTCTCAAGTAGCTCGATAGTTCGCCGTCCATCTTCGCACGTGCCGAGAGCAGTTTTCCCATTCCGTTGGCCAGTGCCGCGTATTCGACGGGTTGTTTTTCTTTATCGATGAGGGCTTCCGCTTTCCCGTACTCGTCGAGCGACCACTTGAGATAATCCATAGGCGTTTCGAAAGCCGCCATCGCGTGGAATGCCGCGCCCAGTCTCAGGTGAATGGTAGAAGCGAGCTGCGGCTGCCGCTCTTCGTCAACGGCTTTGGCAGCGGCGCGGTATTGCGCTATCGCGCTGAGCAGATTCTGTTTTCGCGTTTCATCAGCAGTCGCCGCAGCCATATCGTTGTAGCTCCTGCCTTTCAGGTACGCGAGCAGGGCGGCCTCGCCAAGGTTCCTCTGTATAAACTTTTCTTTGTCGAGACTGATGTATAGAGCCAGCGCTTCCTCCGGCTTTCCTTCCGCGCGCAGCCCGTTCGCTTTTCCCATAATCTCGTCAACGTGAGCCCGCGAATCGTCGATCGAACGGTTCATGAAGAAAAACCAGACGAAACCAATACAAAGGATAATAATAATAGGGCCGAGAATCTTCAGCAGCCCCATGAGTTCGGATTTTTTCTGTTCAACGAATTTCTTTTCGAGCATCGTGATTTCTCCCGGAGGTTCTTTCGTCTTTATATTATACGCGAAATGTCAATTGTATATATGCCGCAGGCTGAAGCAGTTCACTTTGCATCCAGCAGCGCGGCGGCAAGCTCCGCGAATCCGTTGCCGCCTTCGCCCTGAGTAATCCATGCAGGTTTCCTGTTTATTCTGTCGGAGAACTGCAACACGTTTGCAACACCTACCGCGTTAGGGAAGTAAGCGAACATAGGCTCGTCGTTCGGAGAGTCGCCTGAAAAAACGACGTGCTCTCGGATAGCGTCGAGGTCTTCCCCGAATATTTCCCTGAACATGGTCTCGGTCATTGAAAGCTTGTCGTAGCCGCCGAACCAGCCGTTTACGTGGATCGAGCTTATTTTTGCGGTTGCGCCCGCCTGCGTGAACAGTTCGACGATTTTCTCTATCGCATCCCGCCCGAGCGGCGGCACATCCTCGCAGAAATCGATCGCGAGATCCGACTCGCGGTAATGCTGGTCCGCCGACACTGCGCAGCCCGGCACCCGCGCGGGGATCAGTTCCGCCAGTTCGGCCAGTTTCTTCCTGTCTGCCTCTCGTTCATCGGCGGTCTTGAAATAACGCCTTACCATCCTGCGGGCCGATTCGTCATAGTAGAAATAAAAAGCGCCGTTCTCGCCGACCACGCCGTCAACCGGCCACATGCGCGCAATGTGATCACACCATCCCGCAGGCCTGCCTGTTATCGGCACAACTTTTATTCCGGCGGCGCGAAGCTGCTCCATCGCGAGCATCGCCGCGCCCGGCAGCCTGCCTCTCAGTGTCAGCGTATCGTCGATGTCGGTCAGCACGTACCGGATCCCGGCCCGCGCTTCAGATGTAAATTCACTCAATGGTCTCATTTTCTCAGTCATACTGAATTTTATACAACGAGCGGGCTATTAATTCAATTACCCGCGCGTGCCGGTTCGGATAAAAGTCCTTATTCAATATTATCTTTTAACGGGGTAACAGGCCCGATGCCTCGGAAATCGAACATCGCGTCGAGCAGGCCCGCAATTTCAATTATGATCCTGAACGGCGTGAAAACCGAGAATCCGAGAGCGATTCCCACGGCGGTTGCCGGTTTGATTCCGGAGCGCGGCGACATGCTGATTGCGAGCGCGACACCCTGCAGCCAGTATGCGGCGAGGCAGAGTGTTGCTGCGATATCGGCGATACCTGAAAAATGCGTCGCGTGCGGCGCGGCGATTTTAGCAATAGCGAAACAGATAAAAACGAAGAAGAACCATTTTGGAGATCGCCAGTTGCGTGCGGGCGGCAGCGGGCGGCAGTTGTGTGATGGGATGAGCGCGAGCAGGACGGCGACGTAAATCGCGGCTCCGGCGGCCGATGCGAGCAGAAGCAGTGTGGCGAGCGGTTGCGACGCGAAAAGTTCCTGAAGACGAAGTGTTTTCATAACCGATATCAGGAACCCGCTGTCGATGCCGATTGATTCGAAGATATCGGCGAGTTTTGCGGCAAGCAGGTTGGCGCGGTGCTGTATGAAGACAACCGGCGCGCCCGCGGGTGGCAGCGAACGCTGGTATAGCATTGTGAGCGCGGAACCCGCGGCAAAATACAGTCCGATTCGCAGCACCATGCCGGAGCCTCCGACGCCGCGAACGAGGTATCTTCCCGCGAGCAGCCCGAGCAATGTGTAAAACAGCATTATCGCATTCAGGCCGGGTATCCATATCGTTATGAATGTGATCAGCACGGCGAGCGCCCAGCGCAACAAGGGATTGCTCACAGCCATACGCGCGAGCAGGAACGAGAACGCCAGCCCGGGCAGCGCAACGAATATTATCGCTATGTTTATCCCTTCGCTCATTCGGTAACGGCCTCGGTCCATTTAAGATTCGAACTGTCGAGCTCGATGCTCGAACCCGGCGCGGGCAAATGTGAACCCGGCTTGAGCAACAGAGCGGGCACGCCGTACTCGCGCGCAAGCGTTGCAAGATGCGAGAGCAAAGAGCCCGACTCGAAGATCACACCCGCAGCGCTGGGGAGCATCCGCGCCCACTCGACGCGAGTGTCGGGAAGAAGCAGAATCGGTTGTTCATCAGTGATAATGTTTTCTCCCGGATCGGCGGGGCGGACAACTGTTCCCGATGCTCGTCCCTCGAAGATACACACGGCATCGATACCGCCCTCGACACGGGTGCCGCGAAGAGGTGTTACGTCACGATCGTAAATCGTGTCAGCCGGTTGAGAATCGCGCATGGCGTTGTAGTCGGCTTTTCTCCGCTCGATTGTTTCGCGTGACGGCGGAGCGCCGGAGTCGATTTCACATGCGGTGAGAAAGAAAATCTCGTCCTCGTGTGAAAGCATGCTGTTTTCCACAAGCTGTCCTGCTGCGGCGAGAGCGAGTGAACGGATCGCTCGGTACGCATCGAGAATCTCGTGCCGCGGCGTTGCCCGCAATGCCGCAAGCCGCCTCGCATGTTTCAGCGTGAGTTTGAACAGGATTCGCTCGTAAGGCACGACGTGTCCGGGTTCCCTGCGCCGGAGTTCGCGAAGGACGATATTTTCAGCATCATTATTTTTAGCGCCCGTATTATGTTTGATCGCGGGCGGCGCGGGGCAGTGGCATGGCGACAGTATCGCCGCTTCGTCCTCATCGGGTATCGGGCCGGAAACGCTGTAACCATACAGCAACGATGTTATGTGCTTCTCCGGGTCAAGCTCGGTCCAGGCGGCCAGCATCCGTTTGAGCGCATCGGAAAGCATCCCCGCGAGCAGCGCGGCACGCAGATGCAGCTTGATGCCGGACTGCGTATCGAGCAACGACTCGAACTCCGCGAGAGTTATGCTGTGTTGCGTATAGGAGACAAGCTTCGTTTTGAGTTCGGCGGCGTATGCTGCTGCTTCTCCGGGTGTATTGCGGATCAGGCGCAATAGTTTGAATGGATTAACGCGAATGTTCCCGGTTTCTGTTCTGCCGAGTGATGCGGCAAGTTTTTCTATCTCCCGCAGGTCAAGATAAAAGAACCCGTTATGCACCGACACGAGCGCAACATCTGGTTCTGCGCCGGTTATCTCCGAATAAGGAGAGAGCAGGGTGCGCGAAGCTTTCAGAGGGTCGAGCAGCGATGCGGCCAGAGGGGTGAGCGGACCGCGCGTGAACTCACCGTGTGCGGGCAGAATGCGTGTTCCCGCGTTTATGAAAGCCGCCGCCGGGCGAGACTGGAAAATAATTAAATCATCGTTTTCGACGCCCCACTCGATATCCTGAGGGGTGCCGAAAAATCGCTCGATGCGCAGGCAGGTGTCGGCTATCTCTTTCAATGTTGCAGGTTCGAGCCGTGAATCCGGGGCCGCGCTCAGTTCGAATGTTTCCTGCTTCGCGCGGTCGAAAACGTAGCGCGAGGGCTGCGCGCCAGCCGACTCAATGATCATTTCGTTGAGGGCGCCGTTTGCGGGGTTGGCCGTGAATGTAACGCCGTTTGCGGATGGCTCGATGCGGCGCTGGACCAGAAGCGCGATGCGTGCGGGCAGCGGATCGATGCCGTGGTGCCGCCGGTATTCCGTTGCGCGTGCCGACCAGTAAGAAGCAATGCAGCGTGCTGTGGCGTGTTCGATATTGCCCGCACGCGAACATGCCACGCTCTCGAACAGGCCGGCGTGGGAGTGGAGCGAATCCTCGCCGCCGAAGGAAGACCTGACGATCCAGAGCGAATGAGGCCCGGCGGCGGATTCCAGCTCTTTGCGCAAACGCGCAAAAGCCGGCGGGCGCGACTCGATAAGATCGAGCATTGCTGCTTCGAGCGCGGCGGGTGCCGCATCTTCGCCCATCGCTTTCCAGTCTTCGTAAATACCGTGCATCATGGACAGTATGCCCGCACGCTTCAGCGATGCCGTTATTTCACTACAGGTTAAGCTGAATCCATCCGCAACGTTGAAGCCCGCAGCGGAAAGCTTTGCGAGCCGCGCAGCCTTGGCGCCGGATCGCTTGTAATCTTCAGCGTCGCGCAGCCGCAGCATCCCGCGCCGCGACCTGATACGACCGGCTATCTGTTCCCGCCTCGATACCGCGCCCCATGCAACAACCGCCGTACAGACGGTGACCACTATGCGTACAAAAATGGATTGTCCCGCCACCGCGGACCAGCCGAGCGCGAGAAGCCCGATGAGCAGCGCAATGCCGGCAGGGATGCACACAATCACAAGGTTTGCGAGCATCAGAAGCCCCGCCGGAATCATCATTATGATTCCGTAATAAACGTCGAAAGCGAGATTCCGGTCAAAGGCATCAAACATGGCTGATTGATAATTATAACACCCGCCGGGTCAGAGCGGCACCGGACGCGACAATCTCGGCTCCGCGGGCCGGATGCACGCAGTCCACAATTCTCAATATGCTATCATTGATGCGCTTCACGATTTGCTGACTGGCCCGGATTTCTCACAGAGAAATCCGAAAGACCGTGAGTATACTATTTATGATAATAATATGGGATACGGCACGAAGCGCATGCCGTCATTCCTGCATGCGGTAGGAGGCTGTTGAAAAATGTTAACACAGAGAGTTTGTCATCCTGAGCGCAGCGAAGGATCTCGCTTTTGGAGCTTATAATTGAGATTCTTCGGTCGCTACGCTTCATCAGAATGACAGAGCAGGGGGCCTCAGCAGGCAGGAATCCAGGAAACTCCGTTTAGTTATTCTATTTTTATTCTGATAATCAATATAACACCTGTTCTGCTGTGCCGGGTGACATGCACAAGCTTTGCTCTGTGCATGAGCAAAAAGCGGATTTTGGGATAGACTCTACAGGCATTCTCACGATTGTTTAACCTGCACCGGTGAGGAATGAAGGATAGCATGATGAAAATCCGCGCCAAACATAAAAGAAGGGGGGCGTTTAGCCCCCCCTTGTTAATTTATTGAATAAGCTGGTAGATTATCAGTCTTTTTTCTCCGGGATTTCGAGGACAAAGAACCTGTTGTAGCCTCTCCGTTCAACGACGATGAGAATATCGTCACCGGGTTTCAATTCATCGATTATATCAATGAAATCTCCGGCGTTATCAACAGGTTTCCGGTCGGCTTTGGTTATGATATCGCCCTGCATAAGCTCGGCCTTATCGGCGGGGCTTCCGGGATCGACGTTCATTACAACCGCGCCTTTGTCGCTCTTGGCATCCAGCTGGCGCGCGATCTCAGGCGTAAGCGTTTTGAGTTCGAGCCCGAGTTCTTCTTCAGAGAAGTTACCGCCGGGCTTCGTCCCTGATGCAACATCATCGGGCCTTTCTTCGAGGCGGACTTTGAGCTGTTTTTTCTTACCGTTGCGAAGAACTGTTATTGTCGCTTTCTCTCCCTTGTCGATGCCTGCCACTTCTTTCTGGAGCTGTTTGACATTCAGTATTTTTGTATCGTTGAGTTGAATTATTATGTCTTCGGCTTTCATTCCGGCTTTTTCAGCGGGCGTGTCATCGAGCACGTTTGTAACAAGCACTCCTTCGGCATTTTTCAAACCGAACGCGCCGGCAAGTCTCTCGTCGATGTCTTCAATGAGAATTCCGAGATATCCCCTCGAAACTTTACCGGTTTCGATGAGTTCTTCGAACACATCCCGGGCCATGTTGATGGGAATGGCGAAGCCGATGCCCATGTTGCCGACTGCGCCCATTATGCCCGACTGCGAGTAAATTGCGGAGTTGATGCCGATGACCTGGCCGTGGATATTCACAAGCGGGCCGCCGCTGTTCCCCGGGTTGATCGCCGCGTCGGTCTGAATGAAATCGTCATACGGACCCTGCCCGATAACTCTTCCTTTTGCGCTAACTATTCCCGCCGTTACTGTGCTTTCGAGCCCGAACGGGTTACCGATAGCTATCGCCCAGCTTCCGACCCGCGCCTGATCGCTGTCCCCGAGCGGCACTGCTGTAAGGCTGTCTTTGGTATCTATCTTTATGACCGCGAGATCGGTCACCGGATCGGTGCCGATAACCTTTGCCTCGTATTCCTTGTCGTTGCCGACGAACTTCACGAGCACTTCATCCATATCTGCCACGACGTGGTTGTTTGTGAGAATGTAGCCGTCATCGCGTATTACAAAACCTGAACCGAGACTGGATTGCTGCATCTTTCTTTTGCCGCTGTTATTGTTTCTCTTATCAAAATATTTATCGAAGAAATCATCTCCGAAGAAATCTTTAAACTGGTCGCCTTCAAACCTGAAGAACGGGTGAGAACTCATTTCAATAATCTTTGTCGTCCGGATGTTCACTACGCTTGGCTTGATGGTTTCCGCCACGCTCACAAAAGCTTCCTGTATATCAAGCGCCGAACTGATTTTCGGCGATGCCGCGATTTTTTTTGTGTCTTCGGCAAGCGAATACTGTACCAGATCGAATCTGGCAGCGAACACTATTCCCGCTATGATCCCGATAACCAGCGCCGACAAGAGCGCAAGTCTTTTTCCGTTGTTTTTCATTTCAAAACACCTCCTGATAATTATGGCTCGACCAGCTGACGCACCGCGCTTCTAAGCGGGTCTAAATTCGAGCTTTTTTCGATCCACGCAGTTGCGTGATGTGCCCTGAAATCCATTTTGAACAATGGGTACGCCGTATTGACTATCACAGGTGTTCCCCCGTGAAGCCTTGATATTTCACCAATCACTTCGAGACCGTTTTTTTCCGGCATTCCTATGTCGAGTATGACAAGATCCGGTTTTTTGTCTCTTGCGATCGATAGGGCTTCATTCCCATCCGCGGCGGTGATTACGTTGTATCCGTCGCTCTCAAACTCATCCTGGTAAAGTTCCAGAATTTCAGGGTTGTCGTCTGCAATTAACAATGTCGCCATCAATTCGAACTCCTATTAAAAAGACAGATCATAGAGAACCAATGTTCCCTATTATTTATAATTGTTTTGCCGGGCGAATCAAAAATATTATTATTCATTCACTATAATATTATTCCTGTTCCCCGAAAACCTGAGCGGTGTAAACCTGGAATCTGCAGCCCTTTTTCCAGGCGTCTGCGGCAAGCCCTGCCTTTGCGGAAAGATATGCCAGCATCGTGTCTCTGTCCCAGCCCTGTTCCGGGGCCACCTGCGGCAGAAACGTTGCCCTGTGGTATCCTTTTTCGAGAATGACGCCGTGTTTTCCGACAACTATGTCTTCGTAGGAATCCACATATTCAGGAACAGACAGTACGGATATCTCTATATCAATATCTTCCAGTTCATTTTCTCTGACCGACGGGAACCTCGGGTCGCCCGTAGCCGAAACGCTTGCCTGTCGCGGCACTATTTTGTAAAGAGGCGTATCGTTTTCAAAATATCCCATGCAGCCCCTCAGCATACCGTGTTTGTTCAATGTCACGAACACGCCGCGCTTGTTGTTGAGCAGCGGGCTTTCGGGCGTGATGTCCGGAAGCTTCCCTGTTTTGATGTATGTATCCAGCGAATTGCGTGCAATTTCAAGGAGTTCCTTTTGTGCGGCTTCATCGAGCTCGCCTCCGTATTCCGGCATTGTCATTTTTTTCTCCTTTGCAAAATACTCATTGGGTGATTCCGAGTTCGATTCAACAGGGTTCAGTTTGCTGTTACTTATCACAACTGCGGAGTATCCCACAACTCCCTGATCGCTTTTCATGCCGGTGATTTCCTGTGACGTAGCATGTCGTACAAGCACGGCGGAATCAGCTCCCAGGCCCTTCGCGGTGTTGATTGCCGACTGGACGGCGCCGTACCCGCACAGTCTGCGCCCCGACGGATCAGCGGTCATGAGTTTCGCAATGCCGTCCGCATCGAGAGCGGTTATGAATCGCAGCGTCTCCGTGTCGAGTTGTTTTGCGGTTTCCTGCGGCCAGTAGTGTGACATATCGGTGCTTGCCACGATGAGCGCGTTCTTGTTTTTCAACACGTTCCTGAGCGCCGACGATGTTATTCTGATGTTTTCCGGTGTCTGGCTTCCAATCAGGATCGGAACAAGTTTGAAGTCTGAAAGAACGCTTTGCAGGAAAGGCAACTGGTTATCGACGGAATGTTCGTTGTAGAACAGCGCGGGCTTGTGCCTGATATTTTTGTGCTGCGCTATAAGCTGGTCGATAATATCATCATCGACAGGTATATCGCCGAGCGGCGTTCTGAAAACAGTTTCTTTGAAAACGCCGATATCGGGATCGTAAACTCCGTGGGTGAATCCTATAACCACAACGGTGTCATAGTGAAGCCCCTCTATCTGTTTGTAAGCCGCCGCCGCAACCGGGCCGGAGTAAACGTAACCGGCGTGCGGCGATATCAGCGCAAGCGGTTTACCCTTGATCTCCATTCTTTCGGCGTCATCGAGGAAGCCGTTCACCATTGATCTCAACTGGTTGCTGTTTCCCGGGAACCATCTTCCGCTGCTTGTGCAATTGAAAACCTGTGCCGGCTCAGTCTGCCGGCTGCCGGTTTCGGAGCTGCCGGCGCTGCGAGCGTTGTCCGAGCAGGCTGTTGCAAGTATCATTGCCGTTGAAAACAGGACAGCCAGGATTATGTATCTTTGTCTGATCATAAAAACGGTTTCAGTCTTTTTCGGCTATTTTACTCAACTCTTTGAGAAGTGATTCGTTATTCTTTTTCATGATGCCGTCTATCAGCTTTGAAACCATCGGGGTCATGAGCGGATGATCGATTTCGAAATCGACGTCCATAGTCATTTCCGTGCCGGATTTATGAGGGGCAAAGTGCCAGTAGCCGTTCAGGTATTTGAAACGCCCGCGCCCGTTATCGACACACGAAAAGCTGCAACTCATTGAATCTTCATCCCATACGTCTTTCTGGACCCATGACATCGAATATGCTTTGGTGATAAGCCGTGCCTGGGCCGTCCATTGCGCAACAACTATCTTCCCGTCGTCCGAAACTTCCATGATGTCGATTTTTTTCAGGCTCGGCAGCACGTTTGTATGGTTGTGAACCTGTTTTCCCATCGAGTAAAGTTTTTCCACCGGAGCGCGGGAGATGTGTTTTGTTTTGATTTTCCCCATTTTGTTTCCTTAAATATAATTGTAACAGAAACAGATTTCAGGCCCAATTATAGCCCGCTTAACCGGAGGTCTATCAGAGCGCTGATTCCCACGCCTTCGACACGGTTGAAGTCCAGCGGGTTGATGCTGTCGCTTGGAACAAAGACTTCCACGTCCAGGTTCTTGGCGGTGAACTTGGTTTCTATCTGTACAACGATCTTCACTTTTCCCACAAGCTCTTTCGGCCCTGTGACCTGTGCGGCCCCGACGCGGGTGCCCGAACCGACCGCAATGATCGGCACGACTTTTGTGTCGGCCTCCGTCGGCACGCCTTTGTTCAGCGTCACGGTATTGATGAAGTCGTTCAACTGGTTGCTGAGCGCATTGGTAAGGACTACGAGCGCAGCGCCGGTCAAAACCTTGCCGACCGTTTTGTCGGTATCAAAAAGATCGCTCAGTTTTGAACCGCGGATCGGACCCGCCCAGATACCTATGACAAAACATGCAAGAAGCGATACTACGGCAATTTTCATTTTCCTGTTCATAATATAATCCTCCGGTTACATACAATGTCTTATCAGAACAATGAAACGGTGGGCGAAAGTCTTTCATACGAATATATCAAAACTATCTCAACGATGTCAATTCGCATATAACCCGCCCATCGATATTATTAGACCGACGGAATTGCAGATGCGTTTCAAATAATTCTCCATTGAATACGGATTATGGCGCCCAGACTGGAGAGAAATCTTCCTGGTCGTAATTATCGGTAATATTAGTCAGGTGATCCCCGTCGATTTCCACTGTGTAAATGTCGGTGTCGGTAGTCACATTCGAATCAAACGCGATTTTATTGCCTGTAGGCGAGAAAACCGGGTTGAGATCGTCGCCCCCGGTATCTGCGACAAGCGAACTCTCGGAAGTGGTGGTGTCATAAAGATATATATCGTAATCGCTGCCGTTGAAATAGGAATAGGTAAGATATCTTCCTGAAGGGCTGAACGCGCAGTTCCTGATCAGGCCACTGTCTGTCACCTGGGTCGATTGCCCGGTGCTGATGTTCATTTTATAAATATTGGAGTCGCTTATCTTCGAGTAATCCATGTGGTAAAGCGACCCGCTGACAAAATATACAAAATCCGAGGACTCGGGGGAGAAGCAGGGATATCTTTCGGGATCATCGGAAGAGTTCGGCCCGGTGTGTTTAACGACATTCTCGCCGTTGGCGTCCGAAGTATAGATATCGTATTCCCTGATCAGGAAGTTATAACCCTGGCCTGTGTTGGCTGACGCATCGCCGGTGAGGGTTATCGGAGAACTCATATCGGTATCATGCCCGATCCATTTCCAGGTGAAGGTCATGCTTCCCGGTGTGCCCGAAGTCGCCATATCCGCGGAATATGTGTATGCGGAAACCTGCATGAAAATGTAGTTTGAATTGTCGATGTTTATGCAGAAATATTTTCCTGTAGGATTATTCGACGAAGACATCGTTGCGCCGTCACTATCAGCAAGAAGGTACTCACTCGCGTATTTTGCGGAACTGGAACAATCGGTTTCCGCGTTTGCCTTCTTCATAGCGATGGAATTGTGATTCGCAATCATTTTCCATCCCGACGCCGCCATCCCTATCTGAGCGTTGACTTCCGGGTTGCCGCCGTATTCAGCAAATTCCGTGACCACCGCGTTTGATGGGGTATCGGTCTCAAGAACTGATGTTATGGTGTACCCGGAAAAAGCGAGTCGCGTTCCATCCCATGATGAACGGGGCGTTTCGAGATATGTGTCGCCCTCGTAAAACTTTTCTGTTCTGACACCGTTGATTGTTACGTTCATTAGTATTGTTTTTGTCGCGTACCAGTCCGATGCAAAGTAAACCTTCAACCCATCCTGCGATACGCCGGGAGTCAGGAACGAGAAACTGGATGAACGGGTGCTTTCCTCGGGGGTTGTGGTTATCCTTATGGTTTCCCCGCCGAATTCGCTTGTTGTGTATATTTCTCCGTTACCGCTGCTTCGGTCCGAAACAAAAATAATTCTGTTGGGGTGACCGAGCGGGACAGCGAAAAGGGGATTGTCGTCTTTGCCATTCTCATTTCCTGCTATGATTGTTCCTCCGGCGACCGGAAGAGCGGCCCCGCCACAGCCGCTTATTAATGAGGAAAATATCGCAATTACTAGGAAACCTGTTATGAAAAGACAGATTTTTAACCGTGGTTGCACCATGAATCCAACTGCCTCCCGCAAGAATGGTTTCTAATTATATCAATAGATATAAGAATTGAAAAGAATTAATTGTGTAAATTTTAATTTATATTAACTACTGTTCCGCCCTGACAAACTTTCACCGGGCTTTTTAGTTGTGAAATTGATTTGGCAAAAACCGCAATGCTGCAATAAGGCTACTATAATCGTTGCGACAGTAGCAAGGGCGCTACTATCGTGCGCTTTTTATATTCTTGGTTTTGTTTTTCGAATGGCGGACAGTCGATAGGCAGGGCTGCCGAAAAAATCTACGTCGTGATGTTCATGAGGAAGAATTGCGGCAGAGAAATCTCAATAAATGGCCTCAAAAGTGAGATTTTTCGTTGCGGCCGGTAAGATGGGTTTTGACGGGAAGGGTTTTCAACGATGTGAATTATTGTGTATCGGGAAGTTTTTTGTTTCGCCGGAGAAAGGATGGCATGAGGGTTGCTTTTATTAAAGTGAAAACGAAATGGAGGTGTTGCAATGCCAGGTGGAGATAGAACAGGTCCCATGGGCGCAGGCCCGATGACAGGGAGAGCGGCGGGTTTCTGCACGGGCAACAATATGCCCGGTTATGCGAACCCGGCAGGCGGAAGGATGGGCATGGGCTTCGGACGCGGTTTTGGACGCGGCGGCGGCAGAGGCATGGCGTGGGGACGCGGCGGCGGATTCGGCAGATGGGGTGCGGCTGCCGGCGGTTATTTTCCCGCAGCAGGTTATGCGCCGCAGGGTTATCAGCAGAATCCGGAGCAGGAAGCCGATTTCCTGAAATCTCAGGCGAAGTATCTTGAGGATTCTCTTTCGGAAATCAAGTCAAGGTTGAGTGAGCTTGAAGCAAAGTCATAAGCTATTTTTGAAGTTCACGACCGTTTGAGCGGCAGGCGGAAAGAGAGATCTTTCCGCTTTCGCGCATCCGGGGGTAGAATGTGTAAAAATTGTGTGGAAGGTGAAACATGCCGCTTTTTATGGGAGCCGGATCACTGAGAAGAAGAACAAGATGGATCAGGAGGGCGGTCAACAGGGGAACCGGACTGGTGACTGGCGGGCTGGTTACCGCCGGATTGCTGGTGGCCGCATCCGAAGTTGTTAAATCGTTGAACGATGGAAACGACACCGCGAGGCTTTCGGGCGAGACGAACGCGGAAAAGTTCCGGCGATTGCAGCAGGAGGCTCTCAGGCTGGAAGCCGAACTCGCGGAGCTTCAGAGTAAATTGCCGGATCACAATATTGTTGAATTGCAGGAAACGGACTATCAGATAGATTAGTAAAAAAAATCAATTTTACCGAACAGGATATTTTCCGTATTTTATAACCGCTGCATGATAGGTCAGCATCTGTTTCCATGTCAGGCCGACGGCTTCGGGCACGCCGTAGTACATGCCGATCCAGCCGCCGTCGTGAATGGCCATGGCGCGGAGCGTCTTTTTTGTTTCCCGGAAGATTTTCCCGGTGTCCGCGCCGGGGAATGTGCGTTGCATATCCAGCGGTCCCATGAAACAGATTTTTCCCGACGCGAGCGTTGCGATTTCTTCGAGACCCATGAAATTGATATCGTCCTTCTGTATCACATCCAGCCCGATCTCGATGAAGTCGGGAATGATGTCGGTGATCCACCCGCAGCTATGCAGGAAGAATTTCATTCCGTGCCGGTGGGTTTCTTCGAAAAGCCGGGCGTATCGCGGCTTGAAGATATCGCGCCATGTCCGGGGATTGATCATGAGGCTTTTCTGGGTTCCCCAGTCGTCGGTCATGATCACGCCGTGCGCGCCCCTGCTCGCGTAGAGCCCCACCAGCGGGATCAGCCATTCATCCAGCAGGCGGTCGAGCAGCAGCTCGATTTTTCCGGGCGCGGTAACAGTGTCCATGAGCAGCGCCTGGAAACCGCGCAGAAAGTGCGCCCGTTCCCACAGCCCGTTGTCCAGGTTGCCGACCACGAAGCTGTCGCCCGCGAGCATTTTCCGGTACAAGTCGAACCGGTCGAGCCTGCCGTGCGCGAACGGGTCCGGCATCACGTAGCCGTCAAGTTTTTCCCAGTCGTCGATCGGGTGGCCGGTGACCTCGCCGATGCTGTTTTTGACAGTTGTTTCCCAGATGCAGCCGAACTCGTCCTGCCGTTTATATTTCGGCGACTGCACGTCGGGCGGCACGAATTTCCTGAATCGCCAGCTGTTCAGGTAGTAGACAATCGGATATACATGCGGGTAGAAACCCTCGTCGGGCTGCCAGCCGTCGGGCTGCGCGATCGTCATGAAAAAAAGGTCGCTCACCCCCGGCGCGAAGCAGCAGAACGGCACACGGTCCGGCCTCCTGAACTCGATCGCCCTGAGCACTCTTTCCTTTTTTGTCATGACCTCACCGCCGTATCGCGTTTTCCCAATAATACGCCCGGATCTTTTCCCCGGTCAATC
>ERZ795048.782-NODE-782-length-31891-cov-13.741927_pt1 | contig 31891 bp, 33 predicted proteins | sample MGYA00375132_ERZ795048 | MGnify/ENA primary metagenome ERZ795048 (study PRJEB30177, sample SAMN05720225) | activated sludge metagenome | isolation source: Anaerobic digester | place: Hong Kong | collected 2014-12-17 ... | reverse complement strand
TATGAGTTAGAATTGATGGTTGGCATAAGTCAAACCCGACCATTGGTAATGGATACTAATCAATGGTTGAGGAATGAAGGCTTACTATTCCCACTGACATTATAGGATATCAAATTCAAATTCATTTAATAGTTAATCTAGACAAAGGGAGTAATCATAATTTAAATAACTTGGATGTCATGACATCCTACCATTCTCGCTATTAGAATTGAGCCTCGCTACGATCTGATCTGATTAAAACTTATGATAAAAGCTGATATCAGATCAGATCGTAGCTCATACAGATTACTCATTATGCTGTCTTAACCATCTGACATAAGACTCCGGGAGATCCGGTATAGGAATTATATACACAGGGATCTTGATTTTCTGGAGAACCTTTATGGCCACACTACCAAGAAGGGCATTGCCGAGCACACCTTTACTATGAGTGCCCATGATAAGAATATCAGGTTTTAACTCTTTCACAGCATTGAGTATTACTGTTGCAGGATTTTCTTTCTTTATCACCCTGATTTCAGAAACACGGTCTATAATCGAAGGATCACTTTCGGTATCCTTTTCGGTAAGGCTTTTTATTCTTTTCTTGATCGTCTCAATTCTTGATTGTTCAGTATCTTCTGATGACGCGCCAATAAACACCCCTACCGGTTCTAAGACATGGAGGATATCTATCTTAGCATCGTGTTTAATCGCCGAGTTAAGGGCATATCTGAATACATAGGCCGAATTCAGACTCAAGTCAGTTGTATAGAGTATCTTCTTAATCTTTGGTATCATAGCTCTCCTCCTGACATTGTTTAACTCGTTTGATTTTCAGTTGCACATTCCCATCGCTGAATAAATCAAATGCACACGCAATATCATATCCCTTACTACTAATCAGGTTACTGACTTAGTTTAACACCCCCAAAACCTCCAAAAATGAGGATCAATAGCCATAAAAATACTGATACGACAATTACTATATTGATTATCCGTTTGATGTAGTATGGCATTGGTATCTTGTTAATCAGCCATAGTATTATACCAGCAACTAATAGTATTGTTATTAAGTGTAGTAAAATCATGTATCCTCCTTTCAGTACGCTCTTGGAGGGTTTGGTGATCTATACACTTGTTCTTAGCTCACAAGCCCCTTGACCATCTCAATGACCGGAGCGGTGAACAAGGCTACGAGGAACGCATACATCGCAAAGGATCCGATTGCTTCGGTGAGGTATATCTTCGGGTAGCGGTACTTCAGCGAGATGATTGTAAGCCCACCAATAGCAAGGCAACCAAGATGGAAGAACGGAAAATTGCCTGCTCCGGCAGTGGCTGCTAAAGCGTAAGAAAAGGTCCCGGTGATCATAACCACGAACATTGCCACGATGATCGTCTGGATTGTCCTTTTCATTTTCTCTGTCCTCCTTCATATTTTCTTGATGCTTTCTAAAGAGCATTCAGCGTGCCAACTCCTGCATGATGATGCATAATAGCATTTAATAAATTGATATTATGTATGATAAAATGAATTGTGGCTCACCTGAGACAGGGTTAGTGACTCCGAAATATCATGATTAATTCAATGGAATGTTGAACCGGATTGAATGAATTGTATGATAGTACTCCTTTTCAAGGGGCCTGAAATGCAGATGAGAATATGACATCTATAATGGTTTGCCCAAAGCGTAGATTTCTTCAATAAATCGGTGCTTGCAGATTTTCTAAGAAAGAGATGATCTTATGCAAGAGGTCGCACTCTGACGTGAAGTGCCTTACTGTGTAGGATTGAATTGGAAATCATCTGTTTGCAGACATTCTGAAAGCGTTTTTTCGCATAGCCTTTCATTAGCGGGATGGTAGATCCATCCCAATATGCCCTTCTGATTTTTCGACCCGATCTGATGCAGAGCTAGTGTATTATCAACAGACATGGTAAAGATAGGATCCGGAAGGGAGATCTGCACTAGATGCCACATTTCAAAAATCAGAATGGTGATGCGACCTCATCAAGACTCGGCACATCATTTTATGAAAAGGATAAATTCCATACTCCAGGCCGGTTCGTGCAGCGCAGATTCAAAGACCCGCTCCATTTCCTGCATAATCTGATCGACCTGCTCACCTACGCCCCCGATCTGTTCCGTGTGTACCTTGGGAAAGTGATTGCTCCGGGCTTCCGTGAGATGATCATGTTGACCGTGGCGAGTTCCAATGATTGCTATCTCTGAAGCAAGGCACATTCCCGGTTCGGTCGAATCGCAGGTCTCAGTAAAAGGGAAATCATGCACCTCGGCCGCCTGGAAAGGGAAAACTTCGACGAACTGCAGTGGGCTGCCTTGAACTGGGTCCGTACCTACATCCTCTATGAAGGCGATTTCCCTGACAGCAGCGTGGACGAAAAATTCAGGAGTGCTTATCCGCTCGGTGATCAGAAGGCCATATACGCAACGCTGAAACTCATGCTTTTCTTCAACATGATGTGCAATATGTTCAACAGAAAAGGTTCCTACCTGTTAAAGGGCTGAAGAAACGGCAGCAGCCTGCGATGGCACCCTTCCATTGCAGATACCCTTACTGAAACAATCCATTACACATTATTGACTATTATATTTACACGTGTTAGGCTAACAGCGATAGGTTAATACAAGTCCAGTCAACTCTCACGGGAACCGGGCCATGCCGAGGATACAGAGGACGCAGGAAGAGGTCGACGCCGTAAAGGAGGGCATCCTCCAGCAGGCCGTGCGGCTCATGAACGAGGTCGGGTACCAGGACTTCAGCATGAGGATGCTCGCGCGCGAGATCAGGGTGTCGGCGCCCACCCTGTACAGCTACTTCCAGAGCAAGGACGATCTCTACCTCTGCATCCTCACCGAGGGGTTCTCCCGGCTCTACGAGATCATGCTCGCTGCATACAATGATTCAAAAGACCCCGTTGAGCGATTGGCGGCAGTCGCCGGGGCCTATGTCGATTTTGGCCTGGCCAGCACCAACTTCTACAACCTCATGTTCACCTGGCACGTGCCCAAGTATAACGACTATGTCGGCACCACCCTGGAGCCGGTGGCGCGACTCGAGCTCGATACGGCCCTGCAGGTCGTGAATCTTTCCCTCAGGAATATCAAGGAATGCGCCGGTGGCGGTTACATCCTCCGTGAAAAAGACGCCGGCTTCATCCTGGTCTTCATCTGGAGCACCCTGCACGGGTACATCGCGGGCCTGAACAACACGCTGCTCAGCTATATGCACAAGGCCCCGGGCTCTGTGAAGGATGAGCTCCAGGCCTTTCTCCACGAAACCCTGGTCCGTGAAATAAGATCCCGGAGAGTAAAAAAGACAGGCGGCACACCATCAGGTCGCCGCACAAGATGAACAGTCTCGTCAAACAAGGAGAGTGCTCATGGATCAGTATAAACCGCATAGCAAAGAACGAGGGGGTATGTGACATGAAATTCAAGCTTCTTCTGCTCATTCTATACGGCAAGCTGAAGATGGCCTCCAGGATGAACAGGGCCTTCAGTGACTATATCCGGAACAAGAGGCTCAAGGTGGCCATCAGGACGGCAAAGGAGGGCCTGGGTCGCGTGTATGTGTTCGATGAGGGGGCAATATCCTCTATCCCAGGCACACGGGAGAAAACCGACGTCGCCCTGGTATGGTGCGACGCCGACACGGGGTTCAAGGTCATGACCTGCAGGAACGAAGAGGCATCGCTTGCCGCCATGACCGAGAAGAAGCTCGTGATCGACGGCAACTTCAAGGAATTCATGTGGTTTTCCACCGCACTGGCGAAGATGATGGCCCGGTGACGGGAAGATCCGGAGGTGCTTATGATAACAGAAAGTTCACAGACCGTGGAGAAGACAGGGACCCGGAGATCCATGCCGGAAGGCATCGAGCCCTATGACAAGGAGTGGCGCGTCGGCGAATCCGGGCTGAACGAGAATCCTTCCCCCTTCGCGAGGGTCAACCGGTTCCGCACGTATGCCCTGGATAGGGAATTCACGGTGGACCACCAGCGTGCATGCCTTCTCACCGAGGCGTACAAGACGTATGAGAACGAGCCGCAGATCATCAAGTGTGCGCTCGCGCTGGCCCACGTGCTCAGGAATGTGGACATCAGCATCGCCCCCGACGAGCTCATCGTGGGCGAGATGGCCGCCCCCATGAAATCCGCCCCCATGTTTCCCGAGCATTCCTTTGCGTGGGTCATGGACGAGATCAGGAACCACCCTCTGGAGAAGCGCCTCCACGACGTGTATCACGTGGACAGGAAGACCGTCAGGAAGCTCAAGGCTGTAGAAGGGTACTGGAAAGGGAAGACCCTCGAGGACGCCATGCTCGCCGCGATGACCGAGGAGCAGAAGAAGGGCACGCACGTGGGCCGCGGCGTCTACCTCCTGAACCTCTACATGTACGGCGGCATCGGTCACACCCAGGCGAACTACGAGAAGCTCTTCCGCCTCGGCTTCGGCGGCCTGAAGAGGCAGGTGAAAGAGCAGATAGGAACAGCGGCGGGGTCGGTCCCCGGCAGGAAGGATTTTTACCAGGCGGAGCTCATCGTGCTCGAGGCGGTATCCGGCTACCTCAGGCGCTACGCCGCCCTGGCCAGGGACATGGCGAAGAAAGAGACGAGCATCCTGAAGAGGAAGGACCTGGAGCAGGTGGCGGCAAACTGCGAATGGGTGTCGGAGAACCCCCCGCGGACCTTCTGGGAGGCGCTCCAGCTCCTGTTCATGGCCACCACCATCATCCTCATCGAGTCGAACGGCCACTCGGTCTCCATCGGCAGGTTCGACCAGTACATGTATCCGTTCTACCGCTCGGACCTGGACAGGGGTATGGCGAAGGAGTCCCTCCAGGAGCTCCTGGAGATCTACTACGTCAAGCACCTCTGGTGGACCAAGCTCAGGGACCGCATGACCGTGATACCGAACTCCGGCAGGGGCATGGGAGGAGACTCCCTGACGGTCGGGGGCGTGGACGCACAAGGGAACGACGCCACCAACGACCTCACGTTCATGTGCCTCGACGCCGACGCCCACCTCAGGATTGGCGTCCCGTGGATGGCCGTGAGATGGCACGAGAAGACCCCCCGGGAGCTGAAGATCAAGACGGCCAACGTGATCCGTATCGGCACGGGCCAGCCCAAGGTGTTCAACGACCAGGCCGCCATACCCGCGTCGTTGAAGGCGGGCAGGACCCTGGAGGACTCCCGGAACTACCATGTGGTGGGGTGCGTGGAGATCGACGCCGGCGGCAAGGAGTACGGCTGGCACGACGCGGCCTACTTCAGCATATCCAAGGTCCTGGAGCTGGCCATCAACGACGGCCGCTGCATCGGGTGCGGGCAGCACTGCCCCCGGTGGGACGTCTGCGGGGCGCTTGGCAGGAAGATCGGACCTTCCACCGGGAGCCTTGCGGACTTCACCTCCTTCGATCAGGTGTGTGATGCCTACGACAGACAGATGAAGTACTGGGTCGAACTCATGATCGAGGGCATAGAGATCATGGACCGTGTCCATCAGAACCTGAAGCCGCTTCCCTACCTCTCCACCCTCATGGACGACTGCACCGAAAAGGGCGTCGACGTCTCCGCCGGCGGTGCCCGTTACAACTTCACCGGCCCGCAGGCGGTGGGAGTGGGCACCGTGGCCGATGGTCTGGCTACGATCAAGCAGCTCGTATTCGAGGAGAAGAAGGTGACCGGCACCAAGCTGCTCCAGGCCATCGAGGACAACTGGGTGGGCCATGAAATACTCTATGCCCTGGTGAACAGCGACAAGGTCCACCACTACGGCAACGACGACGACTATGCGGACGACCTCGCAAAGTTCGGGTACGACACCTACTGCAAGTATGTGGAGGACCGGCCCAATGCACGGGGCGGGAAGTACCTGCCCGGGGTCTATTCCGTGTCGTGCAACGTCGCCATGGGGCTGGTCCAATGGGCGTCACCGGAGGGGAGGAAGGCCCTGGAGCCCGTCTCCGACTGCCTCGGCGCGGTGCACACCTATGCGGGATCGCACGACGTCAAGGGGCCGACCGCCATCGCGAAGTCGGTCACCAAGCTCGACCACATACGGGCAGGCAACGGGACCCTGCTCAACTGGAAGTTCACCCCCACCTGCGTGGCAGGGGAAGCGGGCAGGGACAACCTCATCTCGCTGCTCGACGTGTATTTCAACCGGAAGGGGATGCACAGCCAGTTCAACATCGTCAGCAGGGAGACCCTGGAGGCCGCACTGGCAAATCCGGAGCAGTACCGGCACCTCGCCGTGCGGGTGGCGGGGTACAGCGCCTACTTCGTGGAGCTGAGCAAGCCCCTGCAGTACGACATCATGGGCAGGACCGAGCTCTCCTTTGACTGAAACCGGGACTGACCGGCACGAGGCTACCGCTCGCAGGAGAGCTGCAGCCTCGAACAACCCCGACGATCCGACCGCGAGGACCTTATCATGAATTCCGGCTGCATAGCATTCAGGGCCACGGGGGACGGGGATACCCGCATCAGGGGGTGTGTATTCAACATCCAGCGGTTCACCGTGCACGACGGGCCCGGCATCAGGACCGAGATCTTCCTCAAGGGGTGCCCCTTGAGGTGCAGGTGGTGCAGCAATCCGGAGAGCATGAAGCCCTATCCCCAGGTCGGGGTGTACGCGAAGCGGTGCATCGGTGTCGAGGTCTGCGGCCAGTGCCTGTCCGCATGTCCCGAGGGGGACCGCGTCTTTTCCCGGAACGAGGGAAAGATCAGCGGGATCGACCGGGGCCTCTGCCTGGACTGCCTGAAGTGCGCGGACGCCTGCCCTTCGAATGCGCTCATGGTATGGGGCAGGACCTATACCATCGACGAGGTCATGGAGGTGGTGAGGGCCGACACCGAGTTCTACGAGAACTCCGGGGGCGGGGTGACCCTGTCCGGCGGCGATCCGCTGGTGCAGTGGGAGTTCAGCCGGGAAGTCCTGAAGGTATGCAGGGCGGAAGGCATCCACACCTGCCTGGAGACGGAGCTCGCCATCGATCCGGCCACGGTGGAAAAGGTGGCGCCCTATGCGGATCTCATCATCACGGACATCAAGCACATGGACCCGGCCAAGCACAGGGAGTACACCGGCGTGGACAACGACCGCATCCTCAGGAATATCGAGCTCCTGGCCGAGAGCAACAGGCAGCTCGTCATACGCATCCCCGTGGTCCCAGGGCACAATGACAGCCAGGAGAACATCGAGGCCACGGCCCTGTTCATCAGGGACAGGCTCGGTGGCCGCGTGGCCCAGGTGCAGCTCCTCCCATACCGTCAGCTGGGGGTCGAGAAATACCAGTCCCTCGGCATGGACTACGGCATGGACGGGTTCCAGGTCCCCGAACGCACGGTGTGGGAACAGAATATCCTGGCCCTTGTCGAGCTGATGAGGTCCCACGGGGTTGCCGCCGTCGCCGGCAGCTCCAGCAAAATATGACGATGACTCCCTTGATGATGCCCGGATCCTTCCGACGGGGTCAGTACAGCTCGTACTTGACGAGCCTGCCGTCCAGCTGGCCGTTCTTCAGCGGTTTCTTCCACGCCGTCCTGAGCCCCACCTTCTTGATGAGCTCCCGGTTGCCGAAGAAGACGTAGGCCGTGGACCCGGTGCAGCGCTGCTTGAGGAAATCGCCGAACTCCTTCATGAAGGCGCCCATGTCCTCGCCTCTCTTCATCCTCAGCCCATAGGGCGGGTTGCAGACGATGGTCGTGTCCTTGAGCGATTCGATGTCCTGGAACCTCATCACGGCCAGCCGGACATTCTTTCCCGACGGGAGGTTCCGGCTGTTCAGCCTGGCCGTCTCCACGGCGCTCCCGGAGCTGTCGCTGCCCGCGATGAGGCCCTTTGGCAGCGGTCGCATGTCCTTCTCCGCCTCCCGCTTCACGGACGACCAGACGCCCTCGTCGAAGTCGGGCATGAAGCGGAACCCGAACGACCTCCTCAGATAGGACGCCGGGATCCTGCAGGCATGCATGAGGGCTTCGAGCAGGAGGGTGCCCGAGCCGCACATGGGGTCGTAGAGCGGTTTTGAGCCGTCCCACCCGCTCAGGCGGATGATGGCGGCGGCAAGGGTCTCCTGCATGGGCGCGTCCACCGCCTCGTGGCGGTAGCCCCTGCGGTGCAGGGATCCGCCGGAGGTGTCGAGGTAGATCGTGGCCCTGTTCCGCAGGATGTGGAGGTTGAAGCAGATGTCCGCGTCGATCCGCTCCACGTTGGGACGCTGATCATACCTGTCCCTGAAGCTGTCCACGATGGCGTCCTTCAGGACGAGCCCGGCATACTGGGAATGGCGGATCTTGCTGTCGGACACGTTGGCGGAGATGACGAAGGTGTCCTCCAGGGAGAAGAGCTCGGTCCAGGGTATGGAGCGGGCGGTCCTGTAGAGGTATTCCGTGCTGTGGCAGTCGAAGGTGATGAGCGGCGCGAGCACCCTGCTGATGATGCGTGCCGTGTAGTTGATGCGGTACAGGGCATGCCGGTCGGCAGTAAAATGCAGCCCGTGGAACGCGGGTTTTATGTCCTTAGCCCCGAGCCCGGCCAGCTCCTCCGTGCCCAGTTCCTCCATCCCGTCGGCGATCTGCGCGAAGAACAGGTTGTACTTCTGGTAGGTGTATGTCACCGTTGCTGGTCTCTCCTTGAATCATCCGGATCAGTTCGATACATATATCCGTAATTGTTCTATACGACGAATTACAGTAAATCAACCCGGCGTTTCTCACCCGGTCCGGTGGGGGTGTGCAGCCGTAGGAAAGCAGTGCTTGACCCGGAGGAGTTTTCCGGAGATATGACAAGGCACTTCGGTGCAGAGCGGAGGTGCAGGTGATGCAGGGAAAAAAGGTGAGCGAGAGCATGGTGCTGATGGCCCAGCTGATGACCCCTGAAGACGCGAATCCCGCCGGGAACGTCCATGGCGGTGTGATCATGAAACTCATCGATAATGCCGGCGGCACCGTTGCGGCCAGGCATGCAAGGAGCAACGTGGTCACGGCAACCATCGACCGCCTGAATTTCCATAACCCGGTCTACATCGGGAACCTCGTCACGCTCAAGGCAAGCATTAACATGGTGGGTACGACATCCATGGAGGTGGGGGTACGGGTCGAGGCCGAAAACCTCCTGACCGGAGAGGTCCGGCATACGGCATCCGCCTACCTTACCTATGTCTCCCTGGATTCGAACTCCAGGCCGAGGAAGATCCCGCCCCTGGTCGTGGAGAACAACGAGCAGGCCAGGCGTTTCCAGGAGGCCCAGGCGCGCAGGGAGCTCAGGCAGCAGGAGAGACAGCGCGAGGCCGCCCGCCAGAAGAAGGAGGAGCGGCAGGGAGACGGGTAAAGGCTGACCCGACGGACGTACCTACCGTCTCCTGCGGGGGCGGTGGGACTGGGACGGCCCCTTCCGGTCCCGGAAGCCGTCCTTCTTCCGGGGGTACCTTGAGCGGCGAAGATCCTTGCTCTTGTCCTCGGCATACAGGCTTGCGTCCGGCCAGACGACGGGGATCTTCATGCCCACGTACTTCTCGATGGCCTCCAGGGCATGGACATAGTCTTCGCACGCGATGGAGATGGCCTTGCCGTCCTTCCCCACCCGGGCCGTGCGCCCGATGCGGTGGACATAATCCTCGCAGTCCTCGGGGATGTCGTAGTTGATCACCAGGTCCAGGTCGTCCACGTGCAGGCCGCGGGCGGCAACGTTGGTGGCCACGAGGATGGGGACGGTTCCGGTCTTCAGCCCGTCGATGACCTCGATGCGCTTGTTCTGAGGAAGATCGCCGGTGATGAACTCGCAGGTGAGCCCGTTCATCTTCAAACGGCGCGCCACGTTCTCCGCCGTGCTCTTCATATTGGTGAAGATCATGCAGTTTCTGGGCTTTTCCCTGTTGAGCAGCCCCAGCAGCAGGCTCATCTTCTCCTCGTTGCCCGCATGGTAGAGCTCCTGGGTGACCGTGTCCACGGTGAGATGCTCGGCCGCGATCTCGATCTCCACCGGGTCGTTCATGTACTGCCAGGCGAGCTCCTTGACCAGGAAGCTCAGGGTGGCGGAAAAGAGCATGGTCTGCCGCTTGTGCACGGGCGGCATGGCACGCATCATTCTCCTCAGGTCCGCGATGAAGCCCATGTCGAAAAGTCGGTCCGCCTCGTCGATGACCAGGATACCGACGTCCCTGAAGCTCAATTTGCCCGAGCGGTTCAGGTCGAGGATCCTGCCCGGGGTGCCCACGATGATGTTCGCCCCCTGTTTGATCTGCTGTTCCTGGCTCTTGTATCCCACACCGCCGTAGATGCATGCGGTCCGGTAGTCAAGGTGTGCGCCCAGGAGCTCGGCTTCCCGCTCTACCTGGACGGCCAGCTCGCGGGTAGGCACGATGATCATGGCCTTCCTGCCACGCATGTCCTTGAGACGCTGGAATATGGTGAGGAGGAAGACCGCGGTCTTGCCTGAGCCGGTCTGCGACTGGGCGCAGATGTCCTTCCCGGCGAGGCTGTGGGGCAGCGTATCCGCCTGGACCCGGGTGCATTCGGTGAAACCTGCATCGTTGATGCCGAGCATGATGCGCTCGTCGAGCTGTAATTCATGAAAGTGCATGGGTACTCCTTGGATGGATTATAAGGTTTTCCGTCGACATTATCATGTATGGTTCATGGGTGGTTTTGCCTGATTAGATCAAGATCATAGCATGTCTGCAGTAAATGGCAAGAATAAAGATGGCTGGGCAATCAAAACCCCGCCGTGCGTGGCACGCGGCATGAGAATCCATCTTGATTTTTCCCGGACATTTATTCCATAAAGGGGCAAGAAAATGAAAAGCAGGGAGTATCCATGCCGATCTACGAATTCTACTGCAGCCGGTGCGACACCATATACAACTTTTTCTCCAGGACCATCAACACGGACAAGATACCCAGGTGTCCCCGGTGCAAAACCGTCAGGCTGAAGAAACAGGTCTCCCTCTTTGCAGCCATATCCGGAAGGAAAGGCGAGGAAGGCGAAGGCGACATGCCCGGCTTCGACGAGGCCAAGATGGAGAAGGCCATGTCCATGCTCGCTGGTGAGGCGGGGAACCTCAACGAGGACGATCCCCGGCAGGCGGCACGGCTCATGAGGAAGCTCACCGAGGCCACCGGCCTCAAGATGGGCTCCGGCATGGAGGAGGCCTTGAGCAGGATGGAGCGCGGCGAGGATCCGGACAGGATCGAGGCCGAGCTGGGCGACCTGCTGGAAGGGGAAGAACCCTTTGTCATGGACCAGAAATCCGGAACGAGGAGGAAGGGCCACCGGCCCAAGGTGGACGAGACCCTGTACGACCTCTAGGTTTCCCGGGGCAGTCCCTCCCCTCCTGGCGCCCCTACGCGCCATGGGAAGGGCGGCCGGGTGATCCTCTCCGCAGCCAGGCCCTATTTCTGCCCTTATCCGGGCTATTTCGCACGGATACTTTCCTCCGACGTCTTCGTGGTCCTCGACGAGGTCCAGTTCCCCCGGGGCACGACCTGGATCACCCGCAACCGCTTCAAAAACGACCAGGGCACGCTCTGGATGACCATCCCCGTGTGGAAGAAGGGCCTGGGCCTGAGGAAGATCAGCGAGATCAGGATCTGCAGGGAAGGGCGCTGGCAGAAGAAGCACCTTGCAAGCCTCCGGCAGGCCTACCACCATGCCCCGTACCGTGACGACCACCTGGGCATCTTCGAGCAGATGTTCCTTTCCGGGCAGGAGAGCATGGTGGAGATGAACATGGAGCTCATGGCCTATGTGCTTGCTGAGCTCGGGTGCACCTGCCGCATCGTCAGGATGTCCGGGACCGGGGTGGCGGGGCAGGGCACCCGGCTGCTCGTGGAGCTCTGCCGGGCCCTGGGGGCGGACCGTTACCTGGTCCAGGACCCGGCCCGGAAATGGATCGATGCGGACCTCTTCAAGGAGGCGGGAATAGGGCTCGAATTCATGAGGCCCTCGACCCCCGTCTACCCCCAGCTCTGGGGCGGGTTCATCCCCGACCTCTCCCTGTTCGATCTCATGTTCACCTGCGGGCCGCGGGCTGCCTTGTACCTCACGTGAGCAGCAAGAACCTGAGGCTGGATGTCAGGGATTGTGCTGGATTTGCCGCAGCCGTTCCTGAATGTCGAGGGATCTCAGGAACGCTGAAACCCTCGCAGGAACGAGGTGCTCCCACGGCTCGCCAGCCAGAATCCGTCTGCGGACGTCCGCAGCGCTTATTCCCTTCTGTTCAGGATTCACATCCCAGAGTACGTGGGTCAAAAGCCCCAGGGACTTGAAATCCCTGAGCTTCTTGCGTCCCCAGTCGTCGTAGATGGTGAGGAAGAACACGGCATCCATGGGCACGTAGTAACGGAACAGGTCGGGCATGTTGATGGGAAGGGGTACGATGGTGAAGGCGCTTAGGGGGATACCTTCTTCTTCCAGGCAGAGTCGCATCATCTGAAGCCTCTCGTAATAGGTGAGGGGATTCGCCATGGCCGTGCTCCGATGCGGGTCTGCCTGGTCCTCCCTGCTCAGATGCGGGTCAGGGTTGGTGATGCCCACCACGAGATGCCTGCACAGGTTCATGCCGGCAAGGAGATAGCGCAGATGGTCGTTGTGGAGGATCTGGAAGCGGCCGTGAATAACACCGATCTCGTACGGAGTGGGAGAAACCGTATCAGGGGCCATGAGACCCTCCCTCTTCGTCTTCGATGGTCATGGGTTCGTAATCGCCGGGCCAGTAGTCCTGGTCCACGGTCATGTCCATGATGCCCATGAGCTTGGCCCGATCCGTGTGGTTGAGGATGAGGTACATCAGCTCTTTCCCTCTCACGGTGCCGAGCGCCCCTGCCGCCGCGCTCACCTCGTCGAATCGCTGAACATCATCACGGGGGATGCCCTGCCCGACGAAGGTCAGGGGAACGGCCTCACCCGAATGAACAAGGGGACCTGCCGAGGGTGTGGCATGATCCGATGTGACCACCAGCAGTACATCCGGGTCTTGAAGGGCGGGTCCTATGGCCCGGGCGAGGCCCCTGTCCAGGGTTTCGATCACCTCTTTCTTGGCCCTCGGGCTCTTGGTATGTGCCGCCTCGTCGGGCCCCTTGGTGTGCACGTGGATGAAATCGTACTCACGAAGTGCCTGCATGGCTGTCCGGAGACGGGCTGCAAGATCCTCGCCCAGGGAGCCGGTATCAGGCACTTCCATGAAGTCCAGCCCTAGATAGGAGCTGATGCCCTTGAAGAGGATGCCCGAGGTGATGGAGAGCGATCTGAAACCGTATCGTTTCCTCATGGGGAGTACCGGGCCGATGCGGCCGGGCCGCTGGGTGACGACCCCGTTGATAGGATCGAGACCCCGCTTCTCCCTGAGGTCGTTGGCAGGGTGATTGCCCAGGATTTTCCGGGCATGGAGGAAGAAGCCTTTGAGAACCCCGGCGGTCCTGAGGGCGGCAGGATCCTGTGCGTGGGAGGCCCACGGTCTCAGTGCCGGGACGAGGCTGCCCTCCACCATGGTGTTGGTATCGGTGATGAAAGGTGAGACCTCACCCGACAGAACCATTACCCCGAAGACACCCTTGGTCTGTGCAAACCTGAGGCGTATGCCATGGTCCTCGTAAGCGGCCACCGCCCGGATCAGTTCTCCTGCCTCTTCAGGGGATGCCCGGGGGACGTCCCGCACCAGGACAAGCCTGTCGGCATCCCGGCGCAGGCTGACCAGATGGGCAAGTACGGCCACTTCGGATGGTTCCACGGAGATCCCTGCACCAAGGGCTTCCAGGACGCCACGGCCGGGGAAGTCGGCGGGATCGTAGCCGAACATGAAGAAGTGGGCGTTTTCACTGGGCAGGGCCTGGCCGAGACGGGCCGCATGGTAGAGACCGCTGGATCCGCGCGCCGCCAGCATGTCGAGGGTTGGGGTATCGGCCGCCTGCAGCGGCGTCAGCCCCGAGAGCTCCTCGTATGCCCGATCGCCCAGTCCGTCTAGGACGATCAGGATACATTTCTTCGACATGATGCATCCCTGAAAAGAAATTCAGACAACTCTATGCACAATTCCCCGGTATGTAAATTCCTTTCTCTGCCCCTTGTATGAAAGAATTGATTCCCCATCGGGCATCTATTCAAACAAGAAATTTGAATGGAAAAGCGATTTTTGCCATATAGGGCTGGTGCGCTTCGATATCCACATACATACGACCATATCACCCTGCAGCGCCCTGCTGATCGGGGACATCCTCGCCCATGCGAGAAGCAGGGGGCTCGACGGGGTCTGCATTACCGACCACAACTCCATGGAAGTTTGTCGGCATATCCGTGAAGGGGTCCAGGAAGACGGACTCGTGGTCATCGTCGGTATGGAGTACGATACCCCGGAGGGCGATTTTCTGGTCTTTGGGCCCATGGAGGGCATCAGGCCGGGCATGTCAGCCAGCAATCTCCTGGAGAACGTCAGGAGCACAGACGGTGCAGCCGTGGCGGCCCACCCGTTCCGTAACGGACGATCCACGGCCGGGCACCTTTTCTCCTCGGGACTTGTAGGGGTCATCGAGGCAGTCAACGGAAGGAATACCCCTGAAGAGAATGCCCTGGTGAACGGCCTGCTGGAGCACTATCCCCTCATCCGGTGCGGAGGCAGCGACGCCCATGCCCTGGACGAGCTTGGATGCGCAGCCACCAGGTTCTTGGTTCCTGTATGGTCGCGCATGGATCTCATCCATGCCCTAAGCAGGGGGCTGTGCAGCCCTGAGGAGGGGGTGGGCGGCCAGGCTCCTGCACCATGCGGGTATCAGCCGTGACAGGCTGAACATCAGCGATAAATATTCTTCCCCTTCTGTATCCTGCAAGTTATTATACATTTCGTTATGCGTTCCCTGTCCTTGCATCTTTCTCTGTATTGGGCGTCTTTCGTGGTTCTTGCCATGTCGGGCTGCGCGGGCACCCACTTCCAAGCCGCTGCACACCAGCCTCTCGATACCGTCAGGTTTAACCCGGCGGATGTCGACGGGCAGGAATACTGGTGCGGCATCGTGTTCAACGGGGAGAAGATCGGCTTCTCCCACTTCAGGATCTCCAAGGCGCCGGACACGGCAGGGCAGTTCGACATCGTCTCAGAGGCGGTCTTTTCCCTGAAGTTCCTCATGGTGGAGAAGCGGTTCTCGCTTAAGGCGCATGACCGGGTGAATGCGGACCTGACCATTGCCCGGTTCTCCTACGACTATGACATGGACGACAGTGTCCTTGCCGTTGTTGGAAAGATGGAAGGGACTGTCCTGAAGACATCGGTGGATGCGGCAGGGGAGGTCGTCGAGCAGGACCATCCCGTCACCGGACCGGTGTACCCCTCCAGTGTCCTGTACCTCTATCCTTCCGTGCAGGGGCTCCGGACGGGCAGGATTTACGAGTACCTTGTGTACGACGGCGAGACCAGGAGCATCTCCCCGGTGCGCCAGGAAATCCTTGCCTGTGAGGAGAGCGACCTGTTCGAGGGGACGGGCTTCAAGGTGATGACCGTGATGCACGGGCAGGAGGCGACCGCCTGGCTGGACGCATCCGGCCGGCCCCTACTGGAGACGGCCATGGGCGGCGTCATGATCTCGGGCCTCGAGGATGAGGCCCGGGCCAAGGCCTACCTCGCACGCTCATCGGTGAACAAGAGCGAGACCCTGCTCGACTTCAGCCTCATCAGGACGGAGGCAAGGATCGAAAAGCCCCGTCAGGTGGAATACCTGGAGGTCGTCCTCGCCGGTCTGGACGAGGGGACGAAGCCGCCTTCGGACGCACGGCAGCGGTGCTCACGGAAAAACGGGGCTCTCATATGCAGGGTTGACGCCGGGGTTAGCGTCCCGGAACCGGGTGGGTGCGCTGCGGGTACCATGGACAGGTATCTCCGGTCGTCCGTCGCGGTGCCTGCCGCTAGTGACCGGATCCGGGGACTGGCGGCGGCCGTCGCCCAGGCGACGGACGACCCCCAGACCCGTATCCGGGCCATTCTCTCCTGGATCGACGGGCACATCGAGAAGGAGGCGGCGGATGTCTTCTCCGCCCTGGACGTGCTGGACAAGGGCAGGGCGGAGTGCCAGGGACATGCCCTGCTCTATGCCGCCCTGGCCCGCGCCGCGGGTATACCCACCCGCGTGGTGAACGGCATCGTGTATTCCGGAGAGCACCAGGGGTTCCTCTATCACACCTGGGCGGAGAGCTGTATCGGGGGTGCCTGGACGGCCGTCGACCCGACCTTTGCCCAGGAAGCGGCGGATGCCACGCACATCAAGATCGTGGAGGGGGATTCGCCGGAGGATCTCATGCCCCTGGTGGGGCTCATCGGCAGGCTGCGGGCCGAGATCGTCACGTACCGGTGATCCCGGTCCGCCCAGGGCGTCCCGTCTCTCTGTGGTTGTGCTCCGGAAAGATACGGCTATAATGATATGCCATGAAGAGCACGGAGCACCCTGAAGCATTCACCATATCGGGAAACCTCGCAGACGTCGTTGCCGGAAGGATCTTCCCGGCCACGCTCCATGTCCGTGGCGGCAGGATCGTCCGGATCGAACCAAAATCCCGGAAGCAGCGCCGGTACATCATCCCCGGCCTGGTGGACAGCCATGTGCATATCGAGAGCAGCATGCTCACCCCTGCCGAGTTCGCCCGTGTCGCCCTGACCCACGGAACCGTGGCAGCCGTGTGCGACCCGCACGAGATCGCCAACGTGCTGGGCATGGGTGGGATACGCTACATGATCGAGAACGCCCGCACGAGCCCCTTCCGGTTTTCGTTCGGAGCCCCTTCGTGCGTGCCCGCCACGACCTTCGAGACCTCGGGCGCCGCCATTGGGGTTCCCGAGATAGAGGCCCTGCTCGCCATGGATGAGATCAGCCACCTGGGCGAGGTCATGAACTATCCCGGGGTCATCGCCCGGGATCCGGCCGTGATGGCCAAGATCGATGCGGCGAAGCGCGCGGGCAAGCCTGTGGACGGCCATGCGCCCGGCCTGAGGGGCGATGCCCTCGCCGCCTATGTTTCGGCCGGCATCGCCACGGACCACGAGACCTCCGACCTGGAGGAGGCCATGGAGAAGCTGTCGCTGGGCATGAAGATCCTTATCCGCCAGGGGTCCGCAGCCAGGGATTTCCCTGCCCTGCACGGCATCATCGACCATCGGGGGGGCATGTGCATGTTCTGCAGCGATGACATGCACCCCGATGAACTCCTCCGGGGGCACATGGACGTCCTGGTAAGGGACGCCATCAGGCTCGGGCACGATCCGATAACGGTGCTGCGGTGCGCCTCCCTCAACCCGGCGAGGCACTACGGGTTGTCCGTGGGCCTGCTCCAGGAAGGAGACCCTGCGGATTTCCTCGTCGTGGACGACCTCGACGCCTTCACGGTGCAGGAGACGTATTGCCGCGGCCGTCTCGCGGCCCGGGGAGGGGCATCGCTCCTGCACTGCGTGACTCAGCAGGCCGTCAACGCATTTCATGCCGTACCCATGGAGGAGGCGGCTTTTGCCGTCAGGGCCCGAATAGGTGCCGTCAACGTCATGGAGGCCGGGGACGGCAGCCTCACCACCGGGCGGTCCGTCGAAGAGCCCCTGGTGCGGGGCGGATATGCCGTTTCTGACCCCGGACGGGACATCCTCAAGATTGCGGTGGTGAACCGGTATCGGGAGAGTCCGCCCGCACTGGCCTTCATCAGGGGGTTCGGCCTGAAAAGGGGCGCCTGCGCATCGTCCGTGGCCCACGACTCTCACAACATCGTGGCCGTGGGTGTCGAGGATGCGGACATCTGCCGGGCCGTGAACACGGTCATCGGGAACAGGGGAGGACTTGCCGTGGCATCAGGCAGCCTAACGGAATCCTTGCGTCTTCCCATAGCAGGTCTCATGTCGGACGCCGAAGGACCGCAGGTGGCCGCGGGCTATGCCCGACTGCAGAAACTGACCGGTGAGCTCGGGTCACCCCTGTCCGCGCCTTTCATCACTCTCTCCTTCATGGCACTGCTGGTCATCCCTCGGCTCAAGCTGAGCGACAGGGGCCTCTTCGATGCGGAGTGGTTCGTATTCACCCCGCTCTGGACGGATGCAGACAGGGACTGATCCCCATCGATCCATGTCCGGCCACCATGCCTCAGGTTCCCTGACCTACGGGACGCTTCAGCTTTGCCTCTCGTTTTCCGATAGGGAAAACAACGGACAATGTCCGGGGTGAGACATGGGGGAATGTATGAACAGACCTGAGCAGCCTCAGGGTGAACACACCCCGTTTGAAGGATAGGGTGTGCCGAAAGGGTCTATGGCACATCATTCTGAAACGGGCGGTGAGGACATCCGCAGTCATGGAGGGTGTCCAGGTGCAGGTGTACGCCCTTGTCCCGAGGTACACAATCCCCTGGATATCTCACGTGCTCTCCTTGAATTCGACAACGATCTGCCCTTCCTCAAGGAACTCCTGGACGGTTTCATGAAGACCGTGTCTCTGCAGATTGCAGCCATGCGGGAGGCCGTTTCGGACGGGAACAGCGAGGTGCTCAGGAGAGCGGCTCACTCCATCAAGGGAGGTGCGGCCAACCTGACGGCGGACGTCTTATCCGGGTATGCCAGCGAACTGGAGGGCATCGCAGGAACCGGGCCCCTTGAAAAGGCTTCGGAAACCCTGGCACTCCTCGAGGAAGAACTCTCGAGGCTTGAGGAATATGCAAAGATCATCTGACAGAGCAACGGTGAATGCCCATGCTGCGGCGTACCGTTCTGCGGGACGGGGGTCGTCGTGAGAGTCCTCGTGGTCGACGACGATCTCGTCAGCAGGGAGAAGATGAAGCGCATCATGAACGGCATCGGTGAATGCGACGAGGCGGCGAGCGGGCAGACCGCGCTGGATGCGATCCTGAAGGCAAAAGAAGAAGGCAGCATGTATGACCTCATCACCCTGGACATCTCCATGCCGGAGATGGACGGGACCGAGGTGCTGAACCGCATCAGGGAGATGGAAAAAGGAAACGGACTGGCAAGGGACGACCAGGTAAAGATCATCATGGTCACCGCGACCTCAGACAAGAATACGATCATCACGTGCATCAGGTCCGGCTGCAACGATTACATCACGAAGCCGTTCAGCTCTGACACGCTCACCAAGAAGCTCAGGGACAATGGCTTGGTTTCAGGCGGTTTTTCCCAGGCACAGGGTCGGAGTAACGGGCAGGGGGACAACGGGAAGAATCCCTTGATCCCCGTGATCGCACGCTTCAACCGGGGGGAGATCGAGCTCCCGCCCCTTCCCCGCATCCAGCAGAAATACCATGAGCTCATGAAGGCCGGCGCGAATCTACAGCAGATCGGCGACCTCCTGAAGCAGGACCCGGCCATCTCGTCGAAGCTCATCAGGATATCCAATTCCTCCTATTACCGGGGTATCACCGAGAACACCACCGTGGAGCAGGCCATCAACCGCCTGGGGCTCGTCACCACGAAACAGACCGTGGATGCCCTTTCCGGAAGGGAGCTCTACGATGGAGCCCATCAGAAATACGCCGAGGTCGTGGAAAGGCTCTGGGAGCATTCCCTGTCCTGTGCCCATGCGTGCCAGATCATCGTGGAGCTCAAGGCCTTCAAGCTCGGGGAAGACCCCTTCACCCTCGGTCTGCTCCACGACATCGGAAAGCTCATGTTGCTCAGGGTCATCGGCGAGCTCGAAAAGAACGGCAAGAGCGAGACGGAATCGGACGTCCAGGACCTTTTGAGCACGGTGGATACCCACCACGGCAAATCCGGGTCGGTGCTGCTGAAGAAGTGGCTCTTCCCCGGAATCTTCGTCCAGATAGCCGAGCTTCACGACCAGGTGGAGAACATCCTGACGCCGAGCAGGGAGCTGCTCGTGGTGCACCTCGCCAATGTCATCGTCAAGTCCATGGGGTACGGCACCCCGAATCCCCCGGGTACCGAACCCGAATCGCTGGGCGCAGTGGCATCCCTGGGGATCGAGCCTTCCATGATATCCGTGATCAAGGAACAGGTGAAGACGCGGATGGAAGAGCTGAAGGATTATCTCCGATAGAACCACGCCCTTCTTCCCCCTTGTCAATCATCCGGGAAAACGATACCTTGAATTGACTTTTCCGAAGATTTCCCGACATGTTTTGACGGCCGGTGGACAGGAGGATGCCGTGAAGGTGCTTGCATTGAATTCCAGCCCCAGGATCAAGGGCCAGAGCAAGACGGAGATCATGCTGAGCAGTCTGGTCGCCGGCATGGAGGAGGCCGGGGCGCAGGTGGAGGTCGTTCACCTCAGGACCAAGACCGTAAAGAACTGCATCGGATGCTACACCTGCTGGACCAAGACCCCCGGGAGGTGCATCCACCGGGATGACATGGCCGACGAGCTCTTCCCGAAGTTTCTTGATGCGGACATCGCGGTGCTGGCCACCCCTCTCTACCATTTCACCATGAACGCAGCCATGAAGGCCTTCATCGAGCGGACCCTGCCCGTACTGGAGCCATATCTCCGGCACAAGGGCCAGACCACCCATCACCCCCTGCGCGGGAAGCACCCCGCCATGGTCGTGCTCTCGGTGGCAGGTTTTCCCGAGATGTCGGTGTTCGACCATCTCTCGAGCCACCTGCGCTTCATGTACGGCAGGGGGCTCATCGGGGAGATCTACCGGCCCGCCGCCGAGGCCATGGTCCTCGGACCGTACAAAAAAGTGAGGGAGGACATCCTGAGTGCCGTCGCCGAGGCGGGTGCGGCGCTCGTGAAGACCATGAAGATCCCCGGGGCGATCCTGGAGCGCATCACCCAGCCGCTGGGCGACAAGGAGGTCATGGCCGGTGCCGCGAACATCTTCTGGTCGACCTGCATCCGCGAGAAGGCGACCCCTGAGGAGCTGCGGGCAAAGGGTATCGTGCCCAGGCCGGAGACCATCGAGGAGTTTCTCCTCCTCATGAAGCTTGCCTTCAGACCAGAGGAGGCCGCAGGCATGAAGACCGCGGTGCGGTTTGACTTTTCCGGGGGCCAGACAGGGTCCTGTTCCCTCGCCTTCTCGGGCGAGGGCATCGAAGGAGCAGCGGGACACGACGGGAAAGCGGACCTCGTCATCACGTCCCCCTTCGAGATCTGGATGGACATCATCACGAACAAGGCCGACGGGCAGAAGCTTTTCATGGAGGGGAAATATCAGGCCGAGGGTGATCTTTCCATTCTCGTGAAGTTCAAGGAACTCTTCGGCGGTTGACCTGCCGGAAGCGGATGCAAGGGGAAAACCCATGGCCCCCACTCAAGCGGCTCCACAGGATCAGGTCATCGTACGCCGGAAGGACTGTGCAGTCCACATCATCCTCAACAGGCCCGATGCCATCAACAGCCTCACCCTGGACATGATTCGCACCATCGCCGGGACCCTCGAGAAGGCGAGGTCAGATGACACGGTCAACCTCGTCGTAATGAGCGGCATGGGGGAGCGTGGCTTCTGTGCGGGCGGCGACATCAAGACCGTCGCGGAGGCTGCCCGCACACGATCCATGCAGCAGGCCATGGCATTCTTCGCCGAGGAGTATGCGCTGGACCTTGCCATCCACCGGTACCCCAAGCCTGTAGTGGTGTTCGCCCACGGCATTACCATGGGCGGCGGCCTAGGCCTCTGTGCAGGGGCCGACGTCGTCGTGGCCACCGAGACCACGCGCATGGCCATGCCCGAAACGCGCATCGGCTTCTTCCCGGACATCGGGGCCACGGGATGGATGTTCAATACGTGCAGGAAGCCGGGGTACCCCGAGTTCCTGGGGCTCACCGGTTACGAGATGGCCGGCCGGGAATGCGTGCGCATAGGATTTGCATCGTGCCTTGTACCGTCCGCCGTGACCGAGGAAGCCCTGGATAAGCTCATGGGAGGATCTTTGGCGCTTACCGGGCTCAAGAAACCGGCCGGAGACGAGGTCTTGACCCTGCTGGAACCCTTTGCGGACAAGGATATCCCGGCAAGGCCGGAGATGGACCGGTGGGTTGAGGAGTACTTCGCTGGCAAGTCATCCGTGCTCGGCATCCTCAGGGCGCTGCGGGCATGCAGCACCGAAAGCTGGCTCTGCGGGGGCGTGTTCGAGAGACTCTCCGAACGGTCACCCTCCGCGGTGGTGGCGACGCTGAGGCTCCTGAGGCACAACGAGGGCAGGGAACTGGCCGAGGTGTTCGACACTGATCTCGGAGCGGCCCGTTACCTCACCGCCCTGCACGACTTCCGCGAGGGCGTACGCGCCCGTCTCATCGACAAGGACGACAGGCCCCGCTGGGACCCCGACAGCTTCGAAGAGGCCATGCTGGTTGTTCCGGATCTGCCCGTGGCATAAGAAAGGAGGAACCATGACATTCGATCCTTCACGGCTCATCGAACGGCTGGGAATCAGTGTCCCGCTCATCGGGTTCTACGACGCCCCGGATACGGAGGGGTTCGAACCGATGGCCGTGCCGGAACCGAGGCGGCACGTGTGCGTGTTCGCCTTCTTCAAGGACTGGCTGGAAGGCCGGACACTGCTCATCACCCGGGACAACTTCGGCTGCGGCGGCGCGGGCTCCGCCCTGTGCGGCGTTGACACCAGGTCCCGGGAGGACTTCATCACTTTCCTGGCGGACACCGAGGGGCTCAAGTGCAGCCATGAGGTCATGGAGAGGTGGATCGACCGGAGGAGGACCTACCGCCAGGAGCACCCGAACATCCTCATCGGTCCCCTGCACGCCGGAAAGGAGCGGTTCCTGAGGAGCGTGACCTTCTACGTGAACCCGGACCAGCTCAGCGCCCTGGTCATCGGCGCCCACTACTGCCATGACCTTCAGGGACCCGCGCCGGTGCTGGCCCCCTTCGGATCGGGCTGCATGGAGCTCGTCACGCCCTTCGAGGACCTCTTGGCGGCCCAGGCCGTCATCGGCGCCACGGACATCGCCATGCGCCAGTACCTGCCGCCGGACATCCTCGCCTTCACGGTGACCGTGCCCATGTTCGAGCAGCTCTGCGGACTCGACGAGAGGAGCTTCCTCTACAAGCCCTTCCTCAGGAATCTCCGCAAGGCGAGGGAAAAGGGGGAGGTGAAGTGAGGACCCGTCATGACTGTTGATGCGCGGACAGTCAAGGACCTGATCCGCGCCGAAGGGATCGACCTCGTCGGCATCGCCTCGGCGGAAGACCTGCTTCTGGCGAAGCCTGCCAGGCCGCCCCGCAGTCTCATGCCGACGGCTGAGAGCGTCATCGTCATGGCCGTCGCGCAGAGTCTCGGCGCCGTCTATGCCCCGGACATCATGCTCTGGACCCGCAACAAGATGCAGACCTCCCGGCTCCTGGACCAGACGGCGGAGAAGGTGGGGAGGTTCCTCGAGCGGCGGGGATTCCTGACGCTGCCCGTGTCGGCTGACAAGCCCGTGGAGATCCACAAGCACGACCCTCTATCCGGGGCGAAACTCGATCATACGAAGACCCTCGGGCAGCTCTCCCTCAAGCATGCCGCCGTTAGTGCGGGCCTGGGCGGCATCGGGAGGTCCAACCTGCTCATCACTGAACGGTTCGGACCCCATGTGAGGCTCTGCGCAGTCATCACCGAGGCCCCTCTGGAGACGGACACGCCGAGGGTTTTCGACCCGTGCCCTGCCGGGTGCCGGAGGTGCGAACAGGCCTGTCCGGTGGGTGCCCTCTGTGCAGGAGTCTACACCGTGGACCCCTGTTTCCACTACTGGTCGTGGGGCTTCGACAGGATCCCGCCGAAGAGGCTCAAGGACTGGCCGCCGTATCTGAAGATGCTCCTGGCCCATGCCCGCAGGCGGGACGTCGTCGTGGAGTTCGGACAGACCCTCATCACGGATGTGGACAACTGCATGGCATGCATGAAGGCATGCCCTCTGGGAACGGAATGGGAGTGCATCAGACCCCGGGCATGAAGTGGTGAGGGGCTTTCCGGGACCGGCACATGAAAAAAACAGGAGGGACAGGATGCTGCGCGATCTCGTCGTGAAAAACCGTTCATACCGTCGATTTCATGAAGACCACTGCATCAATGCGGAGGAGCTCAGGGGACTCGTGGATCTGGCAAGGCTGTCCGCGACCGGCGGCAACATGCAGCCGCTCAAGTTCTTTATCTCGTCGGATCCCGCCTCGAATGCCCGCATCTTCCCGTGCCTCGCCTGGGCGGCCTACCTCAAGGACTGGCCGGGGCCCGTCGAGGGGGAACGACCTTCCGCCTATATCGTCATCCTGGGCGACACGCGGATTGCCACGAACTACTGGTGCAACCACGGCATCGCAGCCCAGTCCATCCTCCTGGGGGCAGTGGAAAAGGGCCTCGGCGGGTGCATGATCGCCGCGGTGAACAAGAAGAAGCTCGCAGACGCGCTGGGCATGCCCGGGCGCTACGAGGTCCTCCTGGTCATCGCCCTGGGCATGCCGGCCGAGGAGGTCAGGATCGAGCCCGTGGGACCCGACGGCGACATCAGGTACTGGCGGGACGAAAAGGGCGTGCACCACGTGCCCAAGCGGCCGCTGGACGAGATCGTGATCGAGCGGTTCTGACGGGATGGTGTTTGTATCGATCTCCGGGCCGGCGCGGGTTCGAATGATCGTGAAGGGAGGCCCAAAAAGGGAGGAAACAGACATGGACATCTACGAATTCCTCGAGGCCAAAAATATAGCTTACGAACGCTACGACCACGAGGCGGTCTACACCTGCGAGCAGGCGGACTGCCTCGACATACCGGAAGGGTCCGCCAAGACCAAGAACCTCTTCCTGCGTGACCGCAAGGCCAGGCGCCACATCCTGGTCACCGTGGGAGCGGAGAAGAATGTGGATATCAAGGGCCTGGAGGAGGTGCTCGGCGCCAGGGGGCTGAGCTTCGCCTCGCCCGAGCGCCTCATGGAACACCTCGGGCTGACCCCCGGGTCTGTGACCATCCTGGCAGCCCTGAACGACACGCGGGGCATGGTGGAGGTCGTGGTGGACGAGGACCTCTGGCGATGCGGGGCCATGCAGTGCCACCCCCTGGTGAACACGAGCACCCTGGTCATCTCCCGGGAGGGCATCGAACGGTTCCTGGCAGGGACTGGCCACGTGCCGCTCATCGTGAAGGTGCCGGCAAGGGGCATGTCGTGACCCGCATGTAGACAAAGCACCGCATATGAACGTCTGAATGAGTATCACAGGTTGAAAGGGACAGACGCGGATACCCGGTGCTGGTAGAATGCTGTGGCGATGCTCGGAGAAGGGACCAGGGGAGACCAGGGCGGTGAGGCAGGAGAGGACACATCCCTCGTCAGGGACGCGCTGGGGGGAGACCGGCGTTCATTCGAGAGGCTCGTCGTCGTCCACCGGGAGGGAATCTACCGTATGGCGTATGCACGGATGCAGAGCAGGGCGGATGCGGAGGACGTGGTTCAGGATGTGTTCCTGAGCGCATACCGAAACCTGCCGTCCCTGAGGGATCCCGGGCTGTTCAGGGCCTGGCTCTACCGCATCGCGCTCAACAAGGTCAGGGACTTCATGAGGAAGCGCAGGCTCATGACCTTCCTGGGGCTCGCCCACAACGAGGTGCCGGAGGACTATCCGGATGCCGGGCCGGACGGCTTCGACCACCTCGCCGCCAGGCAGTTCTGGGCAAGGGTCAACGACTTCCTCTCCTCCCTGCCCGCGCTCCAGCGCGAGGTCTTCCGGCTGCGGTTCATGGACCACCTGGGCATCCAGGAGATCGCAGAGGCTCTGGGCAGGAACGAGAGCACGGTGAAAACGCACCTCTACCGGGCCATCGAGAAGTTCAAGGCCGCCGGCCCTCAAGGTATTCTTCCCGTGCAGGAGGAATCGTGAACAACGAAAGGCAGGACCATCTCAAGCATGAGCGCATCGTCGCCTCTCTGGTCGACGAGCGCGAGTTGGCCTCCGGCGAGCGGGAGCACCTCTCGTCGTGTCCAGCCTGCGCCGCCGCAAGGGAAAGCCTTGCATCGCATCTGGAGGGACTCTCCGAACAGGCGGTGCGACATACTCCTCCATCCTCGATGAAGGTCGTGCTCCCGGCCGAGCAGCCCGTCAACCCCATGGCCTGGTTCATGCGGTGGTCCATGGGCGTGGCCGCCGCCGTCGCCACGGTGGTCATCGTGGCCGTGTTCCTGCTGGGGCGCCTGTTCCCGGGCGGACCGCTCATCGAGGACACGACGACCCTGGCCCGGGAGGCGAGCCGTGACGAAGCGCTCCTGGCCGAGGTCAGGGCCCTGGAGAACGACCCTCTCCCGCAGGCCTACAAGGAGATCATCCCGGATCCCGGGGTGAGCCTGGACGACGATTTTTTCGACTTCCTTATCCCCCTGGATGCCAACGGGGACGAGGCGCAGAAGACATGAACGCAGAGCGAGGACATGCGATATGAAAAACCGAACAATAATCGGGATGCTGGTTCTCACAGCCATGCTCATGGCGTCGGGAACTGTCCATGGGCAGGACGTGAACCCGGGCAAGTGGTGGAAGCACTCCGAGGTCTCCAGAGACCTGAAGCTGACCCGGCAGGAGCAGCGGGAGCTGGACGGCCTGTATGCCAGGAACAGGGACTCGCTCATCGACATCAAGGCCGACCTCGAGAAGGAGCGCAGCAGGCTCGCCGATATCATGGACCGGGAGCCCTTTAACGAGGCCGCGGCAAGGGTCCAGCTCAGGAAGGTGGAAGAGAAGCAGCAGAGGCTCACCTCCGAACGCATGAGGTATCTCATCGAGGTGCGCAAGATCCTCGGACCGCAGAGGTTCAAGACCCTGGAGGGCAAGGCCGTGGAGAGTCAGGGACAGAGGCGCGGGCAGCGGTATGAAGAGTGGCCTCAGCAGCAGCCCGATCAGCGGCCCGACAAGAAGGGCAAGAGGAAGTGGTAGGTTCCCGGTGAGGGAGCCTCGAAGGCCCATGGTCTGACGCACCATGCGCATATGGGACATCCACCCCGGATACCTGAGCCGGGCAAGCCTGCTCGGCGAGCACAGGGAGCTTCATGCGGTCGTATCGATCATCCTCAACAACAGGAAGGGCTATGCCCGTCATCCCGAGACCATGCGGTGGAGGGGCTGTCTCGACGCCCTGGCGGTCAGGCACGGCCTCCTCGCGGAAGAGATGCTGCTCAGGGGGTATCGCCACCTGAGCCCGGTGCCGGACGGTCAGGGGTCGTCGTGGCCCGGGGTGTACATCGACCCGCCCGGTGCTCAGTTCGCCATCCTCGAAGGTAAGTATCAGGGAACGGATCAAGGCCGCATCCCACTGCCGCACACTGCCGACCGGCTCTGGGCCCAGCACAAGTACTCCGTCCTCGCCCGGGACCCCGGCCTATACGGGGACATCGGCCGTCAGGCCGCCCGCCTCAGGGGCGGCGCATTCTTCCATGACCTGGCCCGCACCCTGGCGGAGTCCCTCCGGGACCCTCCTCCTCAGGGCAGGCTCATGAACGCCCTGGAGCATATGTGGGGGTACGTGTCGGATCTCGATCCGGATCGAAGCGGACATCCGGGTACACCGGCAGAGTTCATGACGGAGATCCAACAGAGGTCATTCCGACACGGAGTGCGCTATCTCCTTGAATCCACTGCGCTGAGCGACCTGGCTTACTGGGCCTCGAGACGAAAGTAGCCAGGCAACCCTTTTCAAAGCCACCTGGCTATAGCAATGGAACTACTGAGGTAACCACACCATCGGCAACATGAATAGACAATATGAGCATTTTCTGCAGGGAATCCGAAGAAAATGAATGTACAAAAGGTAACTAATGAATATCCTTATAAATTAAAATATCCCAATCAAATTGAAGGGTTGCCTGAATTCATTCCGTTACCCCTCCGGCCGGCATCGATGGTCTCGAGCAGGGCCTCGAGCCTCACGAAGGACGCCTCCTCGCTGTACTTGCGTTCGTCGGCGTGGTCTACGTCGATCATCACCGCGGGAATTCCGAGCTCGTCCCGGACGAAGCGCATCTGATCCATCTGCATGAGAGAGTACACCTTGCAGCTGCGGTTGCTGGCGAAGACCACGCCGTCGATGCCATTGCGCTCGACCGCCTGCCTCATGGCCCGGGCCCTCAGCGCCATGCCGTGGGGGCAGACCGAGAAGTTCTGCAGCCTGGCCAGCCAGGCGAAGGGGTCTCCCCCGTCGTAGGCGTACATGTCGAAGGTCCCTTCCAGGGAGCCGATGCAGTAGGTGTAGCTGGCCGTAGTGATGTTGGCCCCCAGCGAGGCGAGCCTGCCGGACATCTTCCTGAGCTGGTGCCAGGGCGCAATGTTGTCCCACAGGAGCCGGTAGCGTTCGTCGGGCACCGGGTAGACGCCCTGCCTCATCTGCTCCTCGGTCTCGTCGGCCAGGGCCCGGTAGTGGTCCGCCAGCTGCTGCGTGCCGCGGGAGGTCAGGATGGGGGCCATCTGCACGAAGGAGTCGAAGGCCGTGATGGGCGAGGGCCTGTGCTGCGCCAGGGAGGTGAAGCGCTTCCACTCCCTGAGCGCCTCGCCGGACAGGCACACCGCCTCACGGGCCTTGGCCTCGTCGAACCTCTGTCCCGAGAGCCCTTCGATGGTGCGGACGAGGTCGGCGAACTGACCCCGGATGTAGGCGAAGTCCTGCGGTGTCTGTTCCTCGTAGCAGAACGGGATGTCCAGGATGAAGTGCGGAATGCCCCACACCCTATGGTACACGTCGAACCACTTGGCCAGCAGCGAGCAGTTGTTGTTGTTGCTCACGAGCAGGTGCGGCCTGGGCATGCCGAAGGAGGGCGAGTCCTTCCCCCCGTCCATGGCTGTGCCCAGGTCGATGCGGGCGTACGAGCACAGGTCGGACGAGTAGCCCGCTTTCTCGGCCTTACCGCACTGAACGGCCCCGACCCCCTTGCCGGCGCTCATGGCCGCATGGCTCTCGGGAACGGCATAGACCACATTGTCGAAGCCCGCAAAGAGCTCGGCCGGGACCACGATGGCGATCCACACCACGAAGGCCCCCTCGGCTGCCCGCTGGTGGAGCTGCAGGTAGTCGTTCATGATGATCCCGGTGAGCCTCTTGCCCGAAGATGTCTTTTTGAATTCGCCTGTGGGTGTTTCATGTGGCATGCCGTCCTCCCGGTCAGACACTGTCGCCCCTGACGATCTCGGCAAAGGCCTCGATGCGGGTCCTCAGCGGCATGAGGTTCGCCAGGTCGTCGGCGCCGAGCTCCAGGAAGAGGGTGGCCACGCCCCGGGTGTTGAGTGTCTCCTGGAGGTAGGGGATCTCGAAGTATTCGTACTCGCAGAACTTCTCGCCGAAGAAGACGACACCCCGGATGCCGTCTTCCTGCACGCGTTGCCCGAGGAGCTTGATCCTTCTGTCCCCTGCAGGCAGGATGGTGGTGCAGGGGTGGTGGTCGAAGTAGAATGCGGCGTAGTAGTCCAGGAGGTCGCTGCCCGTGGGGCTGGTTCCGTACGATCGAGCCATGGTGGCGATGTCGTTGGCCGCCACCGTGAGCCCGGAGGCGTCCATTACCCTGAGCAGGTCAACGGGCGGGGCCTGGATGCCGCTCACCAAGACCCGCACGCCCGAGCCGTTTTCGGGCAGGCCGGCGTGGTGTGTGACCGCCTCCTCCAGCAGGGCGATGTGCTCCCGGACGTCCATGAAGTGGGCGCGTTCCAGGAGGGGTGCGGCCGCTGCGAAGGGCATCTTGCCCCCGGTGCACAGCGCCTCGATCTCCCGGCAGAACGAGCGTTGTTTGGCGTAAAGCGCTGCGCTCTCGGCAAACGCCTTTGCAGAAAAAGGCCTGCCCGTGAAGCGCTCAAGGTCCGCCATGAGGAGGCGGAGACGGTCTCTCAGGTAGTCCTTCGCCCCGGTGCGGTCCGGGCTCAGCGCGGGCACGTGGAGGCGGAAAATGGGGAGGTCGGCCCCGGTCTCCCTGATGCCGGCATGGACGATCTCGGGCAGGTTCCGCAACGTGTCGCAGGCGTTGTACATGAACAGGGCGTCGAAGAGGCTCGGGCCGTTGTCTATGACGAACCCGGTGAGCGCCCTGGCCACCTGGCATGCATAGTTCTGGACGTGGCGGTCGCCGGTGCCGTAGTCCCTGACGGCATCCCTCATGCCCCAGAGGGTGATGGGGGTGAGCCCGAAGGAGTGGAGGAGCTCGAGGGGCGGGTAGAGGGGGAAGCAGCCGATGAGTCGTCTGCCGCCGGTCTTCATCCCTGACAGTGTTTCAAGGATGCCGTTCATGGGAGATCCTTTCATATCGGAGTATAAACGCTGTTTACCGTGATGACAATGAAAACGCGTACCGGGGGTCCTAAAAGGTATAGACAGCTGTCAGTATCGGTCCGGCGGTGACATCCTTGGATGAAGAATCCACAGGATATTCAGGATCTGAAGGGTTATATTTCCATTCCTGATACCTGTACCCCAGCTGGATTATCATCTTATCCATCGGCACAAGGCTCAGGCTTGCTTCGGCATTCAGGGTGGTTGAGCTGTCCGTATCCGCAGGGGTGTCGAAGAAGGCAAGTCCTAATCCCCCCTGCAGCCCCAGGGCAATCTTATGAGTCACGGGATAGGTCACACCAAGACCGATTGTCGGCATATTGACCGTGTAGTCGTTCTCTGTCTTCTGTGCATCCGTCGGGATGCCTCCACTCGATCGGACGATGATGTCCATGTTGACGACCTGATACTTGTATCCCGCGAATACCCTGCAGTATTCGAAGAAAGGGCTCCATCTTCTCAAGGGAGAGAGGGAATAGGCAAAGGCCAGATCATAATCGTAGCGAGTTACATCCACCTTGGTATCAAAGGTGAATCCTATCTGGTCGACCATAAGATCCAACTCCTGCGAGAAGTCGCTGAGCACCATGGGGGCAAGGCTCACGGACCACAGTCCATCCGTGCTCTGATACCCGAGGAGAGGCCCGGCCAGGTAACCGGACCCGTTTTCCGCATCGGACGTGACATCCCAGCCGTTCGCATTCATCTGGGCGGAAATTTCCTTGCCCATCCAGTCCAGGATCCCTGAGTCCCAGCTGGCATACCAGAACTTTGTCCCTACGAAGAACGTTCCCGATTCCGCCTTCTCGAGGGGGAAAATCATGGAGATAACAAGGAAAAACATAATGCCGTATGTTTTTTTCATTTCATAACTCCTGGTCGTGCTTATTGCATCTCATCCATCAGTGCTTCAGCTCTCGTGCTGCATCATAACGTCATGGGGATGGCCATCACGAGCTTGACGAGATTTCTCTTTGCCCGTTCATAGTCCGGATCGTATTCCAAGGCCTCTTCGAACTTCAGTTTGGCATCCTTTTCAAGGCGGTCCGACTCCTCCGCCTTTCCCACCTTCTTCAATTCGGCTGCCATCATCAACGCAATTTCCCCGGCATAGTTTTTCAGTGATGCGTATACGGATTTCGTCTCAAAGGTGTTCAGTATCTTGTTTTGTTTTTCGTCATCCAGCACGACCCCCATGATGTGGGTGACTTTTGTGAAGAGGTCCTTCTCCAAAAGGAAAAAATTCTCTGTTTTCCCGGTGACTGAAGTTGCTCCCAGCTGGATGCCTTTCTCCACGGAATATACCTGTCCGGAAATTTTCAGTTGACCTTTCATCTCCATGAAGGTCCCTGTGAGAATATATTTTGCAGCGACCAATTTCCCGATGGCCACAGCGGAGTTCGGATCTACAAGACCGGATTTCTGTAACCTGATCTCCTTAAGGATGTCATTGATCCTCTCCCGGTCTACGATGTTGAACATGGCGGTTTCTTCCAGGTCGGTAATGAGCAGGGCGGCAATACCGTATTCCCAGGGCTGGAAATTAATCGCCCGTTCCTTGGGCGTGGTGTTTGTGAACCTCAATACGGCAAGACCGGGTCGTTCCGCTCTCGGCAATATGGTGCCCGTTGTTTTCACGATATCGTGGGACCGAGGTTGCGCTGCGTT
>ERZ795048.780-NODE-780-length-31940-cov-11.506790_pt1 | contig 31940 bp, 39 predicted proteins | sample MGYA00375132_ERZ795048 | MGnify/ENA primary metagenome ERZ795048 (study PRJEB30177, sample SAMN05720225) | activated sludge metagenome | isolation source: Anaerobic digester | place: Hong Kong | collected 2014-12-17 ... | reverse complement strand
GCTTTTTCCAACTCTGCAGACTTTAAAAAAAGAGGGGGTAATGGCTACGGAAATAATAAACAAGCCATTGAAAGAAATTAAACCATATGAAAACAACCCGAGGAAAAACGATAAATCAGTTAACGCTGTTGCAAAGTCAATTGAACAATTTGGCTTTAAAGTCCCGATCGTAATTGATAGCAACAACCAGATAGTTTGTGGACACACAAGATTTAAGGCGGCCAACATGTTACACCTTGAATCTGTACCGTGTATCATTGCCGACGATTTGACGGACGATCAAGTTAAAGCATTTAGGCTTGTTGACAACAAAGTGTCTGAAGCGTCAGAGTGGGATCAAAATTTATTGAAGCTTGAGATTGAGGGAATAATTGATTTGGACTTAAAACAGTTTGGGTTTGAACTTGATGCTCAAGATATGCAATTTGACGCAATTGATCTTGACGATGGTGACAACAGCAAAAGCAAATCAACCCATTGTCATTGCCCGAAATGTGGATTTGAGTTTGAGGTGTAAAATGGATAAGTCAAACCTAAAGATCGGCGTTTACATCTTGACCAAATATGCTAAGCAAACATATAGCCAAGAGTGCTATGAGGTAAGACTTAACGCAGGCATGGCTGTAGTGTGCGACATATTGAAAAGAGCGGGGTTTACAAACATACAATATTGCTCACAAGTTACGGCACACACATTTGACATGATCATGTACAGTGTTACGTCTGATTGTGACTGGTGGGAATTTATATCTGAGAGAGTAAAGTGGCAAAAAGGTGATTACAAAGTCTGTGTAGGCGGTCAGGGAGTGCTTAATCCTAGACCGTTTTTGGAATATGTAGATTATTTTGTTTTGGGTCGAGCTGAGGGAGTACAAGACAAGCTTGCAGAATGCATACTTAATCAGCAAGAGTGCACAGACCAACATGTTATTTCATCAAAAACATTTAGCATGGACAAATTATATTATATAAACCAGTCTGATCAAATATACCCTTACGACATTAAGCTTGACAATGGGCAAATCTATCACGAAGATGTAATCGGATGTAATCACAAGTGCTTGTTTTGTGGTTATACATGGCACAGAAAGCAAGCGGCACAGGAGGAGTTCAATTATAGTGGGCTTTGGAACGGAGGCGCTGACAGAGAGCGAGCAATGATTGATATGCACAACGGGATTGAAGTTGACTTGATAAAGCTAAGAACCACTGCTATTGACGGACTTTCTGAGCGACTGAGATTTGCGGTTAACAAAAAAATAACTCGTGAAATGTTAAGAGAGTTTATTGACAAACTTGCACGTTGTGAAAAACCGCACCAAGTAAAATTTTATAATATCATCGGATATCCAGGTGAGACTTATGACGATTGGGCTGAATTTGTTGATGATATATGTATCGTCGATTCTAAGTTTAGCTATCAAGAAAAGCAAACAAGTATATTGCTACATAGCACACCATTCAGAGCAATGCCGGCAACTCCTCTCGCATGTAAACCTATGTCATATACAAATTATAGGGGATTGATTTCAAAAAAGATGGGGAGCGGTAAATACAAGGGTAATATATTTTATCAGGGAAATGCAATGTGGGCTGTTGAAAGCATGGCGACCGAAAGCTTATGTACAGTAATACAGTCGGCTATAATTTGGCGTGGCACTGAAGCAGATGCGGACAACATTGTAAAGCTGGCGTGCAACAAAAAATTTAAATCAGCAAGTTCTCAGGTGAAGCAAGCTACACTTGAAAAATATTTTGATGTAAAAAAATTATTTGGCGAGTATACGCCAGATACGTTACCGACAAAAAACATAAGAACATATTGCAAGGTTGAAAAAATGTGGTAAAGAAAGGACTGATATCGGCATGACTGAAAAGCAGTATAAGAACGCAATAATCAAAGACATGAAAAACGTCGGAACATACAAAGAAGAGTTTTCAATAGCAGTTAATACGCTCTCCAAAATTATGTTTGATTATCAGGAGACAATTGGGAAGTTTGAAAAAACAGGTGGCAATATAATTATTACGCATACAAACAAGTCCAAGGAAACAAACGTTGTTAAAAATCCTTTCTATTTAGCTATTGAGACACTTAGGGCGCAAATCCTAAAATATTTAAACGAATTGGGATTGACGCCTGCGGGACTTAAAAAAATAAATGACAAGAGCTTAGCAGTGCAAAAGGAAAGTTTATTAGGAAAGGCACTTAGCAGACTTGAGTAAATATCTTGACGTCGTTATGACATATGCTGAAAAGCTTGCAAGTGGCAAGACCAAAGCCAATAAGTACAGAGTGAAAGCTGCTAAGCGATTTCTAAAAGATCTTAAAAATCCGAAATATGAACTCAAAACCAAGGATGCAGATTTCTGCATTACAATTATTGAAACAACAATTTGTCACTTTCAGGGCGAGAAGATTGACGGGACTCCGCTCAAAGGCACACCGTTTCTCCTGACTGATTTTCACAAGTTTATTATTTATAATCTACTTGGATTTTTCCTCAAAGGAACAAATATCAGGAGATTTAATGAAGCTTTTATATATATTCCAAGAAAAAATATTAAGACAACCTTTGCGGGGGCGCTTGCATGGGCCTTGTCGTTACTTAACAGGAGGTCAGGGAGCAAGGTATACATAACATCGGCTGCATTGGCTCAATCGTTAGAGTCTTGGAATTTTATCAAATGGAACATAGTTAATATGGGGGAGTCTGACAACTTCAAAATTATTGACAACAACAATGAACACAGCATATCCGCAGATATGGGGGACGGAAGTTTATTTATCAGGGCACTTGCAGCAAATCCAGATGCACAGGATTCATTCAACTGCAATATCGGCATAGCAGACGAAATGCACGCTTACAAGTCTCCTAAGCAGTACAACATCATCAAAGAGGCCATGAAAGCTTATACAAACAAATTGATGATAGGCATAACAACAGCCGGCGACAATATGAACAGCTTTTGTTATAACAGGTTGTTGTATTGCAAAAAGGTCCTTGATGGAACAGTTGAGGATGAAAAGTATTTTATTTTCATTTGTGAAGCTGATGCAGATGAGAGCGGAAGTGTTGATTATACAAATCCTATTGTGCACGAGCAAGCAAATCCAGCTTATGGAATATCAATCAGACCGGACGACATTTTAAGCGATAGCTTGCAAGCGCAGAACGACCCGCAACAGCGCAAAGACTTTTATGCAAAGTCTCTTAATGTCTATACGTCGGCAATGAAAGCCTACTTTGACGTTGGAGAATTTCAGCGTTCAGATCGTCAGTATAATTGGACGATGCAAGAGGTCATAGGTCTGGTGTCCCAATGGTACGGTGGATCTGATTTGTCAAAACTTCACGACCTTACTGCTTCGGGATTGGCTGGGCTAATTGGTGATGTTCTTGTTATTATTCCGCACTGTTGGTTCCCGATTGTTAAGGCAACACAAAAAGCGGAAGAAGATAACATACCGCTCTTTGGGTGGAAGGATGAAGGATGGCTTGATATGTCAAACAACCCAACAGTCAATCACGCAGAGGTAGTAAATTGGTATTGTGGAATGAGGGATGCAGGGTTCAAGATTAGACAAGTGGGACATGACAGAAAATTCTGCAGAGAGTATTTTATCGGCATGAAAAAAGCACATTTCAATATTGTCGATCAACCCCAATATTTTTTCAAGAAGTCTGAAGGCTTCAGGTTTATCGAACAAAAAGCCAAAGACGGAAAGCTGTATTATTTTCACGCTGAGCCGTTCGAGTATTGCGTGCAGAATGTCAGGGCAATAGAAAAAACAGATGACATGATACAGTATGAAAAGGTCGAAGAAACATTAAGAATTGACGTATTCGATGCTGCGGTATTCGCGGTAGTCAGAATGCTTGATGATATGGGAAACAATAAGAAGTTGGGTAACTGGTTTGGCTAATAAAGGAATGATATTTATGAGGACAATCCGAGCAGCTAAAACGTGCAGAAAGGAGTTGATCCCAAATATCTCATAGCTGCATATGTGATGCAGCGGCAGTGAAAGGCGGTGATGGAAATAAGAAATCCATTCAAAAAACAAAAGCGTTCTGTTTCTCCTGCTCAGTTTTTTTACCTGGGCGGAAATGAGTCAATATTACCTGGTTACACAAGGTTATCAGACAACGAGGAAATCAAGCGTTGTGTATACAAGATTGCGGATCTTACTTCAAACATGACAATCATGCTCATGCAGAACAATGAGAACGGAGACATAAGGCTAAAAAACGAGCTGTCAAAGAAGATAGACATTAACCCAAACAGTCTCATGTGCCGAAAAACTTTCATACACAAGATAGTTACCGATATGTGTATGAGCGGCAACGCTGTTGTTATACCGAGCTACTCAGGAGAGTTCATTGACAACTTGACAATACTTAACGATTGCTCCTTCACGTGTAAGCCTAACTCATACATGGTGAGACATAACGGCACGGAAATCAATCCGGATGATATTTTACACTTTGTATTAAATCCGCACAAGTATGAATACTTCCGAGGCGTAGGGCTTGCACCACTTGTCATGGGAACAATTAAAAACGTAGCGCAGGCAAATGCAACAAAATCAGGATTCCTACAAAGCAAGTGGAAGCCGTCACTTATCATCAGTATAAACAGCGACAGTGAAGAATTGCAAGACCCTGTAAAGCGTCGAAAGATACTCGAAAACTATACAGAAACCACAGAGACTGGAGAACCTTGGTTAATTCCTGCCGGTGAACTTTCAATTGAAAAGATACAGCCATTGACTTTAAATGACCTTGCAATACAGGACAGCTTAACTCTTGACATTAAATCCATAGCGTGCGCATTTGGAATTCCTCCGTTTATGCTTGGGATTGGAGATTTCAACAAGGAACAATACAACAACTTCATAAGTACAACGATCATGAGCATAGCAACAACCATACAGCAAGAGTTATCAAGAAAACTTCTGTATTCTCCAAACATGTATTTTAAGTTCAATCCTAAGTCATTAATGCAATATAACATTACAGAAAAAGTACAGTTTGTTAAAGAGATGGTGGCAGGAGGCATGCTTAACAGGAACGAGGGAAGAACAGAGTTTGATTACTCGCCTGTTGACAATGATGGTATGAATGAATATGTCGTCCTTGAAAACTACATACCAGTAAGCAAGGTTGGAGATCAAAATAAATTGAAAGGTGGTGAGAACAGTGAATAAGAGACATGCATATTTCAAGTCGGAACTTAAGACGAGATCTGAAACAGATGGAGACAAGTATATCGAGGGATATTTTGCGGTATTCAATCAGGAAACACGAATCTGGGGTGATGAGTATGAAAGAATTGCACCGGGTGCATTTACGTCAAGCTTGGCAAACAACGATATCAGATGCTTGTTTAATCATGAGACAGGCTTTGTCATGGGGCGCATGGCATCAGGAACGCTTGAGCTGAGAGAAGACGCACATGGATTGTGGGGCAGAGTAAAGATCAACCCTGATGATTCACAGGCCATGGATGTATATGCAAGAGTGCAGCGTGGCGATATATCCGGATGTTCATTCGGTTTTTATCCTACCTGTGAAGAATGGGCAAGCCGGCCAGGTGGAGGAACACTATGGACTGTCAAAGAGGCTGATACACACGAAGTATCTATTTGCACATTCCCGGCATATCCCCAAACCGAAATACAGGCACGTCAGGCGTACATTGAACAGAGCAAAAAGAGAACACTCGAGCAGCGTAAAGCTGAAATAAAAAGTAAACTGGAGGCTATGAAAGAACATGCTTAGAAAAATCAAATTAATTGCAGAGCTGAAAAAGAGAAATATTGCTCTTGCGGCACTGCAGGCGCAGAAAACAGATTTTAACACAAGACAGTCAGACCTTGAAAAAGCTTTGAGCGAAGCTGAAACAGAAGACGATATCAATACAGTCAATCAGAGTGTTGACGATCTTAACGCAGAAATTGAAGCGGCTGACGTTGATAACAAGATATCAGCTGAACAGGCCGAAATTGATAAGGTTAACGCGGAGCTTGAAACAATTACAGAACAGCCAGCAAATCCTACTGCACCGCCGGCAAGTAATACAAACGATAATGAGAGAGGTGTACACACTATGAGCATGACAAAAAGAGGCGTTTTCTACAGCACACTTGATACACAGCAGAGAGCGGCGTTTCTTGCCGATAATGAAGTAAAGGCATTCCTTGACCAGACGAGAGCGGCAAAGCAGAACAGAGGCGTTTCAAATGTTTCGTTGACAATCCCGCAGGTATTCTTTGATATACTCAGACCTAATCTTCCTAAGATATCAAAACTTTACAGCCTAGTAAATGTTAAGCCTGTTAAAGGTACGGCAAGGAAAAATATTGCGGGCACATATCCGGAGGCTATATGGACAGAAATGTGTGCAAGTCTTAATGAACTTGAAATTTCGTTCAATCAGGTTGGGATTGACGGATATAAAGTTGGTGGGTTCGTCGCTATTGACAACTCACTTCTTGAAGACAGTGACGAAGCCCTTGCAAGTGAAATCCTCGAATCTCTCTCCGTTGCTATCGCAAAGGCACTTGACAGAGCGATTATTTACGGTACAGGCAAGAGGATGCCGATCGGCCTTGCAACACGTCTTGCGCAGACTTCAGAGCCTGCAGACTGGGATGCAAAAGCACCGGCATGGACTGATCTACATTCATCAAACATTGTAAAACTCAACTCGGCAGAAGCAGCAACAACAGGTGCAACATTCTTCGCAACTCTTTATAGCAAACTGACACTTGCAAAGTCTGATTATGCTACAGGAAATCTCACATGGATAATGAACAAAAAGACACACCAGACGCTTATTACAAAGTCTATTGATTTTGATTCATCTGCAGCTATTGTAGCGTCGGTTAATAACACAATGCCTGTAATAGGTGGCAACATTGTTGAACTTGAAATCATGGCAGACAATGATATTCTTGGTGGTTATTTTGATCTGTACCTCCTTGCAGAACGTCAGGGCGGAGAGTTCGCATATACTGATGTTGTAAGATTCCTCGAAGATCAGACAGTATACAAGGGCACTGCAAGATATGACGGAAAGCCGATATTTGGCGAGGCGTTTGTGCTTATCAATATTAACAACACAAATCCAACAACTACAACAACATTTCCAGGCGACTCCGCAAACGTTAAGCTTGTTTCGCTTTCAGCTCTTACAATCGGTGCAACTCCTGTTACACTCTATCCTCCGTTTGACCCGAATGTTTTAAACTATCACTGTGAGGTGGCAGCACACGCAAACAAGATTACTGCTACAGCACTTTCATCCGATGCAACGGTATCAATTAAGAATGGAACAAACGAAGTAACGTCAGGCAGCAACGCAACGTTCTCGGCAGGAGAAAACACGCTGACTGTAGAAGTAACAAACGGTAACGCTACTAAGCGTACATACACCGTAATTGTTAACGATGTAACCACATAATAAAGAGAGGCTTAAGCCTCTCCCCATTAGGGGGTATGTAAATGCAAACAGTATTAGAAATGCTAAAAGTTGACTTAGGAATAAGCCATCAATCAAGAGACGGTTATCTTAACAACGTAATACAGGGATGCGTTGAAGAACTTAAAGACAAAGGAATAATGCTTGATCTTGAACAAACAGACGATGTGATGCTGCTGTCTGATTATGCGGCGTGGAGATACAGGAAGCGTACAGAAGATGTTCCTCTTGCAAAAAATCTTGATTTACGTATTAAGAATGCAAGAACAAAGGAGCGTGCAAAATGAGTTATGATGATGTGTGTGTCCTGATATCAACGAAAGTAATTACTGACGAAATAGGTCAGCAGATAAAGTCAGCGGAAGAATTGACAGAGATATTTTGTAATATGAAGTCAGCAAGTAGTAATGAATTTTACAGGGCGGCATCAGACAACATCAAAGCAGAAAAAGTCATAGAAACTGACAAAGAAAATTACTCAGGACAACAAGTAGTCGTACATGAGAATGTAAGGTATGCTATATATCGAACATACATAAGACAAGACGGAGTTATCGAACTATATTGTACTCAGAAAGCCGGTGTGTGATGGATAATCTACAAGACTTTATATCACACAGTTTGGCAGAATACGCCGAAGACGTAAAGCAAATAGTAAATGAAGCGGCAAAAAACGTCGGCAAAGAAACTGTAAAAGAGCTGAAAAAAACGTCTCCAAAGCAAACCGGCAATTACACAAAAGGATGGACTAAAAAGGTGCAGAGCAAAGGACTTGGAATTAAAAAAGTCATTGTTTACAATAAAAACGCACCGCACTTAACACATCTGCTTGAATATGGTCACGCCAAGCGTAACGGCGGCAGAGTAGCGGCAAAAGTCCACATCGAACCGGCAGCGGCAAAAGCGGCAGATAACTTTGAACAAACAGTAAGGGAGGAACTGAGCACATGACATTAATAGACGTGTATACAAGATTGCAGACACTTAATATACCAGTCGCCTATATGGCTTTTAAGTCTGCTCAGAGTCCTCCTTACATTGTTTATTATGAAAGCGGAGCAAACTTTCACGGAAGTGACGAAAAGAATTATATCAAAGATATGGCTGTTGTCATTGAGCTGTATTCAGAGTCAAAAGACATGGCACAAGAAAAGCAAATAGAGGATCTATTTTCAGACGTTGAACTCAGCAAAAGCGAGGATGTTTGGATTGAGGATGAACAATTGATTATGGTAACATACGAATTTACAACAATATACAAATAGGAGTGATAACATGGCCCATACAAATACAGATGACAAAAAGAAAATCAGAATAGGCTCGTGCTTAGTTTACATAGTAGAGTTTACTGGAAGTATTCCGGCTGATGCAGACTTTGAAACCGACGCGAACAAACTCGGTGACGTATCGGGAGGAGCAACGTTGGAATATAAGCCGTCGTTTTATACTGCAAAGTCAGACGACGGAACGGCACAGAAAACAGAAATTACAGATGAAGAAGCAACGCTCAAGTTGGGTGTATGCACATGGAACGCAAACACACTTAAGAATCTTGTAACAACAGGAGCGATAACAGAAGCGGGCGGAATCCGCACTCTGAAAGTTGGAGGAAAGAACAATTCTCAAATCCAAAGATATGCAGTTAGGTGTGTGCACAAAGACAAAGCGGATGGTGATTCGAGAGTTACTATAGTCGGCAGCAATACAGCCGGATTCAGCCTTGCGTATGTCAAAGATAAGGAGACTGTAATCAATCCTGAATTTAAGATAGAACCGATGGACACAGACGGAACTCTTATTATGTACTCCGAGGAAATCCTTGGGCTTGGTTCTCTTACATTGACTCTTGCAAAAGGCGGCACAGCAGGTAAGACTAAGGTTAATACGGTTAGCCCTGCAGCAACCGGCACAAACACATATGTATACAAGATTGACTCAGTTGCACAGAGTGTTACATATGATGCAGTGCTTACAACAGGATGGACAACAATAACACCGGGCACTACAGACATTGCAGCTACAGCAGGTCAGGTTATTACAGTAGCTGAGATTGACAGTAGCAACAAGGCAAAAGCAGTCGGAGTTGTTACGGTAATTGACAATATAGCTTAATAATATAACGCCGCTTAAATGCGGCGTTTTAAGGAGGAAAACAGCAATGAAATCACAGGTAGTAGGTAACAACATACAGGTTGATTATAACGGCGATGTGCTGACGGTAATGCCGCCGAAAATGAGAGTGTTAAACAACTTGGTGCAGATGTCAACAGACAGTAGCAAAGCGGTTCAATCGCTTGCAGACGGATTGTCCGTATTACTTAGCAATAATACAGACGATCAGAAAATAAGCCCTGAGCAGGTGCTTGATGATCTTGACGTAGTCGAGGCATCAGAATTGTTCAATGATCTGATGGAGTGGATTGCAAACCTTAAAAAAAAATAAGCATTCCTTTTTATTCAAGCAACGAAGAAAAAAAGACTTATTACACATCTGAGACAATTGAGCTAAAGACAATCTTTGATTACTCCGGCTTAAAGTTTTCAGAGATTGAAGAACTAGACCTTGCAACATACTTAACATATCTCAGAGATGCATTTATTTTTAATTGCAATCAGTCTGAAAAGGGTAGAGAATACCTTGAAAACGCTTGGTATCTTGAACAGACTGACTGTGATAAATCAGAGCTAAGAGAAATGGCCGGGAGGTGAGGACAATAGCAGGAAATAACATCAGAGGAATAACCCTTGAAATAAACGGCGAAACGACGAGACTCGAAAACTCATTAGGCGCAGTTAATAGGCAAGCAAATAGCTTACAGGGCGAACTTAGAGAAGTTGACAGAGCGTTAAGACTTGACCCCTCAAACGTCACGCTGCTTGGCCAAAGAAATGAAATATTAGCACAGCAAGTCTCAAATGCAAGAGAAAAACTGGAGACTTTGCAGCAAGCACAGGAACAAGTTGAGCGACAGTTTGCTAACGGAGATATCGGAGCAGAGCAGTATAGAGCGTTTCAGCGTGAATTAATTGCGTCACAAAGCGAATTAAACAACTTTGAGGAGCAACTTAGACAGAGCAACGATGCAATGTTTAACGCCGGTCAAGCCGCCGAGGAATGCGGTGACTCAATTGCCGGAATAGCAGCAAAAGGCGAAAAAGTAAAAGAAGTAGGGGACAAAATCGCTGGAGTGGGTGAAAAACTCTTGCCATTATCTGCGGCAATTGCAGGCGTGGGAGCGGCATCGTTAGCCGCTTTCGACGAGGTTGACTCAGGTTATGACACTATCATAACCAAAACAGGGGCAACAGGCGAGGCACTTGACAGCTTAACCCAATCAGCAGATAAAGTCTTTTCTGAAATGCCTACCGAAATGGAAGATGTAGGCGTAGCAATCGGAGAAGTCAATACAAGATTTAGCCTGACTGGAGAAGAACTTGAAAACGTATCAAAAGAATTTATACGTTTTGCAGCGATCAATGGCACTGACTTAAATGCAGCAATTGACGGTGTTGATACCGCCATGATGAAATTTAACGTTGACAGTTCAAAAGCAAGTGAAGTTCTCGGACTTATGACAAAGGTTGGTCAAGACACTGGATTGTCGATGGATACTCTGCAGTCAACACTCGCAACTAACGGCGCGACATTAAAAGAGATGGGACTTGACCTGACAGCGTCAACAAATTTACTTGCACAGTTTGAGTCAACTGGTGTTGATGCATCATCGGCACTTGCAGGACTTAAAAAAGCACAACAAAACGCAACCGCAGACGGCAAGACGATGCAAGAGGCGTTAAATGAGACAATAACATCAATAAGAGACACGGCGAACGAAACAGATGCATTGCAGATAGCTACGGACTTGTTTGGCAAAAAAGGCGCAGCAGAAATGACTCAGGCAATCCGAGAGGGTAAATTGTCAATAGATGATTTGTCAACATCATTATCCGACTATAAGGGCGTTGTTACAGATACATTTGAGTCAACACTTGACCCACCGGACCAAGCTAAAATTGCATTTAACAACTTGAAATTGAGCGGTGCACAGCTTGGAGCGTCAATCTTATCATCGTTACAGCCGATATTGTTGAAATTAACAGACAAACTCAAATCATTAACTTCATGGTTTAATGGCTTGTCAGAGTCGCAAAAAGAAACAATAATAAAAGTTGGCGCAGTAGTAGCTGCAATCGGACCGCTGTTGATTGTGATTGGAAAAGTCGTCTCAATTGTCGGTACTTTAATGACAGTCTTGCCAAAGGTTAAAGCCGCTATGATTGCAATAAATGCAGTAATGGCAGCTAACCCAATAGGGATAGTAATTGCCGCAATAGCGGCGTTGGTGGCTATATTTGCGGTGTTGTGGAATAAATGTGACTGGTTCAGAGAGTTATGGATTGGTATGTGGGAAAATATTAAGTCCGACTTTGCAATATTTGTTGATATATTCAAATTTCAGATCGAAATTATAAAAACTGTTTTTGAAGCAGTAAAAAACTTTTTCTCAGACAGGATAGAATCAATAAAAACAATGTTTTCCTTAGTCGGGAATTGGTTTAAAGATACGTTCGGGCCATTGTTCAGCGGGGCAATGGATGGTATCAAGGCGACATTCGGCGCAGTAAAAGACTACTTCTCTAATCAATGGGAAATTATTAAAGGCATTTTCAGCGGCATAATCACCTTTGTCAAAGACGTATTTCGCGGAGACTGGAGCGCAGCTTGGGAAGATATCAAAGGCATATTCAAGGCAATTTGGGATTCCTTTGAGGAAATTGCAAAGAAACCAATCAACGCCGTTATAGGGCTTATAAATGGGCTTATCGGTGGTATTAACAAGTTAGTCGATGGGCTAAACGGTATCAACGTTCAAGTCCCTGACTGGGTGCCTGGTGTTGGGGGAAACAGTGTAGGATTTAGTATACCGTATGTGCCTAACGTTCCATACCTTGCAAAAGGTGGAACATTGCTTCAGGGTTCGGCAGTAGTCGGAGAGGCAGGTCCAGAATTGCTCACAATGTACAATGGCAAAACAATTGTACAGCCGTTGGGTAATGACAAGCTGAGGGCAGTATCAGGAGCGACATATCACATCACAAACGTTATCAAAGTCGAGAAAATCAGCAACGATTTTGACATTACAAGAATAAATGAGCAGCTTGCATTTGAGCAAAAAAAGCAATTGTCTGCAATAGGAGGATAACATGAGCACAATTACATTTAAAGATATAGTATCAAGCGATATTGGCATCATGATTAATCGTGTGGTTGTTCCTCCGTCCTCGGTTGAGGACTATCAGATGATAAGCATACCGGGACGACCTGAACCAATCCGAAGCAACCTGAAAACACGCCAACCCATCATGATAACTGTAGAGGCAACAATCGTCGAGGATAACATGTTACGTCAGATTTACAGTACATTTCAGGGCGTGGGGCAGCTGATTATATCGACGGAACCTGACAAGTATTACAACGCCTCAGCACAGGTGATTACCCCCGACAACATAGCAAGGTATATGAATACAATTACACTCGGGTTTGAGTGCCAACCGTTTGCATATGCAGTTGATAATGACCCCGTTGATGTAGAAGTAGAGGGATTTAATGATGCATCAATCGAGATAGGCGGCAGTTATTACTGTCAGCCGATTTATCGGATTACAGGCAGTGGTGATATTACGTTGAGAGTAAACGGTGCAAGTCCGCTCACGCTGTACAATGTTGACGGATATGTCACAGTAGATACAACAACTATGATGTGTCACAAAAGCGGAGTACATGTTACCAGTTCGGGTAAATTACCGTTTATGTCTCCAGGCACAAATATGATTTCATGGAGTAGCAACGTTACAAAAATGGAAGTAACTAAGAATGAGAGGTGGTTGTAATGAGCATATCAGGCGAGGGAACGATATTAGACCCATTTATGGTGCACACAGCGTTGGAATTAAGAGAAGCACTTACACTGTTGGATGGTTCGTATGTAAAGATGGCAAATAACATTGACTGCAATGACGATTGCAGGCGATGGAATACTCTTGACGTTAAGGCGTCATATCTGCTGATGGACAACAAAGATTTACTAAACATTTATGCAACTGATGGAGTTATCGTGTTAAACAAAACGAACGGACTTTTTAAAATCCAGAACGGCAGAATATTAAATCTGACGTTGATTAACAGTGTTTTTAATGTAAGTAATTATAGTAATACCGGCACTGATACAGACAGGTACAACAACGTTTTATATGACGTTGCTATAAAAACGACAATAACAGGATGCGGAAGTCAAAACTATATTTTTAATAGAGGCACGTATTTGGACTATTGCAACGTTGAAATTGTAAAGTCAACGTTGCCTAACAGTTCTCATCATGTTTTTTATGGTAACACCGTCACCAACTGTGGCGCATTGTTTAATGACTCAAAACTCGTTGCTAATACAAATAATCAAGACGCAGCGGGACAGACCTACCCGTTCGGTATTTCAGGTAATTTCAGAAATTCACGTGTGGAAGCCAAAACAGACATTGAATGCGCATCAGGTAGTTATGCACTCGGATCGAGTTCAAGTGCAGTTAATTCAGTTTTTGAACTAAAAGGCAATCCGAATCATCAATTTAGTTATCTTTCCGCAAGCTCGTCGGGTGTAAATCCATTTAACGCCGGCGAAATGACGATAAAAAGCCCGAGAACATCAGAAATACCGTGCTCAACTGCACAGATGAGAAATTCAGCGTATTTAAACAGCATAGGGTTTGTAAACACAAGGGCGGTGTAGTGGATGGCTACATGGTACTGCAATGACGTAGGGTTGCCGTATATTGATGGTTGGAAAAGTACAGATTACGCAGGAGCAGAACCGTATATGTTGTGGCAGTGTAAAGATGATGCATTACCATATAAGCAAGTGTGGAGAGAGATACCCGAAGTAGTTGAACCTTACCCTGCGTTAATTTGGGTGTGCAACGATGTGGAATTGCCATACAAGTCAATGTGGCGTTCTACAATCTATCATGTGCCCGAAACCGAGCAAGACGAGTACATAACAGTACACGACATGTCTACACCACAGGATGGATTTGATAATAACGGCTTAGCAATACTTGACCCGACAATGTGTGAAATTACTGAGGAGTTAAACGGAGCGTATGAGCTTACATTAACTCACCCGATTGACGACACAGGCAAGTGGAAGCACTTGCTTGAACTCAATATAATCAAGGCGAGAGGGCAACTGTTTAGGACATATCACAAGTCAACAAAACTAAACAGCGACGGCAGCAGAGAACGCACGGTGTATGCAAGACATATCTTTTATGATCTTAATGGCAGATTGTTAGAGGACTCCAGACCAAAGGACAAAAACGGCCACGATTTTATCGACTACATCATGAATGATACGTTTGACAGCGATCCTGAGGGGCATTACACAGCGTATGATTATACTTATACATCAGACATAACAGAGACAGCAACATCATATTTCCAAGGCGTGTCTCCAGTCGCTGCCCTGATCGGTGAGGATAACTGCTTTATCAACAGACTGGGCGGCGAACTGCTGAGAGACAACTTTTATTTTAGTATAAATCAGAGGTGCGAGAGCAGCACAGACCATGCCGAAGCAATTTCTTATAGCGTTGACATGTTGGAAGTCGAAGAAACTATTGATTACACTGACTTGTGCACATATCTTAAGTGTTATGACAATTTCGGGAATGGCTATTTTGTGTCTTATGTTCCGACAGTCAGGCTAGCGCACGATATATGCAAAGAGGTAAGATTTAATTATGAGACGGTTGACATGGGGCAACTGAGGAAAGACGGTCAAGCATACTTTGATAGCGTATGCGTTCCGCACGTGAGCTATACAGTCGTATTTGCAAATCTTAAAAATGTTGAACTGTACAAAGATTTTATCAATCTGCAAAAATACAACGTCGGAGACACTGTTAATATACACTGTGAGGAACTCAACATAACAACAAATCAAAAGATAATCAAAAAGACTATTGATGCGATAAGCGGAGATACAATATCTATTGAGCTTGGAGACAGCCGCAGTAGTTTGACTCGTAGAGATAAGTTCGGGCAGACGATAGCGAAGAACACGGCCGAGCACAAAGAAAACATTGCCTTGAAAGAAGAATTAAGGCTTACAAAGTTGAAGTTGATGAGGACATGGGGCGATGCAGACTATTTCACATGGAAAGAGACAGAACAGTTTACGTGGGGAGAGGTTGAAAGAGTATGACAACAACAGATTTTTTAGGCTTTGAAAAGCCGTCAAAGGACGACCGGATAAAAATTGACGTCCTTAACGACAATACGGACAAAATTGATAATCACTTTAAGCGAAACAGCATTGTATTATCAAAAACAGGTAAAAACATCAGCGTTGATGCAACAGGACCGTATTACACAGTTACAAACAATACCGAGGACTCAGTACAGGTATTGCTTGAGGGGACAATGAGCATAATTTTAGACCCGGGCGAAACGCAAAAAGCGGTGAAAAATACTGCTGAAGTATTTAATCTGACGGCTTCATGTGACTCTGATATTACTGTTACATATTTTCAGCGCAACAAAGATTATATTGATAATTCGCTTACAACAAATCTATCGAACTACTATGACAAGGATAATTCTGACGGACGATATTTAAAGCTGTCAGACTTCGGAGCTGCACGTAACGAAGAAAGCAGTAGTGTATGCAGTGTAGACATGCCGCTGAAATACACAGCATACGGTAACGATGTTGAGCAGTACAAGGTGTACGGAAAGACCAGTCAGGCGGCAAATCCGTCACCTGACTTTCCGAAGGACGTAAACGGTGTGGGAAATTTAGTTACAGACCCCGTCTCGGAGCATTACGGTCAGTACGAAATACCAATCGTTTGCAACGGAACCACATACAACGTTTATTTGGATAAACCGCTGTACGAGACAAACAGTGTCAGAGATTACATTGACTATGGCAAACAAAAAGTAATACGCAAAACAGGAGTCATAACATATGACGGCAGTAGTGATGAAAACTGGGTAAGTGCAGAATATCAGGCAACATATAGTATTGACGCCGCAGCCCCGGTTGTGGACACAACAGACCAAAATTTTATAGGCCATATGTACTGCGATAAATTAACGTCGTCGGCCGGTGTAGCAATACTTCCAAATAGAATTGCTATCACAAACAGTAAAATAACTGTGCACTTTGACAGTAGCCTAACATCCGTAGAATTGTTTGTTGCATATCTTCAGTCGAATCCAATCACAGTTTATTTTCCTCTTGCTGAAACAATTGAGGAAAATGTTGTATTGCCAGATTTACCATCGATACAGGGCGAAAATCAATTATATGTTGATACAGATATATTGCCTTCAATCGTGTCGGTATCAGCTGCACTTCAGTATTTTTCGCCCCGAGAAATGTATGAGAGTTTTCCAAGCAAAACCGAGTGCGACAATAATTTTGCCGCAAAAACGCATAGTCATAATTATGCAGGGGCTGACAGTGCCGGCGGTTCTGCAACTTCAGCAAAGAAACTAGATAATACAACTGCAATAGGCAGTGCAACACAACCTGTTTATTTTAACTCAGATGGCGCTCCTATTCCAACAAGCTATACAGTTGAAAAATCAGTACCGTCAGATGCAAAATTTACTGACACAACTTATGGCGTTGCAACAACATCTACGAATGGTCTGCTGTCGAGTACAGATAAAAAGAAAATAAACATCGCAGAACCACAGTTCGCATACTGCACAGTGAATTCATCAAGCACAGGCTACTACAAAATTACTATTAACAACGCATCAGCGTGGATGATGAGTTTTGATGTCCGTATTTATCATTGGTATCACTGTTATAACCTATGTGTGTCGGGCTATAATTATGGTGAAAACCACTGGAGTAGCCCGAAGGCTATCACAACATCAAGTACTTCTCCTACCAAATACACGCCAGTAACGTTTGGATATAATTCAGACGGTAAATTGTGGTTTGCGGTTCCTGCTGCACCGTATACTGGTATATTGATAAATGACATGAATCAAGGCTTTAACGCCCCAATTTCTGATTTTTCTGGATTATTTACCGTTGAAAAAGTAACGGGATTGACGGGAACGACACAAACTACGATAAATGCATATCGCCCTGTTTATGCACACGAAGGTTTAGTTGTCACTACAGTTCCAACATCTGCTACAGCTACCGGAACAGCAGGAGAAATCGCATACGACAGCAATTACATATACGTTTGTACAGCCACTAACACGTGGAAACGAGCGGCATTAAGTACATGGGAAGGAGAGTAATTATGAAAGAAAAATTATGTTTTGCGCTTGGAGCAGTAGGAGCATGGATAGCCGGATTGTTTGGCGGTTGGAATAGCGCTATGACAACGTTGTTGATTTTTATGTGTGTTGACTATGTCACTGGCTTGATAGTAGCTGCAACAGGAAAATCTTTAAAAAGCAAAAGCGGCGGTCTGAGTAGCAAGGTAGGATTAATCGGTCTTGCCAAAAAGTTCATGCTAATGCTTATGTTGCTTGTTGCGTGCAGATTGGATATGCTGATCGGCACAAACTACATAAAAGACTTGGCGTGTATAGCATTTATTATCAACGAGACTATTTCTATAACAGAAAATGTTGGTCTGTTTATAGACATTCCTCCGATTTTTTATAAGGCTATCGACATATTGAAAGCAAAAGAAGAACCACAGCCAAAAGAAGATAACGGTGAGTCTGAAAACGTACATAAGCTTTAATTACAGAGAGGATTAATATTATGAAAACAAAATTTGTCGAAAAAGCAAAGTCATATCTTAATGATAACTATGAACATTTTTGTAAAGCGTTTGGCGTAGCATGCACTGCGTGGTGTGCGGCGTTTGTAGCCGTGGTTGGAAGAGAGTCAGGCGTAGACGTACCGTGGTCTATGTCATGCACAGCGCAGCGCACAGCATGGCAAAACAAAGGGCTATGGCATACTGATAGAGATATCAAAGTCGGTGATATAGTTTATTATGATTGGGATGCATCTGGAGATTGTGACCACGTGGGCATATGTACGGAGATTGACGGAGATACTTTGCAAATCACTGAGGGCAATTACGGGAACTTTGACAACAATGCAACACGCGTTAGCAACAGATACATAAAATCATCTTATCGCTTCATATGTGGCTATGCAAGGCCTAAATTTGATAATGTGGCGACGTCAACAAAACGTACAGACAAAACCGTATCAGTCAACATCAAACAACTTAGCAAAGGTGACGAGAGTAAAGCAGTAAGAGTATTACAGTCGTTGCTAATATCTGAGGGGTACAGCTGTGGCACATACGGAGCTGATGGAGATTTCGGAGAATTTACGGACAAGGCAGTGCGCAAATATCAGCTTGCGAAAGGCCTTGACGTTGACGGCATTGCCGGTCAGCAGACATGGAATAGTCTGCTGTCATAAAAAATACCGCTCGGACTTAAATGTTCGGGCGGTATTTTTTTATAAAAATATTTTAAAAAAGTATTGACATACTAGCATTTAAATGCTATAATATAATCAGAGGTTAAGAAAACTTCTAAATTAAAATATTTAAAATATTAGACAGAAAGAGGTTGATTTTTATGACAAAAAAAGAAAAAATTCAAAAAATCGAAAAAGAGTACCAGGAAAAAATAGATGAAATAATAAAAGCTGAAAAAAAACCGGGTAGCTGTATGAGCTACACAACCAAAGCTAAGATTACAGATTTAAAAAACATCTGTAAGAAGGAAGTTATTAAAATTCAGAGAAAAGGTCAAAAACCTTTAACAAAAAAAGTTTTAAGAGTTTTTGACAAAAATGATGCTACAGCAAGCACCGGAAAATGTTATTTCTTGATCCTCGATAATGACAACGATCTTGAAATAGCATTGAATAAAATATCATCTATGCAATGGCAGGACTATAATGCCTATGCTATTGGAACAATAACAGATCTGTACAAGGATGAACTATTATATTCCGAAATCATGGAATATAATATGTACGAAATCAATGTTGATTGGAACAGGATCAAAAATTTTAAAATTTTTGATCTTTAATAAAAAAATATTTTAAAAAAGTATTGACATACTAGCATTTAAATGCTATAATAATAAACATAGAAGAGATGCATAAAAAAATTTAGGAGGAATTTATTATGAAAAATTTTACAGAAAAAGAAGCAGGTAGAAAGTTGTTAGATATAGCAGGATTTGAGGTTAATGATGAAACAATTGAAAGATTTGTCAAAGATGATTCTTTGACGATCAACACGGCTCGAAATGGTCGTGATGTTGTATGGCTAGTGACGGAAAATCAAAACATTTCCGTCTATGTTGACAGTCTTCAGGAACTCTCTGAAGAAGAAATTGAGTCTGAATTTTAGGAGGAATTTATTATGAAAATAAGAAGAATAATAAAAAAATATAAAGTCGTGCTTATTAGGCACGAACTGCCAAGGATTCCGTGTTCACAAATGTTCAAAGTGGACGGGAATCTTGAATGGTGTAACTCGACAGGGTACATCGTTTGTTTCCCTCAAGATAACCCCCACGACTGGTGGGGAGAATATGAAGACAATGACGGGGGTCTTCATTATGGTGGTTAGAATCAAAAATTTAATTATATTTTAGGAGGAATTTATTATGAAAAATTTTACAGAAAAAGAAGCAGGTGCTATGTCATGGGAGCTTAAAGAAATAAGACAAGCTAAACACCTGACTCAGCAGGAGTTATCTGTACAGTCAGGGATAAAGCTTTCAACAATTCAAAAGCTTGAAAGACAAGAAAACAAGTTGAGCGGTGCAAAATCCAGCACCGTTATAGCACTATATAGGGTGCTAGGCAGTGATGTGTTTATCGCTGCAGGAATGACAGAGGAGGAAATAACATGTACAGCTACAACTGTATGAACTGTATGAACTGTGCACATCCGGCGTGCCAGTTCAGAGGCAAAGCAGATCATTACTGTGGAAATTATATGGTGTCAAAACCATATACACTAAAACTTGTTTTAGGAGGTGTGAAAGGTGAACAGAGCATCAAAGATGGGGTATGCACTGGCAATGATAATTCAGTGCCTGATAATCACAGCACTGGGTTCAATGGTCTTATTGCAAATACTTAATATCAGGGAACTCACATTAACACAGGTTTGCACTGCAATAGGTGGCAGTGTACTGTGTGAAAGGAGAATGGGTAGACAGAAAAACAGCAAGTCAGGTAAATCAGCTTGAAAGGGGTGATAATGTTGACAGAAATGGAAGCGTCAATCCTCTATTGGGCAGAACGTGCCCACGAGGCAATAAAAAATCCGCCAGTTGCAGATGACGGAGAAAACTAAAATATTTACAGCGCTTTTGATAGCTGGAACAAAAGCACAAAATATTTTGAAAAAATCATTGTCGCTCTTCCGGATGCGGCGTGGCTACAATAAGAACCAGCTGACACTATTTTAGAAAGGACGTTTTGAAATGAAAAAAAGCAGAGAAATAAGAACTAAGATTCTGAAAATAATGGACGGAAAATGTGCAAACGAAAAGCTTGATGAAGTAATTGAACATCTAAGAAAATTAAGGGAGGACAAGCAGTGATCCTTTACGACCCTCAGACGAGGGAAGAATGGTTAAAATGCAGATGTAGAGGCATAGGCGGTTCAGACGCCGGAGCGGTGCTCGGAGTCAACAAATATAAAACAAATGTTGACTTGTGGGCAGAAAAAACACACAAGAAACTGCGTGACGAAATCAAGAACAATAACGCTGTAGAGTATGGCAAGAACGCTGAAAAGCTTATCAGAGAGTTGTATAAGCTTGATTATCCTGAAAATACAGTAGAACACCATGAATATCGAATGTATGCAAATGACGAGCACAGATTCATTTATGCGACTCTTGACGGTGAGGTTACAAGACCTGACGGAACAAAAGGAATCTTGGAAATCAAGACGTGTACAATACGAAATCCGGGACAATGGAAAGAGTGGGATGGCAGAATCCCTGACAGCTACTATGCGCAAGTCATCCACCAGTTGACTGCTACTGGATGGGGCTTTGCAGTGCTCAGGGCTTATATACGCTATTTTAAGGGGGATGAGCTTAAAACAATAATAAGAGACTATGAAATAGCTAGAGAGGCCGTAACGGACGATATAGAGGCCTTAACGGCTAAAGAGGTTGAGTTTTGGAAAAACGTTGAAGATAAAACAGAGCCGGCGTTGATTTTGCCGGAGATTTAAGGAGGATAAACCACATGGAATTTATAATGAAAACTGATTTGAAGCAGCTACCCGATAAGATAGAATTCAACTTTGAAGAGATGAAGTCAGAACTTTCAGAAAAGCTTACATACTACAACAATCTTGTTGTTGCCGAGGATAGCATTAAGGATGCTAAAGACGATAAGGCGAAGCTTAACAAGCTATATAAATTCATCGAAGACAAACGCAAGGACGTTAAAAAGGCTTGCTTGGCACCTTATGAGGCATTTGAAAAGCAGTGTAAAGAGATAACAAGCATGATACAACAGCCGATTTTGGCTATAGATAATCAGATCAAGGCATTTGATGAAGCGGAGCAGCAGCAGAAGTGGGAACAGATAACGGAATATTATAACGCAGAAGTCAAGGAATTGAAAGAACTTGTACCGCTTGAAAAAATCGTGTCAAGCAAGTGGAAGAACAAGACCGAGTCTATAGAGAGCGTAAACAATGCAATTGGCGACACTCTGGAGCGCATCAGAGGCGAACTTGAAACAATCTCAACTCTGCATAGTCCGTACGAGCAGCAGATTAAGGACGTTTATCTCAACGATTACAAACTCAGCAAGGCACTGATGGAACAGAAGCGCCTTGAAGAACGTCAGAAACAGATCGAAGAAATGGAAAGACAGAAAGAAGAACGTAGAAAGCAGGCAGAGGAGGCGGAACGCAAGAGACAGGAAGAACAGCAGAGAGCAGCGCAGAACGTTTCTGAACCAGTTATTGAAGCAAAAAAAGAATCTCCTGTTCAGGCGGTTACTGAAGACACACCTGCAACTCCTACCGCTCCGATCACTCCTAAGTATTCAGCGACATTAAAAGTAACCGGAACGCAGACACAGCTTCAGGCCCTGGCGGCGTTTATGAAAATATACAATATAAATTATGAGGTGATTAAATAATGTCAGTTAGTAATAAAATAGCACCTGCAGTTCCGGCTGCAAGTGCAGAATTAAAATGTACATACAAGTCAGGGGATAATGACGTTACGCTATCACCTGGAACAGTTAAAAAATATCTTGTTTCTGGCAGGGCGGAACTTGTGTCTGCCCAGGAGGTTGTAATGTTTATCAACCTTTGCAAGTATCAGCAGCTTAATCCGTTTTTGCGCGAAGCATATCTGATTAAATATTCGGAGTCAGAACCCGCACAAATGGTTGTAGGCAAGGCGGCGTTTGAGGCGAGAGCGGACCGAAACGAGGCTTATCAGGGGTATAAAGCCGGGATCGTAGTCTTAAAGCCAGGCGACGTAATTGAGTACCGACAAGGAACGCTTGTGTTGCCGAACGAACAGCTTGTAGGTGGTTGGTGTGACGTTTATGTCAGCACATACAAAGAACCTGTACACGCGAGCGTGTCGCTTTCAGAGTACAACACAGGCAGATCAATCTGGAAAACAAAACCTGGTACAATGATAAGGAAAGTCGCAAAGTGTCAAGCACTCAGAGAGGCGTTCCCAAATGCGTACGCAGGGTTATACGCCGCCGCAGAAATGGGAATAGCGGATGAAACCTTACCGACCGAACCAGTGCAGGAAACATCTGAGGCGGTTGTTGTACAGCCGGAAGCGGTGCATAAAAAACCGGCGGAACCGACCGAACCAGTGCAGGAAACATCTGAGGCGGTTGTTGTACAGCCGGAAGCGGTGCATAAAAAACCGGCGGAACCGACCGAACCAGTGCAGGAAACATCTGAGGCGGTTGTTGTACAGCCAGAAGCGGTGCATAAAAAACCGGCGGAACCGATTGAAGTTGAAGTGGAAGAACTTGACGGCTCTAATTTCTTAATATAGGAGGATTATTAACATGGCATTTATGAAGTTTCCATCTGGTGAATTTATGGTAGTAGGCCCGATCCCGAAAGACGCAGAGTATAAGACGGTCGGTGATAAACAGTCGAGTTTAACAAAATTCTCTGTCAAGGCATCTGAAAGAACAGATGCCTCAGGGCAGAAAGTGGCAAGTTGGACAAACTGTACAGCGTGGCACGCTGCAGCGAGAGCATGTAAAGATTTTAAAAAAGGCGATGTAGTGCTTGTAACAGGAAAAATAGAAGAGCGAGAATACGTGTCAAACGGAGAAACTAAAAAATCTAAAGAGTTGGTTGTTGACTTTGTAACAAAGATGGCCCACATTGCGCCGGATTTAGCTCCTGCACCGATTCCAACTGCGCAGGCCGGCGGCGGTGATGTTGATTTAAGTGATTTCGAGGAGCTAATATCAGACGGCGATATGCCGTTCTAGGCGGTGGTTAAATTGGAGAATTTTGCAGAGAAAGTAATCAGCGTATCGGAAAAACTTGAAAGCATTGTATTGATTTACGACGCAGACCGTGAGAAGCTTGACGAGGTTAGAGATAGCCTCGCAGGCGAGCCTGACGGTGACAAGATAGCTAAAAGGGCGCTATCATTTGTAAAAAACAAGCTGAGCGGAATAATCGAAGAAAATCACCTTAATGTAAGATACACTTACAAGAAAGAAGATTTTTTTACAACGGAACCCTATCAAGAACTGTTTGAACTTAGGGACAAGCCATTTGAGTACGATCAGGCACAAAAATTAATGGCGGTGGAAGCAAAGGCGGCGGGATATACTGGTTTCCAAAAAACGTTCAAAAGCTACGTTTTAGGGCTGAGAAAAACAAACGTGGCGACTGAAAGCAAAGCAAACCCAACGGATTTCCCAGATCAGCCGATAGAACTAGAGGGCGGCGAGTGGTTGTGTGACGTTGATGGCGTAAGGGTTGTAAATGGCATGGGGTACACGGAAACAGCCTGCTGCCATCCGATCATGCCGATAGAGAGACTTGTAAATATTGACACAGGAGAGGAAAAAATCAAGCTTGCTTACTGCAAGTCAAAACGCTGGCGTGAAATCGTTGTAGGCAAGGAAGTTACATCTGTTGCATCTAAAATAACAGCACTTGCAACGGCGGGCGTTGCGGTAACGTCAGAAAACGCAAAAAGTCTTGTCAGATATTTATGTGATATCGAAAATTTAAACCTCGACAGCATACCTGAGCATGAATCAGTATCAAGGTTGGGATATGTAGATGAAGGAAGATTCAGCCCATATGTTTCGGGACTTATATTTGATGGCGAGGCCTCCTACAGGCTCATATTTGAAGCCACATCACAATCAAAGGGCAATTTTGAGGATTGGGTAATAGTAGCCAAGAAGTGCCGATCTGAAAGTCTTGTGGCACGTATTATGTTGTCAGCTTCATTTTCGAGTATTCTAATTAAGCATATCGGGGCATTACCATACTTTGTGCATCTTTGGTCATGCGAGTCGGGGACAGGAAAAACAGTTGCTCTGATGCTTGCCGCCTCGGTTTGGGGGAATCCTGAACCGGGTGCATATATCCAGTCTTTTAACAGTACGGTTGTAGGCCATGAAAAAATGGCAGCGTTTTTGAATAATATTCCGATGTGCATAGACGAGTTGCAGTTAAGCAAAGACAGCCATGGAAAAAGCCGATTTGATGTTTATCAACTTGCACAAGGGGTTGGAAGAACGAGAGGCAACAAGTCAGGCGGAGTTGACAAAACACCTACATGGGCGAATTGCATACTGACAACAGGAGAAACGCCAATTATCTGCGATGGATCAGGATCAGGAGCAGTCAACAGAGTCATTGACCTTGAATGCCCGATAGGCGAAAAGGTTATCCTTGACGGTCATGGAACGGCAAATGCAGTAAAAGCAAATTACGGTCATGCAGGGAGAAAGTTTGTTGAAAACTTAGACATAAGCAAGCTAAAACAGCTATACGAAAAATACTTTGAATTACTTAGTAAGTCGGAAACAACAGAAAAACAGTGCATGGCAGCGGCAATCATATTAACAGCCGATGCACTGACAAGCGAAATGTTTTTTGACACAAAACCTCTTGAAGTTAGTCAGGTGGCACAGTTTTTGAAATCAAAATCATCCGTTTCGGTGGGTGACCGAGGATATCAGTATGTGTGTGATTGGGTAGCAATGAATATTGGGAATTTCCTTGATGCAAACGGAATGTCTCGCGATGATAAGCCACCAAGTAAAATATACGGCCAGAGGTCAGACACAGATTGGATATATATAAATAGGACTATATTTAGAAACGCGGTAGAGGATGCCGGATATAATGACAGAGCGTTACTCAGTTTTTTAAAGTCAAAAGGGCTGATAAAAACAAGGAGCAAAAATTCAACTCGTGGGAAACGCATAGGCGGAATATTAACAGAATGTGTCTTGTTAAAGCTGCCGGACGTGGAAATTGATAGCGAAGATGATGTTGAAATGCTTTAAATCGTGTTTTGTGGGGGGCTAAAAATGCGTTCTGTGGGGGTTAAGTATACTCTGTAAGGCACGCATTTACGTGGTTTGTTGTATGGTGTGGGGCTGTGGGGCTTTTTCCCCGCATACATACAGCAATATATATAACGTGTTTTTTTACTCGTATTTTTAATAAATAAAACAATTTCTCTATACGCGAGATTTGCGCGAATTAGCCCCACAGCCCCACATCAACGCTTTCAACAGCCTCAAAGCACGTACCTATGTGGCTTACGAGCGTGGGGATTTTAAAAAACCGCTTCCCCACAGCACCCCACAGCCCCACACACAGTTAGGAGGTTAAGTTAAAATGTTATTAAGAGATTATCAGATGGATCTAGTCAACAAAATAAAAATCGAATTGATGCACGGCAAACATGCAATATGTTGCGTTCTCGGATGTGGTGGCGGTAAGTCAGTAATCCAAGGAACTATCGCAGCAAACGCAAATAAAAAAGGTAGCAGGGTTTTGTTTTTAGTGCATAGAAAAGAACTATGTGAGCAGATCAGAAATACATTCACATGTTGCGGCGTTGACTGGGATCTGACGACCGTAGGTATGGTTCAGACAGTTACAAGACATATATCGGAATTAACCAAACCGGATATAATTATCACAGATGAATGTCACTTATCAACGGCAAAATCATACGCAAACATATACAATGCGTTTCCAGACGCTCTGAAGCTTGGATTTACGGCGACACCATGCAGACTTAATCAAGGTGGTTTAGGGAATGTATATGATGCACTTGTACAGGGAGTATCAACAAGATGGCTAATAGATAACGGTCACTTATCGGACTACAAACATTATTCTTTGCAGTTGGCAGATACATCGGGCTTACATACCAAGGCCGGTGAGTTTGTCTCGTCAGAAGTTCAAGAGCTGATGGAGGGCAAACTCATATACGGCGAGACGGTTAATAATTGGCTGAGAATAGCCAAAGGAAAAAAAACAATAGTGTATTGTAGCTCAGTAACATCAAGCAAAGAAACATCAGAGCACTTCATTGAGCAGGGCATTACATCTGCGCATCTTGACGGAAAAGCATCTGCAGAGGCAAGAACAGATATAATGCAGCAGTTCAGATCTGGTGAAATCCAGGTCCTTTGTAACTGCGAACTATTCAGCGTAGGGCTTGATGTTCCAGACTGTGAATGCGTTATATTATTACGTCCGACACAATCACTCACGCTGTATATACAGCAAGCGATGCGCTGTATGAGAGCGGACAAAAACAATCCTGATAAGGTAGGAATTATCATTGACCATGTAGGTAATGTGTATAGACACGGATTTGTAGATGATAACCGCAACTGGACGTTAGACGTTAAAAAACGTAAAGCAGAGAACCTTATAAAAATTAAAGAATGTCCTCAGTGCTTCGCAGTATATTCCGCAGATAAAACAGCGTGTCCGGAATGCGGATATGAATGTCATATCGTTAAACAGACTAAAGACAAGAAAACTGTTGAGATTGACCTTCATGAAGTTAAAAGACAAGAAGATATTAAAAACGCTGAATATAAAGAATATAAGAACTGTAAGACATTTTCTGAACTTGTTGAGTTTCAGAAACTCAGAAAATATAAGTTCGGTTGGGTGCTGAGAAAAGCTATAGAGTTAGGAATTGAGGTACCGTCAAAATACAGATATCAATTGAGGTATATATCATGACAGAAACAGATATTATGAACCTGATCAGAATGAACCTATCAGAATCCGGATTTACTGTGTTTAGAGCAAACGTCGGAAAAATAAAGCTGAGTGACGGCAGATGGTTTGACACTGGACTTCCGAGGGGCTTCAGCGATTTGTTCGCCATCAAAGATGGAAAAGCGTATTTTATTGAGGTTAAAAAACCAGGTGGAACAGTCAGTCCGGAACAGATCAATTTTATTGATCAAATGCAAAAACGTGGCTGCGTTGCCGGAATAGCACACAGCCCTGAGGAGGCGATTGAGATTGTCAACGGACGAACTTGAAAGACTTGCTGCATCATGTTCAGAAATGCCCGAAAATCTAAATGCTGCAGAGCAATTATTGTTTTTGTCTTTAAGACAGCTATATGCGATATATCGTACAAGGAAAATAACAAGGGATATTGCAAGATTAGAAAAAACAAGGATATACAAACAATACGAAATCAACAGTCTAAATTTAAAGTGTTGGGAGTCAGCAATGGAAAGAGGACGTAAACTTGCGGTGCTATCCCCAGAACTTAAAAACGGTTGTGATTTATGTAAGAAATATGACAGAATTTTAGGAGGGCTTGAAAAATGAGTAATTTTTACTGTTTAATTAAAAGTGATACATGCAAGCGTAGTTGGTTTGGAAGTACGGCGTGCGAGAACTGCGAAATAAACGGCGACTGTCGAGTATGTGGCAGACAGGAGACAAGCTTCTGTGAGAAGTGCATACAAGCGGCTGGCGTGAGCGATAAGGCACTTGTAACATCAGAATAGTGAAATTATACTCTGAAAGCTAACACGCCTTAAACGGCTTGTGAGTGGCTTTAAAACGAAAGGGGCGAATTTATGGAAAGGTTAAAAGGCACGGAGCCTCCGTGCAAAGACTGCACATGTAGGACTTGAAAATGAAAGGTGAAATAATTATGGCTATCGAATTTAATAAACTTAATCTTGATGTGTTATACTGTGATAGTGAAAGGAGTGTTAGCTATGATTACTGAATTCGGAAAGGTTTTAAGAAAGCTACGCATTGACCGAGGTGAAATACTGAAAAATATGGCAGACAAGCTTGAAATGACATCATCGTACCTATCGGCAATAGAATGTGGAAAAAGGAATATACCATCTGATTTCATCGAGAAGCTGGCATCTTTATATGAGTTAGACGAAAGTCAAATTGCTGAATTAAACTCAGCGAAGGATGAAAGCCTAAACAGCATTGAAATTTGTATCGAAGGCAAAAATGCTTCACAACGTGATTTAGCCTTACAATTTGCAAGTAAATTCAATGATATTGATGAGGATTTTGCCAAACAAATGTTAAGCTTGCAGAAAAAAAGGAGGAGAACGACAATGAGTACATATTTCAAAAAATGCGATGTCTGCAACAAAGACATCGTTGCACAACACTGGAACACAAAGTATTGTCCGGATTGTAAAATAATCATGAGAAAAAAGCAACAAGGCGCAGCCTACAAAAAATATGAAGAAAAGGCAAAACAAGAATATGAGGACAACATAATTAGAATCAGAAATAGCTATGCAAGAATTTCAGCGGTTGCAGCAGAAGCAAGAAAAGCAGGATTAACTTACGGAAAGTATGTTGCAAGTTTGAGGGATGATGCGAACAATGAGATTAATTGATGTGGATAAACTTATAAAATATTGGAGGTAATAAATAATGAGGTATCAAGGTGGAAAGAGCAGAATATCAACACAAATAGCAGCGATAATCGAGAGAGAGAGAGAGAGAGAGAGTAATACTTTTGTAAGTTTGTTTTGTGGCACTTGTTCAGTTGAAAGTAAAGTAAAAGGGTTTGATAAGGTAATTTGTAATGATAATCACGAATATCTTATTGAAATGTTAAAAGGTGTTCAAAATGGATATAATCTTCCTGAAGAAATATCTGAAGAACAGTATAAATACATAAGAGATCATAAAGATGAAAACAAAATTTTATCAGGGTTTGTTGGATTTGGATGTTCTTTTGGTGGCAAATGGTTTGGTGGATATGCAAGAAATAAAACCGGAACAAATTATGCTTTACAATCTAAAAAATCATTACATAAAGACATAGATAATATGTCAAATGCCGAATTTATTTGTATGGATTATCGTAATGTTTATATCCCAAAAGGTTCAGTTGTATATGCTGACCCACCTTATAATAATACAACTGGGTATAGAAAACAAAAATTTGACAGTGAAGAATTTTGGGAATATATGCGTGAAATAAGCAAACATAATAAAGTTTTTATTTCAGAACAAGATGCACCTGACGATTTTGAATGTATTTGGGAGAAACCTTTTACAAGAACACTTGATGTTAATAAAAATAATCAATTTCAAGTGACTGAAAAATTATTTACTATTTTGTGTGGAAAGCCCACTCCTTTAGGTGTGGGATGGATAGCATAGGTTTTGAAATGAGCCTAACACTAATGGTAGTTCACAAAAGGCCAGATTTTATACCGACTATTTGATAAAAATGGAGGATGCAGACAATGGACATGAATGAGCTTAAACGCATGACACAAGTCGAATTAATTACACTGATTGATACAGGGCAGCTGATACACATAGATGATATCACGCAGAGCAATAACGTGGTTATCAACAAGTTATCGGACTGCGGATGCTGCGTAGTCAGCAACGAATATGCACGTCAGTGCATAAAAGAATCTGCGGAACTTGCAAGGATAAAAGCAAACAACAAAACAGACGGGATACCGATATGGGAGGATGAGATATGAAATCAATGAGAACTCCGTCCAAGCAGGAAATGGCACGCATGGCGCAGATGACGTCAGATGCATACACAGATGCATTGGACGATACAGTGGCACAGATAATCTGTAGTGTGTGCAGATATTTTAATCTTGGGAAGAAACGCGCAAACGATTTACTTGATTTTTGCGAGAAACAGGGTGAGGAATATCGTCAGTACATCGAAGACGGAATATTGACAGACAAGCTTAAAGAAGAACTGAAATGCAGAGGCATAGACCCGGCAGATATATATGCCGCAAAAGAGGATATTAGATATCAGTCTCACATGGTCAAAAAGAAGAAAGAAAATCAAGTTGGATTTGCTGAAGCAATGAGACAACAGCAGAAATTGCAGGAGTTAAAGAAGTTTTTGAGTGAGGTGGGATAGCATGACGATTGAACAGTTAGATAAGATAGAGTGGTTAAACAGAGCGTTTCGCGCTGATTTAAAAGCAAATGCGTTAATGGCTGTGCAAGAGCAAGAAAGGAAAATGATGTTAAGCCTTGGAGTAGGCGAAGAAAAAATTAGTAGTAAAGCAATTGATGATGTCATTGACAGATTGATTGATGTACGTGTTGAGATATCACATGCAATAGATTCATTGAACGATTATGAGTATGAGGCTATACTCAATTACAGATATCTGGCATACAAGAGTATGCAGGATATAGCTGATCTGATGCACTATGACAAGAGCACAGTACAACGCAAGCACAAGAAGGCAATAGAAAAGTTGCTATTGAAATCCACCCCTTGCATGGTGTAAACTTAATATAGACAGGAAGAGCGTGATGCTGCGATCGTCACGCCCTTTTTGTTTGAAATTGTAACCTCCTTTCGATTGCCGGTGAAACTAAGACGGCAATTTGTCGTTGTAGCTCAATAGGCAGAGCAATCTCCTTATAAGGGATAGGTTACAGGTTCAAGGCCTGTCAACGACACTCAAAGCTACGACAGAGTATTGGCTTTGCCCGGCGCAACAACCGGGTTTCTCCTGTCGTTATGATTATGATTAAATATGCAGATGCTTTTTATAAAAGCACAAAATGGCTTGCGCTTAGAAAACAGGCGTTAAAGCGTGATAAGTTTTTGTGCCAAATGTCATTGAGATACGGTAGAAGAAAAGATGCACAGATGGTACACCACATATGGCCTAGAGATAGATACCCACAATATCAATACTGTCTATGGAATCTGATATCATTAACTAACTCAGAGCATGACAAGCTACACGACAGGGCGTCCAATGAACTCACTGCAGCGGGCGAATCACTCAGATTGAGAACCCCCCCACCTCCTAATCAATCAGGTAGATAGACACTGGACCTGAAGTGTCTATCTACCTGATTGATTAGGAGGTGGGGGGGTTCAG